>Ga0265327_10003503_pt1 | contig 14907 bp, 13 predicted proteins | sample 41621metaG_FD_202089 | JGI IMG/M metagenome (GOLD analysis project Ga0265327, IMG submission 202089) | Rhizosphere microbial communities from Carex aquatilis grown in University of Washington, Seatle, WA, United States - 4-16-21 metaG | ecosystem: Host-associated > Plants > Roots > Rhizosphere... | reverse complement strand
CAGCGGCTTCTTCTTCAGACTCTTCAGACATCTGAGCCTTCGTCTCTTCAACGGTTGCGATAGTGTGCTCGGCCTCAGTCAAGATTGTCACGCCGGCCGGAACTACGATGTCGCTGACGTGGATCTTGTCGCCAATTTCTGTCAGCGAACTAGCGTCGACGGTCAATTCGTCTATTAGGTCTTTCGGCAAAGCTTCGATCTCGATGTGATCAAGGCTGGTGATAACCATCAGGCCTACCTTTTCTGCCGGGATTTCGCCTGTCAGCGTCAGCGGCACTTCTGTTTCAACCTTTTCGTCTTGCTTGATGGCGTTGAAGACGACGTGGCGCATCATGTGTTTCTTCGGTTCAAAGTCCACATCTTTAATGAGCGCCATGTACTTTTCTTTGCCATAAGTGATCGCCAGCGGATGATGCTTGCCAGCTTCTTTATAAACTTTGAGCATTACATTTTGCGGTACCATCACAACTCTCGACTCCGCGCCATGGTTATGAATAACAGCAGGTATCATCCCTTCATTCCTGAGATGCTTGACTGCTTTGCCTTCCACCGTGCGTTCTTCTACTGACAGTGCGATATCTTGTCCGCTCACGTTCCCTCCTTAGATTCCATACCAGTATACACGATTTCACACTGTCTGTCTCTGTAAAAGAGTACGGTTTTATGCCCGTGATATGTTAGTCTTAATTGATATGCTTGACGTGACACACCTGATCGAAAGCGGCGGACTGCTACTAATTGGCTTTATCATCTTCGCGGAATCCGGTCTTCTGGTAGGTTTTTTTCTACCTGGCGATACATTGTTATTTACGGCCGGCTTCTTTGCCGCCCAGGGCAAGCTGACTCTCGCAGCGCTTTTAGCAGTCGTTATCTTGGCTGCCATCATTGGCAATGAAGTCGGTTACGAGATCGGTAAGCGTACCGGTAAGCGCATCTTCAAGAAGAAAGACGGCATATTATTCAGGGAAGAGTATGTCGAGCGTGCCGAAAACTTTTATGAAAAACACGGCGGCAAAACGATTATCCTGGCTCGCTTCATCCCGGTCGTCCGCACCTTTTCTGCTGTGGTAGCTGGCGTCGGCAGCATGTCGCGTATACGCTTTTTCATATATAACGTAGCCGGCGCAATCTTGTGGTGCACCAGCGTTACCTTACTGGGCTACTGGCTAGGTAGCAAGATACCTAATATCGACAAGTACTTACTGCCAATTATCATCTTGGCTATGCTGTTCAGCTTCAGTCCGACCTTCTATCATTTCATAAAACAGATGCGAGAAAAAAAGCAGCCTCCAACGGCATAAATCCGTCACATCAGTTCGTATGAATCACTCGCGTAGTAAGGTGCTAGGTACGGCCAAGATTCGTCAGATATCAAGACCCGAAATTTGTTTGGTACCACTAATTTATAATTTTCATCTCCCAGCCGCTCGCGGCATTCTTGCTGGGCCAATCTTGATCCCAAAACATACCAGCGAAGTTTTTGCTCATACGCCGGCTCTATATCGTGTTGAGCGTTATATGCTTTAAACTCTTCTTTTGCGCGCGACCAATATTCTTCTGGCTCGGGTCGTATAACATAGAGGAACTTCGGCTGTTCGAGAATGATGAATTGCGCTAAATCATACACTGAACGATTCGACACCAATAATGTTTCTGGCGTATTTTCGGCTAATGGATCAAACTCTTCAGGCCCAGGCATATCACTTCTCAAACAATGCTTTTAAGAACTGCCCAGTGTATGACTTGGGTGACTTGGCAATCTTTTCCGGTGTTCCCTCAGCCACAACAAAGCCGCCCTTATCGCCGCCCTCCGGACCCATGTCGATGATGTGGTCGGCGGATTTGATGACATCGAGGTTGTGCTCGATAACCACCATGCTGTTACCAGTGCTGACCAAGGCGTGCAGCACACCAAGTAGCTTCTCGATATCCGCCATATGCAGTCCTGTCGTCGGCTCATCCAGAATGTAGAGTGTGCGGCCCGTCGGGCGGCGCGAGAGTTCACTGGCCAGCTTGATACGTTGTGCTTCGCCGCCAGATAAGGTGGTGGCGGGCTGTCCGAGCGCGATGTAGCCCAAGCCAACGTCGACCAAGGTCTGCAGCTTGCGCGCAATCGCCGGAATATTTTCGAAGAATTCCAGCGCCTGCTCACAGGTCATTTCCAATACATCGCTGATGGCTTTGCCTTTGTAGTGGATCTCGAGTGCTTCGCGGTTATAGCGTTTACCATGGCAGACTTCGCAGGGCACATAGACGTCCGGCAAGAAATGCATCTCAATCTTGATGATGCCATCGCCGGCACAATTCTCACAGCGTCCACCCTTGACGTTGAAGCTGAAGCGACCCGGCGTATAGCCGCGAAGCCTTGCTTCTGGCGTAGCAGCGAAAAGTTCACGAATCGGCGTAAACAGCCCTGTGTATGTGGCCGGATTAGAACGCGGCGTGCGACCGATCGGTGATTGGTCAATGATAATCACTTTGTCGAGATGCTTGATGCCTTCGATATCATCATGCCTGCCAGAAACTGCATTGGCACGCATCAGTCGTGCCGACAATTCTTTAGCAAGGATGTCGTTTATCAGGCTAGACTTACCTGAACCAGATACACCGCTGACTACTACCAATTCGCCGAGCGGTATCTCGACATCAACGTTTTTGAGATTGTTTTCACGAGCGCCCTTGATAATCAGCGACTTGCCATTGCCTTGTCGACGCTTCTTTGGAACTTCAATTGTTTTCTTGCCAATTAGGTACTGGCCAGTGATACTCTTGTCTACTTTAGCTACCTCACTCGGTGTGCCACTCGCCACAACATGCCCGCCATGAATCCCTGCTCCCGGACCGATATCGAGCAAGTAGTCAGCAGTACGCATAGTTTCCTCGTCGTGCTCAACGACAATCACGGTGTTGCCAAGGTCACGCAAGTGCTTGAGCGTGGCGATAAGGCGCGAATTGTCCCGCTGATGCAGTCCGATTGATGGCTCGTCGAGTACGTAAAGCACGCCCATCAGCCCAGAGCCAATCTGTGTGGCTAGTCGGATACGCTGTGCTTCCCCGCCTGATAGCGTTACAGCACTTCGCAACAGGTTAAGATAATTAAGTCCTACGTCCTGCAAAAAGGTCAGCCTCGCACAGATCTCTTTTAAGATTTGGGAGGCGATGTGTCGTTCTTTGTCGCTGAGCTTGAGCTTTTCAAAATAGCTGACGGCATCGTCGATCGAGTAATTACATATATCCATAATGGATTTTCCATCAATCGTTATGGCCAGTACTTCGGGCTTCAGACGCAGACCGTGACAGGCATGACAGGGGCGCTCTTGCATGAAACGCTCGATGTCGCGACGGATAAAGTCGCTATCTGTCTCTTTGTAGCGACGCTCAAGGTTAGGCACAACTCCTTCGAATGTCGTCTCAAAGGAACGCCCGATAGATAATGGTACGCGATACTTCTGACTGCCGGTCCCATACATGATTTTTTCGATATCGGCTTGAGATAATTCTGCGGTCGGCACATGCAGGCTGAAACCGTGGGCATCAGCCAATGCTTGCAGCTTCTTGGTGTACCAGGCATCGGTACTAATACGGTTGAAGGGACGGATGGCACCTTCAGCAATCGTCAGACGGCCATTCGGCATCACCAGTTCAGGATCGACTTCCATACGCGAACCAAGTCCGGTACAGACCGGGCAGGCACCATGCGGGCTGTTGAAGCTGAAGGTCCGCGGCTCAAGCTCTGGAATCACCACGTCTGGGTGATCGAGACAGGCGTACATCAGGCTGTAGCTGGCTTCCGTCTTGTCATCGGCATTCAATACCTTTAGTTTGCCATCGGCCACTTCCAGCGCCTGTTCGACAGACTGCACCAAACGGCCACGACTATCTTCGTTATTAACCAGCCTGTCTATGACGATTTCGATGGAGTGTTTGTAGTTTTTATCCAGAGTCGGAAATTCATCCAATGCATACACAACGCCGTCGACACGGGCACGAGCAAATCCAGCACGTAGATACTGTTCAGGGATATGCTCGAATGCACCCTTTTTATCGATGACAACTGGGGCCAAGATCATTAGTTTGGCATCTTTCGGAGCATGGACAATCTGGTCGACGATAGCAGTCGAAGTCTGACGAGTAACCGGCTTACCGCAGACAGGACAGTGTGGTGTGCCGATACGAGCAAACAACAAACGCAGATAATCATAAATTTCGGTGACGGTGGCGACTGTCGAACGCGGATTCCGACTAGTCGATTTCTGATCGATACTAATGGCAGGACTGAGCCCATCAATCTGATCGACATCAGGTTTTTCCATCAGTCCAAGGAACTGACGTGCGTAGGAGCTAAGCGACTCGACATAGCGGCGCTGCCCTTCCGCGTAAATCGTGTCAAAAGCCAGGCTAGACTTACCCGAGCCGGATAGGCCAGTGATAACGACGAGCTTCCCGCGGGGAATAGTCACGTCGATGTCTTTGAGGTTGTGTTCCCGCGCCCCCTTAACAACGATATTGTCTGCCATAAAGCCCGTAAATTATACACAAAAACAGAGATATTTTCTAGTGTTTAGCGTTTCTTGCGTTCTTTTTTCGAACGAAAATCAAGATCTCCCAACCTTACCGCAAATGGATCGGTTTTTAACGATTCGTTTGTTTTCTTAACAATATCATCCACCTGTTCAGGAGTAACCGGCTTTTTGAATACAGCAAACGTCAGGTGTGGCACTATGTCCCAAGGATATACGAATTGTTTTAAGCGTTTCTTAACTTCTTCAATAATAATATCTGCCTCGTTGCTAATAAATTCCACCGTTTCGGGAAACTTCTCAGGGTCTGGCATCAAAGCTAGTTTTTGCCTTACTTCGGTTTTTGGTACACCGGGCAGCCGATGACCGACTCCTTGCACCCTATCAAACATAAGTCTTGGAGCCGTAGCTGGTAATTTTCTTGCCATCTCATTTCGAGCCTCTTGCTCAACCGCCCCAAAGTCTTGGCTCTCCCAAATAGTACGCATTGTTCGTGCGTGTCGTGCCGCTGGGTCCATCTCAAGTACGCTAACTCCTAGTGTATCTACATCAAATATTTTGTAATTTTTGCGAGGATCATATAAATCCTCAATCTTGAGCTTTCTCTTATCTTCTGGACTGATCTCGTCCGTCACAGGCTCTTCCGCATCGCTTACTACCGGCTCCAGCTCATCACTGAAGTCTACGGGTAGGCTTAGGTCGATTGCCTGTTTAAATACTTTGTCTGAGATGACCGAGAATTCAAGCAGAAAGTTGCGAAGCTGTTCGTTTGGAAGCACATCATGGACAGCCCCGTAGGCAGGATAACCTTCAAACGGTCTCGTTAAACTGTCTCTCGGGGCTTGATATCTGCTCAATGCCTTTTCCTTGCCCACCACTTTTTATTTCAGCAACTCGATTCCTGCTCAGTGTACCAAGAGATGTTTTAGCTGCCAAACATTTTATGGTAGGCTGATGTGGTTATGAGTAAAGTTATCGCTATACAGGGAGAAACCGCATCCTTCCACGCCATAGCTGCCGAGCAGTATTTCGATGATGATATTACATTTGTTTCTTGCCAGACGTTCGCTGAGACGTTTGCGGCACTACGCGACGACAAAGTCGACTTCGTACTGTCTGCCATAGAAAATTCACTATTTGGTTCAATCAACGAAGTCTACGACCTCCTCCTTAAAGATCAATTCTGGATCTGTGGTGAGATATACCTGCGCATCGAGCAATGCCTAATCGGCTTGCCTGATGCTAATCTGAAAGGCATCAAAGAAGTCCACTCGCACCCGGTAGCACTTGCTCAGTGTGAAGCCTATCTTGATAAGAACCTGCCCGATGCTGAGCGTTTCGAACACCATGACACTGCAGGCAGCGTGGCAGACGTTAAAAAATGGGCAGATTCTTCGAAGGCAGCCATCGCCAGCGCAGCTGCAGCTGAACACTACGGGATGAAGGTTCTGGCGCACGAAATAGAGACCAACAAGCAGAATTACACGCGCTTCGTTGTTCTGAGCAAAGATAAAACCAAGGATGCAAAGGCAAACAAGACATCGCTGATACTTTCGACCGACCATACGCCGGGTGCTTTATACAATGCACTCGGTGCTTTCGCGAAGCGTGAGCTCAACCTCAGCAAGTTGCAGTCGCGCCCAATTATCGGCAAAGCCTGGCACTACATATTCTATGCTGACGTGGCGGCTTCTGCCCAAAGCAAACAGTTCCAGGCAGCCCTAGACGAACTGACAGCCCAAAAATGCGAAGTCACCGTGCTCGGCAGCTACGTTTCTGGTGAGCATTAGAAAAAGTGCTTGAACGCCGTCAAGGCTGCTTCACCGAGAATAAAGATAAGTGCGATACCGGAGACACCTATCGCACACCCTGCTAAAAATATCACGGCATCACCAAGTATTAATGACAGTGAGACAACCACCGCACCAAGTGCTGGCAGTGTGTCGAGCCCGGAGAACGGTGGCGCAACAAAGGCAGCGATCGTAAAAATCAACAACACAAGTCCCGCCACACGTGCAAAATCGCGGTGAGCAAGCAGCCTGCGAAAACGTGGTCGTGAATACTTCTCGAACCACCTGACACGGCGCACGATAAACGGTATGGCTTTGCCTTTAAGCGTTTCGCCCAGTTCCCTTTTCTTCCATTTAGCCGGCAGCCAGATTGTCTTACGTCCTGCAATCATTTCCAGCGTTAACAGAGCTGTTATGAGCTCGAAGATGTGTGTGATACCACCGGTTGGCAGCGGCAGTGCTGGTATCGACATTAGTAGTAGGATGATAATTGCGAAGCTGCGTTCGGCGAACACGTCGCTCAGGCCAGCCAGTGTCTTGGGCTGGCTGCTCTTGTGCCATTTCTCGAGTTCTTCGCTGAATAACATATTAGCCATATCGACATGGTAGCGTAAAAGTCCTTCACAAACCACCGTAGCATAAGCTTTATTACAATATTATTGACTTTCTGACTATTTTATTTATAATTACAAAAAATAAGAGGTGGTAGGAATGCTAAATTTCATCGTTTTAGGCCTTATACCAGGCACTCGTGTTCAAATAACTTTCGGCTGGATGTTAGCCATAGTTTCCCTGTGTGTTGTTGTTATCCTTGGCTATCTTGAACTTGCCCGCCTGCGCCCTAACCGTCTTCACCGGCAAAAACTGAACGAAATCGACCGCATCGCGATTTAGTCCTCATAGACGTCGGGCAATACGCTCTGTCCGTACAGCTGCAACTCTTCCAGCAAAAATCGTTTTTCATCACTCAGGTGGCTGCGCGCGGCAGCTTCTTCCAAGCGTTTGAAGAATAATACCGCCCGGCTATTCTCACCACCGCTCATTAGCATATCGCTACAATGCCTTTCCCACGCTGCACGCTCGTCAGTATCCAAGCTCTTTGGAAAGTTTCTCGCTTTATACAGCGGCAAGAGGTGTCCGAGCCGCGAATCGCTGAATTTGAACGTCTCTGCCGACAATTCATCAGGTTTGGCATCATGTAGTTTAGGGAATAGTCGTTTATCACTGTCTGGAATGAAGTTGTCGTAGAGCTGGGCATCGACACTACGCTCATCTGCAAAGAGTCGAGCTTGTTGTTCTTTGTCGAGCAGCTTCTGGGCTTTTAGTAAATTGTCCACGAACGGCTTGGCTTCGACGTGGCCGCGATGTTTCTGAATAACTTTCATGTCTATCTTCAATCTTTGTTTGCTAGCGTCATCCAGTACCCCGAGCGGCGCTACAGTCGGGCAGCGGTTGAATAGCAGCGTCTTGACCGGCAACCGCAACTGCTCGGGATCAGGCTGCCAGCGCCAGGCAGCGGCAAGCTCTTCGGGCGTCATCTTGAGGAAAGGCGTAGGATCCTGGCGCAGATCATAGACGAAGACGCCTTTCTTGTCTGGATGATTAGCAAGTGTGGATACGATAGTGGTCTTTTCGAACTGACCATCATATTTACCACTGGTATAGACAAACAGCTGGCCGGTCGAAACTACTTTGGCTACTTCTTTCTTGTCGCGAAGTTTTAGAAGATATTCGAAGAGTTTGGGTTGTTTATCCCTGATAAGCCGTGCCAGATCGATGGTCGCGCCGACATCGCTGAGTGCGTCGTGGGCGTTATCATGGCTGAGCTTATTAATACTCGCAAGCAGCTCCAGCCGATTGGCCGGTTTGCCCTCGCTATCAAATGGCCATTTGATGCCATCCGGACGAAGCGCTCTGGTCATCCGAACCACATCGAGCAAATCCCAGCGCGAGCGGCCATCCTTCCACTGCCACTCGTAAGCATCGTAAAAGTTGCGATAGTTCAGAAAACGCATGAATTCATCGTCGAAGCGAACAGTGTTGAAGCCGCAAAAGATAGTATCCGGCGTGGCGACCTCCGTATGAAAAATCTTCAGAAACTCCGCTTCCGTCAGCCCTTCGGCACGAGTCTTCTGCGGCGTGATGCCGGTGATCAGGATAGCATCCGGATCAGGCAACACATCCTCGCTAAGCGTTATCAGAAAATTGTGCGGCTCGCCAATAGGGTTCAAGTCCAGATCGACCCGCTGCCCCGCGAACTGCATGATCCGTGCCTCACGAGGGCTGAAGCCACTGGTCTCAAGGTCATAAAAATACAGCGTCTGGCTCACTGCCTAGAAAACAAGCTTTCCTTTAGTACCGAAGCGGATGGTTTGGCCAGGTTCGACCCCCATTCGTGCCAGTTCGTGCGCGATGCCCATCTTGCGCATGATATCGCGGAGGCGCTGCTCACCAGGCACGCTATCGAAATCAGTCCGCTCTGCAAAGCGCTCAATCTTCCGACCGGTCACAATGAAATCATCGCCGTCTTTGACGATTTTCCATCCATCATCAGCCGCTGGCAGACGAAGAATAGGGATGGTGTCTTTTTCGGCCATTTTATCCACCTTTCGGCGGTGTTTAAGCACCATGGCCTTTATCTCATACAGCAGCTCTGTGACGCCGATCTTCGACTTGGCGGAAATGGCTGCCAGCTTTGTACCGCGGGGCACAATATGCTTCAGGGTCTTCAGCTTACTCGCTAGCTCATCAGGATCCATTCCTTCAGCCTTGTTAAGTACAACAATTTGCGGCTGCTTGGACAGATCGACCCGATACTCCTTGAGTTCTTTCTGTATAACTTCAAAGGCTTTTTCAACATCTTCATAGACATCTATCAGGTGAACAAGCACGCTGGTACGCTCAACGTGGCGTAAAAATTCATCCCCCAAACCTTTGCCGGTACTTGCGCCTTCGATAAGCCCCGGGATGTCCGCAAAAACCACAGTCATATCATCATCAATATCGACAGTTCCTAGGTTCGGACGGAGCGTCGTAAAGGGATAGTCCGCTATCTCGGGACGAGCGTTACTAATAACAGATAACAATGTCGACTTGCCAGCATTCGGCAGACCCACAAGACCGACTTCAGCGATAGTCTTCAGCTCCAGTTTGACTGTCAGTTTTTCGCCTTTTTCGCCTTTTTCTGCAATGCGCGGCGCCTGCCTGCGCGAAGAGACAAAGTGAGCGTTGCCGAAACCACCCTGCCCGCCGTAAGCGATAACTGCCGTCTGTCCATCTTCGGTCAGATCGATAAGTACTTCGCCTTCTTCACTCACCGCTACCGTACCGACCGGCACTGACACGATCAGGTCTTTGCCGCTACGACCATGTTTTTTCTGTTTGGCTCCAGCGTTACCATCTACGGCCTTAAGTAGCTTATTGTGACGGAAGGCAGCCAGTGTATGCTGATTCCTTGAGGCTTCCAGCACGACGTCGCCACCATGTCCTCCATCACCACCATCGGGACCACCGCGGTCGACAAATTTTTCGTGCCTGAAGCTAAGCGCGCCATCGCCACCATTACCCGCCTGTACCAAAACATCCACTTTATCTACAAACATGCCTATAGGGTATAAGGTTTAGACCCTAGGGTCTAGTTAATTACGTATGAATTTCTTATGAAGCAATCTGTCAATGGTAGATGAAGTTCTGGAAGTGGCCGTGAATGGGTACCCAGTCACTGTAGCCGACACGACCCCAGCCTGCCAGGCCATTCATATCAGAATACTTCATCATCGTGCCATCGGCAGAAACAGCTTCTACGATAGCCACATGGCCCGCCCAGCCAGCACTGGTTTGCGCAATCGCCCCGGCTACTGGAGTAGAGCTGACCGTCCAACCGCTACGAGCGGCATAAATGGCCCAGGTATTGGCGTTGCCCCAGTTTGAAGGCACTGCAATCCGCGAAGCCACATACCAGGTACACCAGCCGAAGTCATAGGCATTCGCACCATATATCGGCGAATAGCCACCCCAGGCAAACGCGCCAAGGTAGGCCGTGGTTGTCCCATGTGTCACGGGGGCAGCAGCAGTTTTGTTCCCGTCCGGAATCACGACAACCTCACCGGGCTTGATACCACTGATTTCTGCATCGTTGAATGCTACTATGGCATCTTTGTTGCCGTGAAATTTAGTGGCCAAACTATCAGCCGTATCTCCAGCTTGTGCGGTATAGACGATCCCGTTGACTGGCGGTATGTACAATTGCGTGCCAGCGGTCAGATTATTGCCTGTCAGATTATTCGACCATGTGATGGTGTCTGAGGTGACGCCAAACTTTGTCACCAGACTGGCGACCGTATCGCCTGGCTGAACGGTGTACTTCTGAAGGTCCTTGATAGATTTCAGGCTGGTCGAGATTACCTGCGGCTTGCTGACGATGGCGCTGTCGGATGGCGACGAGGCCAGCTGAGCATTGACTGAATCGGCATTGTTTGTCACCGACACTTTTTCATAAAGGTTCGTCATACGGGCCACTTGCACAGCGATATCGGCTGAAGATACCTGGTCAAGCGGGTTGGCGGCGACATCAGGGCTAGCCTCAGCTGTCACGCTATTATGAACGGTACTGCTTGAGCTCGAACTACCCGCAACAAAAGCGATAACAATAACCAGCAAGGCTACGTTTGCAAGTAAGACTGTGTAGCGAATAAACCGTTTCTGAGAACGTCGCGGGATGCGACGCATGAAACGGCGGTACATCTTATTCCAAGTCGGATTCGATGCCAGGGTAGGCGTCGTATCTTCTAGTGAACGAATACTCTTCTCCCTCCGCGGGTTGCGGAAGCTGGGGCTGGTTCTTAATGATGATATCTAGGAGTGTTCGACCAATCCTATTTTTCTTAAAAGTCAGCGCCAGTGCGGACGACGCCCGAAAACGACGTGCCACGCATTCCAAATTAGCATATTCAAGCGCTAATTACAAATCCAAATGAAGTTTGCTACCCCTGTTACTGAGCACATTGCGGACAATGTAGAGCCGTCAATGCCTTGTGCTCTTCAAGGGTACTCGAGAAGTAGGTATTTCCCTGGTTATCAGAGACAAAGTATAGCCAATCGGTATTCGCCGGGTGAGCCACTGCTTGCAGTGAGCTGTCGCTGACATTGCTGACCGGACCGGAAGGCAGTCCAGGGTGCAGATAGGTGTTATATGAGGAGTCGACATTAACGTTTTCGCCCTGGCCCGCCAAGCGAGAACCATAAAAGGCCGTCACATCAGACTGAAGATTCATACCGTTTCTAATGCGCTTCAGAAACACTTGTGCGACTTGAGCGCGGCTGCTCGGCGTATTGGCTTCCTGCTCTACCACCGAGGCCATGATTATGCCTTGGTAGACCGATATCCCTTGAGCAGCCATCGCACTGCGCAGATCGGGCGTCAGATGTTTCTGCATCTGGTCCAGGGAGGCCCGCACAATATCTTCAGCGGTCGTCTGGTCAGTTTTCTGATACGAATCGGGGTAGAGATAGCCCTCTAAGCTAGCGCCGTCGGGCTTGTCGACCAACGCTGGGTGGTCTTTGTAGAGGTTCGGATCAAGCGCGTGGTCGACATCAGCCGCACTGAAACCGCTACTGATGAGTGTGGCGCGTATCTGATCGAGCCGTTTGCCCGGCAAGATTGTCAACAGATTGGTCTTAATCTTGCCTTCGGTGATGACTGAGACGATTTCTTGTGTACTATAACTAGGGCTCAGCTCGTAGGTACCGGCCTTGATGTCATCATCCGCACCCGCATTGCGCACATATTCTTTGAAGGCCCATTCGCTGCGGATTAACCCCTTGTCTTTAAGCAGTTTAGATATCTGTGGCAATGAGTAGCCAGTCGGAATGGTCACAGTGACGGATTTCTGACCAGTGGCTACCGGTTTGAGATTATTGGTGTAGAGCACTCTGGCTCCCCAAAACGCGCCACCGACCAAGATAAACAGCACTACCAGGATACCGATAATCCATAAAGTTATTTTCTTCTTAGGTGATTTGGCTGAATGCTTCATTTACACTTCCGGGTGCGCTGCCAGAAAATCTGACAATATATAGGTGGCAGCCAACGCATCCACGTCCTCCTTAGTATACCGTACACCCCTATCCTGAAGTTCAGCTAAGGCCTTGTGCGACGTCAGGGCCTCGTCCTGGTAAAAAATAGGAATAGTGGTATAAATAGCCATTTTAGCCCCAAAAGCCCGTACAATGCCCGTCTGAGCGGTCTCCTGGCCATCTAAACCACGCGGCAATCCTATTACTAGCGCCTTGACGTGATTTTGCTCGATATAGTCGGCTATCTCTTGAGGGCTGTCATCTGATGTCTTCAGCGTATCAGATGGAGCTGGCAAACGCGCCGCTACTGAGGCCGTCGCCATACCAATACGACTATCGCCGTAATCCAGGGCCAGGATAATCTGTTCGCTATTTGCCATTAGTCTGAACGATAACGATGGTGATATGTTTGGTATTCTTCGGTGCTGACGAGATCCAGAATGGGCTAAAGCTAACGTCTACCTGCGTAACTCCTGGCTGACTACCGATGATCTGCTGGATATCACCCTTCTTCTTGCCAGCAACCTGCTGCTTAAGAGCCTCTGTATCAAGCTTGACGCCGGCAGTCACCGTTGTTGACATCGAGACTTTCACTTTATTCGGCGATGTGGTTTCTACGACCGTAAAGGTGAGCTGATCAAAACCGTAATCCTGGATTGGCTGCTTAGACAAATCGATCTGTTTCTTGGCTTGGGCATCGATGACTTGCTTGAGGTCGTCACGCTTTACGCCTAACATCGAGTAATTTATGGTGGCATTGACCGTGACACTGTCCGCTTGATCGCCGACATTCGGTGTCGATGTTACCTTCGGCGTACCAGCCGAAAACGTTTCTAAGATTGGCTGGTACCCGATGCTCTGGAATTGTTGCGTCAGCTCAGTCTTGGCGACTGGACCGTTCTTGTCTAATAGTTTCTGCTGGCCCGCATCGATATCTGCCTGAGTAACGACCTTGACGATGTTACTGGTACCACCTGTGAAGGCAGAGCCGTTGCTACCGCTGACACTAGAAGCGCCAGCAACGCTGAAGGTCTGATTAGCGCCTACATTATACTTATCGCCATTCTGCTGGGCGACAACATTTATATTCCCGGAACTGTAGTTTGCACAGCTACCCGAAGAAAAATTAGTAAACGTAAACGTTGCGGATGATTGGGTAATAAATGTTAACCCGTTAGTACTGACACCACTTCCTGCAGGTACGGGTGACGGCGTCTGCCCAAGATTTGGCGCACACTCCTTTGTGGTCAACACAACAGAACCGGACGCTTTAGTACCGATATCCTTGGTGCCGGTGGCTGGCACATTCACTGAATCAGTCTTAGGATCAACTTTAAGTTGTGCGGGCACCACCCCCGTATCAGTGTTAACAGATGTGGCAGTGGTATCAGCGGTAATGGTTGTGCTGATGTTGACGGTGGTGGTATTAGCGTGGACTGTTATCTTGGCCCTGGCAAGCACATTAAAGGCCACATACCAAGCAACGATGGCCAGCAGTAACGCGGCGATGCCAAAGAATAGCTTCATACGGAAACTATTGAAGTTCGGGACCTTTTTCTTCTTGTCTTTCTTCAGTTTCTTGGCCTTTTTGCCTGCGGCGCCTGCGGTCGCGGCGGCAGCTTCGTCTTCCTCGGGATCAGTGTTGTCGACTTCAATAGTGTCATCGGTATCATCTCCAGCAGTCGCAGCTGCGGCCACAGCGGTCATGCCGGCTAGTTCGCCGATGCTCTTGCTATCGTCCAGATTAGGATCTTCATCTGTTTCGGGTTCATCGTCGATCAAAGTTTCAGGAGTCTGTGAAGTATCAGGCGTCGGTGGAATGACCGGTTTGCTCTGGAGCGTCTTGGCAGTATGCAGACCCACTACACCAGCGAGGGGCAACAAACCGGCTTCAGAAGTTATCAATACGATGCGTTTGCCCGTCTCTTCGCCAGTACGTTTGAGCAGCTTCATATTGACGACGCTTTGCAGCGTTGTGGCACGCTTGGGCAGTACCAGCGCCACTATCTTGTGCTTGCTGGCGCGGACTTTCTCGATGATGCTGGTTATCTCATCATCGACGTCGATATATACGGTGTCTTTTGTGCCTTCTGCCATCTTATGCCCGTAGCATCCTATCTATCCGCTCTCTAATGGAGCCCGGTACCAGCGCGCTGTCCTGCTGGTGGATGGTGTCCAGACCGACTCGCAGTAGCCCCATGGCGGTTATGAACGTATGGTCGGTGACACTGCCCGTTTTGTCAACGATACCGACGACTTGATCAGGCTGGATGTGTTGAACGACCGGTTTGCGGGTAAAAGGCAGCTGCAGGTACCAGTTGCTCTCGGAAAGTTTGTCGACCAGCATATCGAGCGACGAGCCGCCGCCGCAGAGCAGTAAGCGGTGTGGCAGATGGTCGAGCTTCGGAAATTCAGCCAAAGCCAGCTCGACGCCGCTTATCCAGACGTCCAGGGTTTTCTTCAGAGCTGCTTCGATATTCGGTACTTTTGACTGGGGCGCTTTATTGGTTGATAAACCCAGT
>Ga0265327_10003502_pt1 | contig 14909 bp, 8 predicted proteins | sample 41621metaG_FD_202089 | JGI IMG/M metagenome (GOLD analysis project Ga0265327, IMG submission 202089) | Rhizosphere microbial communities from Carex aquatilis grown in University of Washington, Seatle, WA, United States - 4-16-21 metaG | ecosystem: Host-associated > Plants > Roots > Rhizosphere >... | reverse complement strand
TGAGAATACTCAAATACACATTGGACATCGGCGTGTTTGGCTTACGCCAGTGAGTGCCGTGTTTGAGCCCCATGTTGGCGCCACCAGCAATCAAAGTCGGCAGGTTGGTCGGATTGTGAGTCGTGCTGGCGCCGCTTCCATAAAGCACGATTGTGTTGTCCAGCACGGTCCCTTCGCGATCCTTGTACTGCTTCAAACGACCCAGGAAATGGGCCACCTGCTCGCTCAGGAACAAGTCATACCGGGCAAACGCCAATTGCCCATCCTTGTCCTCGGCATGCGACAGATTGTGGTGCGTCCGGTTCAGCCCCAGCTTGATCGGAAACGTGTCACTGATCCCCATTCCATCTTCGCGATTGAGCATGAATGCGACCGAACGGGTGATGTCAGCATCGAAGGCCAGGGCAATCAGGTCAAACATGTTCCGATAGTAGTCACGGGGCTCACCTTCGGACGTGGCGTCGAGGTTCAGGTGCGAGTAGTCCTGCTGCTTGAGCGGGATGTCGATCCATTTCTCCGAGGCGGTCAGCCGCGATTCGATCTCATCCAGCGACGTCAGGTACTGATCCATCTTTTCCCGATCGGACTGACCAAGTTGCCGGTTCAGTGACTTGGCGCCGTCGTGCACGGCATCGACGAGTCGGATTCGCCGCTGCAACTGTTCGCGCTGCGTGGCCAGCGAAGCCTTGTCGCCGCGAAACAGTCGGTCGAAGACCCGGCGCGGATTGTTTTCGGCGGGAATCGGCTTCCCTTCCAGGTTGTACGAGATCGTCCCCGTGCGCGACAGGAAGCCAACACCCGCGTCGATCGACAGCACCAGCGAGGGTTGCCGACAAAACTGTTTGGTGTGCAGGGCGATGACTTGATCGAGGGCCACCGAATTGAACATTCCCGGTTTCGGGTTGTGCAGCGGCGCACCGGTCAACCACATGTCCGAGCAGAGATGGGGATCCGCCTTGGTGCCGTTGGGATGATACAACCCCCCCAGGAAGCTCAACTGGTCGCGGAACGGCTTCAGGGGTTCCGTCGACTTGCCGAATTCAAAGTCCCGACCCTCTTGGGTTGGGAACCAGTTCCAGTCACTCATTCCATGACTGGCGTTGGGAAGCGACATCCCGTTGGCCGTATACATCGCGCAAAACCGGCGCGGCATCTGTTCGGCGACGTCTCGCCCCATCGCCTCCAGCACGGGAAGCGCCAGGGTGACTCCGGCCAGACCCTTCAGGACCGCTCGACGATTCAATTGAATGCTGGCCATGTCACCGTCACTTCTTAAGAAACAGGTCACTCTTGATCACGAATTGAATCACGTCCTGCATCTGGTAGTCTGCGGACTTCAACTTTAAGCCATGTTCCTGCAGGAACGCAATCTCATTGTAAGTGGGCCCCCGGCCGACGGCGTAGCACGCCAGATGCTTGATCACGCTGAAGGCGACCTGGTCGATCCGGTCACCGGCCAGATACGCCTTCAGTTCGTTCAGATTCTTGACCTGACTTCCATCCGGCAGGGTCGAACTGGTGTCCACCTCCGCGGTTTTCAGCAGTCCGCCGGCATCGAACGATTCAAACGGTATCCCCCACGGATCGATTCCTCCATGGCACTTGGCACAACCCTGCTGATTGCGATGGCGTTCAAGTTTTTCGCGCAGCGTCAGCTTTGTTCCGTCTTCGTCTTTCAGTTGAGGCACATTGGGGGGCGGATCGTCCGGTGGTTCCGCGACGATTTTGCGAGCGACCCAGGCGCCGCGCTTAATCGGATTCGACTCGCGACCGTCAGAATGCCCCGCCAGGATTCCTGCCTGAGTCAGCAGACCACCCAGGTTGGAATTGCGGTGCGGAATCGGCATGAACTGAAAACCGCTTTCCGTTCGATCTCCCATGTTGTAATAGCTCGCGACGACCTCGTTGCCCATGACGAAATCCGATTGAACCAGATGACGCAATGACAGATTCTGCTCGATCAGGTACTGCAGGAACTGGACGGGCTCCTGACGCAACTGAGTCCTGGCATCCCGGGTCAGGCGGGGATAACGCCGCGAATCGATCGCCACGACATCGAACTTGTCGAGGCTGAGCCATTGCGACGCAAACTCGCTCACAAATCGTGCGAAACGCGGATCGTGAATCATCCGATCGATTTCGGAATCCAGCGCCGCGTGCAACTGCTTCTGCTGCGCGAGGTCCAGCAGTCGTTGATCGGGAGGCCCATTCCAGAGGAAGTACGACAGCTTGGAAGCGAGCTCGTCGTCGTTCAGATCCTCGGCCGCGGGACTGCTGCTGTTTTCGATCAGGAACAGAAACTGGGGCGATGTCAGCACGACCAGCAGAGCATCCTTGACGCTCTGCCGAAAGTCTTTTGTTGCGGCATAGGACTTCTGCCAGACGCCGAAGACTGCGTCCTGTTCCTCGGCTGTGGCGGGACGGCGGTAAGCGCGCGTGGCGAATCTGGCGATGACCTCGCGGGCATACACTGCGGGGTCGTCGCGATGAGGAGAGTCCAACAGGATCTGGCGATGCGCGGCGGGCGGCCAACTCGTGTAATAGGGGCCCTCAAATTCGACGGATCGAATCCGCAGTCGGGGCATGTCGCGACCATCCGTGTATTCGCTCCGCACGCCGATTTCGCGAATTCCCGCCAGATAGTTGACGTTGTCCTTCTCGACGTCGGGGTTGGGGAAATCCCGGATGGCCCCTGTGAATACATAGTCCTGCAGTTCACCCCCGACCACTTTCCGCGGAGCCCCCACCATGGTCAATGTGCTGCCGCAGTCGCGGCGCAGGCCGAGATAAACCCCCAATGAGGGAGTTCGCTTCTCGAAGGCCTGGAATCGAATTGCCACATCACTGTCGTCAGCAATTCGGGTCAGGATAAGCCTGCGAAGACGCCCGTTGTCGCCACACCTGGCAATCACCGGCAGGGGGCCTGCGTTCAACCGGGTCACCAGGAACGCGGCCGAGGCGTCCTCCGTCATCGGCTTGTTCGAATCCCGTAGCTGAGCGGCAACCTGGCGTTCCCCCAGGGTCAACGAGAGCATTCCTGGGGACTTCCCAGGGGTGTACCAGACATCCACTTGGTAGATTCCGTCCGCGGGAACGGCAAGTGGAGCAGGGGGATTTGCCGTCAGATCCAGCGCGACAGAAATCGCGGGCGGGGCTGTCTCCTGAACGCGATCTGAGGCATCCAATAGCAGCAGGTCGTCGTAGCGAGCCGCCTTGACCGTGATCTTGAAGTTCCCCTGGTCCGGCAATTCCCGCAGTGAGATTTTGAAGTTCGCCATCGGACCATACGTATTCGACTGCCCGAAGATTTCCGGGCTGGGAATCGCGGGCCGCAGCAGCAGGCCACTGGGAACCACCTGGAATGCCTCACCCTTGGGGTAACCGGGAGTGCCACGCATGCAGGCAAAAACCGAATGATAAATGCTGTCGAATTTGCGCCAGGCCCGGATCGTGTCGTTGCCGACATATCCTTCGATGAATTCGTAGGCCGTCCGCATCGCGAATGGCTGATACGGAAATGGCCGCTCCGGTTTCAATTCGGTGACCAGCAGATCCGCGTTGTTCAACAGGTGATTGTTGGCCCCCAGGATGAGGGAATCAGGGCAGGGGGTGGGGTTGATTGCGGTCCCCAAGTCCATGCGGAAATTCTGAATGACGGGGGGGATGATGGGGTCGACCAGGGAGAGGTCGAGTGCTTTTTCCGCGATGTCGAAATACGACTCGATCTGCAGCGGTGAAAGGACCATCGACTGACTGTTGTTGGCAAATCCATCCTTGGAAAGGCCGTCCGGTGGCAGGATCTCGGTGAGGTCCTCTTCGAGACTCAACAATTCCCGCAGGGTGTTGCGATACTGCGAGACCGTCAGGCGTCGGATCGAGCCATTTCTGGGGGTGGGGCGCGATCGAGCCCGATGCAGGGTCTGCGTGATCCAGGTGGAAACCTGCATTCGCAACTCATCCGTCGGTTGTGCTTCGTCGACCGGCGGCATCGCGCCGTCATCCAATTGCTTCAGGATGTCTTTGAGCAGGAATAACTGCCGATCTTCCGGATTGGCGGTCAGCCCATCGACCCGAATCCCGGATTTCATGTTGTCGGCGCTATGGCACCGGACGCAGTACTTCTGCAAAAAGGGTTCAATGGACTTCGCAAAGACCTGTCCGTCGTCGGTCGCGGTGGGAACGTCGCGGCAAATGCCTTCGCAGGTCAGCAACTGCAGGGCGACCGCAAACAGTCCGATCAAACGCAACGGAACGCGATGAATCGTGGATTTGGCAGGAAAAGTCATGCAGGCGTCTTCAAGAGTACTCAGGTTGAGCAAAGGACAGCGTGCCGGGCGGGAGCGATCAGGCGGGCTTGCCACGGATTCTCATTCTGAGAACGCCATGGCAAGAGTTGATATGACGATACTCGACCGCTGCGTCACAAGGTAGTCCAAGTTCGCCCGGACGCGTCAAAGACCACGACTCACTCCAGAAATGTGTGTAACTCTTGCGAGGCTGGAATGTTGCGCAACAAAACTGTGGCACCAAGAATTCCGTCGCTGAGCCCGTCGTGAGGGGGGGCAAACCCGTCTTGTCGCGTAATCCCTGTCGAACTAACATCCCGCCGCGCCAGTACCTGGCGCAATTTGTCCTGCGTCCGGTCGACCCCACAAGGCACGGCGATGATCCGCGCCAAACTGAAACTTGCCCGCCAAATCGTCTACGCCGTCGTCCTGCTCGGTTTACTACTGTGCGGAGCCGAGGTCGGTCTGCGCGTCTACGAGTTGACTCATGGGCAGCCGATCTGCACCGGGGATTCTTCTGCCTGCCCCGTCGACCCTTCTCAATTGACCGTTCCCTCATGGTTAACGAATGTCGAACTGAAGCCGCATGCGACGGCTGAGGTCAAGTGCCGAGATCAGAAGTGTTCCATCGAAGTCCGGACCAACAGCCTGGGATTGCGCGGGCCCGAAATCCTCGTTCCCAAACCGTCTCAGACGTTTCGCATCCTGGTCCTGGGTGACGAGACCATCTTTGCCCCCGAGATCTCCGAGACTGATCATTTTGTTCAGCATCTGGCCAGCCAGTTACAGCAGACGACTCGATTGTCGATCGAGGTCATCAATGCCGGAGTTCCCGGCGCCTGTCCATTGACCGAATTCCTGTTGTTCAAACAGAAGTTGCTCGCGCTGCAACCGGACCTGGTTCTGTTGCACTTTGACTGGTCCGACGTGGCCGAAGATCGGCAGCTTCGGCGGCGAATGCGCAGCGATTCCCAGGGAACGCCCTTGTCCTGTGCACATGTCAGCCTGAAGGGGGCACCCCGCAAGCCTCATCCGCTGGACCATCTGCGTCAGCAGTTTCGCCTGATCGATTGTGGTCTGGTGGCCATGGGGAACCAGTGGCGACAGCAGATCAGCGATCATGCCGCCATCAGCCGGGACCTTGGAACGAACGCCTATGCCTGGCTGCGAAATGAGCATCCCGAGTCGGACATCGCGGTGCAGCAGGCCTTTCAACCGATGTCGGAGATTTCCCGGTTGTCGTCGGGATCGTATTTCCAGCTGATCATCATGACCTCACCCAAGCCATGGCAGGTGTCAGCCCGATGTACCAGCGGTTCCGGCGTCCGGTTGAAGTCGGGTGTCTCAGCCGATGCCTATTATCCCAATCGGGCTCCGTTCGAGGCCCTGGCCTCCTACGCCAGCGACTTGAAACTTCCCTATCTCGATCTGTCGAACGCCCTGATGAGCGACGAAAAGGCGGAATCCAACTACTTGCGATATGCCCCGCGCTGGTCCTCCACCGGACACCGCCATGTTGCTGACTCTGTCGCAAGTTTTCTGGTCGAGCGAGTACCCGGTCCCTGGAACAGTCGATATTTTCAACAGGACGAGCAACCACAGGCCGACCGCCAGTTTGCTCCCCGAAACGAAGTCCGCTGGGCGAGTGGGACTCAATAGGTCCCCTGCGCCTGTCTCGACACCGTTCATTGCCACGCGATCTTCACTGGAGTTCAGCACCATGAGCCACGCCGCGTCGAAGTCCGAATTGTTTTTTCATCAGGCGGCCGATCATCTCGGTTTGTCGGCGCGAATCCGGACGTTGTTACTCACCCCGGAACGCGACGTCAAAGTCCAGGTGGCGATCCATCTGGACAACGGCGAAATCGAAACATTCGTCGGCTACCGCGTCCAGCATGACAGTGCCCGTGGCCCGATGAAGGGGGGCTTGCGATTTCATCCCCAGGTCGATGAGGCGGAAGTACGCACCCTGGCGCAACTGATGACTTGGAAAACCGCTGTTGTGGATCTGCCATATGGCGGGGCCAAGGGAGGAATCGCCGTCGATCCACGCAGCCTCAGCAAGGCGGAACTCGAGCGATTGACCCGGAAGTTCGTGGATACCATCCATGACATGGTTGGCCCGGATACAGACATCCCCGCTCCTGACATGGGTACGAATTCGCAGGTCATGGCGTGGTTCATGAATCAGTACCAGGCCCATCATGGATTTCAGCCCGCCTGTGTGACCGGCAAACCGCTGGAACTGCATGGCTGCGAAGGTCGCGAAGAAGCGACGGGGCGGGGCGTGGTGGTCGTCACGGAACGGCTGTTCCATCAACTCGGCCAGAAGCTCGCCGGGAAAACGGTCGCCTTGCAGGGGTTCGGCAACGTCGGCAGTCACTGTGCCAATCTGTTGTTCGAACGTGGAGCCCGGATTGTCGCGATCACTGATCATCGCGGCGGGGTCAAGAATCCCGCCGGACTCGATATCCCCTCGCTGCTCCCCTATGCACTGAAGAACGATGGCGTGGCGGGATTCTCTGGCGGGGAACCGATGACCAACGCCGAATTGTTCGCGGCCCCGGTCGATGTCCTGATTCCGGCGGCGCTCGGTGGACAATTGACGGCGGAGACGGCGCCGACCGTCCAGGCAAAGTACATCATCGAAGCGGCGAACGATCCGACGACTCCGGAAGCGGACGAGGTCTTTCTGAAGAAGGGGATCACAGTGGTTCCCGACATCCTGGCGAATGCCGGCGGGGTGACGGTCAGCTACTTTGAGTGGGTTCAGAATCGCTCGGTCGTCCATTGGCCTCTCGAAGAAATCCGCGGCAAGCTCGAACAAAGGATGTCGAGTGCGTTTGACGCCGTCTGGAAGATTGCCCAGGAAAAGAAGGTCCCGCTGCGGACCGCCGCCTACATCCTGGGAATCGGCCGCGTCGCCCGCGCCACCGAACTTGCCGGCGTATCGTGACGCCACTGTGCCCTGCATATTTCCTCTTCAATTTCGCTGTTGCCATCACCACGAAAAGGTCGAAATTCTCGGTACAGTCATTACAACGGGTTTGACTCTGGTTCCGGCTTGGCCTAACATCTGACGAAGTTTGAAGTCCTCGGGCCAAATGCCCGATTTCCTGACTGGTCCCTCCATGTCCTCTCTCGCTACGATTTCCCCGTTCGCCGCCTCATCCAATGCCATCGGCATTCGGATTGAAGTCGTGATTATTAGCGGAGTCATTTAGCGACCGGGGTGGCGAAATTACGAATCGACACGAGCCCTCAGGTCGCACCTGGGGGCTCTTTTTTTTACCTTTGCAACTGTCGGAAAGCTCGATCATGTCCCGCATCCAGATCTATGACACGACCCTGCGCGATGGCAGCCAGGGAGAAGGCGTAAACTTCTCGCTGCAGGACAAGCTGCTGATCACCCAGAAGCTGGATGACCTTGGTATTGACTTCATCGAAGGGGGCTATCCCCTCTCCAATCCGAAGGATGCCGAGTACTTTGCCCGCGTCCAGGATCTGCCGCTGGCTCATGCCAAAGTCTGCGCATTCGGGATGACCCGCCGCAAGGGATGTGCTCCCGAAGACGATGTCGGCATGTGCGCCCTGCGAGACGCGAAGACTTCGATTGTCACCATCGTCGGCAAGACCTGGGACCTGCATGTCTTTGAAGTGCTGCACATCACTGAAGAAGAAAACCTGGCGATGATCCGCGATTCCGTCGCCTTCCTGCGCGGCGAAGGACGCGAGGTCTTCTACGATGCCGAGCACTTCTTCGACGGATTTCGGGCCAATCCCGAGTTCGCATTGAAGACAGTGCAAGCAGCCCAGGACGCAGGGGCCAGTACCATCATCCTCTGTGACACCAACGGCGGCCGACTTCCCGAGGATATCGCTGCGGCGGTCGACGCCGTGCGCCGCGAACTGAGGATCCCCGTCGGAATCCATGTTCACAACGATGGCGAACTGGCTGTTGCGAATTCGTTGACAGCCGTCGATCACGGAGCGATCCAGGTCCAGGGGACGATCAACGGGATCGGTGAGCGTTGCGGTAATGCCGATCTGATCAGCGTGATCGGCAACCTGGCGCTCAAGAAGGGGTATGACGTCCTGAAGCCGGGAGGCCTGGGACGCCTGACCGAACTGTCGCGCTATGTCTATGAAATCGCCAACATGAACTTCCGCAATGGACAGGCGTTTGTCGGCGCCAGCGCGTTCGCCCACAAGGGAGGAATGCACGTGCATGCGGTCAATCGGCTGTCGGCCAGCTACGAACATATACCGCCGGAATCGGTCGGAAACCAGCGTCGCGTCCTGGTCAGCGAATTGTCCGGCCGTTCCAACATCATCGCCAAGACAACCAAGTACCAGATCAACCATGACAACACGCTGATGACCCGGATCCTGGAAAAGGTTCAGGATCTGGAGAACGAGGGGTACCAGTTCGAAGCGGCCGAAGCGTCGTTCGATCTGCTTGTGCGAAAAGAGGCGGGGGCCTACAGTCCCAAGTTCGAGCGACTGCACTATCGGGTCAACGTCGAGACTATTGCAGGGCAGGGGACCGTCACCGAAGCGACCATCAAGCTGAAGGTCAACGACCATTCGGAGCATGTGGTCGCCGAAGGGGATGGCCCGGTGAATGCGCTCGACAATGCCCTGCGCAAGGCCCTTTCCACGACCTATCCGAACCTCACGGAAATGCAGCTCGTCGACTACAAGGTCCGCGTCATTAATTCGGCCGAAGGAACCGCCGCCCGCGTCCGCGTTGTCATCGAAAGCCGTGATCGCAACGATGTCTGGAGCACCGTCGGCGTCAGTGAGAACGTGATTGAGGCCAGCTGGCTCGCTCTGGTCGACAGTGTCGAATACAAGCTTTACAAGGATGCGGAATCGACGGTCGTGTCCGCGAATGAGTGAGGCCCATTTCTCACGAACCAATGCAGTCGGATGTCGATCTGATTTGTTGTTTGCGCCAGGCAGGTGAATCTGAAAAGCCTCGGTCCATTCGAGGAGGAATACGATGAGCACCGAATTACTTGACGATGTGCGAGACGTCACCAGCCTGACGCTGGCGCCGTTTGACGTCGACCAGTATCACCGCTTGATCGAGGCCGGGATCCTTCGAGACGGTGAGCCCATTGAGCTGATCGAAGGAGTTCTGGTCTACAAGGATCGGCGTGATGAGGTGGGGGGAATCAAGACGCACGGCGGTCGGCACTTGAAAGCCCTGAATAAACTGACGGCGCTCCTTTCCGAGTGGGTCCGGGGACGAAACGCGTTTCTCCAGGTTCAAGGACCCATCACGCTGAACGAGCGAAATGAGCCAGAGCCTGATTGCAGCCTGATTGCCGGTGATCCCGATTCGTTCGGAAACGGCGTTCCCGACGCCTCGGCGGTTCATGTTGTTTTTGAAGTTGCAGACAGTTCGCTTTCGACGGATCGCACTCGGAAATGGCAGATCTATGCGGCCGCGGCAATCCCGGTTTATGTCATCGTCAACTTGAAGGATCAGCAGATCGAAGTTCATTCGCTGCCGTCGCCCAACGAGTCCAAATACCATTCCCGCCAGGAGTATGGTCGCGGCGAATCGTTTCAAGTCGACGTGGGCAAGCTGGGACCACTTTCCATTCCTGTCGACGACCTGTTCTAAAGTTCGTTCACGATCACTCCCTGTTCGATTGATCGTGGTCGGTGTCCTGTTGCCAAGTCACTCTCTCTTCGAATTGCCAAACGCTCATGACTACGGAAATCCCGAAGCAATACGATCCCGCCGCGGCCGAAGCGAAATGGTTCCCGTTCTGGGAGTCGCGCGGAGATTTCAACGCCGATCCCGATCCCCGCAAGCCGCCGCATGTCATCATGATTCCGCTGCCGAATGTGACCGGCGCTTTGCATATGGGACATGCCCTCAACGGCACGCTGCAGGATCTGCTGACCCGCTGGCGACGCATGCAGGGCTACGAGGCCCTCTGGATGCCGGGAACCGACCACGCCGGCATCGCCACTCAATCGGTGGTCGAAAAGCGAATGCATGAGGAAGAAGGGCTGACGCGGCATGACATCGGTCGTGAAGCCCTGGTGGAACGAATCTGGAAATGGAAGGACTCGTACGAAAAGCGAATCCTCAGCCAGCTCAAGAGCATTGGCGCCAGTTGCGACTGGCGTCGTGTCCGATTCACTCTCGACGAAGTCTGCTCACGGGCGGTGCGGCAGACGTTCTTCAAGATGTTTCGCGACGGACTGATCTATCGCGGCAAGCGCCTCGTGAATTGGGACACATTCCTGCAAACCGCGGTGGCGGATGACGAAGTCTATGACGAGGAAATTGACGGCCACTTCTGGACCTTCAATTACCCCGTTGTCGATGACGCCGGACAACCGACCGGCGATCGCATCTCCTTCAGCACCACCCGGCCGGAAACGATGCTCGGGGATACTGCAGTCTGCGTGCACCCGACCGATGAACGGTATACCCACCTGATCGGCAGGTCCGTCCGGATTCCCGTCAACGGTCGCATCATTCCGATCGTGGCCGATGCGCTCCTGGCCGACAAGACGCTGGGGACAGGTTGCGTGAAGGTGACTCCCGCTCACGACCCCAACGACTATGCCTGCTGGACGCGCAACAAGGAAAAGATGGGCGAGCCGATCAATATCCTGAACCCCGACGGCACGCTCAATGAGCAGGGCGGTAACTGGCAGGGCCTGGATCGCCTGGTGGCTCGCGAGGCCGTAGTCGCTGAAATGGAGCGACTCGGTCACTTCGAAAAGGTGGAAGACCGCAAGATCCCGCTCAAGCACAGCGATCGTTCCAAGACACCTGTCGAACCGTACCTGTCCGAGCAGTGGTTCGTGAAGATGGACACGCTCGCCCAGAACGCGATCGATGCGGCCAACGATGGCCGTGTGACGTTCTATCCGGAACGCTATGCGCAGTCGTATCTCAGCTGGCTCGGCGAAAAGCGGGACTGGTGCATCAGTCGCCAACTGTGGTGGGGACACCGGATCCCCGTCTGGTCTCGTCGGTTGGAGAACGCCCGGCGAGCAGAGGCTTTGACGTTCCTGTCGGAACATGTTCCCGGAGAATTCACCATTCACGACGAATTCGTCGAATTCAAACGAGGCGGTCATCCATTCATGTACGGCCGGATCGAGGAATGCTCGAAGACCGGTTCCTGCACGGTGTCGCTGTGTCCGGACGGAAGTCAGCCGGAAATCGAAGCCCGGCTGATTCAGGAATCGTTTGAGCAGGATCCGGATGTTCTCGACACCTGGTTCAGTTCCGCCTTGTGGCCTCATGCGACGCTGGGCTGGCCTGATCGCGAGCACAACCCACCCATGGCCGGAGGGGCACTCGATCCGAACCCGGCGACGGGAACCAACGAAGTCCTGAACTACTTCTACCCCGGCAGCGTCCTGGTGACATCGCGCGACATCATCACCCTCTGGGTGGCCCGCATGGTGCTGACCGGTCTCTACAACATGGGAGACATTCCGTTCAAGCATGTCTGCATTCATCCCAAGATCCAGGATGGGTTCGGGCAGACGATGTCCAAGACCAAGGGGAATGGCGTTGATCCGATCGAACTGATCGAGAAATATGGCTGCGACGGGATGCGGTTCACCATCGCCTCGTTCGCCGGGGAAACGCAGGACGTGCGCCTGCCCGTCGGGTACGAGTGTCCGCACTGCCAGGCCATCATCCCGCAGGAACCTCATCACCTGAAGTTCAAACCGGGCAAGCCGAAAATCAAGTGCCCCAAGTGCAAGAAGGAATCGCAGTACGCGACACCAAACTACATTCCCGATGAAGGGGAACCTGTCGCCAAGATCGTGATCGAACGCTTCGAATACGGTCGCAATTTCTCCAACAAGCTCTGGAACGCTGCCCGGTTCGCCATGCTGAACCTGGAAGGCTATACCCCCGGACCAGTCTCTGACAGCGAACTCGCCATCGAGGACCGCTGGATCCTGTCGCGCCTGTCGACAGTGACAGATGAAGTGACGGCGCTGCTGAGTGTCTACAAGTTCGATGCGGCGACACGGTCCCTGCGAGACTTCGTCTGGAACGAATTCTGTGACTGGTACCTGGAAATGATCAAGCCGCGACTACGTGACGAAGCGCTGAATTCCGCCGCGCAGCGGGTGCTTGTGATGGTCCTGGATACAACGCTTCGGCTGCTGCATCCCTTTACGCCGTTCATTACCGAAGAACTTTGGCAACGGCTGCGCGAGATTGCCCCTCAGCGCGGACTCCCGGAACCCTCCGCAGTCTCTGACGCGATCATCGTCGCCCCCTGGCCGACCGGACTGAATCCCTGGCAGGACCAGGCATTGGAAGCGCGCTTCCAGCGGTTGCAGAACCTGATCATCGCGGTGAGGAACGTGCGGGGAACCTACAACATCAGCCCGGCCGTCACCGTGTCGGTCCTGGTGAAGTGCTCGGCCGAGATTGCTGCCGATCTCAAACAAGTCCAGGTTCAATTTGAGACCCTGGCGAAAGCGGCCCTGGCGGCCTGCGGTCCCGACGTGCAGCAGCCAAAGGCGAGTGCCAGCATTGCGCTCGGCGATGCAGACGGCTATCTGCCGCTGGAAGGATTGGTCGACCTGACCGCGGAACTGGCCCGGCAGAAGAAGGAAGCGGAAAAGATCCAGGGATTCATTGCCGGTCACGAGAAGAAGCTGACCAACAAGAGTTTCGTGGATCGAGCTCCGGCCGAAGTCGTGGCGGAGGTGCGGGAAACGCTGGCCGGGTTGCAGAAGCAACTGGCCAGTATTCACGAGATCATCAGCCAACTGGGCGGTTGAAGACGGGGGTCAGGGGTCAGGTGTTGAATTTTTCCAATTTGGCCGAGTGGCAGTCGTGATCGCAAACATGCCTGAATGTCGGCCAAATTGGGAAAATTCAACACCTGACCCGATGAGGGCAGAAGGCGGGGGTCAGTGCCCTCAACCCAATTCGAGCTACCACTCGGAAGCTGCAAACGCTGCTCCCGTTGGTCGCTGACGTAAAGAGCGCCCGCAGAAATCCGGCAGCGGTTCGCGTAGGGTGTGTGAAGTCCTCGGAACACACCACGGTTGTTGCCGGTACTGTGCCACATGGTGCGTTCCGAAGACGTTCACGAAATCATCAGCCAACTGGGCGGTTGAAGGCGGGGGTCAGGGGTCAGGTGTTGAATTTTTCCAATTTGGCCGAGTGGCAGTCGTGATCGCAAACATGCCTGAATGTCGGCCAAATTGGGAAAATTCAACACCTGACCCGATGAGGGCAGGCAGACTAATGAAATCCACAATCGAAGAAATCCGGCAGCGGTTCGATAACGAAGTCGAACGCTTTTCCAACCTCGAAACCGGTCAGTCCGCGACGGTTGATGCGCCGCTCTGTCTGGCCCTGGTGGCCGAGACCGCGGCCACCATTACGCCTCATGCCAAAGAGCTGCTCGACATTGGCTGCGGTGCAGGGAACTATTCCCTGAAGCTGCTGCAGCAATTGCCCGATCTCAATGTGACACTGGTCGACTTGAGCCGCAACATGCTCGATCGGGCGACCGAACGCGTTGGTGCGGCCACCCATGGCTCGGTGACAGCGAAGCAGGGGGATGTCCGGCAACTGTCATTTGAGCCTCAGTCGGTGGACATCATCCTGGCCGCGGCCGTCCTGCATCACCTGCGGACGGATGACGAATGGCGAGCGGTATTTCGCCAGTTTTATGATGTCGTGCGGCCCGGTGGTTCGATCTGGATTTTCGATCTGATCGAACACACGTTGCCCGAAGTCCAGCGGATCCAGTGGCGGATGTACGGGGAATACCTTTCTCGTTTGAAAGATGGGGCCTACCGGGACCAGGTCTATGCCTACATCGAACGCGAGGACACCCCACGTCCGCTCATGTTTCAGCTGGACCTGTTGCGTGAAGTCGGATTTTCAAAAGTGGAGGTGCTGCACAAGCACAGTTGCTTCGCGGCATTCGGCGCCGTGAAATGAATCGGAAGCCTGGATGCGTTCCGGCATCCCGGCAGGTTTCCGATGCGACGATTTTCACTCCGATTCGTTCCAGTAGGCCGAAACAGGACAACACTGCCCAATTCCTTGCAGGCTGCTATACTTCCCGACGTACCGACGTCGAACACCGCGGGAGTCTTGTCGTGCTCGTGCAAATGGAATTGGCCCGAATCATCATCAGCGAAATCAATGACCAGCAGGTGATCTTTCTGCGGGAAGTGGACGGGGGACGCTCATTCCCGATCCTGATCGGACTGTTTGAAGCCACCAGCATCGATCGGCGGGTCAAGGGAGAGATCCCCCCCCGACCCCTGACGCATGACCTGGTCAAGTTGAGTATCGAAGCAATGGGGGGGGAACTGCAGGACGTGGTCATCCACACACTCGAAGACCACACCTACTTTGCCTCGCTGAGAATCAGCAAGGAAGGGGAACTGGTCGAAGTCGATGCCCGCCCGAGTGACGCGGTCGCCCTGGCCGTGCACTACACGCCTCACTTGCCCATCTACGTCGCATCCGAAGTCCTCGACGAAGCCATCGGCTGACAGCGCTTTCTATCAAGCGCGTAGGGTGTGTGCAGTCTTCGGAACACACCACGAATGTTGCCAGAGCCCGCGTCGTGGTGTGTTCCGAAG
>Ga0265327_10003500_pt1 | contig 14917 bp, 9 predicted proteins | sample 41621metaG_FD_202089 | JGI IMG/M metagenome (GOLD analysis project Ga0265327, IMG submission 202089) | Rhizosphere microbial communities from Carex aquatilis grown in University of Washington, Seatle, WA, United States - 4-16-21 metaG | ecosystem: Host-associated > Plants > Roots > Rhizosphere >... | reverse complement strand
GATCTTCGTGGGCACCGCGGCGATCGTCGCCGCCGTGCTGGGCGCGATCCTCGTGCTCACCTACCGCTCGGCCAATCGCGCCGCGGACCAGGCGGTGAACCGCGCGCTGAGCAGCACGCGCGAGCTGGTGGGCACCAAGCTCAGCGAGCGCGGCAAGTCGCTCCAGCGCAACGCGGAATCGTTCGCCGACGACCAGTACTTCCGGGGGCGCGTCGAGTCGAAGCTCGCCAATGACATCCTCGATCAGTCGCACGAGGCCGTGAATCGCCTTGGCGTGGCGTGGGTGCAGATCACCGACGAGATCGGCGTGCGCGTGGCCAAGAGCGACGAGCCCGGCGCCCCCGCCGACACGCTCGCGGGCTCGGCGCTCATCGGCCGCGCGCTCAGCGACACCTCCACCACGGGCTTCGGGAATCCCACCGACAGCACGCTCATCCAGGCCGTCGCCGTGCCCATCCACAGCGCCGGCAACCGCGTGATGGGCGTGATGATGGCGGCGCTGCCGCTCGACGATGCGTTCGCGAACACGCTCAAGGGAGGCGGCGACGTCGACGTGGTCTTCTTCGCGCTCGACCCGGCCGGCAAGGCGCATGTCGCCGCCACCACGCTCGGCCGCGGCGCGGACGTCGCCAAATTCGTCGCCGACGTCGTGGCCGCGCCCGCGACGCGCGACTCCACCGAAATGCGCGTCGAACCGCTCATCTCCAACCAGCGGTACGTCGCCCTCGCCTCCAAACTCCTCAACGCCGGCGGGCGCCCCGTCGGCGGCGTCGCCGTGCTCCGCAGCCGCGAGCAGGAGTTCGCGTCGTTCAACCGGCTCCGCACGATCATCTTCCTCGGCGGCGCCGCAGGCCTCCTCATCGCCGGCCTCCTCTCGTTCGGCATCGCGCGGCAGGTCACGCGCCCCGTCGACCAGCTCGTCGAGGCCACGCGCCGCGCCGCCGACGGCGATTACACCGCCGACATCGCCGTGCGCGCCACCGGCGAGATCGGCATCCTCGCCGACGCCTTCCGCTCCATGCTCGCCGACCTCCGCGAGAAACAGGCGCTCGTGGAGTTCCTCAGCGCCGCGAGCAACCCCGGCGAGGCGCAGACGGTGCAGATCAACGCCATGCGCCGCTCCATGCAGCTCGCCGTGCAGGAAGCCGGCGTCACGCCGGGCACCCGCTTCGCCATCCGCTACGACGTGAAGGAACTCCTCGGCGTCGGCGGCATGGGCTCGGTGTTCAAGGCCGTCGACACCGAACTCGGCGACGTCATCGCCATCAAGACGCTCAAGGAAGACATCCTCTCGCGCGATCCGCTCGCGCTCGAGCGCTTCAAGAGCGAGATCCGCCTCGCGCGCCGCATCTCGCACCGCAACGTCGTGCGCACGCACGACCTCGGCGAGTTCGGCGGCGTCTACTTCATCACCATGGAGTACGTCGAGGGGAAGACGGTCAAGCAGCTCATCAAGGAGCGCGGCCGGCTCCCCGTGCCCGTGACGCTCACCATCGCGAAGCAGCTCTGCCGCGCCCTCGAGGTCGCCCACGAGCAGGGCGTCATCCACCGCGACATCAAGCCGCAGAACATGGTCGTCGAGCCCGACGGCGTGCTCAAGGTCATGGACTTCGGCATCGCCCGCCTCGCCACCCGCAACGAGGGGATGACGCAGCAGGGCATGGTCGTCGGCACGCCGGAGTACATGGCGCCCGAGCAGCTCATGGGGAGCGACATCGACGCGCGCGCCGACATCTACTCGGCGGGCTGCGTCGTGTACGAATGCCTGGTGGGCCAGCCGCCGCTCACGGCCGAGAACCAGTACACGCTCGTCGCCAAGCTGCTCGAGGAAACGCCCGTGGCGCCGGCGGTGGTGAACCCCGACATCCCCAAGGCGCTGAGCGACCTCGTGATGCGCGCGCTGTCGAAGGACCCGGCCGACCGCCCGGAGTCGGCGACGGCGTTCCACGACCTGCTGGCGGCGCTCGGTTAGACCCCGTCAATCCTATTGGATTGCGGGTTAGATTTCGGGCATGTCTGACCCGGTCTCCAGCGCGTTCAACGACGCCTACATCGAAGAGCAGTTCGAGGCATACCGTCGCGACCCGAACTCCGTCGAGGAGTCGTGGCGCCAGTATTTCCGCTTCGCCGAACGCCTCGGCGGCGGCACCGCCGCCGCCGCGACGGGCGACGATCAGGAATTCGCCCGCAAGGTCGCCGGCGTGGCGCGCTACACCAACGCGATCCGCCAGTACGGCCACCTCGCCGTGCAGCTCGACCCGCTCGGCGCCTCGCCGCCGGGCGCCCACGAGCTGACGCCCGAGTTCCACGGCATCACCGACGCCGACCTGGACATCGTCAGCGGCGCCGCGCTCGGCTGGCCGCACCTCGCCACGGGGCGCGACGTCGTCGAACGCCTCCGCTTCCGCTACTGCCGCAACCTCGGCGTCGAGTACACGCACCTCGGCTCCGAAGACGAACGCGCCTGGTTCCGCGCCCTGTTCACCGCCGAGCAGCTCACGCGGCCGCTCACGGCGGAGGAGAAGAAGGCGCTCCTCACCCGCATCAGCGAAGTCGACGGCCTCGAGCGCTTCCTCGGCCGCGCCTTCCCGAACTACAAGCGCTTCTCCATCGAGGGCACCGACGCCCTCGTGCCGATGCTCGACGCGGCGATCGATGAATCGGCGGCGCGCGGCGCGAAGCATGTCGCCATCTCGATGGCGCACCGCGGCCGCATCAACGTGCTCGCGCACGTGCTCGAGAAGCCCGTCGAACAGATCTTCGGCGAGTTCCAGGGGCGCCACGACCACCTCGAGGACATCTCCACCGGCGACGTGAAGTACCACCTCGGTTACGAGGGGGCGCGCCACACGAGCAACGGGCACACGGTGCATGTGTCGCTCGTGCCGAACCCGAGCCACCTCGAGATCGTGAACCCGGTGCTGCAGGGGTATGCCCGCGCGCACCAGCGCACCGAGCAGGGGCTCGACAGTCTCGCCGTCGTGCCGGTGTGCATCCACGGCGACGCGGCGTTCCCCGGCGAGGGCATCGTCGCCGAGACGTTCAATCTCGCGCGGCTCCGCGCGTTCGACGTGGGCGGCACGCTCCACATCATCGTGAACAATCAGGTCGGCTTCACCACCGACCCCATCGATTCGCGCTCAACGCGCTACGCGAGCGACGTCGCCAAGGGCTTCGAGTGCCCGATCATCCACGTGAACGGCGACGACGCCGAAGCGTGCGTGATCGCGATGCGCATCGCCGTCGCCTATCGCAACCAGTTCGGCAAGGATTTCCTCGTCGATCTCGTCGGCTATCGCCGTCACGGCCACAACGAGGCCGACGAGCCGGCGTACACGCAGCCGCTGATGTACGACAAGGTCCGCGCGCACCCGACGCCGCGGCAGGTGTGGGGCGCGCGCCTCATCCACGAGGGCGTCTGCACGCAGGCCGACGTCGACGCCGCCGAGCAGAAGGTCGCGGCGCATTTCTCCGAGGCGTTCGACAAGTCGAAGGCCGAGACGGGCACGCACGAGAGCGACTACGAAGGCGCCGAGACGCCCGTCGTGCTCCCGGCGACCGCCGTCGCGGGCGACAAGCTCACGGCGTACAACAACGAACTCCTCGAATGGCCGGCGTCGTTCACGCCGCATCCGCGGCTCGCGAAGCAGCTCCAGCGCCGTCGCGAGGCCATGGGGGACGCGGGGGGCATCGATTGGGGCCACGCCGAGGCGCTCGCGTACGCGAGCATCCTCGCCGACGGCACCGCCGTGCGCCTCTGTGGGCAGGACGCCGAGCGCGGCACGTTCTCGCACCGTCACGCGGTGCTGCACGACGTCGCCAACGGCGGCACCTACACGCCGCTCCAGCACCTCACCGACGTGTCGGCGCACTTCGAGGTGTACAACTCGGCGCTCAGCGAGACGGCCGTGATGGGCTTCGAGTACGGCTACAGCTGCGCCGCCGAAGACACGCTCACGCTGTGGGAGGCGCAGTTCGGCGACTTCGCGAACGTCGCGCAGCCCATCATCGACCAGTTCCTGAGCGCCGACCGCGCGAAGTGGGGCCAGGATTCCGGCCTCGTGCTGTTGCTCCCGCACGGCTACGAAGGGCAGGGGCCCGAGCATTCGAGCGCGCGGCTCGAGCGTTTTCTGCAGCTCTGCGCCGAGGGGAATTTCCGCGTGGCGTATCCGAGCACGCCGGCGCAGTACTTCCATGTGCTGCGGTTGCAGGCGCGGCTTCGTCCGCGTCGCCCGCTGGTGCTCATGCAGCCCAAGTCGCTGCTCCGCCTGAACGAGGCGAGCAGTGCCCTGCGCGACCTCGCGCACGGCGCCTTCCAGCCGGTGATCGACGACCCGAAGGGCGCCGAGAAGCGGAACGAGGTGCGGCGCGTCGTCTTCTGCACCGGCAAGATCTATTACGATCTTGTCATGAAACCCGTGCCGGCGGACGTCGCGGTGGTGCGGGTCGAGGAGTTGTATCCCTGGCCGCACGCCGACGTGTCGCGCGCGCTCGACCTGTATCCCAACGCGAACGAGATCGCCTGGGCGCAGGAAGAGCCGAAGAACATGGGCGCCTGGACGTACGTCGCGCCGCGCCTCCGCGGGTCGGTCGGGAACGCGCTCGTGATCCGCTACGTTGGTCGCCCGGAGCGGGCGAGTCCCGCCGAAGGCTACCAGGCGAGCCACACGCAGGAGCAGGCGCGGATCGTCGACGACGCGCTCGCGCCGGCGTCGCGTCCCGGTGGTCCGAAGCGCGTCTCCGGCGTGATGCGCGCGGTCTAGTTCCCCCCTAGTCGAAGGGAGTTCCGATGCGGGTCTTTCGCCGGGTGCTGACGGCTGCGCTCGTCCTCGGGTTCGCTGCCCCCCTCGCCGCGCGCGCTCAGGCGCGCGGCGCTGCGGCGCTCGACCAGGCCGTGCGCGGCCTCACCAACACCGGCCGCGTGCTCGTCGTCGGCGCGCACCCCGACGACGAGGACACTTTCCTCATCGCCTGGCTCGCCCGCGGGCGGCAGGTGGAGACCGCGTACCTCGCGCTCACGCGCGGCGACGGCGGACAGAACATCATCGGCAACGAACTCGGCGAAGCGCTCGGCGCCATCCGCACGGAGGAGCTGCTCGCCGCGCGCCGTCTCGACGGCGGGCACCAGTACTTCACGCGCGCCTTCGATTTCGGCTTCTCGAAGACCGCCGAGGAGACGTACAAGCACTGGGACCACGACTCGCTCCTCGCCGACGTCGTGACGGTGATCCGCGCGTACCGGCCGCAGGTGATCGTCGCGATCTTCTCGGGCACGCCGGCCGACGGCCACGGGCATCATCAGGTGTCGGGGCAGCTCGCGCGCGAGGCGTTCGACCTCGCGGGCGACACGTTGAAGTTTCCCGTCGCGAAGTACGGCGCGGCATGGACGCCGGCCAAGTTCTACCGCAACGCGCGTTTCGGCCGCGGCCCGCGCACGATGACGATGAACGTCGGCGAGTACGATCCCGTGCTCGGCCGGAGCTACGCCGAGATCGCGGGCGAGAGCCGGTCGCAGCATCGCTCGCAGGGGCAGGGCACGCAGCAGCCCAAGGGCGTGTCGGTCACTGGCGTGACGCGTGAAGTCTCGCGCGTGAACGACGCCACGCCGGCGGCCGAGGAGAAGACGCTCTTCGACGGCGTCGACACGACCTTCGCGCATCTCGTGAACGAAGCGCCCGACAGCGTGCGCACGGCGCTGCGCGCCGTGGGTCAGATGGCCGACTCGGTGCGCGCGAACGCCGACCTGCGCCACCCCGAGGGCGTGCTGAAGCCGCTCGCGCGCGCCACGGAGTTGTTGCAGCGCGCGGTGAAAGTGCGGAGTTGTGGATTCGCGGGCACCGGCTTCCTCCGCGCGGGCGTGGCGCGCCTCGCGCCGTGCACCGCGGCGGAAGCGGACGTCGACGCCGCGCTCGCCGTCATGGAGCGCCGCTTCGAGAGCGCGGTGCTCGCGGCGAGCGGCGTGGCGATCGAGGCGACCGCCGAGCGCGAGCTGCTCGCGTTCGGCGACTCGATGCCGGTGACGCTCACCGTCTACAATCGCGGCAGCGGGCCGGTGACGGTGTCGAACGTGCGTTACTCCGGGGCGCCGCCGCGCGGCGGGCCGCTGCCGATCGTCGTCGATCCCGACAGCACCGGCCGCACGCAGCGGAGCGTGATCGGGCTCGTCGACAAGCGGCCGTGGTGGATCGGCGGGCGCGTGGGCGACATGTTCCCCGCGCATCGCGCGCCGGCCGACGGCCTCGCGCGCGTCTCGACCGCCGGGATTCCGCCCGACGTGCCCGCGGTCTCGCTCCCCGAGGACAGCCGCCGCGAGACCGACGTCTCGCTCACGCTCGGCGTCGCAGGCGCGACGGTCGACCTCGCGCTCGGCCCGATCGTGTACAAGTACATCGATCGCGTGCTCGGCGAGGTGCGGCACCCCGCCGGCGGCGCGCCGCCGGTGACGCTCGCGTTCGACGAGGGGCTCGAGTGGGTGCAGGCCGGCAAGCCGATCGACCGGCTGCTGCGGCTCACCATCAAGTCGTACGCGCAGGGGCCGCGCACGCTCTCGTTCGCGCTCGTGTCGCCGCCGGGCGTCAAGATCGATTCGCTCCCCGCGTCGCTCACGCTCGGCGCGATGGAAGAGCGGGAGCTCTACCTCCGCATGCGCGGCACGCTCCCCAAGGGGCGTTACGAGTTCGGGCTCATCGCGCAGACCGAGACGGGCAAGTCGTACGAGGGCATCACGACGGTCGACTACGCGCATATCCGGCCGATCAATCTCTACCGGTCGTCGGCGTTCTACATCGAGGCGGTCGATATCACGATCCCCACGACGCTGAGTGTGGTGTACGTGCGCGGCGTGGGCGACGGTGTCGCGACGTCGCTCCGGCAGCTGGGCATTCCCACGGCGGTGCTCAGTCCCGAGGAGCTCGCCGTCGCCGATCTCTCGCGGTTCAGCACGCTGGTGATCGGCCCGCGCGCGTACGAGGCGCACAAGGAACTCGTCACCTACAACAACCGCATCCTCGACTTCGCGAAGAAGGGGGGAACGGTCGTCGTGCAGTACGGGCAGACGGAGATGACGCGCCCCGGCATCATGCCGTATCCCATCGGCCTCACCTCGCCGGCGGCGCGCGTCACCGACGAGAACGCGCCGGTGACGGTGCTCGACCCGCGCTCCAAGGTCATCGCCGGCCCCAACAAGATCGGCGCCGACGACTGGAAGGAGTGGGTGCAGGAGCGCGGCCTCTACATGCCGACCACGATCGACCCGCACTACGCGACGCCGCTCGAGATGCACGACCCCAACGAGCCCGAGAACAAGGGCGCCGTGCTCGTCACGCCGCTCGGCAAGGGGACGTACGTCTACACGACGCTCTCGCTCCTGCGGCAGATCCCCGGCGGCATCGACGGCGGCGCGCGGCTCTTCGTCAACCTGCTCAGCGTGGGGCTCGACCAGCCGAAGAAGGTCACGCCGTGAGCGGCCCGCCCGACCTCACGTCGCGCAGCGCCGGCGCCGCGGCCGGCGACGACGTCCGGTATCCGTCGTTCAAGGTGCTCGCGTGCAAGGTGCTCGGCCTCGAAATGGTGGTGCTCCTCCTGCTCTGGCTGTTGCAGCGCACCTTCACCGTCTGACGGAGCGGCATGCACTGGATCAACTGGGCGATCGTCGTCGGCTGGCTGGCGTTCGTCTTCGTCGACGGCATCCGGCGCTCGCGCGGCACCTCCAGGCTCGAGGGCTACTTCCTCGGCAACCGCAGCCTCCCATGGTGGGCCGTCGGCCTCTCGGTGATGGCGACGCAGCTCTCCGCCGTCACGATGATCGGCACCACCGGGCAGGGCGCCACCGACGGCATGCGCTTCGTGCAGTTCTACTTCGGGCTCCCCGTCGCGATGCTCATCCTCGGCGTCACGATCGTGCCGTTCCTGATGCGCGCGAAGGTCTACACCGCCTATGAGTTCCTCGAGCGGCGCTTCGACGCGAAGACGCGCTCGCTGACGGCGTTCCTCTTCCTCCTCTCGCGCGGCCTGAGTTGCGGCACGATCATCGCCGCGCCTGCCGTCGTCTTCTCGACGCTCTTCGGCTGGAGCATGTGGGCGAGCGTCGCCTTCATCGGGGTGCCCACGGTCATCTATACGATGATCGGCGGCGTGCAGGCCGTCGCCTGGGCCGACGTGAAGCAGATGGTGCTCGTCGTCGGCGCGCTCACCGCGGTGGTCGTGGTGCTCCTCATGCGCATCCCCGTGAGTCCCGTCGACGCGCTCCGCGTGGCGGGCGCCACGGGGCGGCTGCACATCTTCGACTTCCACTTCACGCTCCACGAGACCTACACGTTCTGGAGCGGGCTCATCGGCGGCACCTTCCTGATGCTCTCGTACTTCGGCACCGACCAGAGCCAGGTGCAGCGCTACCTCACGGCCAAGAGCGTCGACGAGGCCCGGTCGTCGCACCTCATCAGCGCCTACTGGAAGATCCCGCTCCAGGCGCTCGTGCTCCTCGTGGGCGTGCTGGTGTTCGTCTACTACTGCTTCGTGATGCCGCCGCTCTACTGGAACCCGGCGCAGGCCGAGGCGGTGCGCGCGAAGTCGCCGGCCGCGTTCGCCACGCTCGAGCGCGAGCACGCCGCGGCATGGACCGGCCGCTCGCGCGGCATGAACGCCCTCGTCGCCTCACCGCACGGCGCGGACGCCGGCGCCCTCCGCGACGCGCGCGACGCGCAGCGGCGCACCGACCAGGTGCACGCCGACGCGCTCGCCGAAGCCGAGAAGGCCACGGGCCAGCCGCCGAAGGACGTGAACTACATCATCCCGTACTTCGTGCTGCACGAGTTGCCCATCGGCCTCACGGGGCTCTTCATCGCCGCGGTGATCGCCGCGGCGATGAGCGCCGTCGCCGGCGAGCTCGCCTCGCTCTCGAGCGCGACGGTGATCGACTTCTACAAGCGGTGGGTGCGCGCCGAGGCGACCGACACGCATTACCTGCGCGTCTCGCGCGTCGCCACGGCGAGTTGGGGCGTGTTCGCCTGCATCGTCGCGACGTTCGCCATCTCGCTCGGCTCGCTCATCGAGGTGGTGAACCGCTTCGGGTCGTTCTTCTACGGGTCGATCCTCGGCGTCTTCTTCCTCGCGATGATCCGTCGCGCGTCGGCGACGGGGGCCTTCGTCGGGCTCCTCGCCGGCATGGGCGCCGTCGGCGCGGTGAGCTACGGGGCGCCGCAGGTGAGCTACCTCTGGCACAACGTCGTGGGCGTGGTGACGGTGCTCGTCGTCGGCCTCGCGATGAGCGCGGCGAGTCCCGCGCCGCCGGAGCGCGTGAGCGCGTGACGCTTCCGCACGTCGTCATCCTCGGCGGCGGTTTCGCCGGCATGTCGGCCGCGAAGGCGCTGCGCCACGCGCCGGTGCGCATCACGATCATCGACCGCACCAACCACCACCTGTTCCAGCCCCTGCTTTATCAGGTGGCCACGGCCGGTCTCTCGCCGAGCGACATCACGGTGCCCATCCGGTGGGTGCTCCGTCACCAGCCCAACGTCACCGTGCGGCTCGGCGAGGTCACGCGGGTCGACCCCGCCGCGCGCCAGGTGCACGTGCGGGGCGACGACGCGCTCGTGCCGTACGACTACCTCATCGTCGCCACCGGCGCGCGCCATGCGTATTTCGGGCACGACGACTGGGAGCCGTTCGCGCCCGGCCTCAAGTCGCTCGAGGACGCGCTCGAGGTCCGCCGTCGCTTCCTCCTCGCGTTCGAGCACGCGGAGAACGCGGAGAGCGACGCCGACCGCGATGCGTTCATGACGTTCGTCATCGTCGGCGGCGGGCCCACCGGCGTCGAACTCGCGGGCACGATGATCGAGATCGCCCGCCGTGCCATGCCCGGCGATTTCCGGCGCATCGACACGCGCCGCACGCGGGTGGTGCTCGTGGAGGGCGGCCCGCGGCTCCTGCCGGCGTTCCCGGAGGCGAGCAGCGCCCGGGCCCGGGCCGATCTCGAACGCCTGGGCGTCGAGGTGCGTACGCAGACGATGGTGACCGACATCTCCGCCCGGTCGGTAACCGTCGGGGGCGAGACGCTCCCCACGCGGTCGGTCTTCTGGGCGGCCGGAAATCAGGGCTCGCCGATCGGCGCGTCGTTGGGCGCTCCCCTCGACGGGGGCGGAAGGGTCTTGGTGGACGCCGACCTCTCGGTGCCGGGGCACAAAGAAATATTTGTGACCGGAGACCTCGCGGCGGTGCCACGTTCACACGATACTTGGGTACCGGGTGTTGCACCCGCCGCGAATCAGGAAGGCGCGCACGCGGCACGCAACGTCCTTCGAATGGTCCGGGGTGCGCCGACGCTCCCGTTCGCCTATTTCAACAAGGGCGACCTCGCGACGATCGGGCGCAACCATGCCGTGGCAGTTTTCGGACAGGTACGCGTGGCCGGTTTTCCCGCCTGGCTGCTCTGGGTGTTCGTACACATCATGTACCTCGTCGGCTTCCGCAACCGCGTCATCGTCCTGTTCCAGTGGGCGTGGGCCTGGTTCACGTTTCAGCGTGGCGTGCGTCTAATCACCGGCCGAGCGAACGTCGCCGGCGGGAGGCACGCATGACCGACCACGACCTCGACCTCGCCGCCGCCGAACGGGTGGGGCGGGCGCTGATCCACGAAGCACGTAACGTCCTCACGCCGATCACCTCCGCGGCGTTCCTGCTCGAGACCCACGCGGGCGACCCGGCCAAGGTGCTGGAGCTCGCCCGCAAGATCGAAACGTTCGCCAAGGCCGAAGAGCGGTTGGTCGCCAAGATGCAGACCGCGCTCGAGAACGAACGCCTTGGCGGTAAGACCTCCGCGGAGGCCGATGCTGGCGTTCCCGCCGGTTCGGCCCCATCCTCCACTCTCCCGCAGCCATGACCGCGATCGCGATGACTCCCACATCGACGAACGACATCAGCACCAAGCTTCGCATCCTCATCGCCGAAGACGACGTCTCGGCGCGCGAGATGCTCCATGAAGCCCTCCTCGCGCTCGGCCACGATGTGGTCGCGGCCGTGAGCGGCGGCGTGGAAGCCGCCAACCAGGCGCGCGAACTCCACCCCGACGCCGTGCTCCTCGACGTGCACATGCCCGACGGCTCGGGCATCGAGGCCGCCGAGGTGATCTCGCGCACCTTCCCGGGCATCGCCGTCATCCTGTACAGCGGCGACGAGAACGTCTCGCTCAGCGACAAGGAGGCGGTGACCACCGGCGCGGTCGCCTTCCTGCCGAAGCCCGTGCCGCCGAAGATGCTCGACTCCACCATCCGCCTCGCCGTCACGCGCGCCGCGCAGTTCCGCAACGCCAAGCGCGATGCGAGCGAGGCCAAGGCGGCCCTCGAGGCGCGCAAGATCATCGAGCGCGCCAAGGGCATCCTCATGCGCCGCACCGGCTGCTCCGAGCCCGAGGCGTACCGCATCCTGCAGCGGTCGAGCCAGGATCGCTCCAAGCCGATGGTCGAGATCGCCAAGGCCGTGCTCGACTCCGAGCCGGGCGCGACGCCGACGCCGTCGCCGTCCTGATCGCGCGGCCGACGGACGACAAGGGGCGCCTTCCATAGGGAAGACGCCCCTTTTCGTTGCAGTAAGGCGCGGCCGTCAGCCCGTCGTCGCCCGCGCGTGCGCGACGTACTTGTCCATGTCGAGCCCGAGGAAGATCGTCGCGAACACCACGCCGGCCGCCGTGAAGAACGGCACGCCGTTGCCGAGGTGGTCGAACGCCCAGCCGGCGAACAGCGGGCCCAGCACGCGCGCCACGCCGCCGAACGTCTGCTGCATGCCCATGTACAGGCCGCGCTCGTGCTGCGGCACGACGCGCGAGAGCAGGCCCGTCACGCACGGAAAGGTGAACGCCGTGCCGAGCGGCACGAGCGCCACGCTGATCGCGAGGATCGGGATGCTCGGCGCGAGCGGCATCGTGCCGAGGCCGAGCGCGAGGAGCACCATGCCGAGGCGCGAGAGCTTCGGTTCGCCGAGCCAGTCCACCATGCGCCCGAGGAACAGCGCCCGCGTCACGAACGAGATCGTCCCCACGTACGCGAAGAACCAGCCGATGGTCTTCGCCGTGACGCCGTGCCGGTTCGCGAGGAAGAGCGCGAGCACCGTGCTCATCACCTGAAAGGCGCCCATCGTGATCGCGTAGATGAGGATCAACCGTGACGCCGGCTCGCCGGCGTGTGTCAGCACGCGCGTGATCGCGTCGCGGCTGCGCCGCACGGTCTTGCCGGCGGCCTTCGCCGCGTGCGAGTCGTACGATTCGGTGAGGTAGAACCAGGCGAACACCATGTTCACGAGCGCGAGCGCCGCGGCTGCGAGGCCGGGCCCGGAGGTGCCGAACGTCATCGCCGCCGAGCCGAGTGCGGGGCCGATCGCCACGCCGGCATTGGTCGCGGCGGAGAGCCAGCCGAGCGCCTTCACCCGGTCTTCGGGCTTCGTCGCGTCGGCCACGTAGGCCTGCACCACGCCCACCGTGCCGCCCCCCGCGCCCTGCACGAGCCGGCAGAGGAAGAGGAGTTCGAGCGAGTTCGCGTAGGCGAAGATGACGTAGGCGAGCGCCGACGAACCCAGGCCCACCATCAACGCGGGACGCCGTCCGTACTTGTCGGAGAAGCGGCCCCACATCGGCGCGCTCACCAGCTGAGCGATGGCGAACGTCATCACCATCATGGAGACCACGGCGCCCTCGCCGCCGATGCCGAGGGAATCGAAGGCCGTCCAGAGCGGACCGTGCCCGATCATGCGCTTGGCATAGAACGGGATGAGCGGGAAGACGATCAGTCCGCCCATCATGTCCACGAACGCCGTGACCATCAAAACGACGAGCTTGCCCAAACCGACACTCTGCCCAGGGGGGCGTCAGGGGTTCCCGCGATCGGTCGCGCGCGGCGTTTTCACGCTGCCGTCTGCCATCGCCTAACCGGCAAGACCGCGAAATCTATCACGCTGGGCCCGCCTGCGGCTGCGGCGCGGCGCGTGCCCGCGGCCGCCGTTCCGTCACCAAGAGTACGCGCGCGCACGCGGTCCGGTTCCGTCCCGGCGCGGCGCGGCTCAGTCCGTGGTGCGTCCCAGCGCCGCCGGCGGCGTGCTCCGTCCCACCACGCCCGCGACGGCGACGATCGTCAGCACGTACGGGATCATCGCCACGAACTGGCTCGGGATGAGCTGCGCGCTCTGCAGCTGGATCTGCAGCGTCTCCGCCGCGGCGAAGAGCAGGCAGGCCACGCCCGCGCGCAGCGGGTCCCAGCGGCCGAAGATCACCGCGGCGAGCGCGATGAAGCCGCGCCCCGCCGTCATCGAGTCGGTGAACTGGTGCTGGTCGAGCGCGAGGTACACGCCGCCGAGCGCCGCGAGCGCGCCGGAGCCGAGCACCGCGGCGTAGCGCACGCGGTTCACCGGCACGCCCACGCTCGCCGCCGCCTGCGGATGCTCGCCCACGGCGCGTACGCGCAGGCCGAACGTCGTCTTGCGGATGAGCCACCAGAGCGCCGGCATCACGACGATGCCGGCCCACACCAGCGGGTTCGTGAGGAACGCCGCCGCGCCGCTCCCTGCGTCGCCGCCGAAGCCGGCCACGCGCGGCGAGTTCGAACTCGACTCGAACGCGAGCTGCAGGAAGAACCGCGTGATGCCCACCGTGAACAGGTTGATCGCCACGCCCACCACGATCTGGTCGGCCTTGTAGCGGATCGAACAGACGGCGTGGATCGCCGCGAGCAGCAGCCCCGACGCCACGCCCGTCACGAGCCCGACCCACGCGCTGCCCGTATAGTGCGCACCGAGCACCGCGCCGAACGCGCCGCCCAGCATGAACCCTTCGAGCGTGAGGCTCACGATGCCCGCGCGCTCGGCGAGCGCGCCGCCCGCCGCGGCGAAGAGGTACGGGATCGCGATGCGCAGCGTCTGCGCGAGGAAGAGCAGGAGGCTCATGCGCGCCCTCCCGCGACCTTGCCCGCCGCGTCGCGCAGCACGCGCCGCACCTCCGGCACCGACGTCGCCACCGCGATGATCACGATGCCCTGCAGCGCCTCGACGATCTGCTTGGGCACCATCGCGTTGATGGCGAGCCCGCCCTGCGACAGCGTCGCGAAGAAGAGCGCCGCGAGCAGCACGCCGAGCGGATGGTTGCGCCCCACCAGCGCGACGGCGATGCCGAGGAAACCGGCGCCGCCCGCGAATCCGTCTTCGTAATAGCCCTTGTAGCCGAGCACGAAGTTCACGCCGCCGAGTCCGGCGAGCGCGCCCGAGAGGATGAGCGCGTTGCGCCACGTGCGGCCGACCTTCACGCCGGCGTACTCCGCCGCGCCGGGCTGCAGCCCCACGGCGCGCAGTTCGTAGCCGGCCCGCGTCCGGAACAGGTACCACCACACCGCCACGCAGGCGCCGAGCACGATCGCCAGCGTCCAGTTCGCCGCCGAGCCGTGGAACCCGGCGATCATCCCCGAGAGGCGCGCCACTTCGCCGGCGTGCATCTCCGGCGTGTGCAGCGTCTCGGGCACGTGCAGCTTCGCGCTCACGATGTAGTTGAGCAGCGCCAGCACGATGAAGTTCGACATGATCGTCACGATCACTTCGTGCGCGCCGAACTTCGCGCGCAGCACGCCGGGCACCGCGCCCACCGCGCCGCCGGCGAGGCAGGCGGCGAGCGTGCAGAGCGGCACGGCGATGATCCACGGCGTGCCCGCCGGGAGCGCGAGCCCCGTCACCGCCGCGCCGAATCCTCCCGCGGCGAGTTGCCCCTCGGCGCCGATGTTGAACAGCCCCGCCCGGAGCGACATCGCCACCGCGAGGCCCGTGCAGGTGAGCGTCGTCGCCTTGTACAGCACCTGGCCGAAGCCGTAGGCGTTGCCCCACGTCCCCTCGAACAACGCCGCCCACACCGCGCCCGGCGCCTGGCCGTAGGCGAGGATGAGCAGGTCGCCCG
>Ga0265327_10003499_pt1 | contig 14924 bp, 10 predicted proteins | sample 41621metaG_FD_202089 | JGI IMG/M metagenome (GOLD analysis project Ga0265327, IMG submission 202089) | Rhizosphere microbial communities from Carex aquatilis grown in University of Washington, Seatle, WA, United States - 4-16-21 metaG | ecosystem: Host-associated > Plants > Roots > Rhizosphere... | reverse complement strand
ATGAACGAGTTCCCCTGCTCGGCATCTTTCAGGTTGATGCGGGCGGCATATCGAACTTTTTCAGCTCCACGCATCCCCGTGACGACGATCTCTCCCGATTGATCCTGTCCTTCGGGAAGGTATCGTCCCACCAGGATCTGCTGCATTCCTGCAGCCACATTCGGCAGTTCGCCCGGGTAAACGGCCGCCACTTTCAGTCCACGAAACTCGACGTTGAGGTTTCGCAATCCCGGCTGCGCGATCTCATTCAACAACTCCAGCGCGACAACCTGCGGCGACTGATCTCCGCTGATTGCTCGAGTAGAACCGCCCCCCACAGCAGCGATTCCTTTAAGTACCACCGTCTCATGGGAATTCCCCACGGTGACCGAATGGAATGTCCTGGTCGCCCCCTTCGAATCCACGGCTGTTCCGAACAGTTGCTTCAGTCTCTGGATGAACGCTGCTGCGTCGGCATTGCCCGATGAGACAATTCCATCACCGATGTAGATGACCTGGCAGCCTGCGGGAGACTTCTGAATCACATCCTGAAACGCGCGGTCCAGATTCGTCCAGCCGAGCGAGATCCGGTCCTCCAGAAACACTCGGGCCCTGCCAATGGTTTCGGGATTGGCGACCTGCATCTGATCACTGGCCCAAGCCGTTCCCACGTCGGCACAGACCAGTTGGAATCGGTCATTTTCTCCGAGGGAGGTCAGTACCGTTCCCACGAATTCAGACTGCTGCCGACGCTTTTCCTGATCCATCGACGCCGACGTATCGCACAGCAGCACGATGTTCAGCGGCTTGCCGTCGGGCAGCAGTTCGCGTTGCCAGTTCCCCTCGCCGGCAGGCGGTGTCAGCTGGACCAGGAAATATCCGTCGTCTCCGCGACGATGCGGAATCACGACAACATCTGATTGCTTGCCATCCACTTCACAGACGACTTCGAAATCGCGGGTTGGCGTATATTCCTGCGCCGAGAAATCGACCTGAGCCGAATGAGCCGTTTGCAGAGCACGGACGGTATGCGTGGGACAGGTCACGCTCTTGACGGGGAGCGCCGAATTCAATGTTACGCTCAGCGACAGTTCACGCAGTGGTTTGGTCCGAAGGAGTTCGCTCCGTAATCCATACGAGTAGCGGTACCGATTGGCACGCATGGGCAGCACCTGCGTGTAGACAATCTTGATCCGCTTTTCCGAAAGGGCTTCGATGGGAAAGACGCGGGCCTTGAAGATGTTTCCCCCCAGCCACTCCAGCAATCCGGGGTCCCGCTTTTCTCTCAAGATGGTCTCGAAGATCTCTCGAGCCCGCTGCTTTTCGACTACGTCTGCTTCGACCAGTTCTTCGCCGATCCACATCCCAAACCCGCTGATGGATGCGTCCTGCGGCAGGGGGAAATGAAAGACCCCTTCCAGCCGGGAACGGGTGTGATTGACAAACGACTCTTCAATGGTCGTGCGGGCAATCTGATCGCGAATTTCGACAGAAACCTTGTGATAACCGACGCTCAGCGGTTCATTGCGTCCGTCAGGCAGGCTGACAATTAACGAACCGAGCGACTCGTTGTTCGACGTTCCCTCAAATCCGGCCAGCCAGACAGGAGTCATCGGAACGTCGACAATCTTCTCGTCTCGATCAATTCGCACGAGTTGCTTCTGACCTGCTTTGAAGACGCGAGTCCCGGTTCGCGGCGCCAGCAGCGTGAAATCGGCGGCGGTCGGCTTACGACTGGGTTCTGCTTCCGCAGCCTCGACCTTCGGCCCATTTTGAACCTGCATCTGCCCACTGTGCAGCCGGACCTGCCCGGGCGAAATGCATTCGACGAGGGTGCCAGGACCGACGGCCAATTCGACATCCGAGGACAGCGTCAGCTTGACGGCGTTGGCGCCACGAAGTTCCGTTCGCAGCCAGTCGCCGGGACGCAACAAGGTCTCGCGGCAGATCGGGGTCCAGCGCTGGGCCAGCATTGGTCGCAGGACAACGATTCCCTGCGAGTGATTCACCTTGCCGATTCGACCATCTTCCGTCAGCGATCGCGAAACCGCGAAGTTCTCATCGGCAACCGGCTGATTCAGCGCTATCAGACGCAACTCGGCAAGGGGTGGCCCTTCCCGGGGCCCCGCGACATCCCTGGCGACAATCCCCACCAGTTGCAGGTTGGCGACATCGGCAAACGCATCGATATGAATTCGGCCCCGTTCTGACGGCAGATCCACCTGATAGGCATAGCAGTCATGCCCGTGGAACTGAGCCCGCTCAAACGGTTGAGCCACCAGCAATGGGGACGCATCCGCGACCCCCAGTTCCAACAGCCCCAGCAAGTCGACCTGCTTTTCGGGGCTCAGGAACCAGGCAGAATCTCCTTCGGCCACCGTATTGTCCGCCTCGTCAATCTTCCACAATCGCGATCCCGCCGAAATCTGGTATCTCTGAGCCGACTCCTGCTTGCGAACCAGTCCCGGGGCTCGGACCAGGATCTCGGAGGTCTGACCCGATTTCTCCAGCTGCAGATGCAGGGTGGATGCCCCGCGCAGTTCCTCAAGCACCTTGGAAAAGGGGATCGCGGCATTCACCGCCGGGGGGACAAACGGGTTCAGCCAGACCGCGACAAGTGCAACGACCGCCGACAGCGCCAGAGAACCGCGGACGATGAGCGTAATCATGGATTTTCTCCGAGATGGAACTCGCGGATTGAGTGCAGTTTGAGATTCAGGGTTCCGTACACCTTCGGGCAAGGACTGAGCGGCACCGGTTGACCGGGCAAATTCATCAGCGGCTTGTTGACGCAGCGTCTGCAGCACCGACGGATCCGGTCCGGACACGCCTGCGTCCAAAGCGGAAAGAATCCGCTTCAGCTGAGCGTCGTTATCGTCGTCGGGATGGTGCTCGTGAGTCATGACGTCCACTACTTCCGGGGAATTCGAGATCTGGCGGGGGCAAAGTCCCGAACCAGTAATTCCATTCGACTTCGAAATTCGCGCCGCGCTCGAGCCAGTTTCGATTTGACCGCATCCACCGAACCTCCCGATTCACTGGAAAGCTCTTCCAGACTGCGATCATCCAGGTACTTGGCAGTCAACAAGGCCGCATATTCGGCGGGAAGATCCGCGAGAACTCCACGAACGGCATCCGCCAGTTCCTGGCGCTGCCACGGTTCGTCCGCCGCCTCGCCCCCTTCAATCCAGCGCCGCAATTCGTCTCCCCGAATTTCGACCAACTCTTTCAGTCGCTGGAGTTTGTGAACCTGTCGCCAGTAGAGCGAAGACTGATGATGGGCAATTCCCGTCAGCCACCCCCACAGCGATCCCCGCTCCGGGTCAAACTGCCGCGCCGACCGGGCTGCCGCCAGAAAGGTCTCTTGAATAATGTCGGCCACCGACGTTGTCTCGGCTCCAACAAGTCGCGCGACGTAACGCCATAAGTCCACGCTGTACCCGTCGTACAGTGCAGACCACGCGTCTCGATCGCCGAGTCGTAATCCGTGGATTACGACCTGTTGGGCAGGCTCGTCCAGCACGGTGTTTCGCCATTCAGGGCTGTAGTTCCGCAGTCAGTTGGCGAATCGACGTCGCGAGGTGTCGCGGAGTTCTCAAAAAAAGTGGTGGATTTTTCAAAATGCCGAGCCCCGCGATGATTCCGTTCCACCGAATTTGGTCAGACTTTTGGTCTCCAGCCCCCTGTCGATGGTTAGTCCGGGCAATCCGCGTCGATTATACTGCCGCCCGATCTGGATCGATTGGGAATCGACAATCCAATCCCGTTTCATCGTTCCACACCCTTTAAGCCGCGGGAGCCTGCCCCGCGACTCAAGCTGTACGCCAGGCAGTGCGCACGACCAGCGATTCTTCTGAACAGGATGGAATGACAGCGATGCAGCAGGCAGACGTGGCCATTATTGGCGGTGGAATTGTCGGACTGGCGACGGCATATCGCCTGCAGGAACGGTTTCCTGGCAAACGCGTTGTCGTCCTCGAGAAGGAGCGCGAAGTCGCCCAGCATCAGACAGGCCATAATTCGGGAGTCCTCCATTCGGGGATTTACTACAAGCCTGGATCCCTGCGAGCGTTGAACTGCCGCGAAGGGAAGCAGGCGATGGAGGCGTTCTGCCAGAAGGAAAGCATCCCCTATCAGCTGTGCGGCAAGGTGATTGTCGCCGTGTCGCCGGATGAGATTCCCCGGCTGGAATCCATCTATCAACGAGGTCAGGCGAATGGCGTCAAATGCGAGATGATCGACGTGGATCGCTTGAAGGAACTGGAACCGCACACGGCGGGGATCCAGGCGATCCATGTTCCCGAGGCAGGGATCGTCGATTATCGACAAGTCTGCGACCGGTTGGCACTCCGGATCGGAGAAGCGGGGGGCGAGATCCTGACCAGTGCCAAAGTCACGGGAATGTTCCGGCGCGAAGGACGCATGATCATCCAGAGTGGCGCCGGCGAACTGGAAGCCAGGCTGGTCGTGAACTGTGCGGGGTTGTTCTCGGATCGCGTCTCCTGGCTGTCAGGTCAGCGTCCTGACGCCCAGATCGTGCCGTTTCGCGGCGAGTACTTCGAATTGAAGCCCTCGGCGCACCACCTGTGCCGCGGGTTGATTTATCCAGTGCCAGATCCGAACTTCCCGTTCCTGGGGGTCCATTTCACGCGAATGATCCATGGTGGCGTGGAATGTGGTCCCAATGCCGTGTTCGCATTCAAGCGTGAGGGATACTACAAGACCAGCTTCAGCCTGATTGATACGCTGGAATCGTTGACATATATCGGCTTCCTGCGAATGGCCTGGAAGCACTGGCGGATGGGAATGCACGAATTGTGGCGGTCATTCAACAAGTCTGCATTCGTGACCGCTCTGCAGCGACTGGTTCCTGCGGTTCGCAGCGAGGATCTGGTCTCGGCCCCGGCGGGCGTTCGAGCCCAGGCGCTGGGTCGCGACGGAAACCTGGTCGAAGATTTTCTGATCATGGAAAACGACCTTGTGATCAACGTCTGTAATGCTCCCAGTCCCGCGGCGACAGCCTCGTTGAACGTGGGTAGACTTGTCGTCGACAAGATTGCCCAGCACCTGACCTGATACCACGAATGGAATCGACCATGAAGTCTCCTCGCCGTGCCATGCTTGCCCTGCTGCTGTTGGTTACCGCCATCTGGGGCGCGGATGAGGACCTGGCCCTGAAGAAGGGAGCCAAGGCCAAGGCGGAAGAAATCAACACCGCGCTGTTCAACGAGGAATATTCCAAGGTCGCCGCGTTGACTCACCCCAAGGTGGTCGAGTTGGCGGGCGGGATCGAAAAAATGGTGGCTGGCATGAAAGCCGGCATCAAAGACATGAAGGCAAAGGGAATCGACTTCAAATCGGTCAAGATGGACGACGCTCAGGATCCCGTCGCCGTCGGGTCAGAAATCTACATCGTCGTGCCGTTCGAAATCGAATTGGCAGTCCCGGGGGGCCGGTTGCTGCAGAAGTCGTATGTGATCGGCGTCACCAGTGACAGCGGGAAGTCGTGGGCCTTTATCAACGGCGACATGGACCTGCAAAAGATCAAGATCGTGTTGCCGAATCTACCCGAAAAACTGCGACTTCCCGCCAGCGCCAAGCCCATCTTCAAGAAGGATTGATCGTCACGTCAAGGAAATGACGTGATGACTCAGCCGTTCATATCCCGTGGCAGTAATCAGGTAATTGTGCTCGATTCGGATCCCGCCGATCCCGTCGACATACAAGCCTGGTTCCAGAGTGATGACGTCGCCCGCCACCAGGACGTCATCACTTTCGGGGACCAGGATCGGTGCTTCCGGGTGAGCCAGTCCGATGCCGTGACCTGCGTGATGGGCAAACTTGTCGGCCAGTCCCGCCTCCAGGATCGGTTGATTGACCGCATGAAACACATCCCGCGCCTTCGTCCCGGCCTTCAACACGGATTCGCCGCCGCGCTGGGCCGCGGAAACGAGGTCGAATAGCCGCTGCTGATCTGGATTTGGCGCCCCGACAGTCAGGCAGTTCGTGAAGTCGGAACGATACCCCTCGAGCACGACGGAGTAATCCAGGGTGAACATGTCACCCGATTCCAGCGCATGGTTCGTCGGCAGACCACCCACCTTGGGACGTGAGGCGCTCGCGGCGCGAAAATCTCCGTAAATCGTGGCGGGCCGACCTGCAGCGGCCACCGCGGCGTTTTGCACTTCACAGAAGATCTCGAACTCCGTGATCCCCGGTCGAATGATTTCCCGCAGGCGAACCATTCCTGCTTCGCCTGCCCGCATGCACTCTTTCAAGACGGCAATTTCGTCCGCATCTTTCTGGCGACGCAGCGACCGCAGCGTCGTTCCCAGGTCGATTGCCCCTCCCTTGCCGACATCAGCCGCTTCACGACGCACCGAGTGCCGTTCATGATCCAGACCGAGCAACTCGAACGCACCGACCGGCAACCATTCCGCTTCGACGGCGCCGCCACGACCATAGAGCCGCCCGGAAATCTGCTCGGCAGCCTTCAGCAACGCATGATCGCGATTGATGACAGAATGCTTGTGGTCGTACCACTTGATCATGACTTCATCATCGATGAACGGATCACCAGCGCGGGACCTTAGCGAGAAATTGTCGCCGAGCAATGTTGCCTTGCCGTCTCGCTCGAGCAATAGCCAGGCTCGTTCACCCGCACTGAACGATTGCGGGTGAATCCAGAAATTCGACAGATACAACACATGTCGCGGATCGGCAATCAGCATCCATTCGCAGTCCGCCGGTGCGGCATTCCACAGTCGCTGACGCCGACCAAGGCAACCTTCTTTTGTGAGCATGGCTCTGAAAATCCTTGTTGTGTTCTTATCCGCTCACGCCTGGATCAATGGATCCCCTGCGCCCCCAGCCATCGTTCGGCATCCAGGGCTGCCATGCAACCCGTGCCGGCAGAGGTGATGGCCTGACGATAATAGCTGTCCGCCACATCCCCCGCCGCAAACACCCCATCGACGCTGGTGTCGGTTCGGAACGACTTGGGATAGACAATGTAACCCTTGTCGTCGGTTTGGACCTGCCCCTTCAGGAAGTCGGTATTGGGCGTGTGACCGATGGCGCAGAACATCCCCGACGCCGCCAGGTCCTCCACCGACCCTGTCTGCAGATTCTTCAGTCGCACACCCGTGACACCGAGCTTGTCGTCACCCAGGACTTCTTCCACACCCGAAAACCACTTTACGTTGATCTTGGGGTTTTCCAGAACTCGCTGAGCCATGATCTTGCTCGCACGGAACTCACCGCGCCGATGGACCAGGTAAACCGTCTGTGCAAACTTCGTCAGATAGGACGCTTCTTCCATGGCACTGTCACCGCCACCGATCACCACCAGCGGCTTGTTGCGGAAGCGGGGGAGAGCCCCGTCGCAGACGGCACAGGCCGATACACCAAAATTCTTGTATTTGTCTTCGGACGGAAGCCCCAGGTAATTGGCCCGAGCCCCGGTGGCGATGATGATCGAATGAGCTTCGATCTGCTGGCCCTCCAGCGTCGTCAGCTGGAACGGCCGCGACGACAGCTTCACATCGACGATGTCGTCCGTGATCACTCGTGTTCCAAAGTTCCTGGCCTGTTGACGCATCAGATGCATCAATCGTGGACCTGTCAGGGCTGGATCTTCAAATTCCGGAACCAGGGCCAGACCTTCAGGAGGCAGGGCCGTCGACAGAAACCCGGACAGATCTCCGTGCGGAAAGCCAGGGTAGTTCTCGACTTCTGTCGTCAGGGACAACTGTCCCAGCGGCATGGTTCCCTGCTGGTAGTTCTGCTGGGTCATCGCCCCTTCAAAGACCAGCGGTTCCAGGTTGGCCCGGGCTGCGTAGATGGCGGCGGCCCACCCGGCGGGGCCGGATCCAATAATGACAACTCGCTCCGTCACGCGACTGCTCCTCGAAGAATTCACCACTCTGAATGGATCAACGATCGTTATTTGTCGAGATTTTTCCGACGCGGAACGATACCCGCGTCTCGACTGTCGGGCAACTGTCGGTCAAACGCCAATTACCGGCTTTGCCGGGGAACAAACAGCCTGGCGACCAGTGTCATCACCACTTCCCCGTGCTGATTCTTCGTCTGACTGCGTATCGTCACAAGTCCGCGATCAGATCGTGACCTCAGTACCCTGAGCTCGATGACCTCGGTTTCCACCTGCAGCAGAAATCCAGGGCGCGTCGGAATTGGCCAGGTGAGTTCCGCTCCAGCCCCGATCATTCCTCCGACAATCGTCAAACCGCTGCTGTTGAGCAATCGCATCGTGACGGCCGCCGTATGCCAGCCACTCGCCACCATACCCTGGAACAACGTGTCTTTGGCCGCCTCGGGATCGGTATGAAACGGCTGCGGGTCAAACTCAGTCGCGAAGGCGATGATCTGCTGCTGATCCACGAGATGCGTGCTGCTGACAAACTGCTGTCCCACAAAGAAATCCTCATACGAAAATGAGGTTGCAGGATTCGACGACTGGGGTTCCATCAATAACGACTCCGACGAGATCTGCACGGCTTCGCCAACCTGGCAATCTTGTGCCCGATGAAGATCTGGGGAGGATTCTACCGCAATGGGAACGGACACTCAAAAGCCACGTCGTAGCAGAAGAGCTCAAGCCCCCTGGTTCCGCCTTGTTTGGGTTTACCGAAAGACTGCCAGAAGCATTCACTGTGAGTGTTCAAACCGGAGATCCGGAACGACTCAGCCGCATTCCATGGATTGTGGGGGGCAGGTCGGATGTTGGCGCAAGTCGAATTCTTCTCACTGGCAGTGTGCATTCTCGTGGCACTGCTCTTTGACGTGGTCGCCAAGCGAGAATTCGTCCAGCTCTCTTCGCGTGCCATCTGGAATTTGCGGCGCAATCTGTCGCGCCAGATCCTGCAACGTCCCTACGAACAATTGGAACGAATCGGACCAGCCCGATTGCTCACCGCCCTGACCGAGGATGTTAACAAGTGTGCCCAGGTCTTTGTCGGCCTTCCCGCGGCAGTGATCGCTCTGGCAGTCACGATGGGATGCCTGATCACTCTGGCGGGGATGTCCCTGCAACTGCTGGCCATCACGGGCGTCATGGCGACGCTGATCCTGGTGGCGGGAGCCCTGATTTACCGACGCGCAAGCCAGTGCATCCGGAATGCCATTCAGGCTCGCGACGCCACGTTTGAAGAGTTCCGGTCGCTGACGGAGGGGGCCAAGGAACTCATTATGCATGCCGCGCGGCGCCATGACTTTCTGACGGAACGGCTTGAGCCAGCTTTGATTGATACTCAACAGCAAATTGCCGCCGCCCGGTTGTGGCATCACTGGGCAGCCCTGATCAGCCAGTCGGGAATTTTTGTTCTGCTTCTGGGCGTCTTGTGGGCGGCACATCGCCTGTCTGTGGACGCGGGGGTACTGACGACATTCGTTGTCGTCATTCTCTACGAAAAAACCGCGGTGCAATCGATCGTCACCTGGCTCCCCTTCTGGTCGGAAGCCAATGAAGCCATCACAGGGCTCGACCAACTCGGCTTTCACTTGAACGAAATCATTTCGCCCCTGCCGCCGGTGACGCCCCATCAGGACGCGAACCGTCGGGACGCGAACCCGGAGATTCACCTCGAACTTTCCAAAGTTCGATTTCGTTATCGCAACGAGGCGAATTCAACCGTCGATCAGGACTTCACACTCGGCCCCATTGATTTGACACTTCGATCGGGTGAAGTGGTGTTTCTAGTTGGAGGCAATGGCAGTGGAAAGACAACACTGATGAAGCTGCTGATCGGGCTGTATGCTCCCGACGGAGGCTCAATCCGCAGGAACGGCCAGGCCATCACGGATGACAATCGCGAGGACTATCGTCAGGACTTTTCCGTGGTGTTTGCCGACTTTCACCTGTTTCGGCAGCTGATTGGCAGGAATGGGGATAATCTGGATGTCGAGGCGATGAGGCATCTGGAACAGTTGCAGTTGACACCTCATGTCACATCGGCGAACGGCCAGTTGTCGACAACTCAGCTTTCGCATGGTCAGCGTCAGCGGCTGGCGCTGCTGACGACCTACCTGGAGGATCGGCCGGTCTATGTGTTCGATGAGTGGGCGGCCAATCAGGACCCGCACTTTCGAGACCTCTTCTATCGCCAATTCCTTCCTGAACTCAAATCCCGCGGCAAACTGGTCGTCGTAATCAGTCACGATGATCGGTACTTCGACGTGGCAGATCGCGTGATTCGGTTCGCGGAGGGAACCCTTGCCGCCCAGTCCATCACCAGGGCTGCGTGACCGCCACAGCCGATCGAAATTCAGACGTGGCCATCTCGTTCTTTGGTCGGGGTATGAGCACCATTTGCCCATCTTTTTTTGAGTAATGCACGAGAACAGCAGTTGCCGTTTCCGAGCGGTCGCTCGAATCATCTCGAAGTAACTCCACTCATGAGCTATTCTGGCTGATAACTTATCACTATCGGAATTTTCTGCCTGTGATGAAGTGACACCGTGTTCGAGCGCAGTGGAATCGACCGAAACCAGCCAAACTGCAATTGCTGGATTCCTGACGTAATCAGTATCACTTCAAGCTGGACATTGGAGCACTCGCATATCAACTCGTTTAATACATTGAAACATTCGAATTGTCCGATCGGAGGTCCGATGGCGGCGCTGTCTCAAGAATTGACGAGTTCAACCTATTGGGAAGCTCGTTGGGCAAAGCAGGCGAGATCTGCGGGATGGATGGAGCAGCTTCGCAGGTTCTCGATGTGGAAGTATGACCGAATGGTTCGACGAATGCTCGACACCGCTCAACTCCCCAATGCGAACGTTCTCGAACTGGGATGCGCGCCAGGCAAGATTCTGCAGCGCATTCACCGTCTGAGGCCACAATTGCGATTGAACGGTCTTGACTATGCCGCTGACGGCTGCCGAGCAACGACGGCGATCCTTGAAAAGATGGGGATGCCCGGCCGCGTTTATTACGGCGATGCCCGGACCGCCGAATTACCAATTCGATTTGATCTTGTGATGTCGGTCGGCCTTATCGAACACTTTGAAGACCCGTGCGAGATCGTGCGAAGTCATGCTCGCTTCTGCAGGCCAGGGGGGAACGTCGCCATTGCGATCCCGAATTTCACGACACCCGTTGTGAAATACTTTGCCGAGAAGTTCTGTCCCGACAATCTGGCAATACACAATCTCAAGATCATGAATTTATCGGCACTCGAGAAAGCTTGTCGAGATGCGGGATTGGTCAACGTTCGTGTCGGCGGCGACGGCGGAAGCCTTTTGCATCGCTGGATTTCCCATCGCGACATGGCTTCGCAAAGCTACGCGGCCCTCGCAAAGCTATGGAACGCGTTCGCGATCCTGGTTCCACCTCAGATTGGCTGGCACTCGAACCTGTGGGCAACCGGCCAGACCCCTTCAGCGTGACCATCGATCGCGTGTGTCGCCAGCCCTGCTCTGTAAATCACCAGCACGGCACAACGACTTGGGCCATGGCATTTTCCAGTGAGACATTTGACCTATTGACAAATTCTCGCCCCTCACCCTAAAAAGCCACGTTCTTGCCAAACATCGTGTCCGATCTGGTCACTTTTCCACGGAAAATCGCGTGCATCCAAATGTGTGTCCCATCACACGTGAAAGGGAGATATCCATTCACGGCTGGCGCACCCTGGTCTGGTTGCTGGTCGGCACGCTGACATCCGCTCTGTTTGCCAATGGACAGACATTTCCCTTGCGTCTGTCCGTGCTCATGCTGGCGATCCTGACGGTCGGGGGACTGGCATCTCTGCGGACGGTGGAACTCTCATTGTTGTCACGCGTGTTCGTGGTCCTGTATTCGATCCCGTTTGCTGCCACCGTTGGTTACCTGTTTGACTACCAATATGTTTGGACTCATGGCCCTCAACGTGAGCCACTTTCCCATCATCACGAGCTCATCAGCCAGATGCTGATGATGGCAATTGTCGGGTTGTGCGGCCTGGCAGGCGGCATCGAATTCGCAACGCGCATTTTCCGACGGCGTCATGGAAACATCGCCTCCCCTCCCCCGGCGCTGCGAACATTGAATTTACCGATTGTTGCCATCCTTCTGCTGGTAGCGTTGTACCTCTCCTGGCTGCATGCACCGACGAAGACCATTTTTCAGGCGGCATACGGTTCGATCGGAAATGGCGCCAACCGGGATATCCAGGCAGGATTGAATAGCGCCAGCCTCGCCTCTTATTTGATCCTGGCTCTGCTCTTCGTCGATCTGGAGCAGGAACCGCACGGCAAGCGGCGAACGGTCAAGCGAATCGGTCTCCTGGCGGTGACGGGCTACATCATCGTTGTGCTGCAGTTTCTGCGAGGCGATCGCGAATGTGCGGGACTGATCGCCGCTGTCGCGCTGCTCCATATCACCAGCCCCGCAACAGGGGGAACAGGTTCCTCCAGCGCCATGAAGAGTCGGTGGATCCGGATCCGCGGGATCGCGGTCCCCATGGCCGGATGCGTGCTGGCGTTCATGGCACTCGTTGAACTGCGGGGAGTTCTCGCGGGAACGGCACAAAAGTATCCGTATCGCAAGTCCTGGATTGTCGAGGTGATGACTCGAAACACGTGGACCGCCGTGGCAATCAACAATCTGGGACTTGCCGTCGAATATCACAAGGGGGAGATCGAGTATCTCTATGGCCGGACGTATCGCGACTACATTCTGTCATTACCCCCAAGGGCATTGTCGATGAAACTTGGCTATCGCCGTCCCCTGGATGGCCCCGCCAACCCGGCCATCTGGTACCAGAAAACTGTAGGGGTTGACGGCATCCATCCGGTCACCATCCCTTTCAAGAACGTTGGAATCTGGGGGGTAATGGCGTTCGGTGGAATGCATCCCGTGATTGTTCCCTTCAAGAACTTCGGGATCTGGGGTGTACTGCCCGTTCTGTTCATTTGCGGAACGCTGATTGGCTTCTGTGAGATCTACAACGAACATGGAACAATTTCGGCGAGGTTCCTTTATGCCAGCATCGCCACGTGTTCCATGCTCTGGTTCTGGTATGCCGACATGAACCTGATCCGCGCGCTGAGCATGTGGGCATCGCTGCTGGCCGTACACTGGTTGGCCTCGCGCAGGGAATGCCCCAACGAGCCTGTATCCATGCCCGATGCAGAGCGATTCGCGATGGTACTGCCGGAATCAACGCAAGTCGCCGCCTGAATCAACAGAAACACGCCGCAGTGGGGGTGGCGTTTGAGTATGGAGCATCAGGAATCGCCGCATATCGAAGGCCTGGGACAGGCCCATGTTTTCAGAGTTCGTCCCGTGCCGTACGCAAGAACCAAGCGATGATCGATCGAAGACCAGATCGACGGGAATCATCGATTCGGAGGATCTCTCGCCCGCTACCGGTCACTGTCATCGGCCTGGTCTGTTTTCTGGTTGTCGGCTGGCTTTCACTGGCATTGGTCGATTTCAATGGTACGCCTTCGATCGCGGCGTTTAAGACGGGCTCGTGGTTTGTTCTTGGGTTTCCATTTCTCCTGGCGTTTGGAATCGCCTATGGAATGGTGTTCGCCTTCGTGGGGAGGCTTACGAATTCGATCACGGCGATGATCGCCCTGTTCGCAGTTTCAGGCGTTCTGGCGTACAAATCCGCGATCTGGCAATTTCCAGATTCTCGACTTCCTGCAATCCTTGGTGAACTCAAGGATTCTCGATTCATTGTCCATCGGTTCCGAACCGTGGATTCGTTCCGTGATGGAATCACGACCTATGGTGTTTTCTCCGTTCCCCCTGACCTGCTGGCACCGATCCTCGAAACTCGGCAGCTTCGTGCGTCAGAATCCAAGTCGTTGTCTGTTTTCGCCATGATTTTCGATGACAGCATTCCTGACGCAGGAACCGTCTACTCGAATGATCGGACTCGCGTTTTCTATGACGAAGCAACCGAGAAGATGTACGTTGTCTTCCGGGCAAGATGACTCCGCCTTCGAACTCAAGCCAACCTGATTGGGCGTCCCGCCGGTGGCTTAACGCTTTCGCCTGACCGATTGCCTCAGAAAAGGCGAAGTTGACCAGAACGAGAGACCGCCGGTTGAAACTGACTGAAATCGTGAGGTGGCAGTGTGCCGTCTAGATTGTGTTTCTGGGTGAACACCCGGAACAAAGTCCGTATCTGCTCTGCGATCTGACCTGTCCCCTTCATGCGTTCCCCCCAGTCAGACCTGGAGAGCCGGCCTCCGCGTGTTTCCCGAATCAGTCCTTCGATCTTCTGACGTTTTGTTGGCTGGGTGCGATTGAGCCACTCAAGGAACACAGGCTCCACAGTTAATGGAAGTCGCAATAGCGTATAGGCTGCAGCGGTGGCTCCCGCTGCGCGGGCCGCTTCCAGAATGGATGGAATCTCGGAATCATTCAGGCCAGGAATGATCGGAGCCACCATCACTCGTGTGGGAATGCCTGCCCCCGATAGCATCTGAATCGCTCGTAGACGCGCCGTCGGAATGCTGGTGCGTGGTTCCATCACTCGGGCCAGTTCCGCGTCCAGGGTCGTCACAGACACATTCACGTGAACAAGCCGCAGCGTTGCCATCTGCTGCAAAATGTCCAGATCCCGAACCACCAGTGCATTCTTCGTGACGATCCCAACAGGCAGCCGAGATTCCAACGCCACTTCAAGGCACTTGCGAGTCAAACCGAACTGACGCTCGGCCGGTTGGTAGCAATCCGTCACACCGGAAAAAACGACCTCATCAGGCGTCCACGAATCCTTGGAAAGAAAGTCTCGAAACAGATTGGCGGCATCGTACTTGACGAAGATTTTCGTCTCGAAATCCAACCCTGCATTCAATCCGAGGTATTCATGCGTGTTCCGCGCGTAACAGTATGAACAGCCATGCTGGCAACCGCGATAAGGGTTGATGCTGTACCGAAATGGAATGTCCGGTGAGTTGTTCTCGGAAACGATGGATTTCGACTC
>Ga0265327_10003498_pt1 | contig 14926 bp, 9 predicted proteins | sample 41621metaG_FD_202089 | JGI IMG/M metagenome (GOLD analysis project Ga0265327, IMG submission 202089) | Rhizosphere microbial communities from Carex aquatilis grown in University of Washington, Seatle, WA, United States - 4-16-21 metaG | ecosystem: Host-associated > Plants > Roots > Rhizosphere >... | reverse complement strand
AGCTTTCCTCAGAAAGTACTCAGCATCGGCCTGAGGAGCGAGGAGACTCAGATTGCTTAGAACCGTAACGTTTTCCGGATCGTCTTCAAGTATCCGCCGATAGAGCCTCTCGGCATCTGGGAGACGGCCGGCCTGGTGATGACGAACGGCTTCGCCGAATCTGTCGAGCGTCGATTGATCCTGGTGGTCGGTTGGCACCGTCATATCTTTGCCGCTCCTTAACGGGCCTCGCCAGCCAGCCTTCGCCCCCGGACGGACGCCGATTTCGTTTCCTCTTGCGACGACGGTCAAATTTATGCACCTTCGGCCAAGGAAAAACAGCCTTGATTTTCACCACCCCGCAATGGGAAACGCGGAAACGTTCTCCGTTCCACCGGGGACAGTCGGCGTTCTCCATCGGACCGATGGATTGAGGCAAGGGAGATTCTAACGAATGAGCCGCTCGCATCTGAAGAAACAGCAGGACGCACTTTCGGCCCTTCAAGACACCTTTCCCCTTGCGCTGCAACACCATCAGTCCGGTCGCCTGGCTGAAGCCGAGGCTCTTTACCAGAAGATACTCGCCCTCGATCCGAACCATAGCGACGCCCTGCACCTGCTCGGCATCATCAACGGCGATTTCGGACGCCGTGAACAGGCGGTCTCCCTGATCGAGCGGGCGATCGCGCTGCGCCCGGACGGCTACCTCTATTACAGCAATCTCGGCAACGTCCTGCGCGCCATGGGCCGGTTCGACGAAGCCGTGGCCCGTTACGAACAGGCGATCGCGGTCAAGCCCGACTACACCGAAGCCTACAGCAACCTCGGAACCGCCCTGCTCGATCAGGGCAAGTACGAAGCCGCCGTGGCGAACTTCGAAAAAGCCATCGCCCTCAAGCCGGACTATGCCGAAGCCTACTGCAACCTTGGCATCGGCGCGGTGGACTTCGACCACCTCGCGCTCGCGGCCACCCATTTCCGACGCGCCATCGCCTACCGTCCGGACTTGGCGGAGGCCCATTACTGCCTGGGGCAGACCCTGCTCAGAGACGGCAGTTTCGAGGAGGGATGGTCGGAATACGACTGGCGCTGGAAGCTGGCGGAATATCGCTGGCTGCGCAACATTCACGGCGACTTCCCCCAACCCCTGTGGGCGGGCGACGCCCTCAACGGCCGGACCCTGCTGGTTTACGCCGAACAGGGCCTGGGCGACGCCCTCCAATTCTGCCGCTATGTGCCCGAGGTGGCCCGCCAGGCCGGCAAGGTCATCTTTGCCGTTCATCCGCGCATCGTCGAGTTGGTCAGTTCGCTCGTCGGCTTTCCGTCGAACCTCATCCTCGTTCCGATGGACCGGCCGCCCCTGCCTCCCTTTGACGTTCATTGCCCGTTGCTGTCCCTGCCCCGTCTCCTCAAGGTCCGACTCGACGAGCCCTCGGACCACGTGCCCTACCTCCAGGCGAAAGCTTCGCTGGTCGAGCAATGGCGCCAGCGGCTGACCCAATCCGAGGGGCTGCGCGTCGGCATCGCCTGGCAAGGGAATCCCAACGGCAAGATCGACCGCGGCCGCTCCCTGCCCCTGGCGGCCATGGCGCCCCTGGCGACGATCCCGGGCATCCGGCTGATTTCCCTGCAGCAGCGCGATGGCCTCGATCAGCTCGACAATCTGCCGCCGGGCATGACCGTCGAGCGCCTGGGCGAGGGAATCGACGCCGCCGGCGCTTTCCTCGACACCGCGGCGATCATGACCAACCTCGATCTGATCATCACCTCGGATACCTCGACCTGCCATCTGGCTGGCGCCCTCGGGCGGCCAACCTGGGTGGCTCTCAAGAAGGTGTCCGACTGGCGCTGGCTGCACGACCGCACCGACAGCCGCTGCTATCCGACCATGCGCCTGTTCCGACAGCAGGAGATGGGCGACTGGAGTTCGGTCTTTCAGCCCATGGCCGCTCTTCTCGGTCAGGTCGTGCGAGGCGAGGCGCAAGCCGCGCCACCGCCGCCGCCGCGCCGCCCCCGTGCGGCGGAAATGCCCCTGACCCCGGTGTCGTGGGGCGAACTGATCGACAAGATCACCATCCTCGAGATCAAGAACGAGCGGTTGACCGACGAGGCCAAGCGAATTAACGTCCGCCGGGAACTGGCCGAGTTGGAGACCGTGCGCGAGCGTTACTTCCCCGCCCACGCCGGTCTTGCGGTGCTGGCGGCCGAGTTGAAGGCGATCAACGAAGATCTGTGGGTGATTGAGGACGACATCCGGAACTGCGAACGGGCCAAGGATTTCGGCCCTCGCTTCATCGAACTGGCCCGGGCCGTCTACGTCACCAACGACCGCCGAGCCATGGGCAAGCGAAAAGTCAACGACCTGCTGGGTTCGGCTCTGGTCGAAGAAAAGTCCTACGCCCCCTATTAACGCTCCCACCGGCGCTCGAGCCGGCGGGACGCACGCGCGACAGGGAAACGGTGGGGGCGAACGAATGCAAGAGGCGCTGATTTTCCGGTGGGGAGTCTCGCCGTTGTTCGGCTGGGGCGTCTACGGCCTCAACCTGATGAGGCACTGGCCCCGGGTGTCGGGAACGCCGGCCTGGTCGGCGACCAGGGTCGACGAACAGGCATTCGCCGGCATGAACCCGCTGGAACTCCGCGAACTCGCCGAAGGGCTCGCGGGGTCGGCCCGCTGTCAGGCCCAGATCGCCAGCCAGGCGGGCAAAGCCATTCAGTTCGACGGCATCGTCCTCTCCTCGATGAACACCCTCTGCCTGCCGGACACCCAGCTTACCGGCCGGATCAGCTGCGGCGTGGCGTTCATCGAAAAGACCGATATGCCCGACGCCGCCCAGGCCAAAGACGCCTACGGCCTGATCATCGCCGGCTCGACCTGGAACGAGGAACTGCTGCGGGCCAACGGCGTCACCAATGTCGCCACGGTGTTGCAAGGCGTCGACCCCGCGGTGTTCCACCCGGCGCCGCGGGCGGGAGCCCTGGAGGGACGTTTCGCCGTGTTCAGCGGCGGCAAGCTGGAGTTCCGCAAGGGCCAGGATCTGGTGTTGCTGGCCTTCCGCGACTTCGCCCGCCGTCATCCCGAAGCCATCCTGGTCACCGCCTGGAACTCGCCCTGGCCCCAGATCGCCGTAACCCTGAACGCCAACCCCCGCATGAGGCCGCTGACCTTCGCGCCCGACGGCACGGTCAGGACAACGGAATGGGCGGTGGCGAACGGCATTCCCGCCGATCAGTTCATCGATCTCGGCAGTATTCCCAACTACCGCATGGCCGGCGTGCTGCGCGAAATGGACGTGGCGCTGTTTCCCAACCGCTGCGAGGGCGGCACCAATCTGGTGGCCATGGAATGCATGGCCTGCGGCGTGCCGGCGATCGTTTCAAACAACACCGGACACAAGGATCTGGTCGCCACCGGCGCACCCTTCGTCCTCACCCGACAGCAACCGGTGACCGGCGCCGGCACCGACGGCTGGGGCGAAAGCGACGTCGAGGAGATGGTCGAACGGCTGGAAACCGCCTGGTCCGACCGCGATCAGGCGCGGCGACACGGCGACGACGGGGCCAAAGCCATGTCGCGCTGGAGTTGGCGCAACCAGATCGGCCTCCTCCACGATACCCTGGCGCCCCTCGGCGCCTGACCGGCCCTGGGACCGCGGGCGCCCGCGGCTTCCCTCGCCCTCATATCGGCGTGCCTTGATGTTGATGGTGACCCATCAAGGCCGCGCCCACGTGGGCGCGGGGCCGCAGTCGCGGTCCGATACCGCCGCCCGGCATCGGTGATGTATCAATCATTGTGCTCGGCGGTACATATCACCGGGCTTCAGCGCCGAACCGCGGCTTCGGGCAATCCACAGCCGGTCACAGGTCGAAGTCCCTGGCAACCTGAAGCGCCCGATGACGCCAGAGATGCCCTGCGAGAATCTGCCGTTTGGCATCAATGATGATGCGGCGGCGGGCTTCGTGATTCTCAAGGTAATGGCGGGCGACCTCCGCGACATTGTCCATGGTATAGCTGCCATAATGGCGGTCCGGCTCGAAGTACTGGCGGATACCGCCGGCATCGAAATCCCGGGGAGTTTCATTGACCATGATGAACCCTCCCGCCGCCATGCACTCCAACACCCTGTTATGCATGCCGATGCAACCGACGTGGATATTGACCCTCGATGTCTTGAAGACCGTGTAGAGGTCTCTGACATCGGGAAGAAAGCCGCGATAGAACTTCGCGAACGCACTCCAGTGTTTCCACGTGTGGGGGCCATAGATATCGAGCGACGAACTAACGCCGATAAGAGATTTCAGAACGAAGGAGCGCTCGTATGTTCTGGGAATGATGGTATCGAAGATTTCTACGGCCTCCGGCAACAGCTCGCAGCCGATCTTGGCGCAGGTCTCGGCCATGCCGACGTTGAAATCGTGGGGGGTGTTCAGCGCAAAAGAAGTGTAGCGCGGCGGATAAACCGCCAAGAACTCCTGCAGCGAAACTGGCGTTCCATCCGCTTTGTGAGCGACCGGCATATCATCTTTGAGGGGGGGCGGAATATAACCAGCCATCGCAAAGTCACGCGCCATGGTGTCGACGTTGTCACTTAAATCGACATATGGGGTCCCGAATAAGAGTATGCCCCACTTTCGGTCGGTCGGCGGAGATATGCTGAAAATTCTAGGGGTTTCGATAAAATATACGGCATCACTTTTCCCAAGTTCTGTCAGAACAGACTTTCCGTAATTCTGTCGATAGTCAAGAACCCACAAGACATGGATAACGCTGCTTGGCCACCCTTCCGTCGAATCGATTACATTGTTAATCTCGATAACCACCTTAATATTATTCTTGATTACCCAATCGTGAAGTCCTTCCCGTTTATTCTGAAAAACAGACGTGTAGCAGGCGATGCCGATTTCGGCAAAGCCCGCCGAGAAGTCGCGCATGAGATCTCGATAAATGATCGCGTCCGGACCGGTTATCAGAATTGCCCCACCCTCCCGGGGGGGGGCGTCTTTCAGCTTGGAGTGCGGGTCGTTGGGGGGCTCGACATAGAACGGCATGATCTTCTTCACCTTGAGAAAATAAGCCGTCGCGACGTTGTCGTTTCCCCGGGATTTCTGAATGTTTCCAATGCTATAGAGAGCCGCCGCGAAGTCGGGCTGGATGCGCACGGCCTGTTCGAAATAGCTCAGCGCTTCGTCGATCTTGTTCTGGGCCTCCAAAATCCGCCCGATATTGTGGTGGGAGTTGGCATCGTCGGGAGCTATCTCCAAAGCCTTCTGAAAATACACGAGCGCCTGATCATATTGGCCAACGGTCTCGAAAGCCGCCCCCAAATTGGTGCACGCCGTGAGCGAATTCGGCTGGACACGAAAAGCTTCCTGAAAATGGGCCCGGGCCTCCTCATGCTTGCCCTGCCCCTGGAGCGCCCGTCCAAGATTCTGGTGGGCATCCGCATAGTACGGATTGACGGCCAGCGCCCGGCGAAACAGGGTAATCGCTTCTTCTGGAGAAACAATGATTCCAAGGTTGTTGAGAGAGGCCATGTGCTCCGGAGCGGTAGCAAGTATCTGCCGATATGCCTGTTCAGCTTCTGACAAACGGCCGGCCTGATGAAAACCGACAGCAATCCCAAAAGCTTCAGAAAGAGTTGTCATGTGGAATTCCTTCAGAATAACATGAGAACGCAAATACAGGGCACCTGTTCCTACAGAATACAGCCACGGCCTGCTCCGACTGAGTTATTTTACACTGCGATGCCGGAAGTGTCAACCCACTGCTGCCCGGCGGGGCAATCCGGAAGAAGAGACCCTGAATAGCTCACGGGCCTCCGCCACGCCGGCCGGGCGACAGAGCTCTTGCGAAGTCACTCGGAGCAAGGTAGGGTTCCTCGGAGCGCAGGCCCAGCATGTTCAGTGTGCAGCCTTTTTTGGGATGCCGTTGCAGCCAAGCCAACAAGCATGCATTTCCTGCCTCTATGGAACATTCTATCTGGTGGTTATGAACGGCGCGCAAGCTCGGAAAACTTTGGCGAAATGGATATCGACAGCCTTGTCCGCCCCTCCCCCAGACTGCCAAGTGGACACTTGTTCCACCCAAACATGGCCTTGCCCATCTGGGGATGTCGGATGTCGCCCTTTTTCATTACAAGCGGCCGTTTCATTACAAGCGGCCGCCTCGCTATGACCGGGCCAACCAGTTCACCCATCGTTGAGATGATCCACGCTTCGGTATTTATTGGCCCGTGAAGCATCCGATTTCATCGGAGCGCGCCAGCCTTTTCCAAGGCCGGGCCTCGCAACCAAAAAAGGCAAAAACATGAGCGAGACGTTCAAAGTTCTGGTCACAGGTGGCGCCGGCTATCTCGGCTCGATCATGGTTCCGGAGTTGCTGAAGGCCGGACACCGGGTGACCGTGCTCGACAACTTCATGTTCAAGCAGAACTCCCTGGCCCATGTCTGCGCCGATCCCAACTTCGATGTGGTCAAAGGCGACTGCCGCGACGCCGCCCTGATCGGCAAGCTGGCGTCCCAGGCCGACGTCATCATTCCGCTGGCGGCCCTGGTGGGAGCGCCCCTGTGTTCGCTGGACCCGGTGGGGGCCACCACGACCAACCTCGACGCCCAGTTGATGCTGCTGAAGAGCCTCAGCCCGTCCCAGCGCGTCATCGTGCCGATCACCAATTCCGGATACGGCATCGGCGAGCAAGGCCAGTGGTGCACCGAAAAGAGCCCGCTCCGGCCGATCTCCCTTTACGGCATCCACAAGGTCGAGGTCGAAAAAGCGGCCCTTGATCGCGGCAACACCATCAGCTTCCGGCTGGCCACTGTGTTCGGCATGTCGCCGCGCATGCGCATCGATCTGCTGGTCAACGATTTCGCCTATCGCGCGGTCTACGACCGGACGGTGGTCCTGTTCGAATCCCACTTCAAGCGCAACTACATCCACATTCGCGATGTCACGCGGGCCTTCATGCATGGCCTCACCAATTTCGAGGCGATGAAGAACGAGCCCTACAATGTCGGTCTCTCGGAAGCCAATCTCTCCAAACTCGAGCTGGCTCAGAGGATCAAGCAGCACCTGCCGGACTTCGTTTTCATCGACGCGCCGATCGGGGAAGACCCGGACAAACGGGATTATCTGGTTTCCAACGAAAAGATCGAGGCTGCTGGTTTCCACCCCGCCCATACCCTGGACATGGGCCTGAAGGAGCTGATCAAGGGCTATACCATGATCCGCAATACCATTTACGGCAATCTCTGACCGGACGCGCTGATCATCATGGCCGCCTCATGACCGAAGGCTCGCCCCCTCAGGGCCTGTCCGGCATCGACATTGCCGTTCTTGCCGGCGGTCTGGGCACACGTCTGCGCGGCGTGCTCGACGACCGCCCCAAGGTGTTGGCGCCGATCAACGGCCGGCCATTTCTCGATTACCTGATCGACTGGCTGGCCGGATTCGGCGCCCGGCGCCTGATCCTGTGCCTCGGTCATCTCAGCGGCACGGTGACGACGCATCTGGCCGGGCGGCCGGCAGGTCCGGTCGAGATCGTACCGGTGATCGAGCCCGCGCCTTTGGGCACGGCCGGTGCCTTGCGCTTCGCCCGGCCGCACCTCCGGTCGAACCCGGTTCTGGTGCTGAACGGCGATACCTTTTTCGATGTGGACCTCGGTCTTTTCGCCGACCGGCATCGGGCGACGGCTCCCTTGGCCTCGCTTTTGTGCGCTGAAATCGACGATGTCAGCCGTTACGGCCGCCTGGAACTGGACGAAGCCGGCTACGTCGCCCGGTTTATCGAAAAAGACCCGGGCCGAGGCGATCCCGGCCTGATCAACGCCGGCATCTACCTGTTTTCCGCCGCCTTGCTTGACCGGATCATGGCCGTCGATGGACCATCCCTTGAACGGGATATCCTTCAGACCCTGGGGCCAGGACAAATTCGGGCCGACGTCCGTCGTGGAACCTTCATCGATATCGGCACTCCGCAAAGTCTGGCGACCGCCAGCGAAATATTCCCCCCCGAACCGAAGTCACCGCCATGATCATCTCTCGCACCCCGTACCGTATCTCGTTGTTTGGAGGCGGCACAGATTACCCGCAATGGTACACCCAGCATGGCGGCGCAGTCCTTGGCATGACCATTGACAAGTACTCCTATATCAGCGTCCGCTATCTGCCTCCAGTTTTTGACCATAAATATCGAATCATCTATGCAAAAAACGAGATGGTTGAAGATATTCGGGACATCCAGCACCCCGCGGTGCGGGCGGTTCTGTCGGAGATGCAATTTACCGAAGGTCTCGACATCCATTACAACGGCGATCTGCCGGCCCGCTCCGGACTAGGCTCCAGCTCCACCTTCACGGTTGGCCTTCTGCACGCTCTCCATGCCTTGCGCGGCCAAATGATAAGCAAGCAGCAGCTTGCCGAGGAGGCGATCCGGATCGAACAGGAGGTGATCGTCGAGAACGTCGGCTCCCAGGATCAGATATGGGCGGCCTATGGCGGCCTCAACCGCATCGATTTTCATCAGGACGGCCGGTTCTCGGTCCAACCGGTGACCATCTCCCGGGTTCGGGAGCGGGAGTTGCTCGACCACGTCATGCTGTTCTTCACCGGCATTTCCCGCTACGCCTCGGATATCGCCAAACACAAGATCGAGAATCTCAGCAAGCGGGAACGCCAGCTCCACGAGATGCGGTCCATCGTCGATCAGGCTCAGAACATCCTGACCAGTGCCAGCCCGATGGCGGAGATGGGCGAATTGCTGCACACGAGCTGGCAACTCAAGCGGGAGCTGGCCGCGCCGGTCTCCTCCGACACCATCGACGACATTTACACCGCCGGCCGAGAAGCCGGCGCGATCGGCGGCAAACTGCTCGGAGCCGGTGGCGGCGGTTTCATCCTGTTCCTGGTTCCGCCGGAAAAACAGGATCAGGTGCGCCAGCGCCTCAGCACCCTGATCGAAGTCAAGGTCGACATCGACACCAGCGGCAGCAACATCATGGTTTATCTTCCCTGAAGACACGGGCTTGCGTGAAGACATGGCGCATGACCGCGCCGGTCTTCATCGCCGAGGCGTAGCCGCGAGGAAACGGTTCCGCAATCCGCTCTATCTCTCGGACTCCCCCATTCCGGCGGCAAACAGCCGGAGATCGGACTCCACCATCTCCCGGACCAGTTCGGTAAAGCCGACGGTGTGGCGCCAGCCGAGCTTCTCCCGGGCCTTGGTGGCGTCGCCCTGGAGCACGTCCACTTCGGTCGGCCGGAAGTAACGGGGATCGATGCGCACCCGCACGGCGCCGGTGGCCGCCTCGCGCCCGACCTCGTCCACCCCCGAACCCTGCCACTCCAGCACCCGGCCGACATGGGCGAAGGCCAGTTCCACGAACTCCCGCACCGAACGGGTTTCGCCGGTGGCCAGCACGTAGTCGTCGGGCTCCGGTTGCTGGAGCATGCGCCACATGCCCTCCACATAGTCGCGGGCGTGCCCCCAGTCGCGCCTTGCCTCAAGATTGCCGATGTAGAGTTCCTGCTGCCGGCCGGTCTCGATCGCCGCCACCGCGCGGGTGATCTTGCGGGTGACGAAGGTTTCGCCGCGAGTCGGCCCCTCGTGGTTGAAGAGGATGCCGTTGGACGCGTGCAAGCCGTAGGCTTCGCGGTAGTTGACGGTGATCCAGTAGGCGTAGAGCTTGGCCGCGGCATAGGGACTGCGCGGATAGAACGGCGTGGTCTCGCGCTGGGGAATCTCCCGCGCCTTGCCGTAAAGCTCCGAGGTCGAGGCTTGGTAGAAGCGGGCGGTATCCTCCATCTTCAAGATGCGGATCGCCTCCAGCAAACGCAGGGTGCCGAGGCCGTCGGCGTTGGCGGTGTATTCCGGGGTCTCGAAGCTGACCTGGACGTGGCTCTGGGCCGCCAGATTATAGATTTCCACCGGCCGGGTTTCCTGAACCAGCCGGATCAGATTGGTGGCGTCGGTGAGGTCGCCATAGTGGAGGAAGAAGCGGACGTCCTCCTCGTGACGGTCAAGATAGAGATGCTCGATGCGTCCGGTGTTGAAGGAGGAGGAGCGGCGCTTGATGCCGTGGACGATGTAGCCCTTGCCCAGCAGCAACTCCGCGAGATACGCCCCGTCCTGGCCGGTGATGCCGGTGATCAACGCAACCTTGTCCACGCGCCGCTCCCCTCCCCTGGTTTCGCCGCGAAGCCTACGCGGCCCCGGCCCCCGACGGCAAGGTCCTCCGGCTATCGCGCGCCCGGACGCCGAACGATCGCTTGGTAGGTCGCCTCCAGCCGGGGAATGAAGGCGTCGGTGTCGCCGATCGTCCGCCGCCAGGCGTCGCCGCCGACGGTGGTGCGGATCTCCCGGTAGCGGGCGGAATCGGTGGCCGCCTCCACCGCCTTGTCCACATACTCGGGAAGAGACGCGGCCACCCCCCAGGCAAGACCGATGTGGCGCAGCAGGCTGCCGGCCATGCGGGAGGCGAAACATTGCCCCGACAGCGTCACCAGGGGCAAACCCATGCGCAGGGCGTCGCTGGCGGTGGTGCCGGCGTTGTAGGGATAGGTGTCGAGGAAGAGATCGGCCAGCGGCAATCGCCCCAGGTAATTCGGCGGCGCAACCCGGTCGGCGAAAATCAACCGGGCGGGATCGATGCCCCGCAGGCGCGCCCGGCGCTCCATGTTGACGCGCGACCACGGATTGTCGGCGAGCAGCCACAAAACCGAAGTGCCGGTGCGTTTCAATATCTCCATCCAGGCGTCGAACACCTCCTCGGTGATCTTGTAGCTGTTGGAAAAGCAGCAATAGACGAAGCGGTCCTCGGGCAGGCCGGCCTCGGCACGGGTTGGGGTGGGGCCGACAAGCAGCCTCGTGTCGTTCACCTGATAGATCTCGGGCAGATACAACGGCGCCGGCCGATAGGCCGACGCCAGTTCCCGGGGAATCACAAAATCGTCGCACAGCATGTAATCCAACTCGGGCATCGGGATCGGGCCGATGTAGCCGAGATAGGTCAATTGCACCGGCGCCGGCCGCGAGCGCAGGATGAACATCCGCGAACCCATGGTCAGGCCGTTGAGATCGATCAGAATATCGATCTCGTCCTGGCGGATGAGTTCGGCCGCCTGCCCGTCGCTCAGGGCCTGGACGGAACGGCAGGTATCGAAGGCGCTGACAATGCGCTGACGGGTGTGGCCATGGCTGTTCTCCGCCGGAGTGGCGCAATAGCCGTAGACCTCGAAGCGGGAGCGGTCGTGACGCTCGATCAGCTCGGCCATGAGATAGCTGACGGGATGCTCGCAATAGTCCGAGGAAAGGTAGCCAAGGCGGATGCGATCATGGGCGTAGCCTTCCTCCGGAGCAAGCCGCGGCACAGCGGCTGGCGCCTTCTTTTCGAGCCAGCCCCGCACATGACGAGTCAGGAACGCGACGTCGTCGAAGGCGGCCAGCAGCGACAACGGCCCGGACTCCACCGCCAGCTCTTCGGGCGACAAGCCCGGCACACGGTGATCGTAGATCGGCCAGTCGCACATCTTCTGGCGCAGATATATCCAGTGGTGGATAACATCCGGCTGCCTGGGATCGGCCAGCAAACTGGCGTAAAGCGTCGCCACCGCCTCGTCGTAGCGTTTGAGGTTTTCCAGCAACCGACCTTTTTGATTCAGCAGGCTGATTCTCGCATCGACGGGCTGCAGGGCATTGGTCCAAAGCTCCAGGGCGGCGCCCGTCTGCCCCAGGCGCTCGTACTGAAAACCCAGATTGAGGGTCGCCTGATAAAAGTCCGGCTTCAGCGCCAAGGCGTTCTGATAGCAGACGATGGCGTTGTTGTGGTCGTTGACCCCCGACAATTCGACGCCGAGATTGAACCAGGCGCCAAACAGGTGTGGCGATACTCCGGTGTTCCGCTCGATCCAGGAAAAATAAAGCGGGACGACAAGGGGCTTCCGCCCGATCGCCTTTATGGTCTCGGTCAGCACGATGAAGCTCTCGAACGACAGCCCCCGCAGCAAACCGGGAATATCGTCCCCCTCCCGTCCAGAATCGATAAGCCATTGATTCCGCTCAAGAGCATCAAAAATCGCTTGAGCGGGGGCGGGCAAATTGGTCATGAGTCACCGTTACCGTGCGAAAAGCGCCGGAAGTATCGGCAGGACGGCTCGTGCGACGCAAGCGCCATATACGCGCTCCGATGAGAATGAGCCGCGCCGGACACCGCCGATGACCGCGTTCAGCTGCCGATCGTCGAGTGCAGGTACTGATAGGTGCTGAGGCTGGTCTGGTCCGACGACATCGCGGCGATTTGACTGCTGGTGAACGCCCGCACCTGCGTGTTGGAGAGAGCGGCGATGACGGTGGCCGAGAGAAGCGTGATTTGATCGGTGCTGAGGGCCTTGATGTCGCCGGTGCTCAGGCCCTTGGCCTGGGTCGTGGTCAGAGCGGCGATCACGTCCCCCGACAGCAGCTGAACCTGTGTCGTGGTCAGAGAGGCGATCTGGCTTGAAACGAGAGAACTCGTCTGGGTCGTGGTCAGAACCGCGATGTCGGCGGTGGTCAGGGACTTGATCAGCGGCGCGGTGAGCTGTTGAAACTGGGTCTGGGTCAACGCCGTCACCCCGTCCGTGGACAGCGCGGCCAGTTGCAACGTACTGACGGACTTGATCTGAGTCGTGGTCAGGGCCGAGACCTGAGTTGTCGTGAAGGCGCCGAACTGGGTGGAGGTCAGAGTTTGCAACTGAGCGACACCGAGGGCGCCGATCTCGGTGGTGGTTAGAGAGGCGATCTCGGTGGACGTCAGGGTCTTCAGGAGAGACGCGGACAGCGCCTTGATCTGAACCGTGGTCAGCGAAACCAGGATCGCCGGATTCAGGGCGGCGAACGCCGCCGTGCTGAAGCTGTTCATCTGGGCGGACGTCAGCGCCGTCATTTGGGTTGTGGTCAAAACGCCGACCTGAGAGGTGGTCAACGACTGCAACTGGGGAATCGAGAGAGCGGCGATCTGAGAGGACGCGAGAGCCGGAATGGTATCGGTTGAAAAGCCCCGAAGCTGAGAGGTGGTCAGGGCTTTCATCTGCGTCGAAGTGAGTGGACTCAACTGCGTCGTGGTCAGGGCGGCGACGGTGGTGGTGGTCAGGGCGGCGATCTGGACCGACGACAACGCCCCCACCTGATCACTGCTCAGGACCGCGAACTGCGAAGACAAAAGCCCTTTCAGCTGCGCCTGACTCAAGGCCCGTATCTGGGCCGTGGTGAACGACGAGACCTGATCCGTGCTCAAGGCGCCCAACTGGGTGGTGGAGAAGGCTTGCAACTGGGATGTGGTCAAGGTGGCGATCAACGTGGTCCGAAGATCGCCGATCTTGTCGGTGGTCAGGGTCTTGAGCTGCGCTCCGGTCAGTGCCCGGAGTTGGGCCGTCGTCATGTTGCTGATTTGCAGAGAGCCGAGCGCGGAAAAGGTCGGCGCGCTCAGGCTGGCCAGCTGGGTCGTCGACAAGGCGTTGAACTGGTCGGTGGTGAAGACGCCGAACTGGTCGGAGGTCAGGGACTGCAACTGAGCCGTACTCAGGTATCCGATCTCAAGCGTCGTGAGATAACTCGCACTGACGGTGCCCAGCCCCTTGATTTGCGCCGCCGTCAACGCTCTCACCTGGGTCGATGACAAGTTGCTGAGCTGGGTAATGGTTAGCACGCCAAGGGCGGTCGTACTCAGGTTGCTGATTTGGTTCGAGGTCAGCGCGGCCAATTGAGCCGTCCCGAAACTAACGAGCTGATCGGTCGACAGCGCCTTCAACTGGGAATTGCTCAGCGCGCGCATTTGGGCGGTGCCCAGAACTTGTAGCTGATCGGTGGACAAGCCATTGATTTGTGAGGTGGTCAGACTGATGACCTGAGTGGCGGTCAGGGCGCCGATCTGAGTGGTCGCAAGATCGCCGATTTCATCCGCCGTTATCGTTTTCAGTTGAGCCCCGGTGAGCACGGCGGTCTGAACCGCCGTGAGATGGCTGAGCTGGGCCGGAGCGAGAGAACCGACCTGCGCAACCGACAGACTGACGATTTGCGCCGTGGACAAAGCGACAAGCTGGGTCGTGTTCAAAACGGAAAACTGCGCGGTCGACAACGCCTGCAACTGAGCTGTTCCCAACGCTCCCATCTGCGTCGACGTCAGGGAGGCGATATCGTCGCTCGGCAACACCTTGAGCTGGGAAGGAGCCAACGCCTTGATCTGCGTCGAGGTCAGTGTGTTGAGTTCGGAGACCGTCAGAGCGGCGAGAAACGTCGAAGTGAGGCTGGCGATCTGGGCACTCCCCAGCGAGTAAATCTGGGTGGTGGTCAGATACCCGACCTGACTCTGCGAGAATGCCTTGAGTTGAGCGGGGGCGATCGCCGCGACCTGTGTCGAGGTCAGCGTGCCGATCTGATCGCTTGTCAGGTTCGACAATAACGTCGAGGTGAGACCTCCGATCTGGCTTGTCGTCAGAACCGTCAGCTGAGTGGTGCTAAGGACGGCAAACTGAGCGACGGACACGCTCTTCATCTGGGACGCGCTCAGCGATGTCAACTGAGCCGAGGAGAGAGAGGAAAGCGTATCCGTCGTCAGCGCCGCGAGTTGGGCTCCCGACAACGCCTGCAACTGGGTCGCGTTGAGATATCCGACCTGGGTGGTGGTAAGAGCGGCGATGAAGTCAGTCGTCAAGGTCCGCGTTTGCGCGGCCGTCAGGGAGCCCAACAATATGGCGTTGAGAGCGTCAAGCTGACTGGTGACGGACGAGGCCATTACGCTTCTCCACGAGACCGGAAAGCAATAGCATCCCGGTCATGCGAGTGCTTCGATGTCGACACGCCGGAGCCCCCCCCCTATAGGCGGACCGCCGCCCCTCCGTGGCGACGACGGCCTGGTGGAACCGTTGTCACCTTGTTCGAATCGCCACGAACTCATCGCAGTGGGTCCCGAACAGGCC
>Ga0265327_10003497_pt1 | contig 14926 bp, 14 predicted proteins | sample 41621metaG_FD_202089 | JGI IMG/M metagenome (GOLD analysis project Ga0265327, IMG submission 202089) | Rhizosphere microbial communities from Carex aquatilis grown in University of Washington, Seatle, WA, United States - 4-16-21 metaG | ecosystem: Host-associated > Plants > Roots > Rhizosphere... | reverse complement strand
ACGCCCAGGCCCACGAGCGCCGCGGTGGTGACGAGAATGCCGATTTGGAATACGAGCGAGCGAATCGAAGCCGCCCGCGGCAGCCCGAGCGACATCACGGCGCCGAGCTCGGCAGTGCGGCCAAAGAAGTCGATCATCACGAGGTTCGCCACGTTGGCGCAGCTCACGAGGACGAAGACGACCGAGAGGACAAGCAGCACCAGCGCGCTCTGCTGCATGTAGGCGAACAGGAAATAATTCCGGATCGGCTTCAGCACGACGTGCATGTGGTATTTCGCCGCAATCGTGCCGCTGCCGCGGCTCTCGAGGATCGCTTGCAACTCCTTCGTTGCCTGCTCGAGGGACATGCCGGGCTTCAGCCGGCCAAGGCCCTCGATGGTGTCGTCGTCGAGATTGTTGTCCCGCGCCCAGATGTCGAAGCCGAGCGGGAGCCAGACGTCCTGGTTGTTGGGAAAATGAAACGTGTCGGGGAGGACTCCCACGATGGACGTGTCGAAACCGTCCACGCGGACCATCTGGCCGATGATATTCGGATCCGAGTCGAACCGGCTCCGCCAGAGATGTTCGCTGAGGATGATGACCGGCGCGCACTTGAACTTGTCCTCCTGCTCGGTGAAGAGCCGGCCGAGCATGGGCTTGGCGCCGACCATGCGCTGGACTTCAGTGGACAGGAGCGCGCCGAGGTGGCGCTGCGCGGACGTCTTGGTGGCGATGAAGGTCGACCGATAGATCGAGAAACCGGCCAGCTCGGAAAACACCGTCTGCCGGGCCTGCCACGCCGCGAGGTCGAGGCGCGTGATCTGCGAGGGCTTCTCGCCGGTGTTGTCGCCCTTGAGTCCCACGATGACCATGGCGCCCGCCGGGTCGTAGTCCGGCTGCTTCAGGAACATCGTGTAGAACAGCGACCAGCTGACGAGCGAGAGCGTGATCGACACGGTGAACGTCGCCAGCATCAGCCCCGTCTGCACCCGCCGGCGAAACAGGCGCCGCAGCGACAGCATGAACTCATAGACAAGGGTGCGCATGGGGTGGGCGACGCCCTGTCGGCGTGCGGGGGGGCGGCATTCACGGCGGGCCTGCCTAGACTGTCAATTGGGGAGTTGTAGGGCGGGGTCTCCCGACCCCGCCGTCGTCTGCCCGCGTTGGGTTGAGCGATGGGACAAAACGCAGACGACGCTCAGGCGGGGTCGGGAGACCCCGCCCTACAACAAATCTTTCCCCAAGCACACGCTGGTGTCCGGCGAGAGGCGGTATTCGCCATAGAGCGGAATCGGCTGAAACCCCATCCCGCGATACAACCCCAGCGCCGCGAGCTGCCGGATGCCGGTTTCGAGTATCAGGCGCTTGGCTCCCAGCGCCTTCGCCTCCGTTTCAAGGGCGGTGACCAGTTGCTTTGACAGGCCCTTCCCGCGCGCTGACGGCGCCATGTACATGCGCTTGAGTTCGCCGGTCTCCGCATCGATCAGCCGGACTGCGCCGCAGCCGACGGGCGTGCTGTCGAGCGAAACGATGAGGAACGCCCCGCGCTTTCCCGACACCTCCGCCGGATCCAACCCAAAGTGATTCGCCCCCGGCTCCGAATACATCGCGCTGAGCTCGGCGTTCAGCGCGGTGATGAGCGCCCGGCTGGCGTCGGCGGCCAGTTCGGTGCGGGCGATGGTGACTATTTCTGACGCCATGACTTCCCTCGTTACCAAGGCAGAATGGGTGATATCAGCGCGCCAAAAGCTACAATTGCAACGATCCAAACTAAGGCACGAACGCTGTCACCCACTTGGGGAAGTCCAGTCTGGATCCTCCAGAGAGCGTTCCTTTTTTCTCTTGAGGCGAGGCTGCTACAAAGAAGCGCCGAATAGGCGATCAATCCTAGGACGCACACTGCAAAGGCCAACTTTGTATGCCACTGGACGGAATCCTTCTTCGCGAATTCTTGCAGGTAATGGCCGATCGCTGCTGCGAAGAGCCAAAGCATCCAGAGAAGCATATACGCGCGTCGGCCGCCGAGCGCGGCGGTTATCATTTCCAGAGGATTGGTATTAGACGGCGCGTTCATCCGCGTTCCGCAAGTGGGGTCACCCCTTCGCCGCCTTGATCGCGCGCCCCAGCGCCTCGATCTGCGGGCGGAAGACCTCGTCCATCAGGCCGTTTTCCTGGATGGGGGCGTCCCACGAGATCACGCCGCCCTTGCTGTTGAAATACTTGGTGTAGGCGATGACGAGCTCGTCGTCGAAGCGCTTCGGGTGCTTGCCCCACCATTCGCCCATGATCGTCAGCACGTGCAGCTGCGCGCCGTCGAGGTAGCGCGAAAAATTCTTGAGCCGCGAGTAATCCGGCAGGCAGCCCGGCGCCACCGGCAGGTCGCGCTCGATCTCGCCCGGCGTGAAATCCTCATACTCGGTGATCGAGTAGAGCGGCAGGCGCAGGCCGTTGTTGAACGACACGAGCGCGTCGGGATTGCCGGCCTTCAGTGCCTCGGCGAAGCTGCGGTAGTTGGGCGCGTCGGGATGCTGGTAGGCTTCCTTGTTGTAGGGCCCGTCAATCCACCAGCCGTGCACGTTCTTGCCCCAACGCAGGGACCACTCGCGGCTGATGGCTTCCCAGTGCTTCTGGATCGTGGAGAGTCGCTCGTCCACGGGCTCCTCGAGTTTGGCCTTCGCCACCGCGTCGGCCGCGGGCGCGCCGCCCGGGAGATACACCATCAGGCGGATGCCATAGGGCTTGAACGCCTTCGCGAGGTCGGCGATCAGGTCGCGCTTCGAGCACTTGCTCGGCTTGATGCCCACGATCGCGTCGTAGGTGCGGTTGGGGCTGATGTAGAATCCCGAGTTCTGCCCGAGCGTGATGCAAAAGTAGGGGACGTGCGCGTTCGCCAGCTGCTTGGCCAAGCCGTCGACGTTGAAGGCGTCGATGCGCCGGTTCCAATCGTCGGCCGTCAGCGTGATCGGCTTCAGGTTGCTGGCCGAGTCCGCCAGGTAGTGCACGAACATGCCCCAGCGGGCTTCGTAGAACCAATCGGTGTTGGCGCGTTTCCAAGGCGTGACGGCGGTCGATTGGCTCATGGCTCCTGCTTAGGGGCGGGCAGCCGGCGTTGTCCATGCCTTTCCGGAATTAACCACGGATGACACACCCGGACACGGATCAATCCGAACCATTGGTCTTGGTTCAGATTGATCCGCGTCTGCCGGTGTAGTCCGTGGTCAAATTTGGCGGTCGAGGAGCCCCGCGCGGGTATTGACGTACCCGCGAACCCCCGGTGCAGTGGTGACTGCTTCCCTGCCCGAATGAAAGTCCCCGCCCTGCAGCGCCTCCGTGCCAAGTTGAAGTCCGCGACGCCCGTTTACGGCCTGTGGATCACGCTGGAGTCGCCGAGCATCTGCGAGATGGCGGTCGCACTCGGGCTCGACTGGGTGACGATTGACGCCGAGCACGGTCACTTGGACTGGAAGGAGATAGTGGAACATGTGCGTGCCGCGGTCCGCAGCGACACCGTGGTGTTCGTGCGCCTCGCGGAAAATTCCCCGGCCCTGATCAAGCGCGCGCTCGATGTGGGCGCCGACGGCGTGATCATCCCGTGGGTCGAAACAGCGTTGCAGTTGGAAGCCGCCGTCGCCGCCGCGACGTATCCCCCACGTGGCATCCGCGGCATCGGGGCCGAGCGCGCCACCTGCTGGGGCCAATGCTTCATCGAGCACACCGGCGAGGCGGACCAGAACGTCATGGTCATCCCCATCATCGAGACCGTGCGCGCGGTGAAGAACATCGCCGAACTCGCCGCCGTGAAGGGCGTGGACCTCTATTTCTTCGGCCCCGCCGACCTCTCGTCCACTGCGGGTTTCCCCGGGCAATGGGAAGGGCCGGGCGTGGGTGACATGATTGTCCGCTGCAAGGACACCCTTCGCGCCGCCGGCAAGAACTGCGGCGTCATCACGACCGACAACGCCAACCTCGCGCTGCGGCGCGAGCAGGGCTTTGCCGCCCTTGGCCTCGGGCTCGACGCGGGCCTGCTGCTGCGGAGCCTGCACGGAGCCCTCGCGTCGCAGGGCCGCGACCGCCAGATGCGCGCGTCCTTCACGCTCGAAAACAACGCCGCGTCGCTCGCCGCGGAAAAGCCGCTGGTTTGCGCACCGCCGGAGATGAAGCCCGACCGGCCGGAGCTCATGAATGCGCGCGGCAGCGGGCAGCTGCTCGACGTGGCGCCGGGCATCCAGATCGAATTTCTCGTCGGCGCGCACAATCAGGCGCGCAACCTCACCACCGGCCTCGTCACCTTTGCGCCCGGCGCCGTGCTGCCGTGCCACCGTCACACTTTCGGCGAGTCGATCACGCTCCTGCGCGGCCGCGCGCTCGTCGACGTCGAGGGCCGCTGCTACGAACTCGGACCCCTCGACAACGTCACCGTCCCGAAAGGCCTCGCGCACCGCGTCCTGAATCTTTCCCGCTCGGGCCCGGCGCTGTTCCACATCGCGCTCGCGTCGGCCGACCCGACTCGCGAACTCGTCACGACGTTTTTCCCGAAGCGCACGATGCCCGAGGTCACGGCGACGCACCCCGGCGCCGAGCGCGTCACCTACGTGAAGAAGGCGACCCGTTATTCCCCCGGCGCGTCGGCGGCGTTTGTCGACTTCTGCAATTCCGACCTGGTCCCCGGCTTCGAGATGAGCGGCGGCTACGGGCTGTTCCAGCAGGGCGGGCGGCTCCCGGCGCACCTACACGACTTCGACGAGTCCATCTGCATCGTGGAAGGCTCCGCGACCTGCCTCGTGGAAGGCCGGCGCTACACGCTCTCCGACCTCTCGACCGCGCTGCAACCGCGCGGCCGGGTGCACTATTTCATCAACGAGACCCCGGCGCCGATGGCGATGCTGTGGTTCTATGCCGGCCCGCTGCCCGAGCGCATCGTGGTCGACGAGAAGTGCGCCACGGAACCCGGCGTCGCGGCGAGCGCATGAATACCGTCGTCCAATGTGGATCGAGGGTAGGGCGCGTTATCCCTAACGCGCCGTCCGCCCGGCCCGCGGAAAGGATCCGACCTGACTCAATCCGGCGCGTTAAGGATAACGCGCCCTACCTCGATGCCCGCTGACTTCCAGCTCAAGCTCACGGCGGACTTCTTCGACGCCGCGGGCCGTCCCAAATACCAGGACATCGGGTTGTCCGTGCTCGAGGCGGCGCCCCACATCCGGCACGCGCCCTTCGCCGCGCACCAGCCGGAGATTGCCCCTGAGCAGCTCGCGGGAGCGAATGGCGTGATCGTGCTGACGCCGAAGGTCACCGCGAAGTCGGTGTCGCAGGCGCAGGACTTGCTTGCGGTGGGGCGCTTCGGCGTGGGCTATGACTCGGTGGACGTCGCGGCCTGCACGGCGGCGGATGTGGCGGTTTTCATCACGAGCGGCGCCGTGGACCGGCCGGTGGCCGAGGCGACGGTGGGCTGGATGATCGCGCTCACCCACCAGATGCGCACGAAGGATCGCCTGGTGCGGACGGGCGAGTGGGACATCCGCTCGCGCTTCATGGGCAGCGAACTGCGCGACCGTACGCTCGGCGTGATCGGCCTTGGTGGCATCGCGCGCCAGGTGATCAAGTTGCTGGAAAACTGGGGCATGCGGCCGCCGCTGGCCTTCGACCCATTCATCGACGACGCCGGCGCCGCCCGCGCGGGGGCGAAAAAAGTGTCGCTGGAAGAGCTGATGCGCTCGGCGGATTTCGTGTCGATTCACTGCCCGCTGACGCCGCAGACCCGCGGCCTGATCGGAGCGGCGCAACTCGCGCTGATGAAGCCCGACGCCTACCTGCTTAACACCGCACGGGGCGGGCTGGTCGACGAGGACGCGCTTTACGCCGCGCTCAAAGCGGGCCGGATCGCCGGGGCGGCGCTGGACTGTTTCGCGACGGAGCCGGTGGTCACGCCGTCACGCTTCGCCGATTTGGACAACGTGCTCCTCGCGCCGCACTGCATCGCCTGGACACACGAGCTGTTCCGCGACATCGGCCGCACTGCCTGCCAGAGCATGATTGAACTGACGCGGGGCCAGAAGCCGCGCGGGTGTGTCAACCCCGAGGTCCTGGCCAAGCCGTCCTTCCAGGCCAAGTGGCAGCGGATCTGCCCGCCCTGATTTTGTCATGAGCTCCAAGAAATCCAAAGCAACGGGCCCGGGTCGCCTCGCCGGCCGCGTGGCGTGGGTCAGCGGCGCCACTTCGGGCATCGGCGAGGCCGTGGCGGAACTGTTCGCGCGCGAGGGCGCCAAGGTCGCGCTGGTGGGCCGGCGCGTCGAGCTGGGCCAGAAGATCGCCAACCGCATCAACCGCGCCACGCCCGGTGCCGCGATCGCGATCGGTTGCGACGTGAGCAAGGAAACCGATGTCCAGGCTTCCATCGCCGCAACCGTCAAGAGCTTCGGCCGTCTCGACTTCCTGATCAACAATGCCGGCATGGTCGAGGTGCTCGACCTGCACGAATACACCGAGGCGCAGTGGGACCGCGTGATGAACGTGAACGTCAAGTCGATGTTCTTCGCCTTCAAACATGCCTTCCCGCACTTGCGGAAGGCAAAGCGCGGCTACGTCGTCAACGTCGGCTCGATCAGCAGCTTCGTCGGCCAGGCACGCACGCCGGTCTACACCACCTCGAAACACGCCATCCTCGGCCTCACGCGGTCGATCGCGCTCGACTACGCGGCACACGGCATCCGCTGCAATTGCATCTGCCCGGGCATTACCGAGACGCCCATGCTCTGGGAGCACCTCAACGTCCGTCCTGACCCGAAGGCCGCCCTGGCCGAGCGCCTGCGGCGCGTGCCGATGGGCGTGTCGCTCTCGCCGCTCGACGTCGCGAAATCCATCCTGTTCTTCAGCTGCGAGGACTCTGCCGGCGTCACGGGCACGTCGCTCACGATCGACTGCGGCTACCTCACCGCGGCCGAGTGGACCTCCGACAAGACCCTCTTCCAGGAGAACGTCTGACCCCCATGAAAGCCAAATTCGCCTGCGCCGACTTCACCTTCCCGCTGCTGAGCCACGAGCACGTGCTGGATCTCATCGCGAACCTGGGCTTCACCGGCGTGGACATCGGCCTGTTCGAGCAGCGCTCGCACCTCTGGCCGTCGCGGGAGTTCAAGTCTCTCCAAGCCAATGCGCGCCGGCTCCGGCGCTCGCTCGCCAGCCGTGGGCTCGTGGCGGCGGACGTGTTCCTGCAAATGCGGCCCGACTTCACACCGTTCGCCATCAACCAGCCCAGTGCCGCCCGCCGCCGCAAGGCGCGCGACTGGTTCCTGCGGACGTTGGAATACGCCGACGCGCTCGGCTGCCATCACGTGACGACGCTGCCGGGCGTCGTGTTCGAATCGGAGGGCAGGGCGGCTTCGCTCGCCCGGTCCGTCGATGAACTGGCGTGGCGTGTCGCGCAGAGCCGCTCGGCTGGGATCGTGTTCGGCACGGAAGCACACGTCGGCTCGATCGTCCCGATGCCCGCCACCGCCGCCGACCTCGTGCGGCGCGTGCCGGGGCTGACGCTGACGCTGGACTACACGCATTTCACGCGCGCGGGCGTGCCCGACCGGCAGATCGAGCCCCTCGTGCGCCACGCCAGCCACGTGCACATCCGCGGCGCGTGCCGCGGCCGGCTGCAGTGCAATTTCCGGCAAAACACGATCGACTATCCCCGCATGCTCAAAGCCATGGCGAAGGCCGGTTATCGCGGCTGGGTCGGCATCGAGTATATCTGGATCGACTGGGAAAAGTGCAACGAGAGCGACACCATCTCGGAGACGATCCAGATGCGTGATCTCCTCCGCCGGACGGCCGCCAAACTCTGATCCGCGCCATGGCCGCCACGCTTTTCCGTCCCCCCGCCGTCGCACTCCTCGAGGTTTACTCGCTGGGCGCGGCGCTGGTGGTGCTCGACCGGATCGAGAAGTCGGCGGGCGTCAGCCTGCTGCAGGCGGAGCTGAACGACTTTTACGGGCTCTACCTCAAGCTCACCGGCGACTCCGATTCGGTGCGGATCGCGGTGGACTGTGCGCGCGAGGTGACCAGCGAGATGAAGGTGGCCCTCACCGCGGAGGTGCTCGATTCGCCCGACGCGGGCACGTGGTCCGTGATCCAGAGCGCGCCCGAGTATCAACCGTTGCTTGAACAGTCCGTCGTCTTTATTCCTCAAACCCGGAACCCTTCCATGACTGAAAAACCCAAATCCCCCGAAGCGCTCGGCCTCCTCGAAACGCAGGGCTTCGCCGCCGTCACCGCCGCGACCGACGCCGCCTGCAAGGCCGCCAACGTGCGCGTCATCGCCAAGGAAAAACTCGGCGGCGGCTACATCACCGTGATCTTCGAGGGCGACGTCGCCGCCGTGACTGCCGCGGTCGAAGCGGGCCGTTCCGCGGCCGAAGGCGTCGGCAAGCTCATCTCGGCCTACGTCATCCCGCGGCCCAGCGAGGGTGTGGGCCAGATCCTGACCCGGCTCTAATTCGTCGTGGTGCCATGAGCGAATCCCTCGGTATGATCGAGACCCGCGGCTACGTGGGCAGCATCGAGGCCACCGACGCCATGGTGAAGGCCGGCGACGTCGCGCTCGGGCGGCAGTTTCTGATCGGCGGGGGCTTTGTCACCGTCATCGTCCGGGGCGACATCGGCAGCGTGCAGGCCGCGGTGGAGGCCGGTGCCGCGGCGGCGGCGCGCGTAGGCGAACTCATCGGCTCGCACGTCATCGCCCGCCCGCATCCGGATTTGCTCAAGGCAGTTGGGCTGGACAACGGCACCAAGCCATAAGCGATTCGCGGTAAGCCGCAGAAACTTTTCGGCTCTTTCCCATGAAATCACCCCTGAAAACCGTCGCCGGCCAGAAAGGCTGGAGTTTCAAGACTGACCGCGTGACGGCCTTTGTGACCCGGACGGGCGGCCATCTCGCGCCCGTGGTGTTCCAACTTGGCCGGAAGAAGGTCTCGCCCTTTTCGATCACGCCCTGGTGGAACGAGTCGCCACAGGGCATCCCCACCATGCTGCGCGTGGCGCGGGGCGATTTTTTCTGCGCACCGTTCGGCGGCAACGCCGCGAAATACCGGGGCGAGCAGCATCCGGCGCACGGCGACAGCGCCAACCTCGACTACAAGCTCGAGTCGCTCGAGCGCGTCGACGGCACGGTGACCCTGCACACATCGCTGAGGACACGTTCACGTCGCGGACGGGTGGACAAGCGCCTGAGTCTGCGCAACGGCCACGCAGCGGTGTATTGCGAGCATGTCCTCTCCGGGATGTCGGGCCCGATGACCATCGGCACGCACCCGATGATCCGCTTTCCGGACGAACCCGGTTCTTGCGGCATTTCCACGAGCGCGTTCAAGCGCGGTTACGTCGTGCCGGAGGCCTGGGAGCGCCCTGAGGCGAAAGGCTATTCGCTGCTGAAACCCGGCGCGGCGTTCTCCTCTCTCGCGCGGGTGCCGGCGGCGGCCGGCGGGACGATCGACCTGACGCGTTATCCGGCGCGCCGGGGCTACGAGGAGCTGGTCGAGCTCATCAGTGACGTCCGCCAGCCCTTCGCCTGGAGCGCGGCGGCGTTGCCGACCGCGGGCTATGCGTTTTTCCAACTGAAGAATCCGCGGGTGCTGCGCGAGACCGTCCTCTGGTTTTCGAACGGTGGCCGGCATTACCCGCCGTGGAACGGCCGGCACGTCAACGTGGCCGGCATCGAGGAAGTGACGGCGTATTTTCACCTCGGGCTGGCGGAGTCGGCGAAGCCCAACCTGCTCACTCGCGCGGGTGCACCCACCGCAGTGCAACTGCGGCCCAACCGACCGCTGCGCGTTGCTCACATCCTGGCATTGGCGGCGATCCCGCGGGATTTCGACGTCGTAAAGGATATCCAGCCGGCCAAGGGCGGCGTGACGCTCGTCGCCCGCAGCGGCCGCCGCGTGTTCGCGGCGGTCGATCTCGGGTTTTTGTCGGACTGAAGACGCCGCGCGGCGGACGTGGGGTCAGTTCCGGGTGATCCAATATTTCACCACTTTGCCGTTATGGAACGAGACGTTGAGCGTGTAGGATTGCAGGTCGGCGGGCTCCAGCGAGCCGGTCGTGGCCGTGGTTGAGGCGGCCCTGGCATTGCCCGAGACCGTCTGGGATTGCGCCGCGGGGGCAGCCGTCGTGCGGGCTGCTTCGTAGGGCGTGGTTACTTTCTCGGTGGCTGGCCGGTAGTGGGTGGCATTTGGGGGCAGGTAGAAAATCGGATACGTCCACAACTCATCGGTCCCGCCCGCGGGAGCCGAGTCCTGTTTCACCTTGGGCGCCTGACCGATTGCCATGTAGACCATGTCTGGAGTAAAGCCGGTGGCGATGTCGCCCCGCTCGATGTATTTCTTCTGCCAGGTTTTCAGCGTGGCGTAGGTGGCGGATTTCTCGCTGATGCGAGCGGAGGCATTGTCCGAATCGCAGCCCGCGAACAGCAGCGCAATCCCGAGTGCTGTGCTCAGGGCGAAGGAGAAGGGTTTGGTTAGCATGGGGAAAGGGGGCACGGCGCCGACGCCATCTTATCTTATGTTTCCTCCGACGACCTCTGGCTCGCCGACATTGACGCGGGTGTTGGGGAGCGGCTTGTAGACCTCGACTTCCCGGTCCTTGGGCTGCTTGTCGAAATAGGGTGCGCCCGCCTCGAGCATCTTCGCGGCGACGATGTTCAAGTCCCGATTGTCGGGATCATCCACGACCATGATGGTCTTCCACAGCATCCGGGGCGTGGAGCGTTTGTCGGGGTAATTCTGCTTGTTGGGATAGTCCCAGGCGGTGACGCGGATGTAGAGCTTCTCGAAGGACGCCTTCTGCAGTTTCGCTTCATAGCCCGGGGTTTTTTCGTCCATGAGCTGCTGGGCCATGCCACCCGTGATCGTTTGGGTCGGCGCGTTGGAAGTCCCAAACCCCCCGGAGGCGGCAATCTCAGCGCCGCTATTGCCGATCGGGATCGCGCCATGGCTGGAGCCGGCATTGGGCACTGACCCCCCGGCGCCGACTTCGCCGGTATCGCGGATGTAGGGATTGGCCAGTTCGCCGCGTCCATAGCTCACCGTCAGGAGAATGTCGGGCCGCTGACCCTTGGTCATCTGCCGGAAGCCATTCGCCTCCAGCTGCTGGACCAACAGGTTGGCCAGATATTTCTCGTCCACGGGCTTCTCCAGGTCCCGGTCGGACTTGACCTCATCCACGGTCAGGACGCCGTAAGTTTTCCCATGACCGCCTTCCCCCGTCATCTTGGGCCTCTTGCTGGACCACAAATGCGTCGTGTCGACCACGTTGGAGCGCACGTCGACTTCGAGCTGGTTGTCTTGGGCCGACACGGGCCGCACCGACCAGCCCAAACCGAGCGCGAGCAAGGCAGCGACGAACCCGATGGACCCACCGCGCCGCAACGGTGGGAACGGCGCTTGGTCGGACACGGAGGAAAGATGGTCGGGGTTCTTCATGCTTCCGGATGGGTTAGTGTGGAGAGGGGGACGGATGTTGGCAATGCCCTTGAGACACCTTCAGCATCATTTCCCGTAGGAACAAAAAAGTATAATTTCGTCGCCGGAGGAAAAACGTGGAAGCGCCTCGTCATCGACAGTGAAATGGCCGCCGGTGAACTCCGACGAGGTCGACACGTCCCAATGGTTTGACGACGAAGTGCAGGTGCACGCGGCGGCTTTGCGCGCTTGGTTGAGCGCAAAATATCCAGCCCTCGTGGACCCGGATAACCTGGTGCAAGAATCGCTCGCGCGGGTCTGGCGAGCGGCCCAGAGCGCGCGCGTGAACTCGCCCAAGGCATTTCTGTTTACGACCGCGTCGCATCTGGCGTTGAACGAACTTCGCCGTCGTCCGACGGTCGGACTTGAAACGGTGAGCGACGACCACATGGCGATGGCATCTGTCGAAGCGCGTTCCACCCCCGAAATAGTGGCGCATGGAGAGGAACTCACGCTACTAACCCAGGCCATCCAAACCCTTCCACCCCGCTGCCGCCAAGCCCTGACCCTGAGGTTGTACGGTCTGGCGCAAAGGGAGATCGCGGCCGAGTTGGGCATTTCCGAGCGCGCAGTCGAAGCTCATCTCACCAACGGCTTGCGCGGCTGCACCAAATTCCTCGCCAAGCGGGGCATTCCATAAACTTCACTCCGATGAATCACCAAATTCTACCGTGCTCGCCGGACGATCTGATCGCCGCCGAAGCCGCCGCATGGTTCGCCCGGCGCGACCGCGGATTGACCGAGCCGGAGCAGCGCGCGTACCGCGCCTGGTTGGCCGCGGATTTACGCCATGCCGCCGCGATCGCCCGCGAAGAACAAACTTGGGATCGGCTCGCCGCCACGCTCGGGCCCATAGTCGGGTCCGAGGACCGGCCCAATCCGGATCGCTTTGCGCCCCGACCGAGGTTCCGCCGGCTGATTTGGGCACCGGTACTTGCCGCCGCCGCAATTGGGGCAATGTTGCTGACGTTGGGACATGGTCCCGAATATCCCCGCGCTTCTCCTCGTCAGATCATCGTTTACCCGGCGCCCGCGCGGCTGATTCTTGAGGATGGATCAACGGTCGAACTGAATGGAACGGCAAAGGTGGATGTGAAATTTACCCCCGGTGAGCGCCGCATCCAACTGATCCAGGGCGAGGCATTCTTTGCCGTGGCGAAAAACGCCCAACGACCGTTCATCGTGATCGCGGATCGGGTCGCGGTGCGCGCCATCGGCACGGCCTTCAGCGTGGGCTTCGATCACAAGGATGTGGCGGTGCTGGTCACCGCTGGACGGGTTGGTCTCGCTGCCGCTGGCGCTCCTGGCAGCGAGCGCTCGTCGACTCAGCCGGAATATTCCGCCCTCGGCGCGGGCCAGCGTGGCGTCGTTCATCTCCCGGGCGGGGACGCCGGGCAGTCGGCCCCGCAGGTTACGGTGGTCGAGCTCACCCCGCTGCAAATCGAACGGGCGCTGGCTTGGCAGGGCTTGCGCCTGGAGTATATCGATCGTCCGTTGCGGGCAGTCGTGGCTGACTTCAACCGTTTTAACCATACCCGGTTGGTGGTGGACGATGCTGCGACGGCCGCGATCCGCGTGGGAGGAATCTTTCGGATGGATAACGTCGAAGATTTTGCGCGGCTCTTGCGCGTCGGTTTCGGGGTGAATGCTTATCCTCGCGGAGGGGAAATCGTCCTGTTCAAGCCTCATGCCCAATAACCGGGGAGTGAAGTCAGGGCCCGGGGTGGTTGGGCGGGCCATGCTTGCCGTGGCCGGGCTGGCAAGTGTCGCAGCGATGGCGCGGGACGAGCCCATTACCCCGCTGGTCTTCGAGGTGCGGGCCGTCGTGGCGGAACAGCGCGCGGATGCAGGCGCACCGGGTGCGCCTGCCATGCCGGCCGGCCACGGGAAGAAATACGGCATTCTTTCGGTCCAGCTCGTGGACTCGGAGAATGACCTCGTCACGCCGGTGGACGAGGATGCGCTCACGACGCTGCTGATGCGGGAACTCGATGCCCACGGATTTCGACAGGTTTCACCGGGACAGAGCCCCGAGATTCTGCTCACCGTGCACTACGGGCGCGGCTGGCTGGCCAATCCATATAAGAATACAAGCCAGACGCATTTGGGTATGACGAACATAACGACCAATCAGGGCGCGATTTCACCGAAACAAATCCTGAGCCAGGAAGTCGTCGATTTCACGCCGCTGGCCGCAGACGTTAGGTTTACCGGGCGCGAGGCCATGGCGCAGAAGGCGAGCTACGAAAAACTCTACGTGCGCGTCACCGCTTGGGAATTTCCCCGCGAGCCGACGCCCCGCGCGCACATGCTTTGGAAAACCACGATCTTCACGGACGACCCTGACCACCAGGACCTCAACACGCTGCTGCCGAGCATGCTGGATGCCGGAGTGCATTATTTTGGGCGGGAGACCGAGCCCCAGGGGGTGGAGATTTCTCGACCGATCGCCGAGGGTCACGTGGAGGTGGGCACACTGCGGGTGGTCGACGCTCCGGCCCCGGCTCTCGAATCCCGGACTGTTCCGCCCGCGGCGCCAGCCGCAGTGGTGGCTGAGCCGCTGAGGAAATTCGCGGTGCCGGCAGGCATGGCCACCGAGACATTGCGGGCATTCGCTGAGCAATCGGATGAACGCATCATCTACCCGGTGGAGCAGGTCCTGACGGTGAAGACCCATGGTGTGACCGGTGACTTCACCTCCCGCGCCGCGCTAGAAGCGATGCTGCAGGGCACCGGGCTGGTGGTTATGCAGGACGAAAAAACCGGGACCTTCATCATTCGGCGAGCGAGCCGGTAAGCGCCGAGTTTTCGCCACTTGGCTGGGATTTTATTGGGCTGGGCTTTCGCTCCGGCGCTACTTGATGTTCTTCCCGTATACCTCGGGTTCGCCGACTTTCACGTGGCCCTCGGGCAGCGGCTTGTGGACTTCGACTTCCTTGTCCTTGGGCTGCTTGTCGAAAAACGGCGCACCGGCTTCGAGCATCTTTTCGGCGACGGCGTTGAGGTCCCGGTGGTCGGGGTCGTCGACCACCATGACGGTTTTCCACAGCATTACAGGCTTCGGATTTTCCTTGGTGGGGTAGGCCCACGCCGTGACGCGCAGGAAGAGTTTTTCAAAGGAAGCCTTCTGCAGCTTGGCCTCCCAGCCGGGCGTCTTCTCGTCGTAGAGCTGCATGGGCATGGCGCCGGTGATCGTTTGTTGGGGAGCGGCGGCTGATTGGGGGCCGCCGAAGGAGGCGGCGCCGGGGGCGGGCAGACCGGGCAGGCCGCCGACTTCGCCCTGGTCACGGATGTAGGGATTGGCCAGCTCGCCGCGGCCATAGCTCAACGTGATCAGGATGTCGGGCTGCTGGCCCGGCAAGAACTGCTTGAACCCATTCGCGTCGAGTTCGTTCATCAGCAGGCTCGTGACGTATTTTTCGTCCAGCGGCCGCGTCAGCCGCTGG
>Ga0265327_10003496_pt1 | contig 14927 bp, 29 predicted proteins | sample 41621metaG_FD_202089 | JGI IMG/M metagenome (GOLD analysis project Ga0265327, IMG submission 202089) | Rhizosphere microbial communities from Carex aquatilis grown in University of Washington, Seatle, WA, United States - 4-16-21 metaG | ecosystem: Host-associated > Plants > Roots > Rhizosphere... | reverse complement strand
GCGCAGGTGAAGACGAGCGAACGAGGGCGAGTGACGAGGAACCAGAGCGCGACGTACGCCGCGAGGCGCGACTTGCCGAGGTCTCGGCACGCTGCGACCGCAGTCCATCGGCCCTTGCCGACGGCCCGCATGATCTCCGGTTGGACTTCACGCGGGTGCTGCTCGAAGATGTCGTTGGCGAAGCGAACGGGGTCGTCGTACCACTCGGCCAGTAGCCCGGCTACGTCCAAGATGTCCTTTCAGGAAAGGAGGGGGTCGGAGATCTACCGGATTGCCTTGCGGGTCCGGGCCTTCGGACGACCCCCTTCTGTCGAATCAAGTTGGTTCCGGGTCAAGGAATCGAACCCCAACCTGCTGGTTCAGAGCCAGCCGTCCTACCGTTAGACCAACCCGGATCGGGTTAGGCCTGTTGCGGCGCGGACGGCGCGGGGGCCGGATCGGGAGCGGGAGCGGGCGGGGGCGTGGCACCCGGATCGGCGGGAGCGGCGTCGGCCTCGGCCTTCTGGATGCCGGCCTGAGCCTTGAGCGCGTCCACGCGGTCGGCAAGCTGCGCGATCAGCGCGAGATCCTCGGGCGTGGCGACGCCAGCGGCGATCTCGGCTTCGAGGGCAGCGATGCGATCTTCGGAGCGCTTGATCTCGGCGATGAGGGATTCGCCTACGGCCTCTTCACCCGACTCCAGGTCGGTGATCTTCGAGGCGAGAGCGGCGAGGGCGTCGGAAACGGTGGACATTCTTTTCTCCTGTCGCTCGAGGATGGTCTCGATGCGCGTTAGATGACGGATGATTCGGTCGTACGCCAGAACGTCGGCGAGGCTCATCAGCAGGGGCATCCCGGCTGCTTGCCCAGCATCTTGTTCGCGGCGGCATCGACCTTCTTCTTGACGGACGGGCTGGCGAATCGCGCGGCCATCGCTTTCGCGTCGGCGGCGTGCGCCTTGTCGGGGATCGGGTAGCTTCGGCCTGGCCCAGCGAACTTGGACGCGGGGAGTGCCTTGCGCGATGCGGCGTTGAGTTTGCTCATTAGGTTTCTCCGAGGTGTGGCTGGAGGAGTAGGAATCGAACCCACCTTCATACTGGTTAACAGCCAGTCGCCCTCACCTTGATGGCTCTCCTCCATCAGACGTTGAACGGGAACCGGTGGAAGACCCAAGCGAGGATGAAGCGGATTCGGCTCACGGCGTCACCCTACATACGTCGCTGAGCGAAAAGGTGTCCTGCACCCGGTGATGTAGACGTCCGCGAGATCGCGACCTCGCGGGGGCCGGTAGCAGGACGATACTGTGCGGCGTTTTGGCTGAGCGACAGCTTTTACGGAGAGACGCCCCAGAACTACCCGTCTCGACTTGTCTGCGTGGCGCGATGATGAGCCGCGTCGGCCTCGGGTGCCGAAATTCCAAATGGGCGGACCTCGGATGGGGCGTACCGGTAGCGAACCGATGCACCAGATTCACCGTCGGTCCATAGTTGAGAAGTAGCGCGACTCCCTGCTGGCATTTCGCTCTGGCATGGGTAGGCCGGTCGCGCGCGGCAAAGGTTACGGGGTCGGGGTGAACGTCGGCGTCGCGGTTCGCGTGCCGGTGATCGTCGGCGTCGAGGTCGGAACCTTGGTTCCCACGGTGACCGTCGGCGTGTTGGTCTTCGTCGGCGTCGAGTACGGGGTCGAGGTCCGACGCGGCGTGTTCGTCGCGTACGGCGTGTTCGTGGCCGTCGGCTGGGCGTGAGACGTGTACGGCGTGCGCGTGGGCGAATGCGTCACGGTGCGCGTGGGCGTCGGCGTGTTCGTCGCCGTGATGGTGGGCCAGCGCAGCTTCGGCGTGTTTGTCGCGGTCGGCGTGTTGGACGGGGTCGCGGTGTTGGTCGCGGTCGGAGTCGCGGTCTGCGCCTCCAGCGCCTCGCGCAGCGTCAGCGCCAGGACGACGGCGGCGATCAGCTTCTTCATGATTCGGTTTCCTTTTCGATTTCCGTCGTGACGGCGTCGGCCCTCATTCGGTCGGCCTCCATCTGAGCGATGGTCGCCTCGGTTCTCTTGCGCGCGATCTCCGCGAGGATCGCGTTCGGCGTGTCGGTGTCGGTGTCCACCTTCACGACCTGGGGAGCCTTGCCGTAGCCGCGATCCGCGAGCCACTTCAGGGTCTCCAGCTTCAGCTTCAGCGGGTCGATGGAGAGCGACGCGTCACCACGCGAGTTGTACGTGGTGATCGTGTTCTCCAGTTCGAAGATCGCGTCCACGACCTCATCGAACTTCGCGTCCAGCTTCCCTCGGGTGAGCAGCGAGATCTCTCGCTTGCGCTCAGCCAGCGTCTCCGGGGTCAGCTTCGGCATCGGGACAAGTGCTACGGATTGCGGCTCCTTGGACGGGAGCGGAGGAAACGTCGGTGGGCGGCCCATCAGCGGCTGGCCTTCTTCGCGAGGATGGCGTAGCGCCTGTACCAGGTCGCTGCGCTGCGCGCGTGGTTGACCGCGACGTCGGAACCGGCCTTCGCGAGGAACGCGGCTGCCCGGCCGTGCATCGAGGCCTTCTTGAGGGTGTAGGTGATCTGCTCGCCGAGGGTCATGGGAAGGTGGGGGCGGCGACGTGTCCAGTCACGCCAGCCGCCGGCTGCGGGAGCGCTCCTCCGGTACTGGAGTGGCAGGGAGCGCCTGTTGGATCCGTGGTCTCGCGACCGCTCACAGCCGGATCTGTGCTGGAGGGCGTCTCGGCCCGCGAGACCGAGTGTTTCTTCGCGTGGAGAGCGTGAGGGCGTCCATGGGCGCTGTAGCGCAGTTGCGCGTCACCCTGAGAGGCGAACCGGGCGCGGATCCGGGCCGAGGCCTCGGTCCAACACCGGGGACAGACGCCTCCTACCAGGCGGTGGATTGCCTTGCCGTGGCAGGAGTTGCAGCGAATCGTGCCGAGGAAGAGCGGTTCATCTCTCATCTTCGAGATCATGATGACATGACTGACAGGCGTTGTCAAGGGACGTGACGACGAATGTCGCCGATTCTGCCGAAAACTGACGCCTCTCCCGCGCCTCCACGCCTCGTAACCTACTGAAAAAAATAGAAAAAAATTCGAGGACGATGCCCGCCTGCCACGACCTCGAGCTGCGCCGGGGCCGGGCCCATGTCCCCCCTGGGTGACACCTCCGACCTGGCGCATATCCGCAGCTTTTCCACAGCTGAGAGAGTTTCGGAAACTCTCACCGCACCACGGAAGAGCGCGCCCGCATTGCGTTTCCGCACCACGTCGCGCCCGTCATACCGCCGTTGATGCGCGCCCATGGGGAGCGACGGTGACAGAGCAGGGTACGCCGTGACAGAGCAGGGTAGGACATGGCGCGCGTGACAGTTTATGGCAGTCGCGCGGCGCTCGAATTGACGTTCGCTTTTCCCTGCCAACACGCCTTGACGTGGTTTCAACCGTTTAGAGCGCGCGTATCTCGTGGCATGGAGTCTGCAGTGACACCACGGCGTAACATGAGTTTGACACGGTGTCGCGCATCACAGACAGAGAACACGGAGTTTGACATACTCTCACCTATGGAGAACACGAACATGACAGCACGTCACGAATGGAACGGCGGATCCAGCACGGTGAACGGTTCGGTTTCGCTCGCGGAATTCGAACGCATCGAACGGGAAAAGGAAGAGCAGGAAACGAAAGAGCGCGAAGAGCGCGCGGGAAGGAGCTAACACCATGAGCGCCGCGAAACTTCTCACGTACGGTAACCCGAAGATCGAAAAGGGAAACGGGTTTGGCTACAGCACGGCGATACTGCACCTTGCGCCGTCTGATGTCGCGGGAACGGGATTCAACGTCTGTCCGCACGCGTCACCGCAATGCATTGCGCTCTGTCTCAATACGGCAGGACGGGGCGGTATCTTTCGCAAAGGAGAATCCACGAACGCGATACAGACCGCGCGTATCCGAAAGACTCGCGCGTTCTTTTCAGACCGCAAGGCGTTTATCGCGTCTCTCGTTCGCGAGATCGGCGCTCATGTCAAACGCGCGGAGCGCAATGGTCTCAAACCCGCCGTTCGCTTGAATGGAACGTCCGATCTCGCTTGGGAGTCTTTCGCGGGAGAGATCTTCGCGACGTTTCCGAATGTGGTGTTCTACGATTACAGTAAGAGCGCGCGGAGAATGCGCGCCTATCTCGCGGGAGAGTTTCCTTCGAACTACTCTCTGACCTTTTCGCGGTCTGAGACGAACGAAGCGGAAACCGCCGACATTCTCGCGCGGGGCGGGAACGTCGCGTTTGTGTTCTCCACGAAGAGGGGGGAATCTCTCCCGCCGTCCGTGGTGCGGTTTCCTTCCGGCGTCAATATCGGGATTCCGTTCGCGGTTATCGACGGTGACGTGTCGGACCTGCGTTTCACGGATCCGCGCGGTGTCGTTGTCGGTCTCCGCGCGAAAGGGCGCGCGCGGAAGTCTGAGTTTCGCGGCGGTTTCGTGGTGAACGTATGAGCGCGCTCTATACGCTCCACAGCGCCGCGCGTTTCCGTTCGGGCCTACTGGTTCGCACCATGAGCGCCGCGCGTACCATTGCGAAAGACACCGCGCGCGAATTCCACGAAGCTGTCACCATCTACCGAGTCGGAAAATACGGGTCTCTCGAAACGATCGGAACGTACGCTCCAGTCGCGCATCCTACGATCTCCGACTGGTATCCGAAACAGAGCGCTCGCGCGCTCGCAGAAATGGGAGTTATCTAACCATGAAGACGATTCTAGATTGCGTCTCTGATGCTATCCGCGCGTATATGACGGAGCGCGGATACCATGTCGAGCAGACCGGCGGGGGATGTACGGCATGGAGCAAAGCAACGCCGTCCGGAGGGTACGTGCTGGTATGCGCCGATCTCAGCACGGACGGAGATCCGTTCGGAGACGAATGGAGCGCTGGAGAGTACACGCGCGACGGAGACACCATCCCGCATGAATCCGACAACGAATTGACTAATCTCGCGACGGCGGAAATGTACGCTTCGGGAATGATGCGCGAGCGGGAATGCGCGCCTTGGAAACCCGCCGGGTGCGCCGACTGCGAGCGCTCTTACGGCCCCGGAGCGGTCTGCGAATGCGATAGAGCGAACGCGTACGGGTGCGCCGACTGCGAGCGCTCATACGGCCCCGGCGCGGTCTGCCGGTGCGAGTCATGAAACTGGGAACGCGTCACCGCACCACGGCGGAAGAGCAGATTGCGCGCGACATGGCGGAAATGCGCCGCGAACGGTATCGCTTGGAAACTCTCGCGCGGATCCGCGAATGGGAACGGAAGGAAGAGCGACACGCGCGCGCCATGAGACCGGCGCGGAAGAGCGCTCCGCGACGGTTCGTCTCTTTTGTCGGCGGTCTGTATGTCGGCGGGTTTCTCTTCGCGGTCTTCCTGCTCTTCGCCATGAGACCTTGAGACACGCGCGCATCCGTTCCCATAACTGAGACCCGCTCCGGCGGGTCTTTTCCTTTGTAGGCCTACCGCGCGCGGATCCGCACCAATACGGGCGCGCTCCGTCGCGTGATGCGCCCTAGAATTTCGCGATACAGCGGTCTCAGAGACGCGATAGACGGTCTCCCCTTGCGCCGATATGGCGGGAGACCGTTCGTGTCTCCACGCGTCACCAAACGCAAAGCGGGCGTTTCGTGCGCTGCGTCACGTTTCCATGGCGCGCGCGCATATCCGCAGACATTCACCGCGCCGGACGGAATCCGCCGTGGTGGATTGGTTGAATGATTCTGTCTCCCCCGGAGGTCGGCCCCAGGTCGGGAAGTGGGGGAGGGCGCTCTGCTCCCCTGCTGGCCGGCCCTCTGTAGCCCTGACGGCCAAAATTCGGATTCCAATCGATGGTGCGAGTCTAGAATTCGCCGCGGCGGCCCGGCGACGCCGACTTGGGTGACCCCCCCCGCGATAGGGGGCCAGGCGCTCCGTGAGCTCGACTCGGTTTCTGCTTGACTTCTGGTCACCTTGGCTTGACAGGACATCATTTGTCCGTGTACCCTGTCTCTCGATTCAATTACCAGGCGGGATGTCCCCGCTCCAGGTGGGAACGAAAGATGAGGTGACCCGGTGAAGAAGATCTCCTCGATGCCAGCCAAAGGGATGCCGTACCTCGACTACGACCGGCTCTTCGACGGCAACAACTGGGAACTGGAGAAGGCCGACATGGGAGGCCGAACTGCGAAGATGGTCTCAGCCGCCATCCGCAACGCCGCTTACCGCGAGCGCATCAGCGTGACCGTGCGCCGTGGTGAAGGTGGAACGCTCTGCGTCCACGCCGACCGCTCGCGGCAACCCAGCGTGAAGGGCACCAAGCGAACATGAGGACGTACCGCGACGACTTGCTCGAACGGCTGAAGGTCGGGATCCACGAAGCGAGCGAGTGTTTCGAGGTCGTGCAGAATAGCGTGGCTCAAGCGCCCGAGGCTGACGGTCATATCGAGAGTCAGCTTGCTGGGATCGTGAACTCCGTGTCCAGCGCGGCATGGGAGATGCAGCTTCTCATCGTCAAATATGGAGGGTTCCGTGACCACTAAGAATCCTAAATCATTCCTCAAATCATTCCTGCTCGCCGGAATCATTCCCGTCATGGGCTGCGCGTCGCTCGACCGCCAATCCTCGAGCGCCTCGAGCGGCGCGGCGGTTCGGAAGACTTCCAACCCGGACGCCGTGAAGGGCTGCTCGTACGTCGCGGCGCTCGCCTCGGGAACCTTCAACTCGACCGACCAGCAGATCGGCCTCATGATCGGCACGGACGACCCGCGCAACTTCGTCGCCTATCTGCCGGCTGGCGGCGGCGTCGGCGAGGTTTATGACTGCAGCCGGAAATGACCCCGTTCTTACTCCGACCTGGGCGGGCGGAAAATTACGGCCTGTCACGCCGTGTCACGCGGATCCGCAACGCCCGCTTGCGCTTCTCGCGTCTACTCAGCGAGATACGCGATATGCCGTGTGAGTTTAGGAAACTCTTGCTCTATCCAACTGAGCTACGGCCCCTCAATGACTTACGCGCTGTCTGAATCTCAGACTACCGTTCGTGATACCTCGGAGAAAGAGTGCTTGACACTCTCACTCACACCTGTCAAACTCCGATGCATGGAGGGATTGAACATGATGACCAAGCAGATCGCGTCACAGATCCAGAAGGACATGGAAGCCGCTCTCGCGCCCATCGCCGCGAAGTATAGCCTCAAGATCGCGGGCAACCGGGGAACGTTCGACACGTCGAAGTTGTCGGTCAAGATCGTGTTCGAGACTGCCGAGGCGAAGCGCGAAGAGTTCGAGCAATGGGCCGAGATCTACGAACTGCAGAAGAGCGACTTCGGCAAGTTCTTCACCGCTGGCGGTCGCCGATTCAAGATCATCGGCATCAAGCCGCGCTCCACGACGCTCCCGATCATCGTGGAGGATCTGCAGGGCAAGAAGTTCGTCTTCCGCGTTATCGACGTCCAGCGTGGCCTGAAGCGAGAGGAAACGAAAGGCTGACCGATGAACGTCCGAAACATTCCCAAGCACGACCTCTCGCTGCTCTTGATCCTCGCACTCAGAGCGAAGAGGTCGCGCGTCAATCCCGAAAACATTCCCATCGCGCAATGCCCCGGCTGCGAGCATCAGGCCCACGGCGGGCGGTTCTGCTGCGACAAATGCGACATGGAGGTGTGGCGATGAGCGCCGACAGGAAGAACGCGAACCGGATCCAGCGCATCATGAAGGCGCGCATCGAGCAAGCGCGGTTCACGCGCTGGAAGCGTGACGCCGCAGAGCGCCGCCGCGAGAAGGCGAAGCTCGCGAACATGGATCCAATCGCGCTGCGCCGTCGCGTCGAGGGCGACTGGTGCGTCATCAACCACACGGATCCCGACTGGGCGCTCTACCTCCACGTCCCCGGCAAGTGCGGAGACGCGCGATGAGCGTGTTCGTTCGCGCCGCTCTGAACGGGCGGAAGATCTACTGGTTCCGCGTCCGCGTCAACGGCAAGGACTACCAGCGCACCACGAAGCAGGGCGACAAGGAAGAGGCGCTGCGTCAGGAAGCCGAGTTCCGCACCTCGTTCGCGGCTGGCGGCATCAAGAAGGCTGATCCGCGCTACGTCGTCACTCTCGCCGATTTCGGCCCGCGCTTCATCCGGTTCTGCCGCGACCAGCGCCAGACTCTCCCGTCCACGTTGGCGTTCTACCAGCGCGCGCTCGACAAATTGATCGAGGGCATGGGCGATACGCCGCTCTCGTTGATCAACGCCGAGGTGTTCTCCGACTACGTCGATCAGCGGATGAAGTCAGAGCGGCAGATGGGGCGGTTCACCACGATCCGCCGCGAGCGGCAGGTTCTGGTGACCCTCCTGCGCTACGCGAGCGCCACCGGCAAGATCGGCGGGGTGCCCATCCTTTTCAATCCCGGTCGCGGTGAGAAACATCGCGAATTCATTCCCGACGAGAAGCAGTTCGCGGCCTACCTGAACGCCGCCAACCCGACGCTGCGCGACGCCGCGATCCTGTCGGCTTCGTGCGGTCTGAGGCCAGGCGAGATCTGCGCGTTGACGCCCTCGCAGGTGCGTCAGGTCGAGGACGGATTCGTGATCACGCTGGCACACTCGAAGAGCGATCAGGGGCGTCGTCCGATCTACCTGAACGCCTCCAACGCCGCTGCAGCTTGCGCCGTCCTGGCGTCGCGCATTTCGCAAGCGCAGATGTTCGAGACGACGGTGGACGAGATCGGGAAGGCTCACGCGCGGCTGCGGAAGAAGCTGGGACTGCCCACCGAGTTCGTCTTCTACTCGTTCCGGCACCTGTACATCACCCGTGCCGGCGCGAACACCACGCCGCAGCAGCTTCGCGAACTGGCGCGCCACGCGGACCTCAAGACGACGATGATCTACTACAACCCGACCGAGGACGACCGTCGCGACGCCGCTTCCAACGTGCGGCTTCTGATGCCCAAGGTAGGATAGGTCGCCGCCGACGGGATCAGAGCGGTCCAAGCGGTGATCGAGGCGGGGATCGGTGGCAATTCGGCCGCCGCCCCGCCTCGATCCTTTTAGGCCGCGATCTCCACGATTCTCAATTCATTCCCGCGCCGACGACGCCGCTTGAGCGACGGGCCGTAGCGCAAGTCCTGCTCGAGGAACCCGTACATCTTGAGGCCGGCGACGATCTGGGTCACCAGGTTCCCCTGCACGCCGGCCAGCGGCTCTTCCAGGTCGAACTCGGCACTCATCTTCGCTTGCTTCGGATACTTGCGGATCACCCAGCGCACCGCCGCGTGCGTCGCTTCGTGCGAGATTGTGTTCAGGTCGAGCCAGCCGAGGCACAGGTGGATGTTCGCGAAGATCGGAGACTTCCGACCACGCTTTGTAGCGTACGACGTGGCGTCCACCGTCTCCGTGTACGCGCACGCCATGCGGGTGATCTTCTCGCCTGGCCCCGAGCGACCGACGTGAATCATTCCCTTCCGGCTGGGGTGGACGTACACCCGCACCCGAAGCGAGGACTTCGAGTACGGGCGCACGACGAAGCTGTAGGTCTGAGGCTTCACGACGTTGTGTCCATCGCGGAGATCGCCTTCTGGCGAACGTCCTCACCGATCCGGTGCTGGGCGAATTCGTTGGAGAGTTTCTCGGCGAACGCCGGGTCGATCACCGCGAGCGCCGCGAGGAACTTCCTCCACAGCTTCTCGCGCCGCAGGTTGAAGTAGACCGGCGGGCTGCCCCTCACTTCGCGGTCCTCTTCGGTTTGCCCTTGCCGGCGGGACGCGGCTCGACCAACCCCGCCTCGATTGCGTCCTCGAGCGTCGGCTGCACGAAGAGCGCGTTGCACGGCTTGCAGTAGAGGTCCGTCAGGCCGACCGGAATCATTCCCGAAACCAGAAACATTCCCGTGCAGGACTTGCAGCGTGATTCATTGCTCGCCATCTACCACGTCCTCTGACGGTGCGCTCACCCAAGCAGCACCCACTTGTTCTCCGCCCCCGACGCAGGAAGGAGGGGCGGGGTCGCTAGAGTGCTTGCACTTCTCCGTCCCCGACGCAGGAGGAGGGGCGGGGCGCTTTGGCGACACCGGCCCGTCGTGCCAGATGAAAACGTGATCCTCTTTGCCATGCTCGGCGAACGGGACGCGGCAGAACAGGCCAGTCTCCATGAACTGCGCGCACGGCTTGTCGGGCGCTGGCTTCTCCCCCTCCCCCTCGACGCGCCGGAAGGTGGCGTGCTCGTAGGAACCCGGTTCGTAAACGTCGCCATTGACGTGGTCGCATTCAACCCACACGCTCCATCCGATTTCCTTCCCGTTGAGCATCCCCATGTAGCGATGAAGCACCACCATCTCGCGCTCGGCAGCGGCGTTACTTGCAGTTGTCATCGCACTCCTCGTTCGGCCAATGATGGCCGGGTTGCGGCTGTAGCTCGTAGCCGGTGCATTCGTGATCGCACAGGCTGTTCGCCATTTCGAGCGGAGCGGAGCGTCCACGCGGATTCTTCCGAAGGTGGCAGACCGAACACTCCGGCTGAGCCCAGCACTCAGGGATGCAGCGCGATTGCCCCGTGCGATGGCCGCTCACTTCCCCTCCTCGCTTCGCGTCGGCGCAGGGGCGAACGGGTGCGCCCAATGGCGATGATTGTCTGTCGTGTCGCCGCACGGTTCGTTCTTCCGAAACGGGCCACGATCAACGGGATGGATGCACTTCTCCTTCGTCTCCGGGGCGGCGAGACGGGAGAAGAGGGCGTCAATGAAGCTATTCTTGGCATCCTGAGACAGCGGGTTGCAGCCGCGAAGTTTCCGCAGCAGCCCCACCGCCTCATCCCGCTCGCGGGTGGCCTTGTCGAGGGCGGCGGAAGCAGCTACATGCTCGTCAGCAACGCGCTGCCAGTCCATGTGCTGCCACTCGGATTTGACCGGTGCCGGATCCAGCTTGTCCGCTTGCTCGCGCAGGGTCTTCGCGATCTCCTTGGTGTCCATCAATGCCCCCTCTTCGAGAACGCCGTCGGGTACGTGACCCTCGGGACGTCCGCCTTGGGCTTCGCCTTCGAGTAGTACGCCGTGCCGTCGCCGGCCACGCGCACCGAGACGAGGTCGTCCAGGTCGAGCTCCACGACCAGCCGCTCGAACTCGGCACTCATCTTCGCTTGCTTCGGATACTTGCGGATCGGGTCGTAGGGGCCGAAACTGGTCGGGACCGAGAGGGCTACCAGCTGTGGTCGGGTGTACTCGCCTCCCTTGGCGAGCAGGTCGAGCATGAAGTCCTTGATCTGGGTCTGGAGTGCCTGATTCATTCCTTTTCGTCCTTTCCTACGTATCGTGACCGTTCGGGCTTCTGAGGTCGCTGTGCTGCGTTCTACAGGGAGGTCAGGCGGCTTTTAATCGGGCCTCCGAGAGCCGCTTTCCAGCCGCCTCGCGGGCCTCGGCGGACATGACCCTTTTCCGGCGGATCTTGAGCAGGTCCAGTACCGGCTTCGCCTTGGCAACGGGGAACCGGACCACGATCTCCTGATCCCCCTCCTGCCAGATCGACCCGAGGGTCGCGAGCCGCGCCTTCAGCTTGCCGTGGCCGGCGAAGAGCATCGCCCCGAGGTCGCCGTTCTCCCCGAGGGGGTAGACCTTGCCGTACTTGCCGTGGAGTTCCATGCACCACGGGTCGCGATGACTGGAGTCGTCCGAGTCGTCCCACTTCAGCCGATACGCCGGGAACGCCTTCTTCAGGTTAGTGACTATCATGCCGCCTCCTCTACCGGGTTCACGAAGTTGATGATTCGGCCTTCTGCGCCAGGCCGCAGCGACCGCACCTGCAGGTAGCCGGGGATCCCCAGCGCCTCGAGCGCCGCGGTCAGGACCGTCCGGTTGTCCGCCTCTTTCCGCTTCGCCCGAGCCGCCGTCAGGCGCAGGTCGTGGAGCGCCGCCAGGTCGAGGTCAACCTGATCCCGCCGCCATTGCTTCTGGGCCTTCGTCTCCTTACGGGAGGACGGAGCCTCCACGGCGGGTCCACGCCCGTAGAAGCACGCCTTGCACAGGTGGACGAACTGGTAGCGGGTCAACTCGGTCAGGTGCGACTTCTGCCAGCGGCTGCACCGCCCACACTGGTTCGCCCAGCGGTCCCGAAGGCCGATCCGGCGCGGAAGGTGTTCCGAGTCCAGCCCATCAGGGAAGTGCCCTGAAGAAGTGCCCTGTACTAAAGTATTCATTTCTTTACCTCTTACGAGCAAAAAGAAGACACAGGGCAGGACAGGACACTTCTAACCATCTGCAATCTCTAATTTCATTTCTTAGGGGATAACCAAAAACGGTGCCCCGGAAGTGCCCTTCTGCCCTGTTCACCACTTGTCCTCATCAATCGGCATCCCCGGAGTGCCGACACCCCTGACCGCGATTCCAATCCAAAGCCTGTCCCCGTTCGACTTCCGCGACGTGACGCCCTTCTCACCGATGCGCGCCGCGAACACCTTCTTGGACAAAGGGCGTTCGAAGTTCTCCTCGCACCATCCGGCGTACGCCTTGTAGAGCTCACGACGGGAGGTCTCCCCGAGGGGGTGCAGCTTGCACCGGTCGTTCAGGAACGGCGCGAGGATGTCCTCGTCCTCCCTGTACTCCTCGACTGCCGACCGGACCTCCTCGGGAGCCTCCAAGCCCTCCCGCTGCCACGCGAGGCAGCCCCGGACGGCCCACGCGAGGATCCCCGAGGACTCCGCGAGCAGCTTCGCCTCAAGCTCCGGGTCGCGCTCCGGTTTCGGGATGAAGACCGCGAACGGGATCAGCATCACGCGCCGCCAGAACCCCTCGCCGCCCGAGCGGACCTGGGGCTTATGGTTGGCCGAGAACCAGATCTTGAACTCGGGCTGGAAGTCGAAGAACTCCTGATGGAGGAACCGGGCCGTCATCAACTCGCCGCCGAGCATGGCCTTGACCTTCGCCTCGGCCATCTGCTTCCCCTCGTCAATCTCGGACGAGGACACGAACCGAGCGCCCTTGAGCCGCGCGATGTCGTTCGTGTTGGAGGACTCCGTGTTCTTCCGAATGAGGACGTCCTGCGTGATCCCCTTCGCGTACCCGTTCATCATCTTCTGGAGAGCCGTGATGAACGTGGACTTCCCGTTCGCGCCGGATCCGTACAGGAAGAAGAGAACCTGCTCCGACGTGTCCCCCGTCAGGCTGTAGCCCGCCGCCTTCTGGAGGAACGACACCAGGTGCTGCTTGTTGTCCATGATCCGATCCAGAAACGCCGTCCACCTCGGGCACGGGGCGTCCGGGTTGTACTCGACAGGCACCATCTTGGTGTGCATATCCTCGCGGTTGTGAGGCAGCAGCTTCCCGGTCTTCAGGTTCACCACGCCGTTCGCGCAGTTCAGCTTCCACGGATCCCTGTCGAACTGGTCGCTCTTCGCGTAGACCGCGACCTCGGAGCGCGCGAGCTCGACCATCGCCTTGATCGCGCGAGCCGACGACGCCTTGAATGCCCGCTTCCGAAGCTCCGTCTTGCTCGCCTCGGTCTCGGCCTGGCCCGCCTTCTCGGACCACATATCGCCGATCTTCTTCGCGGCACGCTCTGCGGCGACGTCGTTCGGCTCCCACGCCCGCCCGTTGAACACGTACCACTTCTTCTGGTCGGCCACGTACCGCAGGTTCTCGCCGAAGTAGTTGACGAGAGCGCGCGCGTTCCCCTTGTCGGAGTCCTCGAACGCCTCGCCCTGGTCGTCGGCGATCACCACGTCGTCCCAGCGGTTGATCGTCTTGAAGATCGTGTTCTGGATCTCGAACTCGGGCAGCGGCGGCTTGCAGCGCTCCGCGTTCTTCTTGAGGACCGCCGTCTTGACGGCCTCCTTCGTCATCTGGTTCTTGAGCGTCCCGGCGTACGAGATCAGGAACTGGTTGCGATTCTCGAACACGTCTCGGTCGTAGTTCTTCAGCCCAGCCGCGAGGTTCGTGCCCTTCTTCTTGAGGTAACCCGAGATCTCTTCGACCGTGTACCGGCGCTTCGCATCTAGAGAGACGACCTCGACCGGCTTCGGAGGGTCCGACTTGTGGTTCATAGTGTTCGGAACGCGCAGCACGCGCGCCAGGTCAGCCGTCGAGTCGAGGTCGAACGGTGACATCCGGGTGCGGACGAACTCCTGCCAGCCCGCCGAGAGAGCCTTGGCGCGCTCCCGCGACTCCTCGCCGTCGATCACAAGCGGCTTGTCGAGGAACCAGTAGACATGGTAGCCGCCGCCACTCCAGACGACCGCGCTGGGCTTCAGCGGGAGCGCCTTGATGGCGTCCGCAGCCTGCTCCTTCGTCGGGAGGTTGGCGTTCTTGTGTTCGCCGCCGGCCACGTCCACGTCGGCCCACACCGCGAGCAGCGCCTGGGCATTCTCCGTCGTGCCGCGGCTCCCGACCGCGAGGTCGCTCTGAGGGCACATCCCGAAGTACACGTCGTACTCGTTCGCCTTCGCGAGCGCGTACTCCGTGGCGCTCAGCGCCCCGGCGAACGCCTGAATCTTAGAGCCGCCGCCCTTCTTCTTCGAGAAGATGACGATGTTGCCGGGAGCGTCATCGAAACCGAACGCTTCGAGGAGATTACTCATCGTCACCTCCATCGAGCCTGTCTAGCCGGTCCTTCACCTCTCGGACGCAGTTACGAACGTCGGCGTGGACGTAGTGGTTCCCCTCTTCAACGAAGAGACTCTGGTCCCACGAACCGCCGCCGCAGTCGTTGCAGAACGTCGGGCTATCCACAGAACACCGCGATTAGGCACGCCGCCACGAACCCGGCCAGCGTCAACCAGAAGTCCAGCACGATGTTGGTCTTCTTCAATCCGTCACCATCACTTTCTTCTGGAGCCATCCCCACGACACCATCGCCGCGTGCGCGTCGTAGTACGCGTCATGCCAGCCAGCGCCGACGCCCTTCGCCGCGAGGACTTCCGCCGCGTGGTTCTTCGCCGCCTTCTTCAGGCCGTCGTAGCGCAGAACGCCTTTCATTCCCCG
>Ga0265327_10003495_pt1 | contig 14932 bp, 20 predicted proteins | sample 41621metaG_FD_202089 | JGI IMG/M metagenome (GOLD analysis project Ga0265327, IMG submission 202089) | Rhizosphere microbial communities from Carex aquatilis grown in University of Washington, Seatle, WA, United States - 4-16-21 metaG | ecosystem: Host-associated > Plants > Roots > Rhizosphere... | reverse complement strand
AGTGCCACCCGGATCCTCGAGGCGCTCATCGAGCGCCAGCTGTCGCTGACCGGCCGCGGACCGCAGGCCCTGCAGATCTACCGCCTGATCCGCCAGCGCGCTTTGCTCGGCGAGAAGGAGCTCGAGGTGGCCGGCGAGCAATTTCGGCTGCCGAGCTACTACCCTGCCCTGCTGACAGAGGCGGAATGGACGGACCTGCAAACGCTCGCGGCCGGACGCGGCCGCCGCGCCGCCAAAGGCCCGGTCCCCCACATCATCACCGGCATGAAGATCACCGTCTGCGGCTACTGCGGCCGCGCCCTTGTGGGGCAGAACATCGGCACCCGCGGCCGCCGGCCGGATGGTGGCATTCATGACGGCCACCGACGGCTCCACTGCACGAGCTACAGCCATGGCGGCTGTCCGGTTCCTGGATCATGCTCGGTCGCGCCGGTCGAGCGCGCGCTGATGTCCTTCTGCTCGGACATGCTGAACCTGCAGGCGCTCTACGGCGGCGATCGCGCTGCTGGGCCACGGGCCAGGCTGGCCGCTGCGCGCACGCAGCTCGCGGACCTGACCACCAAGCTCGAGCGCCTTACCGACGCAATGCTCGAGGCCGACGGCGACGGCGGCGCCCCAGCGGTTTTCGCCAAGCGCGCCAGAGCGCTGGAATCCGACCAAGCCGCGGCTCAGACCGAACTCGCGACAGCCGAAAGAGAGCTGGCCTCGGTGGCGCGAACCGACCTGCAGGGCGTCGACTCGCTCTGGCGCAACCTGGCCGCCGGCGTTGAGGCGCAGGATATCGATGCTCGGATCCAGGCAAGGCAGCTGGTGGCTGACACGTTCGAGCAGATCGTGGTCTACCGTCGCGGGGTTCGCCCGGACGACACACCCGAGGGCGTCATGGACTTGATGCTGCTGGCCAAAGGCGGCACCGCCCGTATGCTCCGGATCGACGGCAAGGGGGGATGGGTCGCGGCTGAGAGCCTCGCGAACGACACACGATAATTGATCTCATGAAATGCAGCGTTTGCGGTGGCACCGCCTTTACCAGCCGGGCAGTCTTGTGGGAGGGTCTCATCGCCGAATGGCAGCTCTCTCGCCCCGAAGCGGACTACGTCGATCGCCAGCAGGGCGAGACCTGCAACTCGTGCGGATCGAACCTTCGCTCTATCGCGCTGGGGGACGCAGTCAGATCATTCCTCGGCACTCGCGCCCCGCTGCGCGAAGCCGTCAACTCGGCGGCTGGTCAAAGCCTGTCCATCCTGGAGATCAACGAGGCGGGAACCCTGACGCCAGTCCTTCGCCAGTTTGGCGGTTACGTGTTTGGGGCCTACCCCGAGGTCGACATGCATGCGATCCCGTATGCCAGCGGCACCTTCGACATCGTGATTCACTCCGATACGCTGGAGCACGTCCCTAACCCGGTCCATGCTTTGGCTGAATGCCGAAGGGTTCTAAAGCCCGGAGGTGCCCTCTGTTTCACCGTGCCGGTCATCGTGGGCCGAATGACACGCGATCGCGCCGGCCTTCCGAAAAGCTTCCACGGAGACCCCAGCACCGCGACTGACGACCTGGTAGTCCAAACCGAGTTCGGCGCAGACGCGTGGACCTACGTGATGGAGGCCGGCTTCAACCGGGTCAACATCCACGCAGCAGGTTATCCAGCAGCGACGGCATTTGCTGCATATTGCGACTAGTCGTCGCCGGGCCAACAACGAGAAAAGGCCCCCAGCGCCGAAGCGCTGGGGGCCTTGATCATGGCGGTGCAGCCGTCTGCACCAGGTCGGCATAGCTCACTCCGGTGGCGAGGTCGATGGCGTCTCGTTGAGCGTCGCCCGCCACTGCCTGATATTCCGCTGCGCACGCAAGGTGTAGTCCTCTTGCGACTTCAGCCTCTCGCCGGCTTGCCGCAAGCTCGGCGGGACAGGCGGCGGCGCTGGGCAGGCCACTACTTCGGGCGGCGGCATCGAGCCGGGCAATGTCACGGCGCAGGCCGTCAACATCATCGAGATTGCTGCGGTCGACAGAACCTGCAGCCAGCTTGCGCGATCGGTTCGCATTTTCGAGCTCCGCGGCCGAGGCCGCCTGTTGATGTTCAAACTTCCGGAAGTTGCTGTTCGCGGCGAGTGCCACTTTCGCGCGCCTCGCGTCGGCCCTGGCCACGCTCAACCCCAACTCGTGGAGCTCATGCCGAGCACCATCGCGCTGCTGGCCAACCCAACAGCCATGGAGCGCGGTAGCAGCCACCAGCGAGGCCCAGATCCAGCCAGGCAGCAGCCCGAACAAGGCGGCGACCGCCCGGGCAGTAGTCATCATGAATACCTCCCGTACCGGTAGACCTCGCGCGCATGGCGGAGCGCCACGATCGGCGAACGAAACTCCCGGGTGAACCGCCACCACTGGACGATCGACCATCCAAGTCGTTTCGCGCTCATGGAAACTTCGCCTCCCCTGACACGATCGCCGATCGGGCGTCCATCCCCATGAACACCAGCCGCGTCGCCTCGCGCCGGCGTTGTAGACCCTTGAGGACCTGTCTGCCGGCGCGGTTCCACTTCGGAAGTTCGGCGGCCGCGCCCGCATAGTCGCCGGCGTTGAGCTTGCGCAGGAACGTCGACGGCTGCCCGCTGGCCAAGTACAGGATCCCGTCCCTGCCGCGCCCGCCGGGACCCGTGTTGTAGACAGTCGAGACCACGGCATCGAACTGACGCGGCGACAGTGGCACCTGCACCGCCGAGCGCGTCACCGGCTCGAAGTCACGCACCAGGCGCTTCGCGTAGCGACCATCGGCTTCGGCCTGGCTGATCACCAGGCCGACCGACACGTCCTCGGTGTCACCCCAGCCGATGGTCCAGGGCTTGCCGCTGAGATGCGCGAACTGGGCTGGCACGCTGGCCAGGCTGTAGGGATCGATGCGCGCCCGCTGGAGTGCAATGAACAACGGTGAGGCGGGGTCCGGGTAGGCACGCAGTTGGCACCGCTCATAGTGGTGATTGAGCTCGTGGCCATCGGGGCCTGTATGAAGGTGCTCGTTCATGGCTCACCCCGAACAGTCTCGGGCGGCGCCCCTTTGACCCACCGCGACCAGCTCGCAAGGACCATGAGCAAGATGCCGCCGATGCCTGCGGCATCGTTCCAGTCCATCGCACGCCCTCGACACAGCTCGAGCGCGGTGCCGAATGCGTAGGCGCCGAACATGGCGTACACGAAGAACCAGACGTAGCTGTTTCGGGTGCTCCGCATCAGATCGATGCGGCAGATGCACGCGATGATCACCGCAACGCAGGCCAGTAGGGCGGCGTAGTGAATGAATTGGACCATCACTGACCTCTCATCTTTCCGATGCGAGCCAAGCCCGCGTTGAGCAGCTCTGTGACGATCTTCTGCGCGCCGAAGCCCCCCACCAGGCTGACCAGGATTAGCAAGGCGCGAGATTCGCTTGAGAAGATCGACAAGATCCCGGTGCCCACCGCGGCGCCGATCAAGGTCGAAAGCGCGATGTAGATCACGGAGCGCACTCTCCCCATCGGAACGTCGTTCTGGAACAGCGCGAATTGCGCGCCGACCATGCCCCAGACGAGTGAGTAATAGTCGACCCCCAACAGCGACATGGTGAGGGCCGACAGCGCCAACGCGAACGCGTGTACACCAGCGGTTGTAGGTTCGGGCAAGGCAGAGACTCCAGAAAAAAGAAAACCCGCCGAAGCGGGGGTTTGATCAGTTGGTGGGCTGCGGCATGTTCGCGCGGACGGCTTCGGGCAAGTGCTCCAGGTAGGCCAAATATCGGGGATCGTCGGGTTCGACGGCCTCCGCATGAGGGAAGACTTGGGCGTCCTGTGGAAGCGCGGACCAGGAGACGGCCACCGTCCTGGTCGAGTCCGAAAATTGCAAGTACATGAAGCTCTCCTCAGATGGTGTAGCTGGAAATGGCGAGGCTCAGAGTCGGCGAGGAACCACCAAGAACGGTCCAGGTGCCATAGATCGTCTGCGGTGTCAGGAGGATCACGCGGCCATTCGTCGTCAGCGACGACAGGTTCGCGGAACCCAGCGTTTGCGTTAAGGTCGCGGTGCCGCCGTTGGTGGGCGAAGAAGATGAGAGGCCCAATGCATAACTCGACGCCGCCGTGGCAGTCGTCTGGGTAACTGCGAGCAGAGCCGTCTTGGCGTTCTTCGGGACAGCCAGCGTGATGGCGGTGTTCGTCAATGCCGCCGAATAGTTGTTGGAGACCACCGACGCTAGAAGAACCTCGCGGTCTTGCTGAAAACCGATGGTGAACTGACTGCTCGCGTTGGTCGGCCAGACGCTGATGAGTGCGCTGGCGGTATAGCCGGCCGGCATATTCGCGCCGCCGTAGACCTCGGGCGCGACCGCCGCGGTTGCGTTGGTTGCCAACAGGTTCGATGCACCCGTGGTCGGGTTGTAGATGGCGTAGATCGCGACGTAGCCAGAAGCTGGCGCGGCGCCGGTGTCCATGCCGCCCGCGCCGACCGTCGCGAGATTGATCGTCTTGTTGAACGCCGCCAGGCGTCGTGGGCGGCCGCCAATCGCCGTGGAGACGATCAATTCGTCCGCAGTGAATGTCGCAGAGGCTGAGACCGCCGGGACAGAAGCTCTGAGATTGCGCACCGTGCCGACCACGGGGCTGAAGAGCTGCGTGAGAGCTTGAAGAGCTTGGTTGCGGGTAGCGCCATCGAGGACCAATCCCGCCGCCTCGACGACGCTCGCGAGCTCCTCTTGAACGTTGTTCACCCACGCGGCGTTGAAATCCGTGGGGGCTACGCCGTTGGCGAGGTCGCCATCCTTGAAGCCATCTTTGCCGGGCCCGAAGAGGTCGATGGCCCGGGTCGCTGTATCGATGCGTTTCATCGATGTCCTTTCACTCTTGGTAAGAAAAAATCACGGTGGTGTGGGCCGGCTTGCGCTCGGTGATCGGGCACTCAGCCAACGAAGCGGCGAACATCTGCAGCGCATCGTTGCAGTCGTCGTTACAGTTCATGAGCCGCACGTTGTCGATGGGGCGCGGGAAATTCACCCTCCACACGAACTCGTCGGCCTGGCTGTACAGCGCGTCGTTGCAGTTGTCGTTGCACGTCATCTGCCGGAACTCGGAGATCGTTGCGCCCGGCTCGCCGAACCTCCGCGCGAGTTCAATGAAGTAGGCACGCGACTGACCGCCGATCTCGGTCAGGCGCTGCCAAGCAATGAGGCGCCGCTCATTGATCGAGAGCGGAAGCGAGACCATGCAGTCATCGGGAAGGCCGAGGACACGCTCCCAGTCCGGCAACATCTCAGTGGTCGTTCGAGGATCTGACTCCTCCAAGAGAGTCCAGATCCTGACGTCAAGGCGGGCCAGCTCAATGCCCCAGATCGCCCGCAACTTGTCTTCCTGCCACGCCGGACCCTTCGGAGTCAGGCCCTCAATCAGGCTGGCGTAGTCCTCAGCGCTCAAAGCCATGTGATGACTCCCATCGTCGCCATCTGTGCAGTCGTGTGCACAACGTTCGCCGCGGGCACCGTGAGCACGTGGTCGACCTCGCCAGCGGCGGTACTGATCGCCTCGCGAATGTGGCTCAGCAGGATCGTGGCCCCGGGCGCCGCCTCGCGCTCGAGCAGATCCCTGAGCGATGCTTCGACGGCCGCTTTGACCTCCGGCGTGGACGGTGCCAGCTGGATGGTGAATGCAAGCGGCACGGCCACGGGCGCGAAGGCGTATACCTGCGCTGTCACCGGCCGGACCTCCTCCAGGTGTGCCAGCACCACGGCGACCTCGCCGGCGTCGGGAATGATCGGCGTGTCACCATCTCTCACGAACCGAACGGTGACTGTGCCCGGTCCCAGCTCCTGAGGGAACACCCACGCGCGAGTCACGCCCGGCACCTCGAGCGCCCACTGGACGTAGTCATCGGCGCTGCCGCCATTCGGTGGCCTGCGGATGCGCGCAAGAAAGCGGGCGCGCAGATCCTCGTCGAGCTCGCTGTCGGAACCGTTGACCATGCTGACGACAATCGCCACGGTGTTCACGCCGGCGATCGGCGTCATGAGCGAGAGCTGCGCGCCCGCATCTGTGTTGCCCGCGGCGCCCGCCACCACAGCCTGCAGCGGAACGTCCCCGGGCACCTCGGTGGATACGGACACCTCGAACTCGGTGCCGTCGGCACGCCGATACAGGGTGCCGGCTGGCACTGTGCCTGCACCGGTGGCCGCCACCGTGCCGTTCGCGAACTCGGCAGGCTTTCGTGTGATACCCCAGAGCGACGCCCAGCGCTCAAGAAACTCGGCTTCGGCGGTGTCGTAGATCACCTGGCCTGCGATCCACTGCAGGTGACCGTGCAGCTCGTGCGAAGCGCCCGCCAGCACGCGGGCATAAACCACGGCGTCGGAGCGGCGCAGCAGCTCCTCGGCACTCAGGCGCGAGGTGGTATCGGCCTGCGTACGCGCGATGAGCTCGCGAAGGGTCGGGCGCTCAAACATTCAGTGATCTCCAGGTGTTGTCGAAACGCAGCTCCAAAGGAGACTGCTGGTCGCGCTCGATGACGCATTGCAGTGCCAAACGGTCGAGCCCCTGGCGCTCTGCCGTCACGGTGACGCGCGTAGCCACGCGGTCGTCGAGCATCCACTGCAGGGCTTCTTGCGCGTAGTCACGGGCGCGGTTCAGCGTTTGCTGCGTCAGCTTCTCGCGGACCAGCAGCCAGAGCCGCGAGCCGATGCGGTCGTTCGGCATGGCGTCCAGGCCGTCGCCCCACCAGCCCCAGCGCACGCCCTCGTGGGGATCCTCGCGATTGGCGCGGCGCCAGGTGAACAGGGAAATGACGGCGGAACGCACGAGAGGGTCGCTGACGGCCAGCCAGGAGGACTCGACGCCGTTGATGACGATCGGCATGTCGGGGGCGTAGCTGGGCATGATCAGATGGGCGCCGAGGTGACGCCGCCTCCATTGGTGACATTGCCATGCGCATGGCTATCGCCGATGTTCTGGCCGTTGTGCGTGAGGACCGGCGACAAGAGTCGGATCTCCTCTCCCGCCGAGATCTCAATGATTCCCCCGCGCTTCAGCACAATCGAGGAACTGCCGTCGTCGTGGATCGCAACCTCGCCCTCCTCCAGGCTCTCGATCCTGAAGCGCCGATCGGCGGCGATGATGACGATGCCGTGGGAGCGATCGCCGTCAACGAAGAGCGCGGCCACTTCCGCGCCAGGCAACGGCCTCGAGGTGAAGCCGTAGGGCTCGAAGTGCTCGAGCGCGTCGAGCGTCTCACCGGCCAGCAGGTTGACCTGCAAGGTCTGCATCTTCGTAGCCGCGTTGCTCAGCGCCACCGTGCCGCGCGCGAACATGTTTTGGATGCGCCGCGCGGCGGGTCCGAGCATGCGGGCAATCATTCGCTCATTCATCGCTTGATGTCTCCGAATTCGTTGGTGGGTCGGTTGGTGATCACCTTGCGACCGTCGGCTGGGCGCACGTCGCTCCACTCATCGCTAGCACCGCCGCTACCCTTCTTCTTGGTCGACTCGGGCTTGTTCACGTAGCCATCCTTCGGGCCGACCTTGAGCACGCACAGCATCCCGGCCTCGCCCAGCTGGTACTGGATCTCCGCGATGACGAACTCGTCGTCGAAACCGACCGCGGGATCTCGCACGCGCACGAGCATGTTGTGCAGCCAGAGGGCTCCGTCGGCTTGCCGCCAGCCGTTGATCGTGTAGGTGGTCTCCAGCGCCTTCGCCTTGCGGTGCGCACGCTCGTAACGCACCCGCTCGGTGGCGCTGCTGCTGGTCGACTCGCCGCCTTGCTTGATCATCAGGATGCGGCGGCGGCTGATCGTGTCGTCCGTGATGCTGGCAGTCTCACCGGCGACGGTCTCGCCGAACTCGTCGTCGCTGCCGGGCCGCTGACCCTTCACGACGTACTCGGTGAAAACGTCCTTGAAATCAAGCGGCGCATCGCACTTCAGAATGTTCTGCCCCAGCTCGAGCGCAGTGGTCGCTCGGCCTGCGGAGCCGACTTCGATGAAGACGAGCCGGCCGAGCGCATCGTCGGTGGCCAGCTGCTGCCTCAGCTTCAGCATTCGCTCGATGCTTTCGAAGACCGTCTCCCCCTGCTCGACCGCGTGCGACAGCGCCGCGCCGGTATCGACCTGCGTGGCGACGTCAACGCTGTACGGCCTGGCCAGGTCGGAGGCGATTCGTTCGACCTTGGCGCCGCGCCACTGGGAGGGCTTTCCGTCCACCGCGCAGTCGACCAGGTCGCCTGTCTTGCTGCGCCCGCGGACACCGACGGTGACGCTCGTCCCGTCATAGCTGATCGGAGTGGCATCCACGTAGCCAGTGAGCACCTTGTCAGCGCCGATCCACAGCTCGCATGCATCGCCAGGATGCACGCGCCGCGGGATCTCGGTGTTGCCAGGCCAACTGTTGGTGATGGTCAAGTCGAAGTCGCGCACCTGGCGCTCAATACCGGCCTGGATCGCGACGGATTTCCACCCTCCGAACTCCAGCCCGCCGACCAGCAGGCGGACGGCATTGCTTGGTGCTGTCATGCGGAAAGGACCCTCAAGGCGCGGGCCGGCGCAAAGCCGGGGTGGCGGATGGCATTGCGCTCGATCAGTTCGGCCTCCCGCGCCACGTCCTCATGGAGGTCGTAGGCCAGCGCCAGGCCGGGCATCACCATGCGCGGCGTGTAAGTCAGAAGGCGCGCCGACTGGGACAGGCGCGCTGTGATGTCGGAGTACACCCGGGAGCGCAGCACCTGCAGCGGCACATAGACCGGGTCCGCGGCCTCGAACGAAGCCACCTCAGCCGCAGTCGTGACGCTGTCACGCACGAGCACCGCATCGTCAAACACGGGCAATGGCATCGCGGAAGCCATGCCGGCCGCCTGAATCAACGTGGAGCGCTGGTAGAGCTGCGCGACGGCCGCGGTGTTGGACTGCACCTGTCGCGTCGCCGGTGCCGACGAGGTCGGCGCCACCACGTAGCTGCCGTAGTCGCGGCTGAGCGCCGTAAGCGAGATCGCGGCATTTCGATTCAGCCGAGCGGATCCAGCCACGCTCGTGGGTAGCACCGCGCGGTTGAACATGCCGATCACGCCGGCGGCAAACTGGCGCGCATGCTCCACCGCCCCCAGCACCTCGCCGCCAGCCGATAGTGCAGAGTTCGCCCAACTGGGTAGCTCTCCCCGCAGAAGACCGACGAGTCCGCCGGACGTCGCCAGCATGTTCCCGAATCGAGTGATGTCGCTCACCAGGCTGTCGAGCGCGAACGATGGCAACCCCTCCATCGAGAACGATGGGAATCCGTCAGCCGTCAGCCCTTCGGCCAAGTCGAGAATCGATGCGTCGCCCAGCTCATCGGCCGCGACGAGCGACTGGGCACCCAGCGAATCCGCGGCTGTTGGAAACTCGAGCTCGCCGGCCTCTACGAACGAAAGCGTGAGGGAGCACATGCCCCCGTGCTCGCGCGAGTGCGACACACGCGCCGGCTCTTTCACGTTGACCGTGAGCTCGCCGTACCACGGGTGCACCAAGGCTCCGGGACCTTCTGTCTCGATGGCGGCGAGCAGGTCATCCCGCCGTGCCAGGTAGTCATCGCCGACGACGAATGCCGTGATCTCGAACGTGCGCGTGGCGCGGCCGAGATCTTCGGTCCAGGGCTTGTCGCGCTGCGGGTACTCATGCACTTGCACGCGACGGCCGAAGCTACCACTGTCGCCCTCGACCTCGAAGGGCACGCCGCGGAAGCTCGCGGACCGAAGATCTTCGCGCCAGGTCATCCAATTCCTCCCATACTGCGATAGCCGACGTCGGGGTTGAAATCCAGACCCGACGTATTCGTTTGGCCCGGATCGACGCGCATTCCAGGCGGCGCGTTCTCGAAACGCACCTTCATCTCGCCCTGCACGCGTGCAGACGCCTGCATCGCACCGGCCTGCATCAGCGGCGTCGGTCCCGCGATGCGGGGGCCGAACGACTGATTGCTTGCCTGCGCGCCGAAGTTCTCGGTCAAGGCGCTGCCCACGCGCGCCGCGCTGCCGCCGATGAGCCGCATCACCGGACCCACGATTCCGCTGACCTTGTCCCACACGCCGGACAGGAACGTGAGCACCGGCTCCCAGGCCTGGCGCACGACCTGCAACGGCTTCCACTCGCTCAGCAGCCCGCCGATCAGCTGCAGCCCCGCGGAGGCCACGGCGGAAAGGTTCTCCCAGAACGCCCCGGCCCATGCGGTGATAGCGCCCCAGTTGTTCACGATCACACCCAGCGGTGACCACGAGAAGAGAAAGCGCAGAACGTTCCACGCGACCGTGGCGCCGGCCTTGATACGCTCCCAGACGCCAGACAGGAACGGCCCGACCACATCCCAGTTGCGATAGATCAGATAGGCGGCTCCAGCGATCGCCGCAGCGGCGAGCACAAATGGCGCCGCCAACAGCGCGAGCTGCCCGAACGTCAATGACATCCCGAGCAGCACCACCTGCCCGGCGCGCAAGGCGGTAAAGAGCGCACTCAGCGGGCCCAGCACCAGGCCGAATCCCTTGGCCACCAGGGGTAGCAGGACGAAGCCGAGACGGCCCAGCGCGCCACCCAGGCTCACCAGCGAAGCAACAGGCCCGGCCAGCAGTAGTACGCCCACCAGCTTCGCCACGCCACCCAGACCTCCGAGGCGATCCACGAACTCGCCCAGCACCGTCCAGGCACGCTGCAGCTCCGTCGTGAGGCGCTCGAACCCGCCGGACTCGATCCAGGCGGTGAAGGCGTTGGCGACGCGCTCGATCACCGCACCGATGCGCTGCGCGATCACCTCCCGGTTGGCGCTAATCCAGCCCTGCATCCGCTCGACGAGGCGCTGCATGGCAGGTGCGGCGCGCGACATGATCTCGCCGGACAGCACCTTGTACCGGACGCCGAGCTCCTCGAGGTTCTCATCGAGCTTGTCGAGGCGGCCCACCGCACCGGCGCTCAGGACCCGGCCGGAGGACTCCAGTTCGGCGAACAACTCGCGCAGCGACTTGCCGCCCTGCCCCAGCGTCCCGATCAGCTTGCTGCCGCTCTTGCCGAACATCTCCATCGCCATGCGGGTGCGCACCGCAGGATTGGTGTTCTTCTCGAACGCATCCGACAACTCCGGCAGCATGTCGGTGAGGCTGCGCACCTGGCCCTTGGCGTCGCGCATCGGAATGCGCAGGCGGTTCATCAGGCCCGCGAATCCCTTGTCCTTGCCGGCCGCGCCCTCGGCGATGCCCTTGTTGAACTTGATGATGGCGTCGGTGGCGGCCTCGGCCTCCACACCGCCCAGCCGGAATGCACCTTGCAGCAGTTGGAGGTTCGTGACGCTCTCGCCAGTGGTCTCGGAAGCGTCCTGCAGGCCCGCTGAGAACTGCATCGCTCCGCGCGCCGCAACCAAGAAACCGACGCCCAGGCCGGCGAAGCTCAATGCACCGAGGCCCGCCAGCGGCAGCAGCTTGCCCGCGACGTTCTGCGCGGCCGAGCCCACGTCGGAGACGCTCTTGCTGATCGCCCGGAAGCTGCCATTCAGCTTTGCGAAGTTCATGCCACCCAAGGCGCCCATCAGCGCCTTGGTTTTCGCGGTGTTGACCCCGATTTTGTTGAGCGTCGGCGACAGGCGGTCGACCGCGCTGATGATCGCCTGAAGGTGTACTTGCTTGGCCATCAGGCCCCCTGTTTCTGGAGTTCGGAGATGCGTGCGGCGTGGGCCTCCCACGCGTCGAAGCGGCTGAGCGGGAGCGACTCAACCACTTCGGGGCTTACTCGCCAGAACCAGGCGAGCTCGAAGACTCGCTCTTCGAACTGGTCTCCTCCCCCACTCCGAAAAAACCGCAGATCTCGGAGTGCAGGACGAAGAGGTCACCCGGCGTCAGCTGGTCGACCGAGGACATCGGGATCTTCGCCAGGCGCGAGATGTACTTCGCCCCGATGTCCGGGTAGAGCTTCGGTTCGGCCACGCCGTTCGCGCCGGGCACCGCCATGAACGGATAGCCCAGCTCGCGCACGTCCTTGGCCGTGGGTTCGGAAAGGACCAGCTCGAGAAGCTCTTCGCCGTGCGCCTTGATCGGCTTGCTGAGCGGGAACGTGATCCCGCTCATTGCCACTGGCCTCGCATGCCTTCGAACTCGAGGTCCACCGTGCCGTCGTCGGCCTTGGCGCTGGGCTCGCCCGCCAGCACCGCGCCCGAGAGCGTGTAGGCCTTGCCGTTCGGCCACTCGGTGGTGATCGTCATGTCGGTGCCGTTGACGACGAGATCCATCGGGAAGTCGTCCCGGAAGATGGCCGAGAGCTTGAGGCCCGGCTTGCGCGCGGTTTCCTTGTAGCCCGCCGCGCCGTTGACGCCCATGATGATCTCTCGGGTGGTTTCGCCGAGCGGTGCCTCGGCGCCGCCGCTGACCTCGAGCTGCTGCCCGTCGACCTTGATGAAGGTCGTGCCTGCTACACGTTTTCCCATGTTTCTTTCTCCTATGTGGGGGTTGGATCAGTACTGCAGGCGGAACTGCGCCAGGACGGCGAAGACGCGCAGCTGGTTGACCAGGTCGGGCGGCAGCAGCACGTCGAGCCGGTTCGGGTCCGACGCGTTGCGCTCGACGATCAGATTCGCCCTGAAGGCCTTGGCGTTCTCCGCGATGCCGAGTTCTTCGAGGTCGGCGTATTCCGCGATCAGTTCGCCGCGGATGATCGACGGCGTGACGATCGCCTGGCCCGCGCCGAAGCGCGTCCCGTCGTCCGCCAGCTTGTGGCGCGGGTACTTGTTCGTGATCCGCGAGCGCAGGCGCCGCAGGATGAACGCCAGCGTGTGCAGGGTCTCGCTGTCCAGATACGACGGGTCGGCCTGGCCCCAGAGGTTCTTCTGGTAGGTCGTGATCGCACGCTCGACGCGGACCGCGCCGCCGGCGGTGTAGCTGGTGGCGATGCCGCTCGACAGGAGCGTCTGGCGCTCCGTCTGGATGAAGCGACCCGCGCCGGCCGCAGGCAGCACGCCGACGAGCTCGCCGGTCTGCGTCGGCCGAGCCGGGTCGGCGTTGATGAACACCGCGTTGCGCGCGGCGTATGCGGCCACGTAGTCCCACACGGTGCTCGGCACCGTCGATTCCACGCCGGCCAGCGTAGCGTGCTGGTCGTTGCGCAAGATCCCAGCCGCCTGCAGCGCGGCGAAGCTGCCGCGCTGCGCGGCATACACGTGGCCATAGATCTGGCGGTTCCACGCCCAACGGCCGGTGTTGTCGTTCATCAGCACCTTGAAGGCGTCCAGCGCGGTGGCGTCAGAGAACGGCGAAACGATGAAGTCGTATTCGTCGTCGCCGAGCGCCGCCAGGCCTGCGGTGAGCGTCGGCGTGCCGGCGCCACCTGCCATGGCGACGATGGCCGCGCCGACGCCCGTTGGCAGCACTTCGCCGCCGGCGACGCCGCGGTAGTTGTGCTGGACCACGATGTCGTTGCCGACGAGGCCCGAGTGCCGCGCGGTGAGCGTTACGACGCCGAGCGCCGACGCGGCCGTGACGGGCAGCGTGGCATCGGCGTTGATCGCGGCTGCCACGGATGCGGCGATCGCCGTCGCAGTGTCAGCCCCGGCCACGGCCGCCTGCACCTTCTGCGCTCCGATGTAGACCGCGATCGCCCCGGCCGCAGAGGCCGGGCCGGTGTAGGTGATCGTGCCCGTGGCCGCGGCGCCGGCGCCAGGAGGAACAGGCAGACACCAGACCTCGCCGAACGAATCGTTCGCCCGGTACACCTCGTGCATGCGGGCCAGCATGGAGCTCAGACCGAAGACGGCGCGCGCCTGGTCGGTCGTGCTGACCAGGACCGGCACGTTGTCGACGGCGCTCGCGCCGACGGTTTTGTGGCCGATCAGCAGCGTGCGATTCTGCTGGCTGAAGTAGCCGGCCTGGCTGTTGTCGACTTCCGCATAGAAGAGCGGGACGCGGACATTGGCCGGCGTGTTGTTGAACGAGATGGTCATTGCTGCAGTCCTTTGCGGGCGGTGCGGGGTTGCGGGACGGGGGCTTCAGAAACAGAAGAGCCCGCGGGGGGCGGACTCTCGGTGGGGATGGATTCGGCGACGCGCGCCGAGTCCGGCGGTGGGTCGGCCTCGATGACATCGCCGTCTGCGACTCGACGCCACCAGTAGGGGCTGGCTTCGACCTGGCGCCCGACTGGAGCCAGGTAGCCGCCGCGATCGGGATCGGGCACGTGGTCGTGCTGGGGTTTCACGTACATGGCTCAGGGCTCCTCGGGAAAGTCAATCTTCAGCCGGGCCTCGGCGCGGCCATCGGGCCCCTGGCCGCCCGGGTAGGCAGCCGGGTCATCAGGGAAGTCCTCCGCCGGCCTGTTCGGATCGAACGGGTCGATGGTGTCCACCGTGATGTCAAGGCCTTCAAAGTCGGGGAGATCGGCGTTGCGGTCGGGAATCCAGGTGTCCTCCGTCGAGATCGCGTAGACCACCGAGAACTCGAACTGGTAGTAGAGGCGTTTGCGATCGAGGTGCAGCAGTTCACCGGCCTCGAACGCAATCGCGTCATAGTCGGGAGCGGGTTGGAAGCCCAGCAGCGCCTTGAACAGTGCAAGCCGCATGGTGTCGAGGTTGCTCGCCGCCTCCTGCCCGCGCTCGTCGACGGTGTTGTCCAAGACGGCCACGACAGCGAAGCGCTCGAGGACCGACTGCTGATAGCCGTTTGCGCTGGCCTGCTCCTCCGGTCGTTCATCGAGCGGCAGCACGTAGGCGGCAGGCATCTTGAGGTTTGCCGCCTCGGGAAGGATCTCAAACTTGGCGGCGCCGCCGACGGTGCGGCCTGCGAAGATGGGTGCGCGCTGACGGAGCTGCGCGATGATGACGTTCAGGTTCATCGCGGCACCAGCGCGAGTTGGAGGGCGAGGCGGATCGCCTCTGTGGCGCCGGAGCTGCGCTGCTCGAGCGCATCGACCATGTAGTCACCCCGTGGCTTGAGGCCTG
>Ga0265327_10003494_pt1 | contig 14940 bp, 12 predicted proteins | sample 41621metaG_FD_202089 | JGI IMG/M metagenome (GOLD analysis project Ga0265327, IMG submission 202089) | Rhizosphere microbial communities from Carex aquatilis grown in University of Washington, Seatle, WA, United States - 4-16-21 metaG | ecosystem: Host-associated > Plants > Roots > Rhizosphere... | reverse complement strand
TGGTGGCCGGGTAAGCACATGGACTTCTCCAACCTCACCAAGAGCGGGTTCGCTCCCAATGGCACCGGTGCGATCTTCTCCGCCATCGTGGTCGTGGTGTTTTCGATGGTCGGCCCGGAAATCGCGACCATCGCGGCCGCCGAATCCAAGGACCCCGCACGGGCCATCAGCAGGGCCACCAACTCGGTCATCTACCGAATCGGGCTCTTCTTCGTGGGCTCCATCTTCCTCATCGCGGTGATCGTGCCGTGGGATAGCCCCACTTTGGGCACCTCACCCTTCGTCACCGCATTCAAGACCATGGGAATTCCGCACGCCGACAACATCATGCGGATAGTCGTGCTCACCGCCGTGTTGTCCTGTCTCAACTCGGCGATGTACACCGCCTCCCGCATGCTGTTCGTGTTGGCAGGCCGGGGCGAGGCACCGCGCAGCTGGCTGCGCGTCAACTCGCGCGGTGTTCCGGTGCACGCCATCTTGGCGTCCTCATTCATCGGATTCGTCTGCGTGGTGCTGGCATACGTCGCCGAAGATACCGTCTTTCTATTCCTGCTCAACTCCTCCGGCGCGGTAATCCTGTTTGTGTACTTCATGATTGCGATATCGCAGCTGGTACTCAGGCCCCGCACACCCCCGGAGAAGCTGATCGTCAAGATGTGGGGTTATCCGGTGTTAACGATCCTCACCGCCGGCGCGATCGTCGCGATTCTGGTCGCGATGGGCTTTCAGGACGGCACCCGCTCGCAGCTGTGGACCAGCCTGCTGTCCTGGGCGGTGATCCTGCTCGCCTTCGTGGCACTCCGGCTGACCCGGCGCCGCGCACCGGTGCCCGACGAACCGGTTACCCGGTAATCGCCCCGGCCCGCCGGAACAGCTGCAGCGTGAGACCATGCAGGTAATCACCCACTGCCACAGGCGCTTTCCCGGCGAAGGCGCGGGCGTGCGTGCCCTCCAAGATGATGCCCAACTTGAAACAGGCGAGCACGGTGTACCAGTGGATCGCGCTGAGATCACGGTCCGTGCGTTCCGCGTAGTGCGCGACGAGCTCCTCGGGCGTGGGCAGACCTCCGGCCTGCACGAGTGCTCCACCCAGTGAAGCATCGTCGCCATCCGAGGGCCACGTCGCCAACAGCCAGCCCAAGTCCAGCAGCGGGTCACCGATCGTCGACATCTCCCAGTCCACGATGGCGGCGAGCTCAGGACCGTCATTGCGGAACATCATGTTCGCCAGGTGGAAATCACCATGCATGATCCCCGGCTTCCACCGCGACGGCCGATGCTGCTCAAGCCAATCGGCGACGGATTGCAGACCCGGGATGTCCGGGCCCGGGTACCCCTCGTGCTTGCTGAACGAGTCGAGCTCCTTGAGCCAACGCGGTACCTGACGCTCCAGGAAGCCGTCGGGATTGCCGTACCCGTCCAGTCCCAGCGCCTGATAGTCCAGTGCCCCCAGGGCGGCGATACCACTGACCGCCTCCAACCCCATCTGGTGCCGAATCTGCGGACTGCTCGCATGCAGCTCCGGCAAGGTGACCGAGGCATTGAATCCGTCGACCGGCTCCATCAGATAGAAGACCGCGCCGCCCAGCACCGTCTCGTCGGTGCACGCCGCGATGAGTTCGGGCGCGGGAACTCCCTGTCCGCGTAGCGCTCCCAGCAATCGCGACTCTCTGCGGATGACATTGTTACTGGCCTCACGTAGATGCTTCGGGGGCCGACGCAACACATACTCGCGGCCGCCCCGGGTGAAGCGCACCATGATGTTCTGCGTGCCGCCCGTGATCGCCGAGACGTCCGCCACCTCACCCGCCGGAAGTCCCTGCTCATCCATCCAGCGCGAAACAACGCCGAAATCAACGCTTTTCGGGTCGACATGCTGCGGAGCCGCCATTACAGGTTGCCCACCCGGTGCTCGAGCCGGGCCGCCACATGTGCCCTGGCCTTCTCCGTCAACGCCGGGATGTGACTCGGCGGGAACAGACCCTCATACGGGGTGTAGTCCTTGAGGACTTCCTTGGCGATGGTGACTTTGTGCACCTCGGTGGGGCCGTCGACCAGACCCATCACCTCCGAGTACAGAAACATCTTGGCCAACGGCATCTCTTCGGACACGCCGAGCGAGCCGTGCAGGTGCAGCGCACGCTGGGCGACGTCATGCATCACCTTCGGCATGGCGGCCTTGATGGCCGCGATGTCCTTGCGCACCTTGAGGTAGTCCTGGTGCTTGTCGATCAGCCAGGCGGTCCGAAGCACCAGCAGACGGAATGACTCCATCTCGATCCAGCTGTCGGCGATGCGCTCCTGCGTCATCTGCAACTTGGCGATGGTGCCGCCGCGTGCTTCCCGGCTGATGACACGCTCGCACATCATGTCGAATGCCTTACGCACCTGAGCCACCGTCCGCATCGCATGATGCACGCGACCACCGCCGAGGCGAGTCTGCGCGATCACGAACGCGGCACCCTCGGCACCCAGCATGTTCTCGGCGGGAATCCGGGCGTTGGTGAAGCGGGTGTAGGCCTCGTCCTCGCTGAACCCATGCACGGTGATGTTTCTTACGATCTCCACCCCCGGCGCGTTCGGGTCAACGATGAACATCGACATTCCCTGATACGGGCTGACATCCGGGTTGGTGACGGCCATGACGATCCAGAAGGCGGCGTGCCGCGCCTCGGAGTTGAACCACTTCTCCCCGTTGAGGATCCACTCATCACCGTCACGCACGGCAGTTGTCTTGAACAGCGTCGGATCGGACCCGCCCTGCGGCTCCGTCATGACGTAACAGGACCCGATGTCGCCGTCCATCAGCGGCTGCAGATACTTCGCCTTCTGCGCCTCGGTGCCGTAGTGCGCGAGGATCTCGGCATTGCCGGTGTCGGGAGCCTGACATCCGAAGATCGAGGGAGCCCACACCGAACGGCCCAGAATCTCGTTGAGCAGCGCGAGCTTGAGCTGCCCGAAGCCCGGACCGCCCAGCTCGGGGCCGAGGTGACAGGCCCACAGCCCACGGCGCTTGACCTCCTCCTTGAGCGGTCGCACGTAGTTCATGGCCTCGGTATCGGATTTGTCGTACGGGTTGGGGAACACGTAATCGAGCGGTTCCACCTCGGTGCGGACGAATTCCTCGGCCCAGTCCAGCAGCTCCTGGTATTCGGGGTCGGTCTCGAAATCCCATGCCATGTCAGTTACTTCCTGTCGGTTCGGGTTCAATGGGAAGTTCATGCGGACGATCCGTATGCACGCCGTCCACCACCATGTCGGCGATGCGCTTGGCGATCTGCGCCGGGCTCTTGCCATCGGCGCGGTACCAGACCGCCACCATGTTCAGCATCCCGAGAATCGCGTTGGTGATCAGGTGATCGCTGGTGCGAAACACCCCGGCTTCGTAGCCCTCGTCGAGAACGCGTTGCCAGCAGCGCTGTAACTCGTCACGCATTCCCTGCAACTCCGCGGCCCGCTCGCCGGTCAGCGCGGAACCATCGCGGACCTGGATGGCAACCTGCTTGCGGTACTTGACGATAAGGATGACGTAGGAGCCGATGAGAGTGCGCAGACGCTTGGCGGGCGGGGTGTTCATGCCTGCGATGTGCGCAGCCTCGGTGAGCATTTCGTCGATGTAGCTGCGCAGGATCTCCCAGAGGAGTTCCTCTTTGGACCCGATGTGGTAATACAGCGCGCCACCCCGTACACCGGCCGCAGCGCCGATCTCAGCAACACCGGTCGCGTGAAATCCCTTCTCGGCGAAGAGTTCCGTTGCCACATCCATGATCCGCCGACGGGTCGCCGCGGCATCGCCATCGGCCGCGGGCGGACGGCCCCGACGCGGCTTGGCGCCCGCCTCGGTCACAGGATGCCGCCATCCAGTCGAATCGTCGTTCCCGTGCAGTAGGCCGATGCATCACTTGCCAGATACAGTGCCGCGCCGACGATGTCTTCCGGTTCGCCCACGCGGCGCAACGGAATGCTGGGAATGAGCGCCTCGGCGAATCCTTCCGGCCAGGCCGCCGCGATATCTGTGTTGAAAAGTCCGCATTGAATGGTGTTGGTGCGCACGGTCGGCCCAAAGCTGTGCGAGAGGCCAAGGGTCAGGGCATTCAAACCGGCCTTTGCCGCTGCGTACGGCAACGCGGTGGCATCGGGCCGCACCGCTTCGATCGAGCTGATGTTGATGATCGAACCGCCGGATCCTGCCGCCATTTTGGTGGCGATCAGGGCCGACAACCGGAACGGTCCCTTCAGATTGACCCCCATGACCTTGTCGAACAATGCTTCCGAGACCTGGTCCAGGCTGGGGTACAGCGGGGACAGTCCGGCGTTGTTGACCAGGACGTCCACCCGCCCGAACTCCCGGTACACGGTGTCGACCAGCTCATTGCATTGCTCCCAGGAGCTGACATTGCAGGCCACCGGGAGCGCACGACGACCGTGTTCGGCCTCCACCTGGGCGGCCAGCTCGTTACAGGAGTCGATCTTGCGGCTCGCAATCACCACATCGGCGCCATGCGCGGCGAACGCCTGCACCATCGCCCGGCCCAACCCGCGGCTACCACCGGTGACGACGACGACCTTGTCCTGCAGCATCCAGTCCTCCTCGACTAATGTGGCGATCGATACATTAAAGAAGCGATACCGATAGCGCAAGAGGCGTAGCCGTGGATCAGCGGGCGAGCTTGTCCAGCAGCAGCGTGAACATCGCCTCGGTCTTGTCATCGTTGGAGTCGAGTCGGCAGAACATCACCGAAGCGACGTAGTTCGCGCGCTGGCGCGCCACCAGACGGCAGGACCACGGTGAACGGTCAGTGGTTCGCGTCCAGTTCACCTCGTCTTGACCGCTGTGCCCGATGCTGAGCGTCCAATTCTCCGCGATGCCGTTCACCGAGGTAACCCCATGTACTCCATCGCATCTGGACATGCGCTGGGCGAATTGCTCGAACTGCTGGCTTGCCGAGGTAGCGGTCCCGAAGACAATCAGCGCTGACCCTATGGTGTGCTGGCGAACCCTTCCGACCGTCTCGGAATACGCCTGGATGCGCGCCGCACCGAAGCTCAGGTACTGCTGCCGCGTGGCCAACGAGTATCCGTATGCACAGTCAGACACCGTGTTGGCCGTCGAGAGCACAGTTTCGACGGCGGGAATAGTCTTGATATCCGGAAGGCCCACTGCCGCACGGATATCCGACGCCGATAGAAGCCGATCTTCAAGGTCGGCCTGCCTGGGCGGCAGCACCGGATACAACTTCTCCGGCCTGGCGGGGGCCGCCGCGTCGCCCTCAACCGCGTGCGTACAGGAGGCCAACAGCGCGGCGGCCGTCAGTAAAACGACTGGTGCCCAGCGCATTACCGTGCCCCCGAGAGTTTCAGCGTCAATCGGTCCAGCACATTGCCCGCCTTGTTATCCGAACCGTGGGTGCAGAACATCGACGATGCCACAAAGTTGGCCCGCTGTCGTGCAGCCATGTAACAGGTCCAGCTCGAGTCGACCACGCTGCGCGTCCACGCCACCTCATCGGCGGTGTCGGCACTGGTGATGCCCAGTTTCCATGAGGAGGGATCGCGCTGTGTATGCGTGGCGCTCGTGATCGCATCGCACCTGGCCATCAGACCGTTGAACCGCTGGAACTGTTGTCGAGCCGTGGCATCGTCGGAGAAGGTCACCACCGCATTTCCCACCGTATGCAGCCGCGCGACATCGCTCTCCTCCACATACAACTCGATGCGCGCCGCCTCGTGCTTCTCATAGGAAGCGATCTCGGCCAGTGAGTAGCCAGCCGCGCATACGGTGGCGTCGGTAGTCGAGCGGAACATCGCGTCCACTGCCTGCCCCGGCTCTAGCCGTGGCAACTCCGATATCTCGCGAATCTGCGGCCCCGTAAGCAGCGTGCCGCCGGGAAGCTTGCCGCCGATGGCGTGCAGTTCTGGATAAAGGCCAGCACGCTCGGGCGGCGGGGTCGCGAGTCCGTCGGCTACGCGGGAGCAGCCGCCACAGGCAACCATCACGCAGAACAACACCGCCGCCACCCGCATTACCGCACCCCCTATCCCAGCATCCCCACTCGAGGTTTGCTAGAAGCGAAGCTACACCACCAGTGCCATGCGAGGGTCGGTAAGCAGCGCACCCAGATCCGCGAGGAACTTGGACCCCTGCTCACCGTCCACCAGTCGGTGGTCGAAGGACAGCGCGAGCGTGGTGACGTCGCGGACGGCGAGTTCTCCGTGCACCACCCAGGGGCGTTTGGCAATCGAGCCCAGTGCCAGGATGGCCGCTTCGCCCGGATTGATGATCGGGGTACCCGCATCGACGCCGAACACTCCGATATTGGTCAACGTGAACGTTCCGCCGGACATATCGGCGGGCGCGGTCTTTCCCTCTCGTGCGGTAGTCACCAACTGCGCGAATGCGATCGCCAGTTCACGCAGCGACATCCCGCTGGCGTTCTTCACGTTCGGGACCACCAGTCCGCGCTCGGTCGCTGCCGCCACACCGAGATTCACGTAATGCTTGATGACGATCTCGCCGGCTTGCTCATCCCAGGTGGAATTCAGCGAGGGGTGCGACCGCAGAGTCAACAGCACCATCCGCGCGACCAGCGTCATGGGCGTGAGTTTGAGGTCGGGGAACTTCGCCTTCAACTCGGCCAGTAGCTCCATCGTCGCGGTCATATCGACCGTGAGGAACTCGGTGACGTGGGGCGCCGTGAAGGCGCTGCGCACCATGGCGGCCGCCGTGTGCTTGCGGACGCCCGCGATGGGAATCCGCGTCTCCCCGCCCACCGGAGCCACAGACTCAGCCTGCGGAGCGCGCGCGGTGAGACTGCGCGTGTAGGCCTCCACATCCTGCCGGGTGATGCTGCCCCCGATCCCCGTGCCGCTGATCAGGTCGAGGGCCACGCCCAGTTCGGCGGCCAGTTTGCGCACCGACGGTTTCGCGGCGGCTCGCACCGGTTCCGGTGGGGCAACCGGCACTTCGGGTTCGACGAGGGCGAGGGCGGCCGAGCCCGCGCGACGCCGACGGCGGGTCTGGCCCGTCGACTCCGACGGGCCGTAGCCGACCAGGTTGGCGGGCTCGTCGGGTTCGGCACCGGCGACCTCGATCGAGATCAGCGGCGACCCGACCGCGAGGGTCGAGTTCTCCGCCGCCTCCAGGGCCACCACCGTTCCCTCGTACGGCGACGGCAGCTCGACCATCGCCTTCGCGGTCTCCACATCGGCGAGCACCTGGTTGAGCTTCACCTCATCGCCGACCTTCACCTTCCAGGCGATCAGGTCGGCTTCGGTGAGTCCCTCACCGAGGTCCGGAAGCAGAAACTGTTTGACTGCCATGGATTTCGCACCTCTCCTATGCGGCGATAGCGCGGTCGACGGCGTCCATCACCCGCTCCGCATCGGGCAGGAAGTGGTGCTCCACCTTGTTGGCGGGGTACGGGAGGGCGAAACCACCGACCCGTAGCACCGGCGCCTCCAGGTGGTAGAAGCACCGCTCGGTAATGCGTGCCGCGATCTCGGCGCCCAATCCCATGAACACCGATGCTTCGTGGACCACCACCAGCCGGCCCGTCTTGCGTACCGAGGCCTCCAGCGTCTCGAAGTCGACCGGCGAAAGGGAGCGCAGATCGACGACCTCGATCGACATCCCCTCGGCCGCGGCCATTTCCGCCGCCGCAGTGGCGACGGCGACCATCGGGCCATATGCGGCCACTGTGGCCGCGGTACCAGACCGGACGATGCGGGCGGACGACAGCGGCAGCAGGTCTCGTGCTTCGGTGTTGACCTCGCCCTTCTCCCAGTAGCGCCGCTTGGGCTCGAAGAAGATGACCGGGTCGTCGCACGCCACGGACTGGCGGATCATGTCGTAGGCATCTTGCGGCGATCCACACGCCACCACCCGTAGGCCCGCGGTGTGGGCGAAGTAGGCCTCCGGCGATTCCGAATGGTGTTCCACCGCACCGATTCCACCGCCGAACGGGATGCGGATGGTCAGCGGCATGCCCACCGCACCCTTAGTGCGGTAGTGCAGCTTGGCCACCTGACTCACGATCTGATCGAAAGCCGGATACACGAAGCCGTCGAATTGGATCTCGCACACCGGGCGATATCCACGCATGGCCAAGCCCACCGCGGTGCCGATGATTCCTGATTCGGCCAGCGGCGTGTCGATGACTCGATGATCACCGAAGTCTTTCTGCAGCCCGTCGGTGACCCGGAAGACGCCGCCGAGCTTGCCCACGTCCTCCCCCATGACGATCACCTTGTCGTCGTCTTCCAGGGATGCACGCAGACCCGCGTTCAGGGCACCGGACATCGTCATTCTGGTCATGATGCGATCCCTTCGTCCTCAAAGCCGGCAAGATATTCCAAATAGTCGCGCCGTTCCGCGGCAACAAGCGAATGCGGTTCCGCGTACACGTGGTTGAACATGTCGGCGGCGGTCGGCTCGATGGTGCCGAGACATCCCGCGCGCATTTCGGCAGCCACCGCATCGGCCTTGGCCACAACGCGCTGCTTCTCCGAATCTGTCAGCACTCCAAGTCTTTCCAAATACTTTTCCACTCGCGACAGCGGGTCCTTGGCGCGCCACTCCTCAAGCTCGGCGGAATTGCGGTACTTGGTCGGATCATCGGACGTGGTGTGCGGCCCCATCCGGTAGGTGACGGCTTCGACGAGAGTGGGCCCGCTACCCTCGCGCGCGCGCCGCAGCGCCGCACGGGTCACCGCCATCACCGCGAGCACGTCGTTGCCGTCCACCTGGATTCCCGGCACGCCGAATCCGGTGCCGCGCGCGGCCAGCGGCAGATGGCTCTGCACCCGCACCGGCTCGCTGATGGCCCATTGGTTGTTCTGGCAGAAGAAGACCACGGGCGCACCGAAACTCGATGCGAAGGCGAAAGCCTCCGACACGTCGCCCTGACTGGTCGCGCCATCGCCGAAGTACGCGATGACCGCAGAGTCGGCACCGTCGAATTTGACACCCATCGCGTATCCGGTGGCGTGCAGCGACTGCGCACCGACGATGATCGCGGGTGCGGTGACATTGTGGTCGCGCGGATTCCAGCCCGACTGCGTTGAGCCGCGCCAGAATTGGAGCATGGCGGTGGGTTCGATACCGCGGCAGTAGGCGACGCCGTGCTCACGAAAACTGGTGAAGGCGAAATCATCGTGTGCCAGCGCACGCGCGGAACCGACCTGAGCGGCCTCCTGACCCAGCAGCGGCGCCCAGAGCGCGAGCTCACCCTGACGCTGCAGTGCCGTGGCCTCGGTGTCGATGCGGCGGACCACCACCATGTCCTCATACAGCGCGACAAGCTGCTGGTCGTCGATATCCGCGACCAGCGGCCCATACGCCGGATCCTCGACCCGGTTGCCTTCCGGATCCAGAAGCTGGATGGTTTCCATATCCGCCTCGCTAACCATCTGATGCACTGTCCATGCCTGACCGTCACCGCAGAGGTGTGTCTTGCTTCACAGTGCATCAGATAGTCATACTGCGCAACCGATGCGTGTCACATTGTGCATAGTGCCCAGATTTATGGGTCAATTCTGTGCGATACTGCGCTCTATGACCACTCTGGATGCCACTGATGCGAAGTTGTTACTCGCGCTCACGCAAACACCCCGCGCGTCCGGCGTGGAGCTGGCGCAGCGACTGAATCTGTCCCGCAACACCGTGCAAGCGCGGCTGACCCGCTGGGACCAGCACGAGGCGCTGGCCGGTATCGACCACCAGATCGTGCCGCGCGCGATGGGTTATCCCATGACGGCTTACGTCACCGCACGCATCGACCAACATCAGCTCAAGGGGATTGGCGTGGCGCTAGCCGACGTGCCGGAGGTGGTGCAGGTGCACGGTCTGGCGGGCGCGGACGATCTGATGATCAAGGTGGTGGCCGTCGACAGCGACGATCTATACCGAATCGCCGGGAACATCCTCGACATCCCCGGCATCACTCGTACGTCGATCGCGATCGCCATGCACGAGTTGGTGGCATTCCGGATGACGCCACTGCTGCGGCGCCTCGCCGGACAAGACTGAGCGCTCAGCCCAGCCAGTCCAGAACCGCTGCAGCCGTCCAGGATTGCTGCATGCTGCCCAGCGGCGCACCGGTGAACGGTTCGTAGTACTCGGCGAAGGAGCCGTCGCCCGCCTGCCGTAAACCCTCCTGCCGGAGCAGGAACGCCCGTTCACTCCATCCACGCCGCTCGAACGCCCAACAGAACAGCCAGGTGAGCACCGGCCACACCGGGCCCCGCCAATACTCGCGCGGACGAAAGTCCCGGGATACCGGCGACGTCGACGGCACCAGTGCGTACCGCAGATCCGGGTGGCCGCAGAAACGTGGTCCTTCCAGCAGCCGCAGCAGCGCCAATTCCTGCGCACGCGGCAGCCCTCCGGATAGCAGCGGTGCGAACATGGCCACCGTGTCGGTCGCCACCCACTTGCCGGTCTTGACGTCGAAATCCCTTGCGGCACCGCTACGTTCTTCTGTGGTGTCGATTACCCCGGCACGGAACCGCTCGGCCCAGCCGTGCAGTTCACGCACATCGGCTCGCGGGCGCGCGTGCTCCTCACCAATGGTGGCCAGTACCTCGCAGGCCACCGCGAAGATTGCCGAGACGAACACGTCTTCCATGACGAAGCTCATGACGTCCGGCAGCCGGGCATCGTCGTACCCCACCGACTTCATCTCTTCCAGCAGCCACAGATAGACGTCATACTCGGCATCCTTGGGGCGCTGCGAGGCGTCGGTGATGATTGCGGTGTCCTCCCGCACATACGGCGGTAGCTCTCCGGGAACAACATTGGCGTACGCGCCATCCCAGCGCGGCGAGTTGTCCATTCCCGATTCCCACCCGTGATAGAGGGTGATACGCCCGTGCTGGTTCTGATCGCGGGACTCGGCGAGCCACCGATGCCACCGCATCAGGTCTGCCCAGCGCCGGTCCAGGAAGGCTTCCGCGATGCCGCGCGCACTCCGGCCACGGCGGCGCGCATGATCTAAGATGCGCTGCACCGCTATGGCATGCACCGGTGGTTGGGTGATGCCCGATGTCTGGTAATTCGACGGTGCGTTCACCGCCAGTTCCGAGGTGCGCCAGCGCGCGGGTCCGGGAAAGTAGCCGTCGACCCCGTTCGCGAAGACGATGTGCGGGATCATCCCGTTGGCCCATTGCGCGGAAAGCAGGGTGTCCAATTCGGTGACGGCGCGTTCGACGCTCAGCGGCGCCAGACCGACCGCCACGAAAGCCGCGTCCCAGCTCCACATATGTGGGTACAACTTGGGGGCGGCACTGGTCATCGTCCCCCTGTCATTTCCCCTCAGCAGGTACGCCGCACGTGCGGCCAACTGCGTGGGGGTAAACATCGGGTGGGACGGCATCCGTCCATTGTGCGGCGTACCCGGCCATTCCCTCTCGCCGAAAGTCGACTTTTGGTGTGAAAGTGCGACTGGACGCCGCCAAAAGTCGACATTCGACGGGAGGCGGCTAGCCTGGCGCGCATGCCCCTCGCTCTCATCACCGGCGCAAGCGGCGGTCTCGGTGCTGCCATCGCGCGTGCCCTGGCCCCCACCCACGCACTCCTGCTGGGAGGCCGCCCGTCCACGCGACTAGATGCACTGGCCGATGAACTGCAGGCCACAGCATGGCCGGTGGACCTGGGCGATGAGAGCGCGTTGCTGGCGGCCACCGCCGGCATCGACGAACTCGATGTACTGGTGCACAACGCCGGGGTGTCCTATCCGGCGACGATCGCCGATTCGCAGTTGGCGGACTGGCGTAAGACCTTTGATGTCAACGTCTTAGCGCCGGTGGCACTGACCAAGGCCCTGCTTCCCGCTCTACGCGCGGCACAGGGTGACGTGGTGTTCGTGAACTCCGGAGCGGGAATCAACGCGCACCCCGGCATCGGCTCGTACTCGGCGAGCAAGTTCGCATTGCGCGGCGTGGCCGATGTGCTGCGGGCGGAGGAGCCGCTGCTGCGGGTGACCTCGGTGCATCCCGGCCGGATCAGCACCCCGATGCAGCAGGAACTCACCGAACATGAAGGGCGCGTCTACAACCCGGATGAGTACATGCGTCCCGAGTCTGTCGCACAGTTGATCGTCGATGCCGTGCGGCTGCCGCGCGACGCGCGTGTGCACCAAATTGTGGTGCGGCAGAACTAGACGACCAGATTCACCATGCGCCCGGGCACCACGATGACCTTCTTCGGGGCAACGCCCGCCAGGAACTCCAGCACCTTCTCCTCGGCAAGGGCCGCCGCCTCGATATCGGCCGCCGGTGCGTCGGCAGCCACCGTGATCCGGCCGCGCACCTTGCCGTTGACCTGAATCGGGTATTCGACGGTGTCGGCCACCAGCCATCGCTCATCGAATCCCGGGAAGGGGCCGTGCGCCAAGGTCTCATCGCGTCCGAGCTGGCTCCACAGCTCCTCGGCCAGGTGCGGCGCCAGCGGAGCCAGCAACAGCACCAGCGGTTCCACCGCCGCACGCGGGGCACCCTCCGGGTACTCCTTGGTGAGGTGGTTGGTGTACTCGATCAACTTGGCTGCTGCGGTGTTATTGCGCAGAGCCGCATAGTCTTCGGTGACTCCGGCGATCGTCTTATGCAACGCCCGTAGGGTGTCCTCGCTCGTCAGGTCGCCTTCGGTGACCCGGATCTTGCCGGTCTCCTCGTCGACCACCACGCGCCACACCCGCTGCAGGAACCGGTGCGCACCAACGACATCCTTTGTTGCCCACGGCCGCGACAACTCCAGTGGACCCATCGACATCTCATACACCCGCAGGGTGTCCGCACCGTAGTTGTCACAGATGTCGTCCGGCGAGATCGAGTTCTTGAGGCTCTTACCGATCTTGCCGAACTCCTGCTTCACCTCGACTTTCCCGTCGGGACCGGGCCAGAAGAACGTTCCATTCTCCTCGACCACCTCGGCGGCGGGCACGTACATCCCGCGCGCATCCGTGTAGGCGTACGCCTGGATGTAGCCCTGGTTGAGCAGCCGCCGGTACGGCTCGCGGGAGCTGACATGTCCGAGGTCGTAAAGGACCTTGTGCCAGAACCTCGAGTAGAGCAGGTGCAGTACGGCGTGCTCCATGCCGCCGACATACAAGTCAACGCCCCCGGGATCGTCCGGGCCGTGCTCGGCCGGGCGCGGCCCCAGCCAGTAGGCCTCGTTCTCCTTGTCGCAGAACGCGTCCGCATTATCCGGGTCCGCGTAGCGCAGCTCGTACCACGAGCTGCCCGCCCACTGCGGCATCACGTTGGTGTCGCGCGTGTACTGCTTGAGTCCGTCGCCCAGATCCAGCTCAACGTTGACCCAGTCGGTGGCCTTCGACAGCGGCGGCGACGGCACGCTCGATGCGTCGTCGGGATCGAAGGACACCGGTGCGTAGTCCTCGACCTCCGGCAGCTCGACGGGCAGCGCACCCTCACCCAGCGCGCGTGGTCGCCCGTCCTCGCCGTAGACGATTGGGAACGGCTCGCCCCAATAGCGCTGGCGTGCGAAAAGCCAATCGCGAAGCTTGTATTCGATGCGCGGTTCGCCGCGGCCGTCCTGCACCAGCCGGCGCGTCACCTCGGCCTTGGCAGCGGCGACATCCAGCCCATTCAGGTAATTGGAGTTCACCAGCGGACCGTCGCCCGTGTACGCGGACTCGGTGATATCGCCACCGGAAATGACTTGCTGCACAGGCAAACCGAACGCATGCGCGAAGTCCCAGTCACGCTGGTCGTGGCCGGGCACCGCCATGATGGCCCCGGTGCCGTAACCGAACAGCACGTAGTCGGCAATGAAGACCGGCACCGGCTTACCGCTCACCGGGTTGGTGGCGTAGGCGCCGGTGAATACGCCGGTCTTTTCTTTGTTCTCTTGACGTTCCAGGTCGCTCTTGGCGGCGATGGAGCGGCGATACTGCTCGATCGCCGCGCTCGGCGAATCCTGCCCGCCGGTCCAGCGCGCGTCCGTTCCCTCCGGCCAGGTGTCACCCGTCAGGCTGTCCACCAGTGGGTGCTCGGGTGCCAACACCATGTAGGTGGCGCCGAAGAGCGTGTCGGGCCGGGTGGTGAACACCTCGATATCGCCCACACCGGCGACGGCGAACAACACCGATGCACCCTGCGATCGACCGATCCAGTTGCGCTGCATGGTCTTGACCTTGTCGGGCCAGTCCAGGAATTCAAGGTCGTCGATCAGCCTGTCGGAGTACGCGGTGATCCGCATCATCCACTGCCGCAACCGCTTACGGAAGACCGGGAAGTTACCGCGCTCGCTGCGTCCGTCCGAGGTGACCTCCTCGTTGGCCAGCACGGTACCCAGTCCCGGGCACCAGTTGACCACCGAATCCGATTGGTATACCAGGCGATACGAGTCGACCAGATCGGCGCGCGCGCCGTCGCTCAGCTCGCCCCATACCGTGCCGTCGGCCGGCGTACGCGCACCGGAATCGAACTCGGCCACCAGCTCGTCGATCCGGCGGGCACGCTGGGCTTCGACGTCGTACCAGGCGTTGTAGATCTGCAGAAAAATCCACTGTGTCCACTTGTAGAAGTCGACGTCGGTGGTCGAGAAACTGCGGCGCGAGTCGTGGCCCAATCCGAGCCGGCCAAGCTGACGCTTGTAGTTGACGATGTTGGCCTCGGTACGGACCCGCGGGTGAGTGCCGGTCTGGACCGCGTACTGCTCGGCCGGCAGACCGAACGCGTCGAACCCGAGCGCGTGCAGCACGTTGGCGCCACGCATCCGGTGGAAGCGGGCATATACGTCCGTCGCGATATAGCCCAGCGGATGTCCGACGTGCAGCCCGTCACCCGAGGGATACGGGAACATGTCCTGCACAAACATCTTGTCAGCGGGAATCGGCGTGCCATCGGCCGGTGCGAGTGAGCCCACCGGATTGGGTACGTGGAACGTGCCGCGGTCGGCCCAGCTCTGTTGCCAACGACGCT
>Ga0265327_10003493_pt1 | contig 14943 bp, 24 predicted proteins | sample 41621metaG_FD_202089 | JGI IMG/M metagenome (GOLD analysis project Ga0265327, IMG submission 202089) | Rhizosphere microbial communities from Carex aquatilis grown in University of Washington, Seatle, WA, United States - 4-16-21 metaG | ecosystem: Host-associated > Plants > Roots > Rhizosphere... | reverse complement strand
CGAGCCGGTCACCATCGCCTCCGGCGGCGACTACACGCTGGCCCCCGGTGACATCTCGACCCAGATGCACTGAGCCCCATGTCCTACGACTCCGAGGTCCTCGCGGACTCTCCGCGGCTGTACTGGAAGCTCGACGAGACCAGCGGCACCACCATGGCCGACTCGTCGGGCAACGGCCGCGACGGCACGGCCTCGGGGTCCTTCACGCTGAACCAGCCTGGCCCTCCCGGTGGCAGGGCGATCGAGATCACCGGCACGTCGACGTCGGACGGGGTAGTCGTCACCGACGCCTGGTCGCCCACGGACTTCTCGATCGAGTGGTGGCTCAACCCGGTCTCGTTCCTCGACTACAACCTCGAGGTCACCGACGGCACCAGCTGGGGCAGCTTCCACTGCCACACCACCGGCGCCGGGGAGATCTACTGCGGCATGGGCATCGGGGACCGCTTCACCCCGAGCGACCTGGGTGACTACACGTCCGAGGTCTTCCAGCACTGCGTGTTCACCTTCGACTCCGGCACGGGGGAGGCGAAGTTCTACAAGGACAAGGTCCTGCTCGCGACCAAGACGATGGCTCCCGGCTCACCGCTGGCGACCTTCGGCATCCTGCAGGGCGACGGCCTGTTCTCCCGGGTCGCCACCTACGACTCGGTGCTCTCCAGCACCCGGGTGGCCGCGCACTTCGACGCAGCGGTCGCCGGGGTCACCTTCGACGGCGAAGGTTCCCTCGTTCTCGGCGGGGCCGTCTCCACCGCGGGTGGCGAGCTGGTCTTCGACGGTGAGGGCGCGCTGGTCTTCGGGGCCGGTGTCTCCTCGGTGCTGTGGACCGACTCGGGTGTCTCGGCGTTCGTCCTCACCCCCTCGGCGCAGCTGTCCTTCGACCACTACACCTGGGTCGACCCGGACGCCGACGACCCGGCCACCGGCTACCACGACGACATCCTGGTCTCGTTCCCGATGCCCGAGCCCGCTCTGGTGATGGGCCGCCCTGTGCTGCCGGGCCTGGGCTGGATGAACCCGGCCCAGGACGTCACCAACTTCTCGTCCCTCGGCGGTTCGACCGTCGCGACCAAGCCGGCGCCCAAGCCGCGCACCATCCACGGGCACACGGAGAACGGCTCACACACCGACGTCTACTCGTGGGTGGCCGACGACATCACCGACCTGTCCCCGGCCTACGCCGGGCTGGGCTGGGTGAACTCCTGGCCCGGCCGGCTCAACCAGGCCGGCTCGCCTGGATCCGCGCCGACGTTCCACTCGGTCTACCCGTACCGGCCGATGCTGCAGGCCCACCACGTGTACACGCTGCGCGGCGGGCATGACGGGTCGGAGATGGTGACCTACGACAAGGTCGCGCACTTCAACCACGAGTTCGTCGAGCACATGTGGGTCGACATCGGGTACACGTTCAGCGGCCCGTTCACCTGGATCATGCTCGGGATGATCCTCGGCTTCCCGACCGAGTACTCGAACCACTACCTGCTCGACGCGACCGTGTCTGGTGGCACGCGTGTCATCGACCCTCCGCTGCCGGTTGGGCTGGTCGACCGGATCAGTAGCGAGTCCTCCTCGGCGGCCAAGCTGCTGTTCGGCCGGCACGCCGGCGTGCTGTCCGGGGACTACAACTACCCGGCCCACAAGCACGTGAGCGTCAAACATTCGTGGCTGCCGATCCCGCGGATGTACTACGGGGTGTTCAACGGCGACGACTCGGCGATCGGTGTCATCGGCCGCGGGCACAACCGGCGCAAGACCGGCAAGGTCAACATGAACGCCCAGCGCCACCTGATGGTCGGACGTCGGTCCGGGTACAGCTCGCAGCACCACGCCAGCCAGCTGGGTGTCCTGGAGATGCGCTTCTACCCGGACGCGCTCTCCGAGGCGCAGCTGAACACTGAGTACCGTCAACTCAAGAAGCGGTTCGACCTCGCGAAGTACAGGACCTGACATGGGCAAGTGGCTCCCCACCAGCCGTCCCCGGGCCGCCGGCGGACGCTTCCGCATCATCGCCACCCCGCTGGGGGGCACCCCGCGTGACATCACCAGCATCCGCGGCGTGCCGGTCACGCTGACGAGCTTCTCCGACGCCGACCCGTTCGGCTACGCCAGCGCGCGCCTGGACTTCCCGATGCTCAGCGGTTACGACGCACCCGGCTCCGGGGAGCTGGACTGGCTGACCCGGCACTCGCTCATCGACATCTACCACTCGTCGGTGCTGTGGCCGATCGGCTCACCGAAGGCCGGTCAGCCCATGCCGATCTGGCAGGGCCTCCCGATGAACAACGCGTTCGACCAGTCCGACAGCGGCGACGGCTGGGGCCGTGACCATGTCGGTGCGCTCTACCAGGCCGACCGGTACAAGGCGCACCCGCAGTTCCCGATCCGCCCGCAGACCTACGAGTCGTTGCTCGCGCAGGGCTTCGACCCGACCTACCGCCCGCACATGAAGACCGCACCCCTGGCCAGCCCCGAATGGCCGGCCGGCTGGACGAAGGTCTTCACGCAGGCGATGGCCGACGAGCCCACCGTGTTCCGCCCGGACGGGCTGGTGGTCGGATCGAACTACACCGGCTACTCGACGCGGCAGACCGGCGCGTGGGACCCGTGGCTGACCTCGTTCGCGCAGAACCTGCTGGCCGTCATGTGGGTCGACGAGGAGGCCGGGGTCACCCCGGGCAACCAGTGGACCCTGATGTGCGACCCCGGCCGGATCCCCGTGCTGCGGATCCGCGACCGCTTCGGCGACCCGGACATCGTGTTCTGGTACGGCACACCGGGAACGAAGCTCTCGGGCATGAGCCAGGACTTCTCCCAGACCTCGGACATCATGTACGGCGAAGGTCAGGGCCTGGACGGCACCAGCTGGCGCAACGCGACGGTCTCGGCCGACGGCTCGCACACCGACTACGCACCGATGGTCGTGGACGACTCGGTGTGGCCGCCGAACTCGAGCAACTCCCAGCTCGACACGACCCGGATCATCGCCGAGCGGATGGTCCAGTTCACGCCGGGCATCAGCCAGCTCGAGGCCTACGCCGCGGCCGGGCAGATGGCCGAGCTCGACCGCGACCCGGGCTGGACCGGCACCATCACCTTCTCCTCCGACCAGATCGACCCGGACGGCAACCTCGTCCCGCGGTGGGGGATCAAGGCCGGCATGCGGGTGCTGGTGAAGGGCTTCGCCGGCTCGGGTGAGGGCGGCACGCTGTTCCACATCTCGCAGACCACGAAGAGCCCAGCGGACGGGACGGTCACCGCGACGGTGGACACGAAGTTCCGCGACGCACTGACTCTCGAAGAGGTCATCGCGCGCACGCGCGACCCGCTGACCCCGAGCAAGCTTCTGCAGGTCAACCGCCGGTCCATCACCATCGAGGACCAGATGGCCCCGTGGGACTACACCGCCGGCTCGGGACTGATGCCGAGGAACACCCTGCGCAAGTCGTTCTTCGCCGACCTTCCGACCAGTTCGCGCTTCCCCTGGAAGGACCAGGCGCTGCGCTACCCGCCGGGCGCCAACCAGCACATGTACGTGCGGGTGAAGGCGTCCTCGCCGCACCGCAAGGACCGCTGGACGTTCTTCCCGATCCTGATGAGCGAGAAGGGCACCATCGCGGACCTGCAGATCGCGGCCTACGACTACTGGGGCCGGGTCGCGAAGGTCAAGTTCCATCTGAGCCTCTACTACGTGAACGTCACGTGGGAGGACATGCCCTTTGACGACAACGGGCCGAGCCCGTTCATCACCGACGCCTTCCAGACCACGACCGAGAACGGCGACCCGTACCCGGCCAACACCCCGTGGGCGCCGGACCAGTCAATGATCATCGGTTGGGGGACCAAGCCGCAGCCCGCCGGCTACTCGCCCGGTTCCTACTCCGACGGCGACCACGTCACCGGCATGCTCGAGGACGCCTCCCCCTTCACCTTCGACTGCACGCACAACCCGAACTTCGACCTCTACGCCAAGAAGGGCGTCAAGGAGCCGAAGAGCGCGTACACCATCTACGGCGCGCTGTACTGCGAGGAGCTGGTCCCCGGCGAGGACACGGGCTTCGGCCAGTCGCACCTGTACTTCACCGGCCGAATGTTCCGGCAGACCCCGGGCACCTGATGGTCTCCGCCCAGAGCCTGCTGTGGGAGCAGAACCTCGACCCGGGCCCCTGGGACGACGTCCTGGTGGGCGCGATCGGGCGCGGGCTGTTCTGCGGGCTGAACACCGACGCCGGCCTGAGCATCGACGTCATCCGCTTCCTCCCCCACCTGACCCCGGTGGTGCTGGCCACCGAGGTCGTCGGGACCGGTGCCATCCACTCCTTCGGGGCCGCGAACTCCAGGGGCACCTGCGCGGTGCTCGCCGACGACGGGTCCTCGGTGACCCTGCTGCTGCCGACCTTCGACTTCGACGTGCTGGCCGTCACGTCCCACCCGACGTCCCTGCCGGTCGGGAGCACGTCGCAGACCGGGTTCGTCTCCCAGGACGGCCTGGAACTCGTCACGCTGATGTTCGGCACCTGGTACGGCGTCGACCTCGCCACCGGGGCGACCAACTGGTCCTGGACGAGCCCGGGACCGGCGGTGGTCCGCACCGTCATCGGCGCCCCCCGGGTGGACCGCCAGCTCTGGCGCAACACCTCACCCCCGACCACGGCCGTGGACTCCGAGGCGACCATCACCGAGGTCAGCCACGGGCTGCACTACACCGCGGACTTCACCGGGGTGCCGACCGCGGGCATCATCTCGATCACCCTGACCGTCGCGGTCCACTGGGTCGCGCTCTTCGGCGCGTACCCCGACCCTGGCGGATCGGTGGTCGCCGACGGGTCGGTCACCCTGACCCCTGAGCTGGGGACCGGCGACACCCTGTCCCTGGTCCTGCACGGCGACCTCACCGGCGCCGTCACCGGCCCGGCCGTCAGCGTCGACCTGGAACTCAGCTACGGCGGCATCGGGGTCTGGGTGGTGGTCAGCGCCGAGCTCGAGGTGCTGCTGGACAACTCCGCCGCCGGCGGCGGGCACTACGAGCTGCGCGACGGCGCCGGCGACCTGCTCTCCACCCTGTCCATCGACACCAACGCCGGGGACTCGGAGGGCTGGATCGACACCACTGTCGACGCCGCGATGCGCGCGCGGTGGAACAGCTCGGCCCTCACCGCCGTCACCTATCGTCCGCTGCGCGTCGACGGCGACACCCTGGCCTGGGCCGGGGCTGACGCCGACCTGGCCGTGGACTGGACACCGGACGCCACCGGGGTGGCACTCTCGGCCTGGGCGGGGCAGGTCGCGCTCACCCCGACCGGTGCCGGCGGGAGCACCTGATGCACGTCTTCTGGCTGGATCCGCTCACGGGTGCCTCGGCCCAGGGCGACGTCGACCTCCCCGGGCTGACGTTCGCGAACTGCGCCTTGAGCCTGACCTCGACCTACGTGGTGGATGCCGGCACGCACGACACCTACTGGTCGGGCCAGGCCGCCCCGCTGCGGCTGCACCAGCGCAACGACGGGCTGGACAAGATCTCGGCGTCCCCCCGGCTGCAGCAGGCCGGCCAGCCTCCCACCTCCCAGCAGCTGACCAAGAGCAGGATCCTCGGACGTGAAGGGCAGAGCTACCTATGAGCACCCCCACGGGCTACCTGTCCAACTACGCCGGGGACTGGATCCTGGACCGGATCCTGATCCACGGCGGCGGCACCCGTCACCTGGGGCTGCTCGCGGCCGGCGCCAACGACCACACCCCGGGCGCGGAGCTCACCTCGAGCGGGCAGCGGGCGGTGTGCACCTGGAGCCCGCCGTCGAACCAGACCTCCGGGCTGATCCAGGCGGCGCGCTTCGTCACCACCCCGAGCTCGGGCACGGCGGCCTGGTGGGGCGTGTACGGCCCTCAGCCGGCCCTGAACGCGGTCATCCGGATCACCTCGGCCGTGGGCACCCCCACCACCATCGCGCTGTCCGGAGGCCCGCTGGTGGTCCCTGCCGGGGAGCTGGTGATGGGCCCGAACTTCGGTCCGGCTAACCCCTCCGGCTACGTCGTCAACGACGCCTACGCCCAGGACCTGCTGGAGAACTTGCTCGAGTCGTCCGTCACCGGCGCCAGCTACCTGGCCCTGCACTCCGAGGAGCCGACCCGGCTGGGTAACCCGGGCTCGGAGTTCGCCGGCAACGACTACGCCCGCCAGCCGGTTACCTGGACTCCCTCAGGTGCCCGTGCGATGGCCCTGAGCGCCCAGGTGGACTTCGAGGACCTGCCGAACAGCGAGCTGCGCTGGTTCGGTGTCTGGGACGCCCCGGCGGGCTCCGGGCCGTCGGCGCACCTGCTCGCCGCGATCCCGCGCTACACGGCGCTGCCGGGCCCGCAGACCCTCGATCCGCTGGTCGTGACCACCCAGCAGACCCTCTCGGTGCCGGCTGGGGACCTGGTCCTCACGATCTGACCCCCGGACATGGGTGAGCCCCGACCCCCCGAAGGGGGCCGGGGCTCGTGCAGCGTTGTCCAGCTTCCCCACCGAGACTTCGCTGCTGCTGATCACCCAGCCCGCCCAGAGTACCCAGGATGACCCCCGGCATGCCTCGGCCCCGCCGTCGTCGAGGCAGCGGGGCCGAAGCGACTCCCTGCGAAGGAGCGCGTCCCATGAGGACGGCGCCAGCATAGGGGCCAGGACAGACAGATGCCCCGACCCCCCGAAGGGGGCCGGGGCATCGTCCATCACCCGACCCCTCCGCCCGACGGCGTGTAGAGCGGAGGCCTGAGGGCCGCCCAGGGCGGCTGTGCGGGCCGGTGAGCCTCTATCTGAGCCTGCCCCGGACGTTGTCCCGGGCCGCGACGTAGGCGCACGCCGTGGCGTCGCCTGGGGACCGTTCGTACCACTCGACGACGTCCCTGGCGATCAGGTTCGCGAAGAGCCGGGCCCGCCGGCGGAAGTCCCGCCGGCCCTGGACGATCCCGCGGTGCATCCAGTAGCCGTAGGTCGGGGAGTTCATCCGCCGGTAGCGCTCCCCCGGCGGGCTGATCCACTCCGCGACCGCGACCTCCCGGACCAGTTGGTGGAACAGCGGGTGAGCCCGGATCCGCTGCTCCTGGTCGCCGACCCGGTCCATCAGCGCCTCGATCGCGCTGACCATCGGCTGGGTGCTCATGTCGCCTCCCGACGTCGCGCGTACTCGGCGTCGACCTCGTCCTGCACGGCCTTGACGGTGAGCTCGATCAGAGCGTCGTCGTAGCCGCGGGTGGCCATCTCCTCCGCGACAGCCTCAGCCGCCTCGGACAGGTCGATCTCGAAGGTGACCTTGCAGGGGTCGCCGAAGGTGACGTCGACGACGACGGGCAGCCCGACGGCGTAGCAGCCGGGCGCGTCGGCGTCGAGGAGGTCGTGCTGTTCGACGGGATGTCCGCACGAGCACACGTCCTGCCCCAGGATCAACTCCTCGTAGCTACTGCACGTGCAGCCGCCGACGTCGCACGGCTCTGGCTCGGGGGCGCTCACGGTGCACCCCACGGACCGTGCGGATCCAGGGCGGGTGTGTCGTCCTGGATGACGAGCCCCGGGTACTGGCACGTCTGGTGCCCGGCGTAGTACCCGGTTGCACCGCAGTCGGGGCATCGCGCAACCTCGACCTTCTCGTCCGGGCCGTGGTAGACGCCCTGCTTGTCGACCCAGCCCAGTGACATGCACGGGTGATCCAGGCCGCAGCTGCAGTACACGTCCGAGGGCTCCACGATCGTGCCCATGTGGTGCTCGGCGTTCTCGAGGATCCCGGCCCGGCGCAGCATGTAGACGCCCTCGGGGAGACCCTCGGGGTAGGGCCGGTCGTAGTCGGTCATGCTGCCTCCCTCAGGGACGTGTTGGTCGCCAGCTGGTGCGCCAGGTCAGATCGGCCGGTACGCATCAACTGCCGGGTGATGGTGGCCTTGGACTGCCCGAGGCGCTGCTCGATCCCCGGCCACGTCTCACCGTGAGACGCGATGAACTCGACGTTCTCGACGAACGCGTCGACCTCCTCGGTGCCGGTGTCGGCGTCGGGGTCCTCCCACCACGGCAGCGCCGACGGGTCGTCGATCGAGTCGTCGTCCCACGCCAACGGGGGCACCCAGCCATGGGCCTGCGCGTAGTTCCGCGCCCGGGTCGCCGCGATCTTCTCCCGGTGACCGGTCTCCGGCGGCGGGACGTCCCACAGCCGGTCGTAGAGGTGGCGCACCTTCAGCGCGGTGGTAGCTCCGACGCCCTGGGCGCCGTGGAGCATCCGGCCGAAGTTCGCCCCCGTCCACCCGAGCTCGCCGGCGACGCGGGCCTGGGACCAGCCGCAGGCGATCAACGCCTGCAGCCGGCGCCGGGTGCCCGTCGGGTCGACGGACACCTTGGCACCCAACGTCTCCAACGTCGCCTCCACGGCCAGCAGCCGCTCGGCCGTGGCCGGGCGGATCCGCTTGGTGCGGGCGCGGCGCTCCCCGTTGCCCCGCCACTTGCCGTAGAGGATCCCCGAGATCACCCCGTGGGGCACCCCGGAGACCTTCGCGATCTGCTTCGGGCCCATCCCCGCCGCCGCCAGCGCCTCGAGGTGCTCGCGCGTCGGGCCGGCGTCGACGTAGGACTCCTTGCCATAGGCCCGGTCGCGGGACCGCTGGTTCTCGTAGGCAAGGTTCGCTTCCCTGCAGGGCCGGCACTTGCACCGGTCCAGGACGTAGCAGGCGTGGGTGCCGTGCACGTGGGTCGTCTGCTTGTGCAGGCACGGCGCCGGCGGTTCGTCCCGCGCGATCCGCTCGGCCACACGCTGCGCGCGGGCGCAGTCACGCTCGTACTTCTCGCACGAGTGCCGCGACAACGCGTAGCGCGCCACGGCCTTCGTCATCACCTTCCCGGACCAGCCGCACCGCTTGCAGACGGGTCGGGTGTTGCGGGGCTGGCGCGTCATGTGAACCTCCTCTCCTCGATCGCGTCGATGTGGGACTGGTCCTCGGCGTCGGCGAGCTCGTCGACGTTCGGGCCGTGGCAGCTGGTGCAGCCAGCCGAACCGCCCTCCCAGTCACAGTTCGCCTCGGTCGTGAGGCAGATGATCGTGCCGTTGCAGTCGCGGCACGTGTGGGTGTGCTCGATCACGGCCGTGCACTCCCAGGTGGAGTGCTGGCCCTCGCAGTGACCGCACTTCTGATCGGTCGGCGGCTCGGTCATGAGCCCTCCCTCGTCGTGTCGGTGCGGTACAGGTGCCACACCAGCTCGCCGTTCGCGCACACCGCCGAGGCCTGGTAGGTCCAGGTGTCGGGGACGGCGTGACCGGTGCCGGCGAGCTGGAACAGCGTCGGGACCGGGTCGGCGACGGTGCGGACCCGGGCGTAGACCTCGTCGATGGCGTGCTCCACCCACACCTGGGGCAGCTCATCGCTCTGGTGCTGCGGAGCCAGGTGCACGATCCGCGAGGAGGGACCCATCGGGATCCAGGCCCCGTCGACGCCGACGGCGTGCTTCCACACGGTCTTCACGACGCCTCCTTCCCGGCCCCGAGGCCCTTCTGGAACGCGCGGACCGCGGCGTCGCCAGCGATGCGGTTGACCGCGAGCCGGTCCATGACGCCCCGCTCGGCCAGCGCGGCGTTGACCGCGTTGTGCGCCTCGGAGTACACGTCGGCGACGACGCGGCAGGCGGCGAGGTACTCGTCGAGCGCCTCGGGCTCCGAGAGCGGCGGGGCGTGGGTGTCGTCGAAGACCTGCCACGTCCACGAGTGCGACCCGATCGGGTAGGTCCCGTCGGGCAGCGGCTCGATCCGGTCGACGAAGATCTCGTCGTCGGGGATCAGGCCCTCCCAGCCCTGCAGGTCCAGCATGATGAGCGTCCTACCATCCGAGTCCCACTCGAACTGGTGGTAGTCCTTGCTGGGGTCGTTGCTCATGACCCAGTCGACGACGCGCTCGGCCTGGTCCTTCGGGAACGCCGGGGTGGCGAACCCGTTCCACCGCTCGTTGGGGTCGTGGACGCCCTCGAAGATGGTGGTGTGGTCGGTCGGGTCGATGCAGAACAGCGCCTTCTCGCGGCGGCCGTCACCGTAGGACGTGTAGTCCCAGGCGACCTTGCCGTCGGCGAAGACGACCTTGCGCGGGTACTCCTCGTGCTCGGCGGCGGCGGTCATGACGCTCCCTTCCCTTCCATCACCACGGGCTCGCCCTTGAGGAGGACGGGAGCGCCGTGTGCGTTGAACAGCTCGATGCGGCCCTTTGCCCACACCTCGTGGCTGTAGGCCAGGTTCAGCACCCGGCCGGTGGCGTAGCCGACGGCCTCCAGGTCGTTCTCGGCCCAGAACTGCGTGTCCCGGCTCGTGCCGTCGTGCTCGGCGTGCAGGCGGTAGTCAGGCATCGGGCTCACCTGCCCGCACACGCAGCCGGTCCATCCCGACCGTCGTGTACTTCGCGGCGAGCACCGCCTCGGTGTGCCCGGGGAACCCGAGCTCGAGGCGCGCCATGTTCTCCGGGTCGGCGTGGCACATCGCGTCGAGCAGGGAGAGGAAGAAGCCGCCAGGTTCCTGGCCGTGCTCCCGGTCGGAGAACACCCAGAGGACCTGGCGGGCGATGACGGGGGTCACCTTGTCACTGAGCATGGGAGGCCTCCTTCGCCGGCTTCCCTGAGCCCGGGCACTTCGCGGCGGTGCCGTCGACGTTGTGCTCGCGCAGCGTGCCGTTGTTGCGGACGGCGAACTCGCCGTCGCACTCCGAGCACACACCGCGAGGAAGCGGGCTCACCACGCGTCCACGTTGTGCAGCGCGCAGATCAGGACGTGGCGCAGCTCCTTGTCCTGCGGGGTGACGTCGTCGAGGTCGATGACGGCGACGGTCTCGACGCGGCCGCGGTCGGTGGCCTTGAGCTCGGCGACGCCGATGACCGCTTCGAGGGTGACGTAGCCGTTGCCCTCAGGGTCGCGGTAGGTGAGAACCTCAAGGTCGGGGTTGAAGCCCCTCACGAGCAGGGTGCCCAGCTCGTGGTGCAGCTGGCGCAGGGTGAGCGGCCCCTCGACGTCGAGGTTGGTGACGTGGGGGTCGCGGAACACGGATCCAGACATGGTGATGCTCCTTCGCAGGGTGATGGAACGGGACTCAGTCGGTGTAGCGGGCGGTGCGGTGCGCCTCGTGCGGGCGCCCCCAGGAGGCCATCCCAGAGGGCCGGAGCGCGACGTCGACGGTCGGCTCCTGGCCTTCGCGGTGGTAGAGGGTGACCATGACCTCGCGGGTGAACGGCTCGTGCCCGTTGTAGAGGACCTCGATCTCGCCCTTGAAGATGTCCAGGGTGGCGAAGTCCGGCTCGTCGTCGGGCAACGCGGCGGCGATCGCGGCGTGCATCATCGCCTGCTGGTAGTGCTGCACCTCCAGGTCACCGCCTGCCTCCCAGTGGGACATGCGGTGCTTGTCGGCCTCGGCCAGGTGCCAGGCCTTGCTGCCCTGCCTCACGACAGGCCACCGGCCTTCATCGCGACGCGCACGGCGTTGGCGGCGGAGTAGCCCTCGGCGAACAGGGCACGGAAGTCGACGTCGGGCAGGTCGAACACCGAGCAGCCGGCCATGTCGTCGCACAGGTGGTCGACGAGGACCATGTACTCGGCGAAGGGGCGGTCCTTGCCGTCCCACCCCTCACCGACGTAGGACTTGATGGACTTCGCGCGGTCGGCCGGGTTGTCGCTGTCCAGGACGGCGTTGACGGCGTCGCGGAACTGCTCGCCCACGAGGGACGGGTCGGTCTGGTCAGGCATCGGGTGCTCCTTGCTCGGCGGGGGCGATCGTGCTGTGTGCACGGTCGACGGAGTACGGACCTTCGAGGTCCTCGATGGGCCTTTCTAGCGCAGAGAGGAACCGGCCGGAGTGGAAGCTCCAGAACCAGTACGCCCACGCGTCGATCCACTGCACGCGTGCCTCGGCGCTGTTGAACACGTGCGTGTCGGTGTCGCCCTCGGTGACGACCTTCACCTCGAAGGTCCGTCGCGTCATGGGCGTGCGCCGGGTGAGCCGCTCGAGACGGGTCTGGGGCAGCTCGACGCGCCCGGTGCGGGCGTACACCATCTGGTAGGGCCACTCGCCGAGGTCCCAGCCGTCGCAGCCCCAGCTGCTGATCGGGACCCAGCCGGACTTGCGCAGGAAGTCGGCCTGATCGTAGCCGTCGCCCAGAATGCCCAGCGCACCGTCGAGCTGCTGCTCGACGCGGCCGGTGGACAGGTCGTAGGGCTCCCACGTCCAGTGCTGCTTCGGGGTCTGCTTGCGCACGCAGTCCCCGCACACCGTCGGCACGGCCTCGAGGTAGCCCTTCCCGAGGTCGCGGTCACCGCCGATCTGCGCTTCCTCGTGCTGCGGGTGCTCGGGGTTGAACCGGGCATCGCAGTTGTCGCAGCACTCCAGGACGTCGCTGGTCATGCTCGGACCTCCTCGGGCTCGGGTGCGTTGTCCCGCAACCACTGGCGCACGACGTCCTCGCAGGCGGTGCTGAAGCGGTGGGACTCCAGCGGGTCCATGTCACCGGTCATCACCGTCGGGTAGGCCTTGGCGATCGAGTCCCAGAAGTTGTCGAGCGCGCGATCGACAACCTGGTCCAGCGGGATCGACGGCACCGGGGCCGGGTAGGTGATCTCGGCCGGGCCGCCGAAGTACACGTCGACGGTCTCGTAGCAGGCCCGGCACACGACGCCGGTCTCGGAGTCGCTGCCCTTCCCGGAGGCCTGGCAGCACGGCGTCAGGGCGAACAGGTGCGCAGCCAGGGGGCCGGTGAGCTCCATGGCCACGACGACGTTGCCGACTGAGTCCCAGCCTCGGAACCGTCCGGACTCCAGGATCACAGCCTTGGGTGGTTGCAAGTCGATGTCGCTCATGCGGTGTTCCTCTCTCGCAGGTAGTGGAAGTCGCCGCGGGTGATGCCCCACGGCGGGTGCTCGGCGTCGATGCTCTCGCCGTAGCCGGTCTCGTAGCCGTCCGGGTGGTACGACTCGGGAAGGCACTGGTAGCCGCGGGCGTAGATGCCGGCGTTCCCCAGGCGCATCACGAGCTCGGACACCCAGATGGCTGCCTGGGACTGCTCCCAGGTCGGGTACTCGGCCAGCTGGTACAGGTAGACGCTTGCGGCGGCGTGCACCCAGCACAACGGGATCGCCGTCGGCGGCCGGGTGAACGTGTAGGGCTCGGTGTGCTTGGCCCCGCAGGAGCGGAGGTTCTCGTCGAGGAGGACCTGCCCGACCTCGGTGGGATCCTTCAGCACGATCTCCCGCTCGCACAAGGCCTGCACGACCACGTCGATGTGCGCGTTGTGCACGACCCATGCGCTCACGGGATCGGCTCGGTGTGGTTGCGCTGGTAGAGCCACCGGTCGATCGGGTGGTACAGGCACGCCCCCATGACGAGAGCGGCGAGCAGCAGGAGCCCCCACGGGACGAGCAAGGCTCCGATCACGAACCAGCCGATCGGCCCGAGGCAGAACAGCAGCCCCAGGCCGATCCAGATGTACTTCAACATGGCCACTCCTGTAGTGATGCGTCGGTTCCGGGGTGGACGATGTCCACCTTCGGGATGGCGGCGATCGCCTCGATCTCGGCGGCGATCCCCCTGACCAGGTTGAGCTCCTGCGTCCCGTCGTCGCACTGCGAGTTGCCGTCGCAGTCGTCACCGAAGACGGCGTCCAGGAGCTGCTGGGCCGCCCGCTCGTCCATGATCGAGACCATGTACTCGCAGAGCGGGTCGAGCGGCACGTCCCACCAGTGCACCGCGCCCCATGGGTCGAGGAGCGGCTCGGTGAGCCGGTGCATCTGGAAGTCGAACTCGTTGTAGGAGCAGCGGCACCCGGACGGGGTGACCCGCTGGCGTGCCCGGTAGAACATCTCGTCCTCGTCGCCGTCGTCCGGGTCGACCCCGAACGTGCGTGCGCGCTCAGCGACGAGGCTGCGGATGACATCCGCGGTGGCCGCCTCACGCTTGGCGTTGATGAGCGTCATGAGGCTTCCTCTCCCTTCTCGTAGATCGAGTCCATCTCGACCCACGTGTAGTTCTGCGTCAAGCAGTAGGTGCTGTACGCGTTGCCGGCCCCGATGCTCACCGCCCCGGCTTCCTCCGGAAGCCAGGAGTCAACGGCGAGCCTCATCTCGGGGTCGTGCCGGAACCGGTAGGTCCCGATCTCCCATTCGTCACCCCACGCGCCGTGGTCGCGGCGGATGGGCAACTCGCTGCGGTAGCACGAGCCCTGCCCGGCCGCCCACAGCAACTGGCGGCCGACGGGTACGGCGAACGTCAGCGGTGTCATCTCGTCGAACGTCGACGCGGTGAGCACCACCTGGTCGCCGTGGGCCCACCGCGGTGGCCACATGTGCGGGTTGAGTGCCCCGAGGAACGAGCGCCCTCCGATCGGCTCATTGGTCTCCATCGAGTGATGGGCCCATTCGGAGAAGCCCGGGCCCATTACTCCGGGCAGACGCAGCCCGTAGATGAGCACCAGGCCGCTGAACACTCCGATCCTTTGGATCCGGCTGTTGGACGAACGCATGCCGAACCCGAACCCGTTGTCCTCGTCGTCGTACTCCATGCTCGACATCCAGCCGGCCCCCAACGTGCGGAGCACTTCCGGTGTCGTGTAGCCGAGGTCTTCCACGTGCCTCCTTCCGGGCATGGCGAAGGCCCCGACCACGGTGCTGCTGCGGTCGGGGCCTTCGAGGTTCGGTGCGTGGCCTCCGGTAAGTGCCTGCTCGCTTCGAGCCCTTCTGGAACCGGGGTGTCAACGCGTGCCGCAGTGGTGCTCGCGGCATGCCCCCATTCTACGCCTAACCGGCAGGTCAGACAAGGAGCCAGGCGCGGATCGCGGTCCAGCCCGCGACGACCGTGCAGGACGCGAAGATCGCGCCCCCCACGGTCCAGCCCTGCTCGAACCAGATGATCGTGCAGGACAGCATGATCATGAACCAGATCATCATGGCCAGCGCCCACAGGCCCGGGTGGTCCAGG
>Ga0265327_10003491_pt1 | contig 14946 bp, 11 predicted proteins | sample 41621metaG_FD_202089 | JGI IMG/M metagenome (GOLD analysis project Ga0265327, IMG submission 202089) | Rhizosphere microbial communities from Carex aquatilis grown in University of Washington, Seatle, WA, United States - 4-16-21 metaG | ecosystem: Host-associated > Plants > Roots > Rhizosphere... | reverse complement strand
CTTCAACTGGTTCTCCCGTAACCCGGCCTCGGACGCCGTCCTGATCTCCGACGGCATCGTCGGCACCGCCACGGGCAACTTCATCAGCCTGCTCGAGAACTATGACTTCAAGGTCACCGGCAAGGCATTCGACCTGCCCGGCGGCCCCGTTGACATGGCCATCGGCGGCGAAATCCGCCACGAGCAGCTCACTGCTGGAGCCGACCCGCTCAGCCAGATCGACCCCGTCACCGGCGCCCTCGGCTGGAACGGCGCGACCACCCTGTATCCCTTCGACTCGAGCCGCACGGTGAAGTCGGTCTTCGCCGAAGTTCGTATCCCGATCGCGAAGGACGTCCCGGGCGCCCACCTGCTGGAAGTCTCCGGCGCGGTCCGCCACGAGGAGTACAGCGACACGTCGAACCCGACCGTGCCGAAGTTCTCGATCCGTTACCTGCCGATCAATGACGAGCTCGCCTTCCGCGGCAGCTACTCGAAGTCCTTCTCGGCCCCGAGCCTGTTCTCCCTGTTCGGCCCGAACAGCATCGGCTTCACCAATGCGTTCGACCTGGTCTCCTACTACCCGGCGCTCTTCCCGAACGGCGTCTACAGCAACTACCAGTCGAACGGCCAGACCGGTTCGAATCCGAACCTCAAGCCGTCGAACGCCAAGAACTACTCGTTCGGCGTCGTCTGGTCGCCCAAGAAGCTCGGCACGGTCGACATGAAGGGCTTCTCGATCTCGCTCGACTACTGGCACATCAAGCAGACCGACCTGATCAGCTCGATCGGTGCGGCCAACATCCTCCAGGACGTTGAGCTCAATGGCGCCAACTCGATCTACATCGACAAGGTCAGCTTCGGCAGCTTCGGCTCGCCCAATCACCCGACCGCCCCCGGCCAGATCAGCACGGGCGTGCCGGATGATGTCTACGTCACCGACACCCAGGTCAACATTGCCTCCCAGGAATTGGCCGGTATCGACGCGACGATCAAGTACACCTACAACGCCGACAGCGTCGGCCGGTTCGATTTCATCTCGAACATCGGTTACTATGAGACCTACAAGGTGACGTTCCTCCCCGGCCAGGCCGCCGAGCAGGATGCGGGCAATTCCAGCTACTCCAACGGAACCATTCCGCGGTGGCTGGCCTACTCCTCGGTTGAGTACAGCCGCGGCAAGTACAACGCCTTCCTCGGCTGGCGCCACATCCCGGGCGTCCACGACATCGAGGACGACACCCACACGAGCGACTTCGATTCGTTTGACGTGTCGGCCTCCTACACCTTCGGCTCGGAGATCAAGTGGCTCTCCGGCGCCAAGGTCACGCTGGGCTGCAACAACGTGTTCAACAAGTTCGGCCCGCTCGATCCGACAGTCTTCACCGACTCAAACGTCGACACCTCGACGTACGGTGCGATCGGCCGGATGTACTACGTCGACCTGAAGTACAAGTTCTAAGCGCCGGCTTAACTTAGCCTTCCCGCTCCTTCCAAGGCGGCCCGGTTTTCCGGGCCGCCTTTTTCTTGGGCCGAAGCGATGCAGGGTGGGGCGAGTTCTCCGAGCGAGCCGAATTGGACACCGATGCACGTTGGCATATCGTAGCCGGCCTCGCTGAGGCCGGTCACCGGCCCCGGGGTCGACGACCCCGGCGATACCGACCCTGACGAGCCCAATGCTCCGTCACGTCCGGGACGCGCGGCAAAGAACCGCACCTCCAGGTTCACGCGGGGTGAGGGCACCCCGCCTCCATTCTGCCGGATTCCCGCGATCAGGGGACAATCGGCCTCCGGGGAGCTTGTGCCTGAGGCGTCTTCGCCGCCGGCGTTCGCCTCACTTTGCCGATGTTCACCGCATGAGAGCGAAACCGGGCGCTCCCCGATTGCCATCGAGGGACCGCTGTCCGACCCTGCCTCCATGAAACCCCTGCGAACCCTGGTCGTCCTGGTCTGGTTGATTTTCGCCGCTGCGGTCAGCCGCTCCGCTCCGCCGCCTCCACCGCCACCCGCGGAAGCCCGCCAGTTCGATTTTTGGCTCGGGGAGTGGGCCGTGACCACCCCCGATGGCAAGGCGGCCGGGGTCAGCCGGATCGAGTCCATCGCCGGTGCCCACGCCTTGCTCGAGAACTGGGAGGGAGCCGGTGGCAGTACCGGGAAAAGCCTCAATGTCTACAATCCGGCCCGCAAGCAGTGGCAGCAGTTCTGGGTGGACAACTCCGGAGGCGTGCTGGAACTGGCCGGCGGACTGGTCGGTGGGAATATGGTGCTCGCCAACTCGGCCCGACAGGCCGACGGCTCAACGATGCAGAATCGCATCACCTGGACGCCCCATCCCGACGGTTCGGTCCGACAGCTCTGGGAGCAATCGACGGACGAGGGGAAGACCTGGCAGGTGGCGTTCGATGGGCTGTATCGACACAGCGCAAGAAAAGATCCGATCAAATAAATCCGCAGCTGGGGTTGTGGACCCCGATGGAAGGCCACCCGACTTGTCGACCTCAAACCGGGGTCAGCGACCCCGGCTACAGGAATTGATGGCCGGTTCTCGCGGTTCCAGGATTCAGGCCGGTTGGGTGGGATGAAGGCGCGGCGACCTCGCCGCGCACTGCGCCTCACCAATCAGGCTCGCGGCAACCCGGGTTTGTTCCGGCCTACGCGCAGCCGATCGCGGCGCTGCGGCGCTCGAGGAGCAGGGTGTCGCACCACTGACCGGCGAGGGGTCCGTGGGTCATGAGGCCGATTTTTTCGCGGATGCCGACGATGTGGAATCCGTGGCGTTTTTGCACGGCGATGCTCGCATGGTTCTGGGGGAACGTCGACGACTGCAGGGTCCAGAATCCCTTGGCCTCCGCCAGCCGGATCAATTCTTCCATCAGGCCGTCGCCGACGCCCCGGCCCCGGAAGGAGCCGCCGACATACACGCTCGCCTCGGCAACCCCGCGATAGACCGAGCGGTAGGAAACGGGAGTCAGCGTCGCCCAACCTGCGAGCGCGTCGGTGGCATCCCGCGCGACCAAGCAGCATTCCGCAACCTTGGTCCGGATGAATTCGCCCCAGGTGGCCGGCGCCGAGCTCTCGAAGGTTGCCAGGCCGGTCGAGATGCCCTCGACGTAGATCCGCTGGACCTCGGGCCAGTCGCCCGCCGTCATGGTGGCGAAGGACATTTTCATGCCGGCTCGCTAGCCGGAAACGTGCCAGCGACGCGCGGCGGGAGCGCCCGGTGCGCGGTGGAGCGGCCGAAATGGTGTTTGTGCACCGATTTTCCGCTGCGGGGCGGCGATCCGGGTGCGCGGCGGGAGCTGCCGTGTTCGCAGGGTCGCGTGTAAACACGCTCCTGCATTCTTCCGTCGACCACAACGCGTTCCACCCTGGTTGACCGGCGTCAGCGCCGGACGTCGTGGCCGGCCTCCGTCAACGCCTGGACGGCGGCCTCGAGCTGGGCGGACTTAACGAACACGAAATCGGTGTCGAATGTGCTGTGGGCGAGAATGCTGACTCCGGCCGTGGCGAGGGGGGCAAGGACGGAGGAAAGGATCCCAGTCTGAGTGAATGGAAACGGTCCCTCGAACTCGAGAATCCGCCAGCCCCCCTCCTGTCGCACGCCCGCGGGCACTTGGGCGGCCGGGCACGCGATCGACAGTTCGGCCGCCGTCCGGATCACACCGCTGTACACGGCGGAGCCGGCCCACGCGGGAACCGGATCGCCGGCGGCGAGCCGGCAGATTGCGAATTCGCCGGCCAGCAGGCGGAGACCGACTCGCGGCATCAGAACAGGGACTTGGCCACAACGCCCACCGCGGTGATGGGGCCGGAATCGTCAAGCCCGTCCAGCGCGCGATCGGCCTTCTTGAGCGTCGACTGGGCGCTCAGGTAAAGGCCGTCGTCGGTGAGCAGCTTCCCGAGCGTGCCCTGGCCGTTGGCGATCTTGTCGGAGATCGCGCGCGCGTTGCCCACGGTGACCTTGAGGTTGTTGGCCGTGGCATCGTCGTAGAGCAGCACGCCGAGCGTGCCCTTGCCGCTCTTGACGTCGGCCACGATGCCCTTGGCGTCGGACATGAACGTGCGCGCGTCGGTGGCGGCGAGCTTGATCTCGCCGACGGCGGCCACGAGTTCGTCATGCATCTTGGGGTCGTTGACGAGGCGCCCGATCGTGCCCTCGCCGTTCTTGATCTTGCTGGTGATGTCCTGGAGGTTGGAAATGGTCTCGGTGAGCTTCGGGCCGTTCTCGGTGACCAGCTTGTCGATTCTCTGGAACAGGTTGCCGTTCTCGCCACCGCCGCCCATGGATTTTCCGATGTCGCCGACGACCTGTTCCAGCTTGGAGCCGAGGCTGCCGAGCTGGCTGATGACCTCGCTCATGTCGACAGTGGGCTTGGTCTTGATCTCGTCCTTGTCCTGGAGCAGCGCCCCGCCGGGCGTGCCGAAGGTGACGCCGAGGTAATTGCTGCCGAGCAGGCTGGACTGCTCGACGCTGGCGACGGCATCGACGGGAATCCGGATGTCCGGGTCGATGTTGAGGATGGCCTCGACCCGGTGGGGGGCGAGCCGGGTGAGGCTGACGGCGCCGACCTTGACGCCGGCCATCCGCACTTCGTCGCCGGTCTTGAGACCCTTGAGGTTGGCGAAGCCGGCCACGAGGGTGTAGCCCTTCTGCTTGAAGAGCCGCCCGCCGTTGAGCGACTCGAACGTGATCCACGCAAGCGCGAGTCCGAGCAGGAAGAAGAGGCCGACGCGGACGGATTGGGATGTGTTATTCATGGCTGGTCTCCAGTTGTTTGAAACGGGGATTCTTCAGGTCGATGACCGGATTGAGGAAATTGGCGATGACGGGGTCGGAGGGTTGCTTGAAATCCTCGCGCTTGCCGACGCCCCGCAGGCGGCCCTCCATCAGGAAGGCGATGCGGTCGGCGATGTTGAAGGCGAGGTCGCGATCATGGGTCACCACGATGCTGGTGACGGCGGTCTGTTCGCGGAGGGTGGCGATGATTTCGGTGAGCGTGGCCGACATCACGGGGTCGAGCTCGGAGGTCGGCTCGTCGTAGAGGAGCAACTGGGGTTCCATCACCAGGGCGCGGGCGATCGCCACGCGTTTCTTCATGCCGCCGGAGAGCTCGGACGGGAATTTCTTCCCGGCTCCCTCGAGCGACAGGATCGACAGCGCATGCTGCACGCGCTCCCGGATCTTGGCCTCATTGCCCAGGCGGTGCTCGCGGGGATAGAGCGCGAGATTGTCGTAGACGGAGAGCGAGTTGAAGAGCGCACCCGCCTGGAAGACCAGGGCGAGCCGGACCTTGTCCCGGGTGGCCGGGTCGGCCGGATCGTACTCGCCGATGCGGACCTCGCCGCTGGTGGGCGATTCCAGGCCGGAGATCTGCTTGAAAAGAACGCTCTTCCCCGAGCCGCTGGGGCCCATGATGCAGAAGATCTCCCCGGGCTTTACGTCGAGCGTGATGTCGGTGAGCACCCGCGTCCGGCCGTAGGCCTTGTTCAGGTGGCTGACGGTGACCCCGAAGGTCTTGCCGACAAAAGGCGTGGCGGTGAAGGAGGCGGTCATGACGACATCAGGAGGGCTTTGGTGACGAAGTAATCGAGCACCAGGATGAGGATGAGCGAGGCGACGACCGCCTTCGTGACCGAGGCGCCGATCTCGCGCGGGCCGCCGCGGGTGTCGAGGCCGATGTAGCAGCAGACGCCCACGATCACGAAGCCGAAGACCTCCGCCTTGATGAGCCCGTCGACGACGTCGTGCGGCTTCATGTACAACTTGAGCGCGGTGAAATAGGCCTCGGAGTCGACCGAGATGGAATGCGTGTACTGGCAGACCAGCGCGCCGCCATACCAGCCGCAGAGGTTGGCGATCAGCGCCAGGACGGGCATCATCACCACCACGGCCGCGAGGCGGGGGAGCACCAGCATCCGCTCCGGCGGGATGTTCATCGTGATCAGCGCGTCCACCTCCTGGTAAACCTTCATCGACGCCAGCTCGGCGGTGATGGCGGAGCCGACGCGGCCCGCGAGCAGGATGGCAACCATCACCGGGCCGAGTTCACGGGCCATGGTCAGGCCGACCAGCGTGCCGATGAACTGCTTGGCCCCGAAATTATCCATGCTGTAGCCGCTCTGCAGCGCGAGCACACTGCCGATGAAGAAGCTCAGGATCGTGACGATCGGCAGTGTCGTGTAGCCGATGAGGTAACACTGCTCGACAAAGCGCGGGAATTGGCGCGGCAGGGTGCCGGCGTACCTCAGCGAGCGCGTGACCAGGAGCAAGGCCCCCCCGATGTGGCCGACGATGATTGTAAGATATTTCATGGCGTCGCGGGCTCCTTGGACTTGCTATCTTTTTTCGGGTGAAAATCGAACAGGAAGAAACTGCCCCGCGCGGCGCCCGCCTCGCGACGCCAGCCGAGCACGGTGAAGTGGAATTCCTGGCGCGCCGGCGAGCAGCGCCAGCTCACGAGGTTCCACAGGATGGAGTGGGAGGTGTCACCGGGCGCGCGCTGGTCCATCCGGTAGACGGCGAACAGCGGCGTGTAGAGGCGGCGGACGACGTCGTTGTGCGGAAAAAACGGCTCGAGCGGACTCAAAAGCTGGAACTGGCGCCGGCCGGCACCGTTGTCCCAGGCGCTGTACAGCGGCCAGAGGTGCTCCTTCCGGGCCGGTGCGGCGGCCGGGTTGGTCAGGCTGTGTTGTTCCAGCGACGAGTAGAGGACCCACAGCAGCTGGGTTTTCTCCTGGGCGACGCCGTCCTCCTTCCACCGGGCGTTGCGGTAGAGGGGCCACAGCACCCACGTCTTGTCGTAGCCCTTGATCACCGAATGCGTGTAAACGGGTGCCCAGCGGTTGATGTAGTGGTCTTCGCCGCGCCCCTGCAGCAGGAAGGGCCAGAAATACCTGCGCTCATCGTATTTCGCCGGCTCCGTTCGACGGGTGTAGCCGAAGAACGGCCAGGCGTACGACTCGGACACGTAGCCCGGGCCGCTCGCACGGGCGTAGAAGGGCAGGGCCCCCAGGCTCACGTCGGGTTGGGGTGCGGACAGGTTGGCCTCCACCTTGTAGCCGAACGGCCAAAGGTAAAACTGGCTGCGGTAGTCGCCCTCGCGGCCGCGCGAGCCGAAGAGCGGCCAGAGCTCGAAGCCATGGTGTCCGGCGCCGTTGATGATCCGCACGAATGGCCACGGGGCCGACGTGATCTGTTTGCCGGCCTTGTCCGTGTTGAAATAAAGCGGAAAAAGATACCAGGTGAGCCGGTCCTTGCCGAAACGCTGCTTGATCGTCCCGGCCACCGGAAAGAAGGCGTGGTAACTGGTCTCCGGCTGCCCGGTTTCCCGGGAAAAATAAAACGGCCAGACGTCAAAGCCATGGACGCCGGGGCGGCCGGCCTCGGGCGCCTCGCGATTGTCGTTTGCCAGATTGAAGAAGCTGAAATGGTGGTAGCCGGGCTCGCTCTTCCAGGTGAACAGCGGGTAGAGGAAGTATGTGGCCTCGGATTTTCCGTCGTGGGTCGTCAGCACGAACGGGCGGAAGGCCTCAACCGTGTCGCCCGCCGCGTCCTTCTGCCAGGAGTAGAATGGGCCGGCCGCCTGCCGGGTCACGGTGTCGCCGGTGTCCTCGTTCACCATGTCCACGCGGAACGGCCACGCGTTTCGCTCGGTCTCGGCGGCGGGCGACACCAAGCCGGCCGCCAGGAGCAGCCAGACAAGGAGGCGTGGATTCATGCGTTGCGATGGTGGTAAGGCATTGCCATTGCCGGGGCGGGAAGGCACTCATGAGCGGCTTCCAAGCCAGCCGAAAGAGCTAATCCCGTCATTTTTGGTGTGCAAATGATATGTTTCAACCTCCACTGGCGGCAAGTGTTCCCTCCAATCGGTGTCGATCGTTCGCTGCGTCCCGCCGCGATCAGGTTGCCCGGGAATTTCCATGCGGATAACCGGCGGTGAAGCGCGGGGAATCCCGCTCATCCTCCCCAAGGGCGACCTGGTCCGGCCCGCCACGGATGCGATGCGCCAGGCGGTTTTCTCCAGCCTCGGCGCCCGCGTGCCGGGGGCGCGCTTCCTCGATCTGTTCGCGGGCAGCGGCGCGTACGGGCTCGAGGCGCTCAGCCGCGGCGCATCGGGCGGGGTGTTTGTCGAGAAAAGCGCCAAGGCGGCCGCCTGCATCGCCCGGAACATCGAGGCGGTCTGCAAAAGCCTTGCACGTGACCGGTCGGGCCTCGACGTCTTCACGATGGACGCCACCGCGGCCCCATACGATGCGGGTGGCGCGCCTGATTTGGTCTTCGTCGATCCTCCCTACGCGCTGATCGGAGAGGTGGCGCCGGCGATCTTTGCGCGCCTGTCGGCGGCGCTGCTCGCGAAGGCGGATCCGGTGATTGTTTTTGAAATGCCCGGCGAGCTGGAATTGAAGCCCGCGGATTGGACCTGCGTGAAACGCCTCGGCAAGGGTGCGCATCAACCGACGGTCTGCTTCTTCAAAGCAAGCCGCGCGTTGCCTTCACCAGCGTGAGGGCGGCAATGGCCGCCGTCTCCGTCCGCAGGACCCGTGGACCGAGGCCGGCCAGCGTGAAACCGGACGCGCGCAACAAATCGCGTTCCATCGCCGACCAGCCCCGCTCGGGACCGAGCGCGAGCACCACGACGGCCTCGCGGGACAGCGGGCAATCCGAAAGCAGGGTCGTGGCCTCGTAGTTGTCGAGGGCCAGCCGCGCGGCGGCCGGCGGCAGGAGCGCCAGCGTTTCCTCCAGCGTGGCGCCGTGCCTGACTTCCGGCACGCGGGTGTCGAAGGCCTGCGCGGCGCCCGCCAGCACCTGGCGCCGCCATTCGCCGTCCGTCCAGAGCGCGCTCCGCGCGTAGCTGGCTTCGGATTTTTCGCAGGCGACGAAATGCAGCTCCGAAATTCCCAGCGTCGTGACGTCCCGCAGGATGTCGCGCGCGGTTTGCGGACGCGGCAGGCCGACCACCATGATGATCGGATCGGCCGGTGCCGGCGGTTCGCCCCACGCAAAGGCCAGTTCGAGGTTCGCGGCGCCGATCGCCACCAGGGTTCCCCGGCCGCGCGGGCCGTTGACCAAGCCGGCGTCAAACGTGTCGCCCGGCTGGCGCCGAAGCACGTCGAGCAGATGCCCCGCGCGCGGATCACTTCGCGGGAGCGGATCCTTTGCCTCCTCGGCGCTGAATAGCAGCAGGTTCACCGGTTCCCAGTTCGCCGCAGCCGCCGGCCCGAGTCACGGCAAAACCAACTCCGGAAATCGGCGGCTTGCCGTCGGCCGCTGGAAACAACGGTCGCCCTCCGGCTGGAGCCGCGGTGGACTCCGGTCGGCTTCCCGCAAGCTCTTTGCCCCCCAAGAGACACGGGGGAAAGGTGTTGCCGGGCCGCGCCCGGCGGGCCTCCCGAACGAACCGGCGAGCGCTCATTCTTGTCATGCCCGGTGCCTTCGGCTTGCTTGCCCGGCGGCGGGCGGTACTGTCCCGCGGTATGACTGATGTGCGAGGTCAACTCGGGAAACCGGAACCCGCCATCCTGCCGTCGGCGGCCAAGGTCGTGGTGATCGAGGACCAGCGGTTGGTGGCGGAGTTTTTCGTGCTCCATTGCCGCGCGATCGGACTCATCGTCGAAGCGGCTTGCGCCAACCTGCACGACGGCCTGGCGGCGGTGCGCCGTTACCAACCGGCCCTGGTCCTGCTGGATTTCTCGCTACCGGACGGCAATGGGCTGGATGCGGCGAAGATCATGTTGGCGGAGTTTCCGGAAATGCGGATCATTGGCATCTCGTCGCACCGGGATCCGTGGACGATGCTGCAGGTGCAGCGCCTCGGCCTGCACGGTTTTGTCGACAAACTGGAGCAGCGCCCGGAAGTGCTGACCGAGGCGATCCGCGCGGTGCTGGCGGGCCGGATATACTACGTGCCCATGGTCAACGAGGCGACCGCCAACCTGCGGCGCGACCCCAAGGCGTTCATCCGCGTGCTGTCGGACTACGAGGTGCGCATCCTCTCGATGATCGGGGAGTCGAAATCAGACGACGAGATCGCCACGATCCTCGGCATCAGCCCGGCCACGATGCAGTCGCGGCGCCGCGACATCATGCGCAAGCTCGACGTTCACACGACGCCGAAGCTGATCCACTTTGCCATCGTCAACGGCCTGACCCGCCCGGAGCAGCTCACGCGACCGCCGTGAGGCGTTCGCGGAGGATCGGGAGTTCCTCGGCAAGCTGCCGGCCCGCCGCCGCGGTCCGGTCCCAGATTTCGTTGACCGCCGACATCTCGACCTCGCGCGCGAAGTCCTCCGCGGCCCGGGCCTGCACAAACGCGAGGCGTCCCACCAGGCGGTGGGCGATGTTGGCCGTCGCCGCGGCGTCGTGCTGGTGGAGCGCTTCCGCCAGCAGCTTCGCCTCGGAATCGAGCTCGCTGAGGTAAAGGTCCAGCTCCTGGCTCAGCGCGACACCCTTCCGCGACGCCAGCAGGCGGAGTGTCGCCAACGGATCGGCGTTCTCCGGCTCGCCCGGCGGGTGGAACGGCGCCGCGGCCCGGCGTGTGCCGGTTGCCGCCGTCAGCGCGGCGCGAACCTTGTTGAGCGAAACCGGCTTGGTGAGGATCGCGTCCATGCCCGCGGCCAGGCACTGCGCGCGCTTGTCGGCGGTGGTGAAGGCGGTCGTGGCGATGATCGGCAGCGCGGCCGGCACGCGGGCCATCGCCCGCAGCTCCCGCGCCACGTCGAGCCCGCTCTTTCCCGGCAGGTTGATGTCCAGGAACACCGCGTCGAAGTCGCCGGCCCGCGCGGCGGCGACGGCGGACTCGAAATCGACGGCGGTGGTGACCTCGAAGCCGGCCTGCTCGAGAAAGGCCGACAGCGCGAGGCGGTTGTATTCCTCGTCGTCGATCACCAGGGCGTGCAGCGGGCCGGGACCCGGCCGGTCCTCGGGCGGCGGCTCCGGCGTGGAGGTCAACGCCGTGGCGACGGGCAGGCTGACCTTGAGGGAGAAGGTCGAGCCTTCGCCGAGCACGCTTTCGACGCCGAGGCTGCCGCCCATCTTTTCGGCGAGCGTCTTGCACATCGCGAGACCCAGGCCGGTGCCGGAAACCCGCTGCTCGCGCGCAGCCGCGCCGCGCTCGAAACGGGAGAACAGGCGCGCCTGCTCCTCGGGAGAGATGCCCGGGCCGTCGTCGGACACCGCGAAGGTGAGATCGACCATCTCGGGCTTGGACTGCTGGCTCCAGACGGTCACGCAGACCTTGCCGCGCCCGGCATACTTGAGCGCGTTGATGACAAAATTGAGGAGGATCTGCCGCAGGCGGCCGGCGTCGCCGACCAGGCAGCGCGGCACGGCGGGGGAGACCGCCACCTCGACGGGAATGCCGTTCTGCGTGCTCAGCGTGGCGGTGATGCCGGTGATCGATCGCATCAGCTCGGGCAGGTCGAATGGCTCCGGATTGATGGTGACGGCCCCCGCCTGCAGCTGGGAGAAATCGAGGATGTCCTCGAGCAGCGTCGAGAGGTGGATGGCGCAATGCCGGAGATTGTCCACGCGCCGGCGGTCGGTGGCGTCGAGGGCGGACGTGTTGAGCGTCGAGGCGAGGCCGACCACGCCGTTCATCGGGTTGCGGATCTCGTGGCTGATGCCGGCGAGGAATTCGTCCTTGGCGGCGTTGGCCTTGACGAGCTCCTCAGTGCGCTTGAGCACGAGCGACTCGAGTTCCTGGTTGCGCCGGCGAATCCGGCGCTCGCGGATCCGGATGAAGCCGAAGATCGCCAGGCCGCCGGCGAGGGCGTAGCTGCCGTAGGCCAGCGGGGTGCGATACCACGGCGGGAGGATGCGGAAACTGTACGTCACCGGTTCGCTGACCAGCCCGGCGCTGTTCACCGCCCGGACCTGGAACGTGTAGTCTCCGTCCACCAGGTTGGTGAATTCAAACGTGCTGCGCGGCGAGGCGGCCGACCATTCCGTGCGGCTGTCGCCCAGCCGGGATTGGAACCAGAGGTCCTTGCGTTCATCGATTTCAGGCGAGCCCACCTGCGCCACCAGGTGGTGCTTGGCGAAAGCGAAGCTGGGCAGCCCCCCCCGGATCGGCGGCTGCCCGGAGGTGTCGTACACTCGCAGCCACGGCCACGCCGGCGGGCGAACGGGGGTAAGCTCGTCCGGCTTGATTCGGACCACTCCCTCCGAACCTCCGATCCAGAGCGCGTCTTCGTTGTCTTCCTGCGTGGCTAAGAGACAGTTCGGAACACCAGCAGCCTCGAGCTTGGGCACGCGCAATTCGATCCAGTCGCCCGGCTCCCCGCGTTCATTGAGCAAGACTTCGCCAATGCCATAGCTTGTGGAGTTGCTGTTGCGGTTGCGTTGGAAGGCAATATAGAGTCGGCGGCCGTTGGGTGAGAGTGTACAAGCGAAACCCGCAACCGTCGGAAACCCGACAATTTGCTGACCAATTCCCGTTCGGGCATCGGCAGAGAAAGCCTGTCTCGCGGTCAGAAAATAGACATGTTGTCCACGGCCCGTCACGGCGCTGATCTCGAATGGCGATCCCGGCCTGACGGCGTCGTGAACAGTGATCAATCGACGGGTTTGTGGATCAAATCGCCAAACGCCATGAACCGCGCTGTTGATCCAGACGTTATCTTGTGGATCGATGGTGAAATGGCTCGCATAGTCTGGGAGTGTACAGAGAACTTCATTTTCCCATCGGCCGTCAGATTGTCGCCGAAGGCGTGCCAAATTTTGGTTTTCGAGGGCAAAAATTACGTCCGCATCGTTCTGCGACGGCGCTACAAAGAAGAAACTCGTTGAAGCCAAACTGACGATCAGTGACACCTGCCGGCCGTCAAAATAGTCAAGTCGGCCAAAACTGCCGAGCAGAAATCCGTCCCGCCAAGGAGCCAGCGCAAAGCATGACGAAGGTAATCCGGAAACTGAATTAAAACGGCTGCTGCCTCCAACTCCTTTCTCCAATCGATAAGCACCACTATCGGTCGCAGCGAAAAGAGTTTTGTCCAATGGGACGAGACAGCTTACGTTCGAGTGGTTGGTTTGACGCCACTCTCGGAACACCGAGACGCTTCCGGTCGCATCGATCCGTGCAATTCCGCTGCCAGATGAAGACATGATCCAAAGCTGCTGTTCCCGGTCGATAAAAAGCGCGTTGACGAGATTTCCGGGCAGCCCGTCTTCCTGGCGTAGGGTCCGAATCAACTGGCGATCGCGTGACATGACGCCGATTCCACCCAGCGTGCCTAGAGCGAAGCTTCCATCGGGCAGACGGGCCACGCTGCTCATCGCGTTCTCGCGAAGAAAATCGATCACCGCTGGCGAGCAGAGCGGCTGGTTTGGCTCACCTGCATAAAACACCCCATCGCGAGAGATGAGCAATAGTTTTGCCCCATGGCGCTCCAACCAGAACGCGACATGCGAAGGTAAATCGGTCGATGAATATTCGCGATGAGGGCCGTCCTTGGTCAGTCGATACAACCCGGTCTCGTTGTGCGTAAACCAAAGTTCGTTCCCAAGGCGTACCGGAAAAAGGCGAAGCTGGGTTGGAAAGTCCCAGACGGTGAATTTCCCGCCGTCCCAACGAAGTACTTTTGATTTGCAGATAAAATATATCTGGTCGCCTACAACTCCACATCCCCAAGTGTTTCCAAATGCTCTGTCGTCCGCGGGCAATTCTGACAAAAGAGAAGTATATACGAATTCTCCAGCGAGAGTCTCCGTGTAGTATCCAAGTTGGTTGATTCCAGCGGCCCAAAGTCGGCCATCTGGCCCAAAGCAAACCGAAGTCAGCGCGTAAGTATTGGGAAGGGGATAATTTTTCCACGTGGCGCCGTCGAATACCAGCAAGCCCTCGCTTGCGAAGAATAGGCGCCCGCGCCCATCTTGTGTCATGCCAGAGATCGGGTTGGTTGTTCCGATCTCTCGTGCCGGGTAAAACTCCAGAGATGGAAGTCCCTGCGTCCGGTCGGTCCAGGCGGCCTTGCCATCTGCCAGCAGCATCAGGCCGATGGCCATGATGGCCGGAAATCGTGGACGAATTAAGCTCATACCGCTCGTCTCGGCAGGAAATCGGGAACCCGAATCGGTCGCAAGCCCGGCCCGCACCTTAAAAAAGGCGTTCGCATTGGCGGCAAATGGGGAGGCAGGGCCTTCAAGATAGGCGATATTCAACCTCCAGTGTGGCACCAAATTAGCCGATTATGCGGAGATGAACTCAATCCTCACTTCAGTCGCCGGGCTCGTTTCGAGCCTTTTGTTGTCCCTCGGATTTGCGCGCACCGCGGCGCGTCTTGACCCTTTGAATAGCGCTGCTGCCGAACAGATGAACACAGGGCCCGAGACAAACATGCCCGCATTCCCCTGCACGACTGCCTGCAATTGGCAGCTCCCCTCTTTCCCTTGCACGACCGCCTGCAATTGGCAGCATCCGGCCGGGGCTTCGTAAATGCGCTGAGCACGGGCCGTTATGATCAACCTCGCATCCTTCCGCTATCGGAAGATCATGGCTGAGTCAGGCGGGCCGATCGAGCGGCTGGCGATGGTGGACACGACGGTGCTGGGAGTCCGGCAGTTTCAGGCCAACGCTTTTCTCCGGCCTGATCTCGTTGCCTGGCGCACGGCGGGAAACGTCTTTGGCGAGGCGGCTGGCACGGGAACAGCCAGCTCGCCAATGGAGGCGCGCTTCAAGGCCATTTCTGAGGCGATCGAGCGCTGGGCGCACATGTCCGTGCTCACGTCGCCGCACCGCGATCGTTATGGCTTTGACGTCGACCCGTCGAGCAACGGGATGGCGGCTTTCCCCGGGCTTTGGCTCCGGCAGGCCCGGCCCGCGGCGCAAATGGAGGCGACCGAGCGTTTCAACGTCCTTTCGTGGTGGGAGGGCCGGCTGCCGGCGACCGAAATCGAGACGCGCTGGCCGGGCATCCGCGCCGTTGTCCTGAGGTCGGACGCGCCGGGCGTGACAGTCATCCTGTACCGGC
>Ga0265327_10003490_pt1 | contig 14951 bp, 9 predicted proteins | sample 41621metaG_FD_202089 | JGI IMG/M metagenome (GOLD analysis project Ga0265327, IMG submission 202089) | Rhizosphere microbial communities from Carex aquatilis grown in University of Washington, Seatle, WA, United States - 4-16-21 metaG | ecosystem: Host-associated > Plants > Roots > Rhizosphere >... | reverse complement strand
TCGCCGTCTTCCATGCTGACGAGCGAGCCGTTTTTGCGCGCCTGAATTTCACCGCGATCCGCTCCGTATTCATGGAATAAGTGTGACATAACGCCAAGCCCGCGAGTTGCGTTGACGAGATCGGTTTCAAAACCAATCAAGCCGCGCATTGGAATCAACGCCTCAATCGTGACTTCATCACCGTGATGGCTCATGTCCTTGATATCCGCTTTGCGACCGGACAAATTCTCTAAGACTGACCCCATGGCGTCCTTCGGAATCTCCAAAAAGAGCTTTTCGATAGGCTCGAGTAAATTGCCGTCCTGATCCTTCTTGTAAATAACTTCGGGACGCGAGACGAGAACCTCGTGTCCTTCGCGGCGCATTTGCTCGACCAGAATCGCAATCTGCATTTCACCACGACCGGCAACATTGAAAATATTCGGCACGTCACTCGGCGAGATGCGTATCGCTACGTTTGTGCGGATCTCCTTGTTCAAACGTTCCCAGATATGGCGGGCAGTCACGAGCTTGCCATCTTGGCCCGCGAGCGGTCCGTCATTGACGGCGAACTGCATCTGAATCGTTGGCGGATCAATCGGCACAAAGGGCAGGGGAGCGCGGTCGTCCCGGTCCGTGATCGTTTCACCGATGAAAACGTCTTCAAAACCAGCAATACCAACGATGTCACCTGCGTGCGCTTCCTGGATTTCGATACGCTTCAAACCTTCGAAATGGAAAATCATCGTGACTTTGCCGACGGTCTTTCGGCCATCACCGTGCAGGCAGGCGGCGGGGTCGCCGATCTTCACTTTGCCGGCGTAAATCTTACCGAACGCAATACGACCGAGATAATCAGAATAATCGAGATTCGCGACCAGCATCTTGAACTCAACGCCCGCATGCGCGCGTGGCGGCGGAATATGTTTCACGATGGCGTCAAAAAGCGGCGCCATTGTGTCGGACTTATCTTTGATGTCGATTTTCGCATACCCATCTTTTGCGCTGGTGTAAACGACTGGGAAATCCAACTGCTCATCCGTGGCGTGAAGCGATACGAATAGATCGAACACTTCGTCCAAAACACGGTGCGGGTTAGAATTGTCGCGATCGATCTTGTTGATGACTACGATGGGCTTCGCGCCCGCTTCCAAGGCCTTGCGAAGCACAAAACGCGTCTGCGCCTGTGGACCGTCCGTCGCGTCAACCACCAGCAGCACGCCGTCGATCATGTTCATGATACGCTCGACTTCGCCGCCGAAGTCCGCGTGTCCAGGAGTGTCTACAATGTTGATATGGAACTCTTTATATTTGAAAGCGGCGTTTTTGGCGCGGATGGTGATGCCTTTTTCGCGCTCCAGATCCATGGAGTCCATGATCCGTTCCTCCCCAGAAATGGCCTGATTGGCGCGAAATGTCCCGGACTGTTTAAGCAAACAATCCACCAGGGTCGTCTTGCCGTGGTCAACGTGTGCGATAATTGCGATATTACGAATGTGTTCCATTATAACGAGCCGCGTAATGTGCCTTATACGGTGGAAAGGTCAAGTTGCGATGCGCAATCGTGTCTTGGATTTGAGCGATCGATATCCGAAGGCGGATATCTATCCAGCCTTGAATCGGAAATTCATTGCTTGATACTTCGCGCATCACCATGAACGAGGTCACTCGCATTCTTGAGCGCGCCGAACGCGGCGATCCGAAGGCCGCGGCGGAACTTCTTCCGTTGGTTTACGGTGAGTTGCGACGACTGGCGGCCCACAAAATGTCAGCCGAAATGCGCGGACATACGTTGCAACCCACAGCGCTTGTGCACGAAGCCTGGCTCCGTCTCGCGGGCAACGATGGCCAGATGCAGTTTGAGAATCGCGGGCATTTCTTTGGCGCGGCCGCCGAAGCTATGCGCCGAATTCTGATCGATCGAGCCCGGCGTCGAGTCGCATTGAAGCGTGGCGCTGGTGCCGAGCAAGTCGATTTGGATGAATTGGAACTCGCGTCGCCTGCCGCAGACGATGAATCGCTGCTCGCACTGAATGAAGCGCTGGAAAAGTTTACCACTATCGACGCACGCAAAGCCGAATTGGTAAAATTGCGCTACTTCGTCGGATTAAATTACGAGCAGGCTGCGGTCGCGCTCGGTATCGCAGTGCCAACCGCCAAGCAATGGTGGGCTTATGCACGGGCGTGGCTTGCAGTCGAAACGCGCCGTTCCCTTCCCGAATAGCGCGTAACGGGCAACATTGCCGGACTGAAAAGTGGTTACTTTGGGTTTCTGCCGGTTCCTCAGAAATAATTTTTAAAATAGACACATACTTTTTGCGCTCCCCTTACGCATGTCTAAGTGAATGAGCCAATCTCACTTAAACAAAAATCAAACCATGAAAACTAAAATGTCCAAATCCACAGTAGCCGGTGCATTACTCGCAATTCTTCTCGTTGGGGCCGGATATGCCGTGACGCAATCGTATGTCGCTTTCAACGAGCAGACACGCGCGGCGGAGCAATCGTCGGCAATCTGTGATCGAATGTTCCAAGCCGAAAGCCTTAACGAAGTCCAACTTGAGGCTGAGAACGATGGGGCGTCTCAAAGTTTGGACAAATTAGTTACTGCGAACATCCAGAGGATCAAGTCGCAACTTACATCGTCGGACGCCGAGGCTCGAACCCTTGCTCAAGCTGTTCTCAAACACATGGCCCATCGCCATTCGCAGGTTGGTTCGATGTCAGCCGTTTTGTCCGCAAATCACTGATGGATCATGCGCCGACGGTTAAGTCTGGACGTTTTGCGTCTTGGATTGCGTCACCGACTAAATAGTATACACGAGCAAGCCTGAAACCACATGCCCTCTCCACAACCACGCGAAGAAGAGATTTTTGCCGCGGCACTGAAACGGCCAACTGCAGAACGCGCCATCTTTCTCGAGGGCGCTTGCCATGGCGATGCGGAGCTGCGCGCTCGACTCGATGCGTTGCTGGCAGCACACGAGCAACATGCTTCGTCCCCCGGGATCAATGATTTGGGCTCGGGCGGCACCGTTAAAATTCGCGAGGGCGAAATTCTCGACGAAGCCGTTGGCAAAACAATCGGCCGCTACAAATTGTTAGAGCGGCTGGGCGAAGGCGGTTGCGGTGTCGTATACGTCGCCGAACAGACCGAACCCGTCCGTCGCCGCGTCGCGCTAAAGGTCATCAAACTCGGCATGGATACGAAGGCGGTTGTCGCCCGCTTTGAAGCCGAGCGTCAGGCGTTGGCCATGATGGACCATCCCAACATCGCAAAAGTTCTCGACGCCGGAACCACCGAAACCGGACGCCCCTTTTTCGTCATGGAACTGGTTCGCGGCATCCGCATTACCGATTACTGCGACCAAGCACACCTAAGCACGAAAGATCGTCTCGAGCTGTTCATCAAGATTTGCCAGGCCATTCAGCACGCGCATCAAAAGGGCATCATCCATCGCGACATCAAACCGTCGAACATTCTCGTCACACTCCACGATGGCGTCCCGGTTCCCAAGGTCATCGACTTCGGCATCGCCAAAGCTACCGAGGGTCGCTTGACCGAAGCCACCGTTTACACCCAATTGCACCAGTTCATCGGCACGCCCGTTTACATGAGTCCCGAGCAAGCCGAAATGAGCGGGCTCGATGTTGACACCCGCAGCGACATCTACAGCCTCGGCGTTTTGCTCTACGAACTGCTCGCCGGCAGCACCCCGTTCGATCCCGACGAACTACTTTCTTTGGGCCTTGACGCGATGCGTCGAACCATCCGGGAAAAAGAACCGGTCCGTCCCAGCACAAGACTGGCGACCCTACAAGTCGGCGAACTGACCACCACCGCCAAACGCCGCTCGGCCGATACACACAAACTCGTTCACCAACTCAAAGGCGATCTCGATTGGATCGTCATGAAGTGCCTGGAAAAAGATCGCACGCGCCGTTACGAAACGGCGACTGGTCTCGCCCTCGACCTCAAACGTCATCTCGAAAACGAACCGGTCTCCGCTCGACCGCCGAGCATTACCTACAAATTCCAAAAACTCGTCCATCGCAACAAACTCGCCTTCGCTGCCGCTACTGCGCTTTTCGTCGTTTTGATCCTTGGCGTCATAGGCACCACCTTCGGCTTCGTGCGTGCCGAAAAGCACCGCCGTCTTGCCCAACAAAATTTCGATCAAGCCCGTGCCGCCGTGAATGATCTGCTCGCCATCTCTGACGAGGATTTATACGACCTGCCCGGAATGCAACCGCTGCGCATGAAGCTGATGCAGTCTGCAGTCGAGCGCTATAAACCATTTCTCGAGCAACCTTCCTCTGACCTCGGGCCGCGGGCGGAATTGGCGAGACTTTATGTAAAGATCGCCTTCACCGCCCACGACTTGGGCGATGACAAGACCGGCGTGCCCCTTTTCAAATCTGCGATAGCCATACAAGATCAATTGATTCGCGAGCATCCCACCGACCGTGCTATACGTTCGGACCTCGGGTGGTCTCACTTTTTATCCACATGGGCCAACAGACACACTCCGCAAGCACAAACAGAGGACTATGTAGCAACGGCAATCTTTGAACGTCTTGTCTCCGAAGACCCCTCCGATCCTCTTGCCCGCGCTGACCTGGCCTGGGCGCTGTGGGATACCGGATGGTCCGACGCCCCTTCTAACCGCCTCGCTGTAGCAGAACGGTCCCTGGCGATCCGAGAACAACTCGTAAAGGAATTTCCTGAGTCAGCCGACTTTCGTCGCGATTTGGCCAACAGTTTGCAACAAAATGCCATTCACTTGACCAACGTCGATGTCCAACTCGCATTGTTTACTCGAGCCACCGAAATTCGCGAACGTTTGCTGGCCGACATGGACAAACACCTGCCGGGCCTTTGGTTGCCGGCACGACCGCGCGGTTGCGAGGCATGGCTTCTGCGCACCAGCTATCTTTGGACGCAACGCGATGTCGCGCGTGGTCTCGGTCGAATTGCGCACGGAAACGTCGCTCTCAAAAATTGGACTACAGCTATGTCCCTTCTGGATCGAGCACTGACTACTTACCGCAAACTCGTCGAACAAAACCCGTCGATGGCCGATTTCAACAACGAACTTGTAGACATACTCAACGACAGCAGAGTCGTATCCATCAAGTTGGGAAATCACGAAGCAGAATTGGCCTTTGCGAACGAGGCCCTTGCGTTCGCGCGGCGATTACCTAACGCCAAACAAAGAGTGTCGGATTTACTGAACGAGCTGGCGTGGATCTACGCCACCGCCAACGATCCGAAACTGCGAAACGGCGCAAAAGCCGTCGAACTCGCCGAAGAAGCCGTCCGCCTGACCAACCGACAATTTCCTGAATCCATCGACACCCTCGCCGCCGCCTACGCCGAAAACCATCAATTCCAAAAAGCTGTCGTCACTCAGCAAGAAGCCATTTCCCTTTTGAAAAGCGATGAGGAAAAGCGCCGTTACATGAAGGAATTCATGTCGAGGCTTAACCTCTACCAGTCAAACAAACCCTATCACGACGATCCCTAGGCGTAGCGCAGAAGGATCAATCTATCGAAAGACTTAAGGTTTTACTAATCAAGAAGTCTAGCCGTGGGTGCTTTTTGAATGGGCAATCCTGATGTAAATTACCAGCCGATGCAGTCGTTCCAGTTTCATCCCGTTGTGGCACGGTGGTTTGAGCAAAAATTTGGCTCGCCCACGGAGCCGCAGCGGTGTGGGTGGCCGGCAATTCAAGAAGGTAAAAACGTCCTCATTGCCGCTCCGACTGGTTCCGGTAAAACCCTCGCCGCGTTTTTCGCGTCTTTGGACCAACTCTTCCGCGAAGGTTTGGAAGGCGAATTACCCGATGAAACTCGCGTCCTCTACGTCTCTCCGCTCAAAGCGCTGAGCAACGACATCCACAAAAACTTGGAAGAACCGTTGGATGGTTTGCGTGCCACTTTATTACAGGGCGAAGGTCGCGATATCCCGGTTCGTGCCGAGGTCCGCACTGGCGACACCTCCGCGTCCAAGCGTCTGGCCATTGGCAAAAAGCCGCCTCACATTTTGGTTACGACACCGGAGTCGCTCTACTTGATGCTCACATCCGAAAGCGGTCGCAAGGTGCTGAGCACGGTCCGCACATTAATCGTCGACGAAATCCACGCGCTCGTCGGGAATCGCCGTGGCTCACATCTGGCGTTAAGCATGGAACGTCTTGCCGCATTGGTGAAAGACGCGAACCCGAAATTCGGCCCGCTCCAGCGCATCGGTCTTTCCGCGACACAGAAACCGATCGAAGAAGTCGCGCGCTTTCTTGTCGGTACAAGAAATATCGATAAAAACGGTAAACCGAACTGCACCATTGTCGATTCTGGTTACGCGCGAAAAATGGATCTGGCGATTGAACTGCCCGGTTCTCCGCTCGAGGCCGTGATGTCCAACGAAGTTTGGGATGAGGTTTATCAGCGTCTGTGTCAGTTAATCGATGAACATCGGACGACCCTCATTTTCGTAAACACACGTCGCCTTGCAGAGCGCGTGACGCATCAACTTGCTGGGCGCCTCGGCAAAGACAAAGTCACATCGCATCACGGTAGCCTTTCCGCCAAGCTTCGTCTCGATGCCGAAAATCGTCTCAAACGCGGCGAACTAAAAGCCCTCGTCGCCACCGCCTCGCTGGAACTCGGCATCGACATCGGCTCCGTTGATCTCGTCTGCCAAATCGGCCCGACCCGTTCCATCGCGACTTTGCTTCAACGTGCCGGTCGCGCCGATCACCGTCGTGGCGGTATGCCCAAAGCACGTTTATTCCCGCTTAGTCGCGATGAACTCGTTGAAACCGTCGCCACTATTCATAGCATCCGCCGTGGAGAACTCGATGCCATCATCATGCCTGAGAAGCCGCTCGACGTTCTCGCTCAACAAATGGTCGCAGCTGCTGCCTGTGAAGATCTAGAAGAAGATCAACTCTTTCAGATGATGCGTAGCGCATATCCCTATCGTTATCTGACGCGTGAAGAATTCGATGAAGTCCTGCGCATGCTCGCCGAAGGTTTCAGCACCAAACGCGGTCGCCGCGCCGCGCTAATTCACCACGATGCGATCAATCATCGAATCCGCGCCCGTCGTGGTGCTCGTCTCACCGCGCTCACTTCTGGTGGCGCGATTCCCGATAACGCAGATTATCGTGTCGTCGTCGAACCTGGTGAAACTTACATCGGCACCTTGAACGAAGACTTTGCTATCGAAAGTTTGGCCGGCGATATTTTTCAACTTGGCAACGCATCGTGGAAAATATTGCGTGTCGGCACTGGCGTAGTTCGTGTCGAAGACGCTCACGGCCAACCTCCCAGCATGCCGTTCTGGCTGGGCGAAGCACCCGGTCGCACCGCGGAACTGTCGCAATCGATCTCGAACCTGCGCGAAAACATTTTCAAAATCATTTCTGCGGCGTCAGCAGGGCAGGGGGAGGAATCTATCGCCAAATGGCTGGAAGCTGAAATCAACTTGTCATCACGGGCTGCGCGCCAACTCGCCAATTACTTCGCCGAAACCTTCAAATCTCTGGGCGTAATCCCATCGCAGACAACTTTAGTCATCGAACGTTTCTTCGACGAATCCGGCGGGATGCAACTCGTCATCCATTCTCCATTCGGCATCCGCATCAATCGCGGTTGGGGTCTCGCGTTACGAAAGCGTTTCTGTCGTTCGTTCAACTTTGAACTTCAAGCCGCCGCCACGGATGACGCCATTGTCCTATCGTTGGGAACAACTCATTCGTTCCCCCTCGACGAAGTATTCCGTTATCTCAACAGCAAAACCGTTCGCGACATTCTCATACAAGCGCTGCTCGACTCACCCATGTTTCCTACCCGGTGGCGTTGGAATGCCTCACGCGCACTTGCATTGCCGCGCCATCGCAGCGGTCACAAAATCCCCGCAGCCTTGCAGCGAATGGAGTCGGAGAATTTATTGTCTGCCGTTTTTCCAGATCAGCTCGCCTGCCTTGAGAACATTGTTGGCGACCGCGTTGTTCCCGATCATCCGCTCATTAAACAAACAATCGACGATTGCCTTGTTGAAGCGATGGACATTGACGGCTTGATAGGCGTCATCAAGAAAATTGAAGCCGGCGCAGTCGAATGCATCGCGCGCGATTTGCCGGAGCCGTCACCGCTCGCGCACGAAATTCTCAACGCAAAGCCCTACGCATTCCTCGATGATGCCCCACTCGAGGAGCGCCGCACTCACGCGGTTTACACGCGCCGCGCCGGGCAAGCTTCCAACGACCAGGGCTTGGGCATCCTTGATATTGCTGCAATCGATCAAGTCGCGAAAGATGCATGGCCTCGGGCCATCAACGCCGACGAACTGCATGAAGCGTTGCTCTTAATCGGGACTGTGACTGAAGAGGAAATCCGCTGGTGCGCCCGAAGCGATGAGGCGAATTCGATGCGAGCAAACGGCAAGAACTATCTCGATGAACTCATCCACGACAAACGTGCCGGTCATCTTAGCAACGGTTTTTGGATAGCAGCGGAACGATTGCCAATGCTCGAAGCAGTTTATCCCGATTGCGCTGTCACTCCTTCGATTTCTGCCCCCGATTCCGAGCGAAAAAAGGAATGGGAACGATCCGACGCAATTCGCGAACTCGTCCGCGGCCGCATGGAAGTCCTTGGTCCCACAACCGCTCCCGCACTTGCCTTGTTCTACAAACTGCCGCAAACCCAAATTGACGCCGCTTTGCTCGCGCTCGAAGCGGAAGGATTTATTTTGCGCGGCAAGTTTCATCCCGATGCGCAGGAAACAGAATGGTGCGACCGCCGATTGCTCGCGCGCATTCATCGTCTCACCATCAATCGCCTCCGCGCCGAAATTCAGCCTGTCACGCTCGCTGAGTTTCAACGTTTCCTCGCCGCGTGGCAATGCGTCGATTCCGAGCACCGCATGCAGGGCGTTGCTGGCGTCGACGCCGTTCTCACCCTCCTTGATGGTTATCAAACGCAAGCCGCCGCGTGGGAGCCTGAAGTCCTCGCGTTACGCGTGAAAGATTACACGCCGCAATTGCTCGACCAACTGTGCTTCACTGGTCGCATCGGTTGGGGCAGGTTATCACCGCAACCGAACAAGAACGGCCGATCAAATTCGCCGATTCGTTCAAGTCCCATTTCCATTTATACCCGCCGCAACATGCCGTATTGGTTGGCACTGTCTGAACCTCCGTCAGTAACCGACTTCTCGGCGGATACCAACTTTGTTTTGGAAACGCTCGCCCGGAGCGGCGCGCTGTTTTTCGGCGAACTGACAAAACAGACTGACCTCCTACCGTCGCGTGTCGAACAAGCCTTAGGTGAACTTGTTGCGGGTGGCCTCGTGACGGCCGACAGCTTCGAAGGCCTGCGCGCATTACTCATTCCTTCCGACAAAAAGATTCCATTCGCCGACACCCAGCGCGTTCGTCATCACAAAAGCGTCACCAGCGTAGAATTCGCCGGACGCTGGTCATTGTTGAGCCATCCTTCCGAGTACAATCAAGACGAAGCGACGGAATCTTTCGCGCGGACATTGCTGCGCCGATACGGAATTGTTTTTCGTCGCATGATCGAACGCGAATCGCTCAACGTCTCGTGGTTCGAATTAGGGCGCGCCTATCGTCGTCTCGAAGCGCGTGGTGAAATCCGCGGCGGCCATTTCGTCAGTGGTGTAAGTGGTGAACAATTCGCATTGCCCGAAGCTATCGGCCTGCTTCGTTCGATTCGCAAAACTCCTCCGACCGGTGAACTCATTACCATCAGCGGTGCAGACCCATTAAATCTCGCTGGGATTCTTGCCCCCGGCCCGAAAGTAACCGCCATCACCGCCTCACGCGTTCTCTTGCGAGACGGTGTGCCCATTGCCGCATTGGAAGGGGGCGATGTTGTGATTTTAGATCGAGAAGTTTCGCAGCTGGAAGTTGAACGCGCCTTGAAGGTTGGAAGTTTGCCCTTGGCATTACGCCCTTACTACTCGTAGCAGTCGGGGAAGCGACTCAAATCTCTACAACTTATTTCCCGACAGTCCGCATCACGACGAACCAAGCCGTGTTATTTTTGTCACTACCGGCGAGCGTCACCCATTTCCCTGGTGCAAGCGAGTGTTTCCCTTTACTGACTTGTTTGCCGTTCCCGATGCAATTTACTTCAATCCAATTTTTTCCGAGATTTTTCACTTCCAACTTGCACTTCTCGCTCATCTGTAAAATCCCCGTTTTATTATCAGGAATCTTCAGATCCTTATCAGTGATTTCGTAATAATTACTCCACTTAAAAATACGATGCAGATCGGCTGAGAGCTTCGGGTCCTGAACCACGGCGTGTTTGACCTTATTAGTCACGTCGTTACTCCCCCAGATCAGCTTGGCTTCAAGCTGCATGTCTGCCGCCCTTGCGCTCATCATTGCGATGAACAACCCAAATATCAAAGCCGCTCTAGACATCATATTACATCGTCACTATCGACTGAATTCTCATCCTGGACCGGTTGATCGGTGTTATCCTGCAACCACACAACCGTCATGCCAGCCGATTGATCGTGAAAAGTCAATGTACTCATTTCATCCGAAGTTGCCGTAACCTCATCGTAACCCGGTACTGAAAACTGATTCAAGGTCACCGTTGCAACCGCTGCCGCAACCGCCAAGCCGGCCAACGGCAAACCAATACTGCGAAAAATCGAGAGTGGATTCCATGGGGCAGGGGACACGCGCTTCGTGCCAGACGCTTCCTCGCGTTCAATCTGCAATCGGATCTTGTTCCAATAAAACTCGCGTAACTCAGGCACAGCAACCGTCATCTCGTTTTGAGCGAGCGCCGCTTTCGTCTGGCGCAATTCAGTGGCCAAAGCTTTCGCTTCCGCATCGCGTTCGACAAGCTTCGCGATACCGCGCGCCTGCCAACCGGACAATTCCCCATCAACCCACGCCTGAATCTTAATTGTTAATTCGTCGTTCATTTGTCTGCTCTCTAAAAGTTTTAACGCTTTAACTTTCTTATCCTCTCAACCACGGTCACTCCTTCTGCTCCCGCTTCAAACCCTGCAAAAGCGATGCCATTCTTCGTCTCGCATAAAACAATCGCGACATCACAGTCCCAATCGAGCACTTCATCCGTTTCGCGATTTCCTTATATTCCAACTCTTCAAATTCATGCAGCACCAGGACCGTCCGGTGCTCGTGCGACAACTGAGCCAGCGCCCGATCAATCCGCTGCCTCAACTCCCCGCGCTCCAAACCCTCGGTCGGATTCACCGTCACCACCGGCATCTGCCGTTCCACACCGCCGGTTTCTTCATCCATCATCTCGATGGACTCCGCGCGTTGCCGTTTATGTTTGCGCAATTGGTCCAGGCACAAGTTAATTACGATTCGTGTCATCCATGTGACGAAACTGGAATCACCCTGGAACTGAATCAGCCGCTGCCACCCTTTCACCCACGCTTCCTGAGAAAGATCAAGCGCTTCATCTTCGTTACGCATCATGCTGAACGCACGTGCGTAAATCTTATCGCGATGTCGCGCCACCAATTCCTCAAAGGCCACCATATCGCCTTTGCGGGAAGACGTAACCAAGTCTTGGTCGCTCATCGCTGACTTATCCTGGTTCGTCGACATAGGTTTGACGCTGCTGATAGACAATTATTCAGCGTCGCGCGTTACAATTTACCTTTAGTGGAAGGAAGTTTATTGGCAATGCGAGGATCCCTTTGGCAAGCGCCGTCAATGGCTCTTCCAAACGACTTAAACAGCGACTCCACAACATGATGCGGCTCTTCGCCGTATAACAATTCGAGGTGCAAATTGGCTTTGGCTTCGTTCGCAAAGCCCTGAAAAAATTCTTTTGCCAATCCAAACCGGAACGCCGAAGACATATCCTGCTTCTTCTCCGCTTTGGTCACCGCCTTATAAGAAAAATCATCGAGACCGCGCCAAACAAAATGTGGACGCCCGCCAAAATCAACGACACAACGCGCGAGCGTTTCATCCATCGGCACATAAGCTTCACCGGTAAACGGATTGCGCGGATCAAACCCGGTGCCATACCTTTTAATTCCTTTCTTTTCCCCGAGCGCCTGCACAAAAGCCTGACCGAGCGCGAGCCCACAATCTTCTACCGTATGATGCGCATCCACATGCAAATCCCCTTTGCATTTCAATTCGAGATCCAGCGTCCCATGCTTTGCCATCAACGTGAGCATGTGATCGAAGAACCCGACTCCGGTGGAAATCGAAGACTTCCCCGTCCCGTCGATATTCAGCGACAGAGAAATTTGCGTCTCAGTCGTTACACGTTTGATGCGCGCCTGCCTCTTTTGCATTGGCAGAAGTTAAACAGCGTTATGCGGGAAAACAAACCGTAATTCCGCGCTCGAAAGTGGGCCGGCAGTTGAACTCATAGTTTCGGCTTTTTGAATAGTCCGGAATCGAAGCTGGAAGTTCAGCCGCAAGCTATCTACAGTAACTCTAACGGGCCCGTAGCTCAGCGGTTAGAGCAGGCGACTCATAATCGCTTGGTCCCCGGTTCAAATCCGGGCGGGCCCACCAATTTAATGCGGCCCATTGGCATTCGTCTCAACTGCATAAACTTTCCCGTCGAAAGCCAACGCATAAAGCTCCCCATCCAGATCCTCGGCAAAGCTGGCGATGTTTTTCGGTTGCGACAACAACGTCCCGTATTCAGTCACATTCCCGTTTTCGTAGCGCAGGCCAAAAATAGTTCCCAACGTAAAATCCGCATAAATATAAACCCCGCGCATTGCCGGAAACTTGGTGCCGCGATAAACGAACCCACCGGTCACGCTGGTGCCGAAGGCATGTTTAGGAAATTTTGCGCCTGCCAATAACGCTGGCGAGTGCGGATACTCGATGACGGGCTCGACATAACGCGCCCCTTCCGGCCCCGGCTTAAATGGATGCAAACCCTCTCGCACATTCCATCCGTAATTGCCGCCTTTCACGATGATATCAATTTCTTCCCATAAATCCTGGCCGACGTCTCCGGCCCACATCTGTCCGGTTTCGCGATCCCAACTGAATCGCCACGCATTACGCAAACCCCAGGCCCAAATCTCCCCGCGCACACCGTATTTTTGATTCGCGAACGGATTGTCGCCGGGAATCGCGTATTGCAATGCATTGGTTTGCTTTCGTTCGACCAACGTCGTTCGCGAATCTACGTCGATCCGTAAAATCTTTCCCAACAACGCCGCCGAATTCTGTGCGTTATTGTGTGGATCATTGCCAAGCCCACCGTCGCCAAGCGTGATATATAAAAATCCATCGGGCCCAAAGCTGAGCTGGCCACCTTTGTGATTGGGATAGGGCTGTGTCACCTCCATCAATCTCCGTTCCGACGCCACGTCCGCTTTATTCGAGTCGGTCGTCGAAACCTTGAACTCACTAATCACGCTGCGCCGCGGATCCTGCTGATTGTAATAAATGTAAAATAGCCCGTTGGTTCGAAAGTGCGGATGAAACGCCATCCCAAGCAGGCCTTCCTCGTTCGAAGCGAACGGTTTTCGGCTGACAATGTTCAGGAACTCATTTGTCTCCTTGCCATCAGACCCTTTCGCAACAACGACAATTCGTCCCTTTTGTTCGACAATAAAAAACCGTCCCGAACCGTCATTCGCCTCCTCCATTCGTACCGGTCGGTCGAGTGTCAACTCTGGAAATACCGAACGAAATTTCACGGTCGGCAACTCTGCGTGCGAACTTGCGGCCGTCGCAACAACGCATACACCTATCGCAATCAATGCGCACCAGCCGTCGATGCGGAAAATAAAACGTCCTTTGTCAAACATGTCGTGTTTGACGACTCTAACTCAAAAACCCTTCACGGAAAAGTATTACGTGCCGGCGCCGGCTAGGTCATCAGCGGTTTTCAATCTAACACAGAACACGCTCCCCTTATCCGCCTCCGATTCCACCCAAACCTCGCCGCCCAACTTTTCAACAGAACGTTTCACCGTCGCGAGACCAATGCCAGTCCCGGGATAGTCATCCGGCCCGTGTAACCGTTGGAACACTTCAAATATCCGTTCGTGATATTGGGGCGCGATTCCGATCCCATTATCTTTCACGAAAATCACGGCTTCGGTTACGCCTTTGCGCCAGTTGATTTCAATTTGCAGCGGCACCTCTTGTTTCCGATAAATGATGGCGTTCTCAATTAAATTACCGAAAATCTGATGCAAAAGCGTTGGCTCCCCAAGCACTCGAGGGAGATCATTCGCGACCGTCACTTGCCCGCCAACGCTGTTTATCCGCGCCTGAAATTCATCCAGCGTTTCAGCGATCAGGTCTTGCAATACGATCGACCGCACCAGAACCATTTGTTTCCCGACGCGGCAATACTTCAACAAATCATCAATCAATTGCATCATTCGATCGCTCGCATGAATGACCCGATCCAGAAACGCCCTGCTTTCCTCATTAAGCAGATGGCCGGAATCCTCGCGGATAGCCCGCGAAAATCCAATGATCGCGCGAATCGGTGCCCGCAAATCGTGTGATGCCGTATAGGTAAACGAAGCCATCTCTTTGTTCGCTTCAATCAACTGCGCCGTTCGTTCCTCCACTCTTTGTTCCAGTTCAGTATTTAGTCGTTTAACCTCCTCTTCCGCTTGTTTCAACTGTGAGACGTCGATTCCCACACCAACGAGACATGCGTGTCCCTCGAGGTGAACCAGTTTCCCGGTGCAATAAAACGGCAGGCGCTCTCCTGCTTTCGTTAATAAGTTCAATTCTACATCCGATTCGCCGCTCACAAAAACTTTGTGAATGCGCTCGGAAACCATTTCTTTTTCCTCTGGAGGTACAAAATTAGTCGCATACATCTTGCTGATTTCCTGGGATGAATAGCCGGTAATTTTTTCGAGGTTTTCGTTCCAGCGCAAATTCAGCCCGGTGTCTTCCAGTAGATAAAAAATGCCCGGCAAACTACTGATCAG
>Ga0265327_10003489_pt1 | contig 14952 bp, 9 predicted proteins | sample 41621metaG_FD_202089 | JGI IMG/M metagenome (GOLD analysis project Ga0265327, IMG submission 202089) | Rhizosphere microbial communities from Carex aquatilis grown in University of Washington, Seatle, WA, United States - 4-16-21 metaG | ecosystem: Host-associated > Plants > Roots > Rhizosphere >... | reverse complement strand
AACAGCGATCTTGAAAAACTCACCCAAAACCCAGCTAACTGGGCCAGTTGGGGCGGTGATTACGCCGGTACTCGTTACAGCAAACTCAGTGAAATCAACGCGACTAACGTAAAGAACTTGCAACCCGCTTGGTCTTTTTCTACAGGCGTCTTACGCGGACATGAAGGCGGTCCTTTGGTTGTCAATGATGTTCTTTACATCCATACCCCTTTCCCTAACACCGTTTACGCCATTGACCAAAAAACTCAATCCGTTATCTGGGAATTCACGCCAACACAAGATGCCGATGTAACTATTCCGGTTATGTGTTGCGATACTGTTAACCGTGGTTTAGCTTACGGTGACGGTAAAATCTTCTTACAACAATCCGATACCGTATTAACCGCGTTAGATGCTAAAACCGGTAAACGCGTATGGAGCGTACAAAACGGCGACCCTAAACTGGGCATGACCAATACTTCCGCTCCGTTAGTCGTTAAAGATATGGTTTTGACCGGTATTTCCGGCGGTGAGTTCGGTGTTCGCGGCTTTTTAGCGGCTTATAACATCAACTCCGGCGAATTGGTTTGGAAAGGCTACAGCATGGGGCCTGACAAAGACACCCTGATTGACGCCAAGAAAACAACTACCTGGAAAGATGGCAAAACTGTTCCAGTAGGTGCTGATTCAAGTATCAGCACTTGGCAAGGCGACCAATGGAAAATCGGCGGTGGTACTACTTGGGGCTGGACCAGCTATGACCCTAAATTGAACTTGATTTATTACGGATCCGGCAACCCATCTACTTGGAATCCGGTACAACGTCCAGGCGACAACAAATGGTCTATGTCATTATGGGCTCGTGACGCCGACACCGGTGCGGTTAAATGGGTTTACCAAATGACTCCGCACGATGAGTGGGATTTTGACGGCATCAACGAAACCGTTCTGGTTGACCAAGAAGTTAAAGGCAAAATGCACAAAACTATCGTGCATTTCGACCGTAACGGTTTTGGCTACACTTTAGATCGTGAAACCGGCGAACTGCTCGTTGCTGAAAAATTCGACAAATCGGTTAACTGGGCAACTCATGTCGACATGAACAGCGGTCGTCCACAAGTTGTGTCTAAATACAGTACCGAGCAAAACGGCGAAGACGTTAACACCCAAGGCGTTTGCCCTGCTGCGTTAGGAAGTAAAAACCAACAACCGGTTTCTTACTCGCCGCAAACCGGTTTGTTCTATATTTCAGGTAACCACTTGTGCATGGACTACGAACCGTTCGAAGTTTCATACACAGCCGGTCAGCCTTATGTTGGCGCAACATTAACTATGATGCCTGCCGGTGCGGATGTGATGACAGGTAAACCAGATGGTACAACCAACCTGGGTCAGTTCACAGCTTATGACGCTAAAACAGGTAAAATTGCCTGGTCTAACAAAGAACAATTCTCTGTGTGGTCAGGTTCTGTTGCAACTGCCGGCGGCATAGTATTCTACGGCACTCTGGAAGGCTACCTGAAAGCGGTTGACGCTAAAACCGGTAAAGAACTGTACAAGTTCAAAACACCTTCCGGCATTATCGGCAACGTTAATACTTGGGAATTCGGCGGTAAACAATATGTTGGCGTTCTTTCAGGTATCGGCGGCTGGGCGGGTATCGGTATCGCTGCCGGTCTGGACACCGGCGATGCGGGTTCAAACTCTGAAGGTTTGGGCGCTGTGGGCGCATACAGAAGCTTAAGTTCTTACACTAAACTGGGCGGTACATTAACTGTATTTACATTGCCTAGTAACTAAGTATTCAATAGATATTCCTGCCGCAGAGCGGGGAATAAATTGAAACACTGAGTCGATCTGATTTTTAGGTCGTCTATAAAAGCCTCGGTTGATTCATCTACCGGGGCTTTTTTTTAACTCTTTATACAGTAAACTATGCACCTGTTTTGCGCTCTCCTGCATTATTCCGTGCAGCCGTCCTTATCGTTTGATACACCCAAGGAGATATTAATGAGGACTTTACCTCGTATTTGCACTATACCGGTCATCTTGCTTCTAATTACATTCAGTTTTTCCGCTTTGGCAGAAGAAAAATTCAAAGTCTGCGCCGACCCGTTGAATCCGCCTTACTCGACAAAAAACAGAGACGGTTTTGAAAACAAAATCGCCGAACTGTTTGCCAAAGAACTTGGCCAGACTATTGAGTACACTTGGTTTCCTCAGCGCATCGGCTTTATTCGCAACACCTTAAACGCGCCGCTTAAAGACAGCGATGTGGAAAGTACCGAATATAAATGCGATATCATTATGGGGGTTCCTGAAGGCTATGATCTCACATTAACCACTTCGCCTTATTACAAATCGACTTATGTGCTCTTAGTCGCCAAAGGGCGCGGTTGGGATGATATTACCGATGCAGCTCAATTAGTTAATCTGCCTTTGCAAAGACAGGAAGCTTTGAAAATTGCGATGTTTGATCGTGGACCGGGAACAACCTGGATGCAGAAAAACGGTCTGCTTGATGTCGGCATCCCCTATCAATCCATGTCCGGCGACGATGAAAACAATGTCGCCATGCAAATTGAAAAGGATCTTAAAGCGAAAAAAATTGATATGGTGATTCTGTGGGGACCTATGGCGGCCTATGTGATTGAACAAAGCCCCAAAAACAGTTACACAATGATTCCGATGAAACCAACCCCGGATGTGAAGTTTGATTTTGCTATGGCAATGGGGGTACGCAATAGCGATAAAGCAAGAAAAGAAGCCCTAGATAAGCTGATTACCAACAAAGCTGACGAAATCCGGGCCATTATGACTCGTTACAATATTCCTCTACTACCGCTATCTAAGCAGGTTATTCATAAAGACAAGGATTAGTTGTTCGTTAAGGGCGACCTATCCGGTCGCCCCAGCAAAAAATATTATTTACGGTTAAACAAGCCAATCAGGTAAGCGAATCTGACTGCGCGTTCATGCGAGAGCTGATTCCATTGAAAGCGCCATTTCCAATTGTTCATCGTCGTACCGGGGATATTCATGCGATGCTCGGAGCCTAGCTCCAAAATATCCTGCATAGGAATGATTGCAAGAGTTGCAACCGATGCCAAGGCGGCATGAATTAACGCGCAATGCAAGGGCATGGCCGGATTGCCCAGATAATTGTAGATGTAGTTTCTTTCGTCATTGCTGATGCTCTGCAACCAGCCTAAAGTCGTGTCATTGTCGTGAGTTCCGGTATAAACGACGCAATTTTTTTCATAATTATCAGGTAAGTAAGGATTGTCGGGGCCGCCGCCAAAGGCAAACTGCAAAATCTTCATGCCCGGTAAAGCGAACTCATCTCTTAACGCTTCAACTTCGGGCGTAATAATGCCCAGATCTTCAGCCACCAATGGAATGGCCCCATGCGCGGCTTTTATTGCATTTAATAATGCTTTGCCGGGCGCTTTGACCCACAGCCCGTTAATGGCGGTATCTTCATTGGCGGGTATTTCCCAGGCGGCTTCAAGCCCTCGAAAATGGTCGATACGAATAATATCGAACTGCTCTAACTGGGTTTCCATTCGATCTACCCACCATTGGAATCCGGTTCTTTTTAGGTGGTTCCAGTTGTAATGCGGGTTTCCCCAGCGTTGTCCCGTTTCAGAAAAATAATCGGGCGGTACACCGGTTACAACAGACATTTCACCGGATTCATCGAGCTTAAAAACATCGCGATGAGCCCAGACATCGGAGCTGTCGTAAGATACGAAAATAGGAATATCGCCAAACAAAAACACGCCATGCCGGTTGGCATAGGCTTTTAGCTCAAGCCATTGCCGAAAGAACACATATTGTTCGAATTTAATACACTCAATTTGGGTTTTTAACCGGCGACCGGCTTCTTTTATGGCTTTGGGCTCTCTTTCTTTGAAATGCTCGGGCCATTGGTTCCAGCTCTGTTGATTAAATTCAGCTCTAAGCGCTAAAAACAAGGCGAAATCATCGAGCCAGAAGGCCTTTGATTGGCAAAAACGCTCGAAGTTGTCCTTATCCAGTTGTTCATCGGATTCCAGGAAGCCGTAATAAGCTTTTGTTATCAGACATCTTACGGCGCAGTTACCGGCGCATTCTTCACATCTGTCCGTGCGTTGCAGCCAGCCTTGCTTTACTAACCAATCAATATTGATTAATGCCGGATTGCCGGCATGGGCCGATAGGCATTGATAAGGCGAACCGTCGGCATGGGTCATGCCTAAAGGCAAAACTTGCCATACGCTGGCCCCGGAGTCTTGCAGAAACTTTACAAAATTATACGCTTCCTCCCCCAAATCACCCTGACCACCCGAACCCGGTAATGAGGTAATGTGCAACAGAATGCCGGCGCGACGTTTATTTAAGATGTCATTCACACTGAGTGATCCCTTGTTTAAGTTTGAGTTGTTAACTTGTAGAACGCGCCCTTCGGCAATGCTCTTTTGAGCGAAAGCGAAGGGCTGAGGACGAGCTTTTTTATTGCGTTCAGGTCCGATTTAGTTCAGTTCGACACCGGGCCGCATTGCGCCGCCCATAGCCGGAGTGCCGGAGCCTTGGGTAAACGACATAGCCAGATAAGCGGGCGGCTCCTCGCCCAGCAATCGGTATAAATTAGCCAAGTTAAGCCGGAATTGTTTTTCAAAGTTACTGACCGCTTCGCCGGGGTTATAATCGCCGAACCACCAGAACCAGTCGGAGCCTTCGCAAATAGCCAATTGAAGTTCGGCTTGTTGCACTTGCTTATCGGTTAACCGGCCGGCTGAAATGGCCTTGTCGAAGGTCCACTTGACGTCTCCGAGCATATCCCAACCTCGATTTTTGTCGGCGTCGCCGATCCAGGTCGAGAAAGTCCCGTAAACCCAACTGCCCGCAACCATTTTCGTCAGCGGCTTCACTTCAACCTTGTTATGCAGACATTCCGAAAAAGTGGTTAATTCAATAGCCGGGTGGCTTGCCAGCCGTTGATATAAGGCGCTGAGAAAGTGGTAGCCGTTATCGGGAAAATATTCCCAGGCATTTTCGCCGTCCATGATAATGGACACCACTTTATCACCGGGTTCGTGTGCGGCAATATTTTCCAGATGGCGGATTAAGTCGCCGACAGCGTCGTCGGCATGCCATTTTGAATATTCGAAACCGATAAGATCGGACAGGCCGTCATCCCTGAAAAAGCAGGCGATATGGGTTCTTTGCAGCTTAAAAGGATGATGAACGCCTGCCGGTTTAAGATTTTCAGGTAGGTTCAAGCTATTATGCAGCACGGAACCGCCACTGGCCGTCCAGTCAAAACCAAAGTCACCCAATATTTTCAAGGTTTGTGCGCAAACACTCCCTTCCGATGGCCAGCAGCCTCTCGGTTTAAAGCCGAACAAGCGCTTAAAGGTCTGCACACCCTTTTCAAGGTGCCATAAAACCCGTTCGGCTCCGCCTGGATAGGTATCCAGCTCCGGTAAAGGGGCGCTTGGCATCGCCTCATGGGTAGACTTCAAGTCCAGCAACAGCGGCATGATGGGATGAGCGTAAGGGGTAACGGAAAGTTCAACCTGTCCTTTCCGGGCTAATGCCTTGTATCGGCAAATAATACCGCTCAGCTGCTCGGCAATCACTTCTAAAATTTCTATCCTGTCGTGCAGGGTATAGCCGCAACCTTTCTCGATTAAGCGTTTTATTCGGCTATCGGTTAATTTTACCGTTTCTCCCATCCACACCAGATGATACCAAACCAGAATGTCGCTGATAAATTGCGAATTGACATAGGTTAACGAGTCATAATGATGTTCAAGCCACTCGGCCATCTCAATCAATCGTTTGAAGGTTGGATAACGGTTTATTTGCCGTTCCCGATTGGCCCGCATACAGTCTTTAACCAATTTCATGCGCTGTTCGGGGTCGGCGGGGATACTGGGATTAACCAGCGCCGCCAATAAAGGATCGGTAATCGAAATGCGGTCATGTAAATAGCCGTTGGCTTGTCGGGCATATTCCTCGATTTGCTCCAGCAGTATCGGCGCGAAGTTCACCACCGCTTTGGCTTTCGGCACGGCTTCCAGATGCGCCGCCATATCGACATAGTCTTTAATAACATGTAGATAGGTCCACGGCAGCTTGAACTCACCTGTTTGCAAATCCCTGTATTCCGGCTGATGCATATGCCAGCATAAGACTAATTTTAATTTGCTTTTATCCAACATAATGTCTTATTTTTATTGTTTTCACGGATGGCAATTTGTTCCGAAATTTCGCGGCATTTATCTTACATAATGCCTTTTTTGCCCCAGCATTTCCGGCGTCACTAAAACGACGCCGCCGGGACTGACATGAAACCGGTTTTGATCGTCCGCTTTATTTTCCCCGATGATGGTGCCTTCCGGAATCTCGCAGCCTTTTTCTATAATTGCTTTGGTAATGCGGCAATGACGACCGATATTAACCTCCGGCAGCACAATGGTGTCTTGCAAAGTCGTATACGAATTAACACGAACGTTGGAGAACAATAGCGAATGTCTGACCTTTGCCCCGGAAATGACGCAGCCGCCTGAAACCATGGAGTCTACCGCTTGGCCCCGTCTTTCGTCGTTATCGAAAACGAATTTAGCCGGTGGCGTTTGCTCTTGATAAGTCCATATGGGCCAAGTTTTATCGTATAAGTTTAAGTTTGGATTAACCCCAATCAATTCCATATTGGCGGACCAGTAAGCATCGATGGTGCCTACGTCGCGCCAGTAACTTTGCTCGCCGCTTTGCAAATCCAAAAAAGGATAAGCATTGACGATATATTTATCGATAACGGCGGGAATAATATCTTTGCCGAAATCGCGGCTTGAGCTTTTGGTATCCGCATCTTTAAGCAATTGTTCATACAGAAACCCGGCATTAAAAATATAAATCCCCATGGACGCCAACGCGGTATCGGTCCGGCCCGGCATAAGGGGAGGGTGCTCGGGTTTTTCGACAAAAGCGCGGACTCGACGATTTTCATCCACATCCATGACGCCGAAAGCCGTGGCGTCTTGTAACGAGACTTCGATGCAGCCTATGGTTAAGTCGGCATTTTTTTCAACATGATCGGCGAGCATGGCGCCGTAGTCCATCTTATAAATATGATCGCCGGCCAGTACCAGAATATGCTCGGGGCGGCGGCTGCGCAAAATATCGATATTCTGAAAAATGGCGTCGGCGGTGCCTTGATACCAGGAGTTTTCATCGTGCCGTTGTTGCGCCGGCATCAAGTCGACGTATTCGCCGAATTCGCCGCGCAAAAAGCCCCAGCCTTGCTGAATGTGCCGGATCAGGGAATCCGACTTGTATTGGGTCAGAACGCCTATCTTGCGGATGCCGGAATTCATGCAGTTCGATAGCGGAAAATCAATGATGCGAAATTTGCCACCAAAGGGTACAGCAGGCTTGGCGCGCCAATCGGTCATATTCATCAACCGTGAACCGCGACCGCCGGCCAATATGAGTGCAATGGTATTACGGGTTAAATGACTGACGTTATGGTCATGTTTTTGGTTGCTTGATGCTGACATTTTTCATCTCCATGTGGAATAGACTGACAACTCTTGATGTGTTTGGTAACATTCACTCAACTATTATTCCACTACGCCGAGGCTATTCATAGTGAAAAAGCAATCTAAAAACACACTTGATTCAGATGCTGTAAAAATCATGGAAGCTAAGCACCATGATCCTTTTTCAGTTTTAGGCCGTCATCTCAAGAACAATCGTATTCAAGTTAAGGTATATCTGCCTTATGCAGAAACAGTATGTTTTAGTCATAACGGCGCGGCGTTAACCCGGCTACCCGATACGGACTTTTTTGAATATAACGCTGAACATGAACAATTGCCAGCACATTATCAATTGTCCTGGATCGATAAGGACGGTCATAGTCACGAAAACCATGACCCGTATGATTTCGGCCCTCAATTTCCGGAATTCGATCAGCATTTATTCGGCGAAGGCAAGCACTGGCATATTTACCAAAAACTGGGCGGACATTTGCACAGCGTTGATGGCATCGAGGGGGTTTTGTTTGCGGTCTGGGCGCCGAATGCGGGACGGGTCAGCGTGGTCGGCGATTTTAACCGCTGGGACGGCCGTTGCAATCCGATGCGCAGCTTAGGCGGCAGCGGCATTTGGGAATTGTTCGTACCGGGTTTGCAAGTCGGCTGTTTTTACAAATTCGAAATATTAAACCGCAACACCCATGAACTTCTGCTAAAAACCGATCCTTACGGTCAGCAGTTTGAATTTCGTCCTAATACCTCATCCGTCGTAATTCAGGAAAACAACTATGTCTGGGAAGATCAGCAATGGATGAGCGACCGTGTTCGTCATAATTGGCTGCATGAGCCGATGTCTATTTACGAGGTTCATTTGGGCTCCTGGCGCCGCGATCATCTGGGAAATTTTCTTAATTACCGCGAACTGGCCGTGCAACTGGTCGACTATGCTAAAGAGATGGGTTTTACCCATATTGAATTATTGCCGGTGACCGAGCATCCGCTGGATGCGTCTTGGGGTTATCAAACCACCGGTTATTTCGCCCCGACCAGCCGTCACGGCTCGCCGGATGATTTTCGCTATTTTATAGATACTTGTCACCGGAACGGTATCGGCGTAATTCTGGATTGGGTGCCCGCGCATTTTCCGAAAGACAGCTTTGCCTTGGCCCGATTCGACGGCAGCGCACTGTATGAACACGAAGACCCGCGCAAGGGCGAACACCGCGATTGGGGCACTTTAATTTATAATTACGGCCGCAACGAAGTGAAAAACTTTTTGCTGTCCAGCGCCATTTTCTGGCTGGAAGAATTCCATCTTGACGGCTTACGCGTCGATGCGGTGGCCTCAATGCTGTATCTGGATTATTCGCGCAAAGATAACGACTGGATTCCCAATATGTACGGCGGCAACGAAAATCTGGAAGCGATTGATTTTCTCCGCGACCTCAATACCGTGACTCACGACCAGCATCCCGGCACCGTGATGATGGCCGAAGAATCGACGTCTTGGCCGCAGGTTACCCGGCCGACCTGGACCGGAGGCTTGGGTTTCTCGATGAAATGGAATATGGGCTGGATGCATGACATTCTGGCGTATATGAGTCAGGAACCGATACACCGCAAATATCATCATGACCAACTGACTTTCGGGATGCTCTACGCGTTCACCGAAAACTTCTGCCTGCCTTTTTCCCATGATGAAGTTGTGCATGGCAAAGGTTCGTTGGTCAGTAAAATGCCGGGCGATGAATGGCAACGTTTCGCCAACCTTCGGCTGCTGTACACCTTGATGTTTACTTATCCGGGCAAAAAATTGCTGTTCATGGGCTGCGAATTCGGACAAGGCGCGGAATGGAACTTTAACAAGGAATTGGATTGGTATGTGCTGGACTATGCGCATCACAAAGGCGTACAAGCGTTGGTTAAAGACCTGAATAACCTTTATAAAAAACACCCGGCCTTATACCAGCACGATTTCGAGCATCAAGGTTTTGAATGGATCGATTGCCATGACGTGCAACAGTCGATCATCAGTTACCGGCGCAAAACCGCGTATGAAGATTTGATCGTGGTGCTCAATTTTACTCCGGTGGCCCGTGAGCAATACCGGATCGGCGTACCCACGGAAGGCACTTATACGGAAATATTCAATTCCGATTCCGGCTATTACGACGGCGGTAATGTCGGCAATGGCGTCGCCTTGTCAGAGCCTACTGCGTGGATGAATCAGCCGCATTCCATCAGTCTGAACTTGCCGCCTTTGGGCGCCGTCATTTTTAAATTATAACGATCTGTATTTCTACATTTTCCGCATTTAAAAATAGAGGACACAGAGACCAGTGCTATCTGTGTCCTTATCAAAGTCATTCTTCTGAAGAATAAAAATAATAAAAACCCGCAACCGAGACAATGAAAAAAATACTTTTTGTCACCAGTGAAGCCCACCCTTTAATTAAAACCGGCGGCCTGGCCGATGTTTCCGGCAGTTTGCCCAAGGCCTTGGCGGAATTGGGTGAAGATGTGCGCATTATCATGCCCAACTATCAGGCCATCAAAACGACCGAAGAAGTCCGCTACTTAAGTACGGTCTATGTCAATAATTACGCGGTCAATCTTCTGGAAACCCGGCTGCCGGGGACCGGCGTTATCGTGTGGTTGGTCGATTGCCCGGAATTTTTCAATTTTCCAGGCAATCCTTACGTTGACGAACACGGCAAACCTTGGGCGAACAGCGCCGAACGTTTTGCGCTATTTTGCCGGGTCACGGTAGAAGTGGCGATGAACCGGAGCTGGCTGGATTGGAAGCCCGATATCGTTCATTGCAACGATTGGCAAAGCGGGCTGGTGCCGGCGTTGCTGTCTTTGGAATACAGCCGTCCCGCTACCGTTTTCACCATCCATAACATGGCTTACCAGGGCATATTCCCCAGCTCGACTTATTTATCCTTGAATTTGCCCGGTCAACTATGGAATCCGAACGGCATAGAGTTTCATCATATGCTGTCGTTTCTTAAAGGCGGATTGGCTTATTCGGATCGTATCACCACGGTTAGCCCGACTTATGCCAAGGAAATTCAAACCGCCGAGTTCGGTTACGGTCTGGAGGGACTGTTAAGTTATCGAAAGGATTTTTTGAGCGGCATTATCAACGGTATCGACACCGATCATTGGGATCCGGAAACCGACACCAGTATCAAGCAAACGTTTAATCATTTAACGCTGGATAAAAAACGGCTTAACAAAGCAGCGCTCCAGGAAAAAGTGTCGCTGCCCGTAGACAGCGGCATTCCCGTGTTCGGGCTTATCAGTCGCTTGGTCGAACAAAAAGGCATCGACCTGATACTGGAATGCCTGCCCGAGATGCTGAGCCATCCGCTGCAATTTGTATTGTTAGGTAGCGGCAATAAGGGCTTTGAACAACGCCTGCATAATTTTGCCGAAAGCCACCCGGATAAAATAGCGATTACCGTGGGCTATGACGAAACCTTGGCGCATCTGATTGAAGCCGGCGCCGATATTTTTTTGATGCCGTCGCGTTTTGAACCCTGCGGCTTAAACCAGATTTACAGCCAACGTTACGGCACCATTCCCATCGTCAGAAAGACCGGCGGCTTAGCCGATACCGTCACCGATATCTTGCCGGAAACACTGGACAATAATACCGCAACCGGCCTTGTGTTCAATGAAGCCAGCCCTGGAGCATTAATGGAAGCCATTAAACGCTCGCTGATTTTATACAGCCATCCTGACACCTGGAAACAGCTGCAAACTAACGGCATGTTAAAAGATTACTCATGGAGCAAGAGCGCCAAACAGTACATGACCTTATACAGTCATCTTTAGCCGGTCGGTGAGTATTCCGGAAATATCTATTCTTTATCCACGTCTGATTAAAAACAGATTCATTCGGTTAAAAATTTAAAGAATTCACCACGAAGACACGAAGACACGAAGGACACGAAGAAATAAAAACTTTGTGTTTCTTGATGAATTAAATACCTTTAATCCGTTGTTACCAAAGCGATTTCAAAACCAATCAAAACTATGTCGTTATCACGGTTGCCGGAGTGCAGGCTTTGCCTGCAAGCGCAAGCACCAACAATAGGCGCTTTACAACTGCAAGGACAGATAGTTTGCTCCCTGTAAAATCCGCATTGACCTCCAGGGAAGGAGGCAATGCCGCAAGATTGCCCGGAGCAATCGCGGCCACCCCATCCCTGTGGCTTATGCAGGAGGGTAGGCAGAAAAATGCTTCCCAGTAATTGCTCCTGCATTACTTTACTGCACTCCTGCTGGAAATATACTGTGCGAGTTGTTCGGTTTATTTCATGCACATTCCTAACCGAATTTGAAAACGCTGTAATATCTGTTAATAATTGAGAGACTATCATGAAAAAACTATCAGTCATTGGCGTACTATTGTTGACGGCTTGCGTCACCATCAATATTTATTTCCCCGCAGCCGCCGCTGAAAAAGCGGCGGATGACATTATCAAAGACATCCAAAAAAATACGCCGCAGCAAACGCAACCCAAGCCCAAGGCAAGTTTGCCGGATTGGCAGGTGAATGTTTATCAAGTGCTGGATGCGGCGATTAATGCGGTCGTGTCGCCCGCTCTGGCCGATGAGGCCGACTTAACCATCGACAGCGCTGAAATCAGGCAATTACGCGCCGCCATGGAAAGCCGCTTTGCCGGTCTGCAACCCTTGTATGGCGCAGGCTTTATCGGCATCAAGGCGGACGGCCTGTTGGCGGTCCGGGACATTGACAGCGTACCGCTTAAAGACCGCAATCAAGTCAATAAACTGATTGCCGCAGAAAACGCCGACCGGCAAAGCCTTTACCAGGCGATTGCCAATGCCAACGGTCATCCCGAATGGGCGGCGCAAATCAAATCAACCTTTGCCGGTCGCTGGCTGAGCAATGCTCAAGCGGGCTGGTGGTATCAATCTTCAGGAAGCTGGAAACAAAAGTAAACATGGCCAATAGAAAAAGAGTTAGAAAGCAACTGCCGGTAGCGCCGGTTAAAGTCACCATCGAATCCTTAGCGCATGACGGACGCGGCGTGGCGCATGTCGACGGTAAAGTGATTTTTATCGATGAAGCCTTGCCGGGCGAAGAAGTCGAGTTTATTTACACCGAAAGCCGCAAGGATTATGCGGAAGGCAAAGTAGTCCAATTGTTTAGCCGTTCCGCCGATCGGGTTGAGGCGTTGTGCGCGCATTACGGCGTCTGCGGCGGTTGCAGTTTTCAGCATGTCGAGTCGTCCGCACAGATCAGGATCAAGCAGGAGCTGCTGATCGATCAATTTAAGCGCATCGGCAAGACTGAAATTCCCGAGCTTTGGCAGCCGCTGGAAGGCCCGCATTGGGGTTATCGCCGCAAAGCCAGAATGGGCGTTAAATACGTCGAGAAAAAAAACCGGGTTTTGGTCGGCTTTAGAGAAAGACGGCATCCGTATTTGGCCGAGATTGACAGTTGCGTGGTGATGCATCCTATCGTCGGCACTCAACTGATGGCTTTGTCGGAAATGATCGGCGGTCTGAGCGTCAGGGATAAAATTCCTCAGATCGAAGTGGCTATCGGCGATGACCGGTGCGTACTGTCAATTCGGGTGCTGGAGCCACCGACCGATGCCGATAAGGAACGGATGCGCGCGTTTGCTCATCAGCATGACATGTCGCTATGTCTGCAAGCCAAAGGTCCGGATACCATCGTGCCGCTGGACGGCGAGCCGGAAGCGATACCGACTTATGCCTTGCCGGATCAGGGCTTGGCGTTTAAATTCAGGCCGGCCATGTTCACTCAGGTTAATTATGAAATTAACAAGCAAATGATTAACCGGGTTTTAGCGACCTTAGACCTGAATGAAAACGACTCGGTGCTGGATTTATTTTGCGGACTGGGCAATTTTACCTTGCCGATGGCAAAGTTTGCCGGTTTCGTCGTCGGCATCGAAGGCGATCAGCCTTTGGTCAATCATGCCAAAGACAACGCCCGCCATAACGGCATCGCAAACGTTGAATTTTATGCGGCCGATTTAACTAAGGATATTAGCGATCAGCCTTGGGCCAAGCGGAAATACAACAAAATCATGCTCGATCCTTCCAGGGCCGGTGCGTCCGATGTGTTGCATCATTTTAAAAAATGGCAGCCCGAGCAGATTGTGTATGTGTCTTGCAATCCGTCAACCTTAGCGCGCGATGCCGGTATTTTAGTGAATGAATTGGGCTATAAATTGATTAAAGCCGGAGTGATGGATATGTTTCCGCAGACCGGGCATGTGGAATCGATGGCTTTGTTTGAGAAATAAAAGCCTGACTTCTTATTAACCGGGGGGCGGCAAGTTAAAGTTTTTTTATTCGCCATGCAGCTCCGAAGAGCACGAAGTTTTTACTTCTTTGCGTCGTTCGTGGTGAATTGCTTTTTGCATTTTTTTAAAAAAACTTTTGCCTGCTTACTTAACAACGAGAGCCGGAGCTTGGGAATGAGCGGAAATAGTTTATTATTCACCATGAAGAAATAAAACTTCGCGCCCTTCGTGTCTTCGTGGTGATAATCTTTTTTTATCATTCTTTGCGGATTGACCTGTTATTAATGAGAAGTTACCAGGATTAAGTTGTGAAAAATCACCTTAGAGTTATCGCGGTACTCGTGTTAATAGGTGCTCTGATTATCGCAGGCCTCATAATTAGGCCGTATTGCTCAAGTGTTGCGGCGCCCGTTAAAATCGGCGTGTTACATTCGCTGACCGGCACCATGGCGGTCAGCGAAAAACCGCTGGTCGATGCGGTGCGCTTGGCGGTGGAGGAAATCAACGCGCGGGGCGGATTACTGGGGCAAGCGGTGGAAGTCGTCGTGGCCGACGGCAAGTCCGACCTGAAAGTGTTTGCTGCGGAAGCCGAACGCCTGATCGAACAAGACCACGTCAGTGTTTTGTTCGGCTGCTGGACCTCCGCCTGTCGCAAAGCGGTGAAAGCGGTTGTCGAAAAACACGAGCATCTGTTGCTTTACCCGGTGCAATACGAAGGCATGGAGCAATCGGCTCATATTTTGTACACCGGTGCCGCGCCTAACCAGCAGATTGTGCCGGGTACCCGCTGGGCGACGCGGAAATTCGGAGCCCGTGTTTACCTGATAGGCACGGATTATGTTTTTCCCCGCACCGCTAATATTATTATCGGCGATTTGATTAACGCATCGGAAGGTAAGATTCTCGGTGAACGCTATCTGCCGTTGGGCGGGACCGACGTGGCGGAAATTATTCAGGATATTGCCCGGAAAAAGCCCGACGTAGTGCTCAATACTCTCAACGGCGACAGCAATGCCGCATTCTTTGCCGCGCTGGTCAAAGCCGGGCTGAGCGATTTGCCGTTGGTGTCTTTCAGTGTTGAAGAAAGCGGCATGCAGGCTTGGAACGGCGGACAACTTAGCCAACACTACGGG
>Ga0265327_10003488_pt1 | contig 14953 bp, 16 predicted proteins | sample 41621metaG_FD_202089 | JGI IMG/M metagenome (GOLD analysis project Ga0265327, IMG submission 202089) | Rhizosphere microbial communities from Carex aquatilis grown in University of Washington, Seatle, WA, United States - 4-16-21 metaG | ecosystem: Host-associated > Plants > Roots > Rhizosphere... | reverse complement strand
CAGGATAAAATTTACCGGCAGGCAGTAACGGCAGCGGGTAGTGGCTGTATGGCGGCGCTGGATGCGGAGCGTTACCTGGGGGAAAAAGGCTTACATTAAAATATAAAATGTCGAATGGATGAATATCGAATGTAAATACATTCTTCACATTCGATATTGAAAATTTGCAAATTCGATATTATTATGTTTACCATTCAACTCAACAATCTCCGTTTCTTTTCCTTCCATGGTTTATATGAAGAAGAAAGGGTATTGGGTAATGAATATGAAATAAATGCTGCGGTAACTATTGCGGCGCATGAGCCGGTTACAGCATTGCATCAAACCATTGATTATGTAAAAATTTACCACATTATTAAGCAGCAAATGGATGTTCCTACTGCGCTTTTAGAAACTGTGGTACAAAATTTGGCGGAACATATCTATACATCCGACAACCGTATTACATCCATCAATATCAGTATAAAAAAATTATATCCACCCATTGCTGCATTTATGGGCAATGTGGCAGTAAGTTTTAAAAAAGATTATTAGAATGAAATTGCCTTTAATCCTTCTTGTTTGTACCCTTGCTTTTTTTACACCTGCAGCGCAGGATGTGACAGCTATGCTTAAAGAAGCAGATCGTTTAGAAGCAATACCAAATGAAGCAGCCGCATTGGCAAAATTTAAAGAAGTACTGAAGATAAAATTTACCAACGTACATGCATTAAGCAAAAGCAGCGAACTGTGCAGTCGCATAGGCCAGCGGCAAACCAGTGAAAAGGTACGTGATGATTATTATACAGCTGCAAAAATCTATGCCGAAACTGCTTTAAAAATAGATTCCACCAGTTCTGAAGCCAACGCATCAATGGCAATCATGCTGGGCAGAAGCACACTAACCAAATCAGGTAAGGAAAAAGTAATCTCTGCAAAAGATCTTAAAAAATATGTTGAAGCGGCTATTAAATATGATCCGAATAATTTTTTAGCCTGGCATGTTTTGGGCCGCTGGCATTATGAAATCAGTAATTTAAATATGATTGAAAGAGCCGCAGTTAAAGTTTTTTACGGTGGCTTTCCGCCATCTTCATTAAAAGAAAGCATTGCCGCTTTTGAAAAATCAAAGGCTTTAACTTCTGGCTTTATCCTGAATTATTTTGAACTGGCAAGGGCATATCACCGCAATAATGAACATGTAAAGGCCAAGGCAACGCTAAACGAAATGTTGCTTTTACCCAATCACACCGAAGATGACCCTGCTTTAAAGGAAAAGGCTAAAAAATTACTAAAAGACTGGGAGTAATTACCGCTCAGCAAATCCTGTTTCACCAATAAACTTGTTTTATCTATCTTCATAGTATAAAAATAAACTTATGTATAAAATAGTATTATCTATTACCTTATTATTTGCTGTAAGTTTTGCAGCTGTTGCCCAAAGCGATGAAAGTGCTGTTGAAACAAAATATGACCCACATGCATTGTTTGCACCCCAATTTTATCCCGTTGGTGGTACCATAAGCAGGGCTGCAACCGGCGAGCCCAATGTTGGTTACTGGCAAAACAAAGCTGATTACCAAATTTCCGCTTCATTAAATGATGTAACACACGAAATAGCAGGCAATGTAGTTATAACCTACAAAAATAATAGTCCGCATGCGTTACCTTTTTTATGGTTATTGTTAGAACAAAATCTATTTAGTAAAGACAGCCGTGGCCAGGCTCGTATGCCTGTAGGCAGCCGTAGCCGTTATGGCGATAGCAAAAGTGCTTTCAGCGGCGGCGATAAAGTAACTTCAGTAAAAGTAGTTGGGGAGAATGCTGAAGCTAATTATATTATTACCGATACCAGGATGCAGGTACGTTTAGCCAAACCTGTTAAACCCGGTGAAACAATTAAATTAAAGATTGACTACTCTTTTGTATTGCCGGAGTACGGTGCCGACCGCTGTGGTATTTTAAAAACCAAGAATGGAGATATTTTTACAGTAGCGCAGTGGTATCCTAAAATGTGTGTGTTTGATGATGTGAGAGGCTGGAACACCGACCCATACCTTGGCCCAAGTGAATTTTATTTGGAGTATGGCGATTTTGATGTAACACTTACTGCACCTGCAAGCCATATTGTGGTTTGCAGCGGGGAATTGCAAAATCCTAATGATGTATTAACTGCTACACAAATATCAAGATTGGCAGAGGCAAAGAAAAGTGATAAAACAGTAATGATTAGGACTGAGAAAGAAGTTACTGACCCCGCATCAAGGCCTGCAGGAAATACACTTACCTGGAAATATAAAATTACCAATGCAAGAGACGTTGCCTGGTCTTCATCAAAGAGTTTTATTTGGGATGCTGCAAAAATGAATTTACCAAGTGGTAAAGCTTCACTGGCCATGAGTGTATACCCAGTAGAAAGTGCTGGAAAAAACGGTTATAGCAGGGCAACTGAATATACCAAGGGCAGCATTGAAAATTATAGCAAACGCTGGTACGAATTTCCTTATCCTTGCGCAACAAATGTTGCCAGCAATGTTAACGGTATGGAATACCCTGGAATAGTTTTTTGTGGTAGTAAAGCAACTGCCGGTAGTTTATTTGGTGTAACCGATCACGAATTCGGCCATACCTGGTTTCCTATGATAGTAGGTAGCAACGAGCGCCGCTATGGCTGGATGGATGAAGGCTTTAATACATTTATCAATTCTATAGCTGGTGAAGATTTTAATAACGGCGAATATAAAGCAGCACCTACAAATATGCAGAATATGGCTGGTTATATGTTTAACAATGCTACAGAACCAGTTTTTTCTACACCAGATGCTATGAAGGAAGCCAATATTGGTATTGCACTTTATTTTAAACCTGGCTATGGTTTGGAATTGTTGCGCAACGAAATATTAGGGCCGGATCGTTTTGATTATGCCTTTAAAACTTATATTAACCGTTGGGCTTTTAAACATCCAACACCATGGGACTTTTTTAGAACTATGGATAATGCATCCGGCGAAGATCTTGCCTGGTTTTGGAAAGCCTGGTTTGTAGAAAATTACCGTTTGGATCAATCTATTGTTTCGGTAAAATATGAAAAAGATGCAGCCGCCAATGGCGCCATTGTTACCCTTGCTAATTTAGATGAAATGGCTATGCCGGTTAACCTTAGCTACGAAACAAAAAGTGGTGTAAAAGGCATGATAAAATTGCCGGTAGAAATTTGGAACAACACCGCAATATTTAAAGTTAAATTACCTACAACAGAAGAGTTGAGCAAAGTGGAAATTGATGCAGCAAAGGTTTTTCCTGATATGAATTTTGCTAATAACGTTTGGAAAGCAAATTAATATGAAATACAAACACGTTTTTTTAATCTGGCTGTATGCTGATTTGTTTTTAGCAGGAGGATTAATGTGTTTTATGATGTATGAAGGAGGAAGAGACGCTACAGAAATGTTCTTTTTAATTGCTGCTTATGGTATTGGTATCTCTTTGCCTTCATTAATTGCGATGTTACTTTTTCATTGGGCATATACCGAAAATGCAAAAGATAAGATAGGCCATAAGCCTTACATCTTTTTGATTATCGGTATAAATATTTTGTACCTGCTTATTGGGCAATTTGCTATTGGGATGACGGGAGAGTTTAATGTTTTTTACATCGGAAGCACGCTGGCAGGCTTGTTATCCTTTTATTTAGTGGATAGAAAAATAAAGAAAGCAGCACTTGCTGTAACCGAATAAATTTGTAAAATTTTCAAGATAAAGACGTCAAGATTTATAGATCTTGACGTCTTTATTATACAATATTTAATCACAAATTACTTTGTCTTCCACTTTCCACTCTTCAAAAACACAAATGCCATAATAAAAATAGTAGTCCAGTACACTACTTCATTGCTCCATGCCATTGCCAGGGAAATAAAATGCCATTTCATAAATATAAAACTGTATACGAGGTATGCGGTAATTGCCACGAGTTCTATCATCAAATTCACTTTGGTTTTCCCTGTGCCCGTTACTCCGTTGAGCCAGATATTGGCCACACTCATAAATAACATACCAACAGAAACTACCCTTGCAACAGGAATACCAGCCTTTGCAAAACTTTCATCCTTGCCAAATAAATTAAAAAATGTTTCAGGAAAAATATTCAGCAGTAATACCATCACTGCACAAAAACTAATACTTAAAAGCATCGTTTTATTTATCGCCAACAACACTTTATCTTCTCTTTTTTGCCCCATTAAATTACTCACCACCACATTACTGGTGCTGGCAAATGCCCATACAAAAACACCTGCAAGCCCAAATACATTGCGCATTACATTGCTGATGGCTTTATCCAGTTCGTTGCCACGTGATTCAATTAAAAAGAAAAATACCAGCCAGGTAGTTACACTAATTACATATTGTGCTACCAAAGGCGCCGATACTTTTATAATTGCTTTGCTAATCACTTTATCATTAGCAAAACTTTTAAGCAAATTGTATTTCTTTTTCAAACCAGTTCCATATAATACAGCAAATACAACTATAAAACCAACCACTTCAGCAATTATGGAAGCAACTGCAGCGCCGTTAAAACCCATTTTGGGAAAACCAAAATGTCCGTAAATAAGAATATAATCAAACAAAATATTTACCAGCGCCTCACAAATAAAACCAATCATTAAATAGCGGCTGTTGAGCGATGCTACCAAAAAAGCATTACCCATTTGAAACAAATATAAAAATGGCAAACCAAAAATGCGGATACGTAAAAAACTTATTTCCTGCGGATAGGAGTTGGCAGCCGCAACGGGCTGTAAAATCAATGGCGCCAAAAACCAGGTAAATAAAATACCAATTAATGATAGTTGTAAACAAATACGGATACCCTGCGCCAAAATAACTTTGAACGCAGCTGGATCGCCACTGCCAGCATGATGGCTGAAAACAGATTGCATGGCATTGTTCAACCCATTGCCGGCAACTGCAAATATGAGATAATAGACACCAGTTATTCCTGCATTGCCTAACGCATTGGCATCGCCGGATTTACCCAAAAAAATGCTGTTGGTAAGCATATTTAACTGGGGGATAAGGATAGCCAAAGTAATAGGCATGGCAATAGACAATATTTGTTTATTGGTGACTTTTACTTTTAAATCATTGTTTGTGGCTATACTTTCCATAAAGTCAGCAAAATTATCTTATTTTGCCTGCCGAAAATCAAACAGTGAATCCATCATTTAATATAAAAGCAACGGATACCTCCAGAGAGAAATTAATCTTGCTGATGCAGGTAGGCTACCAGGGTATTTCTTTTATCCAATTTGATAATGTAAATAATACATTTCTTGCTTTGGAAGTATATCATTTTGCAAAACAGTTGCATAGTAACAGCATTGCTGAACAGATAAATGAAATACTGGCAGCAGAAAATTTATTGCAGCAACATTTTAAAAAAATATTTGTTACCTGGTGCTTTGATGAAAGTATTGTAGTGCCCCACGAATATTTTAATCCTGCCAATGCCAAAGAAATGATAACATTGGTTTATGGAGATGTTGAACAATCGGCAGTGCAAAATGAAATAGTGCTTTCGCAAAACCTGCATACGGTATATAGAGTTCCTGCGGCTGTAAAAAATGCCATTACCCATTGGTTTCCTTTCTGCATTCAAAACCATCAAAATTCATTATTGATCAATTTTGGCAAAGCCAACAGTAATTTAATGTATTGCCATTTTTATCCTAATTCATTCACTGTTTTATTAAGAAAGAATGCTCAATTGCAGGTAATACAAAATTTTGATTTCAATACACCGGAGGATGCGTTGTATCATTTGCTGAACGTGTGCCGCAGTTTTGGTATTAATGCAGAACAAACCACTTTAACGGTGAGTGGAATGATAGATACAGATTCAAATTTATACAACGAACTGTACAAATATTTTTTACAAATTGATCTTGCAGGATTACCCGATTATTATAATTACGCTGAAGAGATAAAAAATCATCCTGCCCATTATTTCAGTCATTTATTTACCACTGCACTATGCGTATTATAAGCGGCATACATGGCGGCAGAAGAATTTCGCCACCGGCAAATATGCCTTACACAAGGCCCACAACAGATATTGCCAAAGAAGGTTTGTTTAATGTATTGCAAAATAATTTGGAAATTGATGAACTGAAAGTGCTGGACTTATTTGGCGGCACAGGCTGCATCAGTTACGAACTTGCAAGCAGGGGAGCACTTGATATTACCATTGTAGAAAAAGATAACCAGATGTATGATTTTATAAAGAAAACATCTGCCGAATTGGAGCTGGAGAATTTTAAAGTGATGAAAGCTGATGTGTTTAAATTTATGGATACGACAACCGAGCAGTACGATTTTATTTTTGCCGGCCCGCCATATGCTCTAGGCAATATCGATGACCTGCCGCTTAAAGTTTTTGCAAATAAATTATTAAAACCCAAAGGCTGGTTTATATTGGAACACACACCAAGAAATGATTATAAAAAGTTCGAACATTATAAAACAGAAAGGAATTACGGAACAACGATATTTTCGATATTTATAAATTAATGACTACACTAATTAATAAGAATTACACGAATTTAATGAGATACCAATAAACCAATATACCAATTAACCAACATGCTAAGAAGTTTCAGATATTTATTATTTCCTATCTCACTTATCTATGGTGGCATAGTGTGGTTACGCAACTGGCTATTCGATAAAAATATTTTTAAAGCTGTCTCTTTTAATTTCCCGATTATTTGTATTGGTAATATTGCCGTTGGCGGCACAGGCAAAACACCGATGGTGGAATATTTAATTCGCTTATTGCAAAATGATTTTGAAACAGCAACCTTAAGCCGAGGATATAAAAGAAAAACAAAAGGTTTTGCCATTGCAGATACTACAACAACCGCATTGGAAATTGGCGATGAACCGATGCAATTCCACAAAAAATTCCCTGATGTTACTGTTGCTGTCGGTGAAGAAAGATTGGATGCTATACCACAATTATTACAATACAAGCCTAATACCAATGTTATAATATTAGATGATGCCTTTCAGCACAGGCCAGTAAAAGCTGGTTTGAATATAGTACTCACCGCTTACAATAATCTTTTTACAAGAGATTTGATGATGCCTGCCGGAGATTTACGTGATGTAAAAGCAAGCATGAAAAGAGCGGATATCATCATTGTTACTAAATGTAAAACTGATTTATCAATAACAGAAAAAAATGCCATCAACAACGAAATAAACCCAATTGCAAATCAATCTGTTTTTTTTACAGAAATTGTTTACGGCACGCCTTACCATCTTTTTAAGAATGACCCAATATCCATTAATAGAGATACCGCTATTTTATTGGTTTGCGGTATTGCCAATCCAAGGCCATTGAAAGATTATTTGGGCAGCCATTTTTCCAGTTATGATATGCTGCGTTATGCAGACCACCATATTTTTCACAGCGAAGATTTGGCAGATATAAAAAAGCATTATGAAAAGATACCTCACTCCAATAAAATAATTCTAACGACCGAAAAAGATGCGGTACGGTTGGTTAAGTTTGAAGAGCAGTTAAAAGATTTTCCTATATTCGTTTTACCTATCGAACATCATTTCCTATTTGATGAATCCCAGGCGTTTGATAAGCTGGCACTAAACTTTATAGCCAGTTTCAAAAAATAAATTTAAGTTGCACCGAAGGTTTTATCAAAAACTAACATCTAATTTAAAAATACCCAACTTTTTTGACCGAACAGGAACTGATTTACGGGCTCCGCAATGGGGAAGAACCTGCGTTTAAGGAATTGGTATCCCTTTTCCAGGATAGGGTATTCAACACATCACTCGGCCTTTTGCAACAGCATAATGATGCAGAAGATATAGCGCAGGAAGTTTTTATACAAGTCTACCGCTCCATTCATCAATTTAAAGAAGAGTCCTTACTTTCTACCTGGATTTATAAGATTACTACCACAAAATGCCTCGACCATCTGCGCAGCAAAAAAAGAAAAAAACGCTTTGGTTTTGTCAGCAGTTTATTTGGTGCAGATAACAAACCGGTTTATGAACCGGAGGAATTTAACCATCCAGGTGTCCAGTTGGATAAAAAAGAAGATGCAGCCTTGCTTTTTAAACTGGTAGATGAACTGCCCGAAAACCAACGCACCGCTTTTATTTTGAACAAGGTGGAAGAATTGAGTTACAGGGAAATAGCTGATATATTAAACTCAACAGAATCAGCAGTAGATTCCTTATTGCAAAGGGCAAAACAGAATCTTAGAAAAAAAATAAATGAAATGCCTCCGTAGGCGAAGGTTTTTTTAAAAAGAAGCATCTAAATAGGTGATTGGTTAATAATTAGTAATGAATAATCAATAATGGAAAACAAAGAACAACGAATATTAAACAGTTTAACGGGATTGCAAAAAGCAACAGCGCCGGATTTTTTTTATACAAGGTTGATAGGGAAAATGCAAAATGAAATAGTGCCTAAGGCAAAAACATTTTTATTGTTGCGCCCGGCATTTATTACTTCAGCGCTTTTTGTGGTACTAGTTGTAAATGTATTGTCAATAATTAAGTTTGATAAAGCACCGCAGCAACAAAATGCAACAGTGCAATCAACAAAACCTGCAACTATAGAATCGTTTGCCGAAGCCTATAATATGAATACTGCATCTGTTTACGAATAAAATTTATACCATGAGCTTTTTTACAAATAACCGCTGGCTTCCTGTAATAACATTGTTGTTACTAACGGCCAATATTGTAACGCTTGGTTTTTTATGGACGCATAAAAATATTAACGGCGGTGTGAATATGCCACCACCACCACAAGGTGCGCAAGGTCCTGTTTTTGAATTTGTAAGCTCTGAATTGCAATTGGATTCTTCTCAAAAAATTGCCTATGCAAAATTGAGGGATGAACACCAGGCTGGCCAAAGGCCTTTGCAAGACAGCATTAGAAGTGCAAAAGAGGCTTTGTTTGAATTGTTGAAAATGCCTGCGGCACCTGATTCATTGATACAAGCTGCAAGCAACAAAGCGGCAGCAGCAGATGCGCAACTGGAATTGTTAACCTTCAAACATTTTCAAAGTTTGCGTGCTATCTGTAATGTTGCACAGCAAAAAAAGTTTGATGAAATAATACAAGATGTGTTGAAACGGATGGCAATACCACGGGGAAGAAATCCGCAAGGGCCACCTGCGCAAGGTATGCATGGCGACAGGCCACCGCCACCCGGTGAAGGCGAAGGGCCGGAAGGCGGAATGCCACCCCCGAGAGAAGGCCATGGAGATAAAGGAATGCCGCCACCGCCACCAGGTAATAAATAAATAGCCAAAACCAGCATAATAAAACGATAATGAATATGAAAACAATAACCCTGAAACTGATGACATTAGTTATAGTGTTCACAACTACTTCTTGCAAAAAATCATCCGATGATATTTCATCATCTGGCGGAGGAACTGCAACGGTGCCTGATATATACAAAAAAATATATGGCGCCACCAGCATTACCTCTGATGGAACTTACATCACCATCAAATCAAACGGAACGCCAGACCATAAAAGCGTGTATTACCCAACCGCCAATGCTTTGTACGAAGCATTTAGCGGAACAACTTTTGGCGGCAATACATTTAACAAAAACCCCAATAGCATTGCCACACAGAGCTATACTTTTAAAATACCTGTTAACCCTGCGGTAAACGCTGCACATAGCGCCACACCGCTTGGGCCAATTGGCGTATCGCTAAATGGCGTACCATTTTTTAATCAGTATGCAGGCCCTAATCAACCATTGACAAACGAAGTGGTAAGTTTTGATAAATACTGGGGGCACCCTGCACAAAATGGCGACTATCACTATCACGTAGAGCCACTTTATTTGACTACAGTTAAAGCAACAAAATCTTCTTTATTAGGATTTTTGCTCGATGGTTTTCCTGTATATGGCCCCGAAGAAAATGGTGCAACAGTAACCAATGCAATGCTGGATGCCTATCATGGCCACATATCAGTAACTGCAGATTATCCAAATGGCATTTATCATTATCATATCACCAGCACTGACCCTTACATAAACGGAAGCGGATTTTATGGTACACCAGGCACGGTTTCAAAATAGGTTTATTCTAATGTTGATTTCTATTATCGTTCTTAACGGTTGCATGCAACCTGTTAGGAACGATATCTTTTTGTACAGAACAATAAATTCCACATCGCCTGATTTGAAAGCTGTGAATGGCATTATTTATTTAAAAGACAGCCTTTTTAACGGAACAATATTTACCCTTTTCCCCAATTCAACCGACACAGCAGCAATAATGAATTTTAAAAACGGGCAGGAGAGTGGTATTTGGAAAAAAAAATATACTGATAATTCTTTAGCAGAAACCAGGGAATTTAAAGACGGAAAAAAGGTGGGAGTGTACCTTGCCTTTTGGCCAAACGGACATAAAAAATTACAATACGAATTTGTAAATGGCGAATACGAAGGTACTTGCTATGAGTGGAATGTGGATGGGCAATTAGTGAAAGAAGCCAATTATAGAGCCGGCCATGAAGATGGGCCACAAAAAATATTTTATGATAATGGAAAGATCCGTTCCAATTATATAATGATAAATGGAAGGCGCTTTGGATTATTGGGCACAAAAAACTGTATCAATGTATCGGATAGTATTTTTAAGTAGCTGTATTTTTTTATTGGCACATTGCATCAGCAAACAAAAAACAAGTTTGTTGCCCTATTATAATACCCCTGATTTTACACCGCATTTTCTTACTGCTAATGAAGCTAAAACAGCAATCACACACAGTATTGCCGATTTTTCCTGCACCGACCAGGATGGAAAAAATATTACACAGCAAATTGTATACGGCAAAATTCATGTGGCTAATTTTTTCTTTACTGCCTGCGGTAGTATTTGCCCAAAGATGATGAGCAACTTAAAAGATGCTTATGCAGCTTTTAAAAATGATACCAGCCTTGTCTTTCTTTCTTATTCTGTTACGCCCTGGAAAGATTCGGTGCAGAAATTAAAAGCCTATGCTGAAAATAATGCCATGAATTTTACCAACTGGCATTTGCTTACCGGCAATAAAGGAGATATTTACAAGCTTGCCCGTACTTCTTATTTTGCTGAAGAAGATTTTGGTTTTAGCAGAGATAGTTCGCAATTTTTACATACCGAACATATTTTGCTTATTGATAAAAATAAAAAGATTCGGGGGATTTATAACGGTACACTTCAATTGGAAACGGAACAGTTGGCGAAAGATATTGCGGTGTTGAAAAAGGAGGGATGATTGTAGTTGGTACGCCGAAATTATATTTCGACTTCCTTATTTAACCGGTATCTTATAACCATTTTTCGCTAAAGGAAATGAATGGAGATACAATACCCCGAACATTTTAAAAGCCCTACAATTTCACCATAAATATTTATTGCTGTATATTTATAGTAACGGTCACACCACAGCAACGTACCTTTTTTGGTTTTGTGGCCAAAAAAAATGACACCAGCAAGAGCACTAACTGAAAAGCATAATTTAAGAAGTACAGCCATATTCCGGCTAAAGTTTTCTTTTTTGATTATAAAAAGGTGGTCTTATAATATTTTTTCTACGCACAAAAAATTTCCACAGCAATCGTGCCTTAATGTGCCGGTGGTTATTGCGGTTTCTGAAAGTGATTTGTGGAATAATGATGATACTGAACAGAACTGGATATTGACTGCAGGCAAGGTTGAAAACCTGCGGCTGGCTGCCAAACAACTTAATGGAATTGAAGTTGAAGCAAATATGATTTTCAGTTTTTGGAAACATGTTGGCAATCCGCACCGCTGGAAAGGTTATGTAATTGGCAGGGAATTAAGAGAAGGCTGTATTATTCCAACAATTGCAGGCGGATTATGCCAGTTATCAAATGCTTTGTATGATGCTGCATTAAAAGCAGGATTTGAAATAGTGGAGCGCCACCGGCACACAAAAATAATTAAAGGTTCTTTGGCTGAGCAGGATAGGGATGCTACCGTAAAATGGAATTATATTGACTTGCGGTTTAAATCAAATAATGCTTTTAAAATTGAAATTGATATCAGCGCCGATAAGCTGATTGTAACATTTAAAAGCGTTAAAAAAATTGATGCTGCCATTATTCAAAATTCCAAATCTTTAGTTCCATCAAAATTAAATGATTGTTATTCCTGCGGTAACTTTACCTGTTTCAAACATCCTGGCGTAGCCGCAGCACAACAAGAAAAAGGAATCACTACTTTTATACTGGATGAAAAGTGGAGCGAATACGAAACCTACATACAATCTGTTTCAACAGAGAAAGATATTTTTATTGTTCCTTCTTCAAAAAATGATTTTATAAAACTGCCTCGTTTTTGTTGGGCTATTAAAAATTCAAAAAATATAAAAGCTATAAATTTTAAAGCATTGCTGAGAGCATTGCAATTGATGCTAGCTGTTAAAACAAAAAAAAATATTTTCTCTACGCTGATTCAATCAGATAAAAAAATTGCAATGGCAGGAGCAAAACATATTCCTGTTGAAAGTACCCATCTTGTAATAGCACAAAATTTATTGCCTTTTCTTTGGCAAAAAGGTGTTTTAGGCGGAAGAACATTTGATGTATTAATGACAAGGCTGCCCATTGAAATATTGCAGCAACGTTTGGATAAGGCCCATAAAAGTTTTCCGGAAAGTAAAACTTTAAACGATTTTAGGGCCAATGAAACATTGGTTGAACTGGAAAATATTGCCTTGACTAAAGCCAGGCATATTATAACTCCGCACAAAGAGATTGCCGGAATATTTAAAAACAAAGCAGTAATATTGGACTGGGCCTTACCTCAAAAAAAAGCGATACCAATCACAAGAAATAAGAAGATCCTTTTTCCTGCATCAGCATTGGGAAGGAAAGGTGCTTATGAAATACGGCGGCTTGCCATCGAATTAAATTTATCGATTATTTTAAGTGGACGAGCAACCGAGGCTGAGGGATTTTGGAAAGGAGTGCAGGTAGAATTTGCCGGCGACAATATATTTGAAAATATTGGCCTGGTGGTTTATCCTACTTATGTAGAACATCAACCCAGGCTTTTATTAAAGGCACTTGGTTTAGGCATTCCGGTTATTACAACGACTGCTTGCGGGCTTTCTCCGGCAAATAATTTAACTATAATTCCGATTGGAGATTATGAAATGCTGAAGGAAAAAGTACGCTTAAATTATATCTCGGCTTAAATGTGCCGAAATATAAATTTCGTCGTACCAAAGATTACGCACACGCCACATGCGTATGCCTATTTCGCCACATCAATCTTCACCTTCTTATTCTTTATCTTTTCATCTTTTATCAAACGCAGCACTTCGCTTACTTTTATCTTCTTAATAGCCACAAACGAAAAGAAATCTTTTACTTCAATCAGCCCGATATCTTCCTGTTTCAATTGCCCTTTTTGAGAAAAGAAACCAACAATATCAATCTTGTTTACTTTATCTTTTTTACCGGCAGCAATGAATAAGGTGCTCCATTTTGGCTTTTCGGGTATTTCGTAAGTGCCGTTCAGTTCCTGAGGTGTGGCATCTTTGGTGATGTATTCCGGCAATTTTTCTTCTGAAGAATAAATAACATATGTTGTTCCGCTGGCTTCCATACGGGCAGTGCGGCCGTTGCGGTGCGTAAAAATATCTTCGCTTAAAGGCAAGTGATAATGAATGATGTTGCGGATGTTGGGAATATCTAATCCACGAGCAGCTAAATCTGTGGTTACTAATATATTAGAAGTTCCATTTTTAAATTTACATAAAGCTGCATCACGTTCCTGTTGTTCCATACCGCCGTGATAAAATACATTGATAATGCCTTTATCGGCTAAAATAGCGCTGGTTCTTTCTACCGATTCTCTGTGATTGCAAAAGATGATAGTGGAGCGGTTGCCCAAAAAACAAATCAAATCAAACAGGGTATTGGCCTTGTCTTTATCGGGAGAAAGAACGGTTTTTACTTCAAGTCCGATGGCATTTTCAATAACTAAACCTAAGAAATTAAGGCGCAAAGGTTCTCTTAAACCAATAAATACAGGGACTTCAACCGATTCAGTTGCAGATGTTAATATCCGTTTGTTGATATTTTTTATTGAACCGATAATGAATTCCATTTCTTCCTGGAAACCCAATTCCAGCGATTTATCAAATTCATCCAGCACCAGCGTGGTAATGCCTTCGGTAGAAAAATTATTCCTGCGGATATGATCGGCAATGCGGCCTGGCGTACCGATGATTAATGCCGGAGCCTGCTTCAAATTATTTTCTTCAATTTCACGTTTGTGGCCGCCATAGCAAAGCGTTACTTTAAAACCGGTTTGCATTTTACGGAACACATCGTCAATCTGTATGGCCAGTTCACGGCTGGGCACTATTATCATGGCCTGAACCGCTTTATTTTCTTTTTGTAAAAGCTGAACCAGGGGCAGCAAAAACGCCAGCGTTTTTCCCGAACCGGTTATTGATAATAAAATGACATCTTCATTTTCTTTTGCCTGCAGCGAAGCTTGCTGCATTTCGTTCAGTTGCTCAATCTTTAAATTATCGAGGATTCGTTGTAAGTTATCTGTTTGCATTAGCGCAAAAGTAAGTTTTGTATTTCTATTATAACTATAAACCCACAGATAAGAATATCCCGAGGGTTATATGAAGATGGCTTTAAGCAATGATATTGAATTTCAAATATACTATCTTAGCCTATAATGTATGGCGTTATGTTAAACAGCTTAGCCATAGAGTGTTGAGTGCGAAGGGCTTGGGCGAGTTTTTTGCCTTTTGTTTTAGCGGCGGAGCCTTTCGCCCTTAAAGGCGAAAAAAACAATAAAACGTGATTTAATTATGGGCATAAACTTTAGTTTATGCAAAATGGTGATAAAATAAGGGAAATAAATA
>Ga0265327_10003487_pt1 | contig 14953 bp, 18 predicted proteins | sample 41621metaG_FD_202089 | JGI IMG/M metagenome (GOLD analysis project Ga0265327, IMG submission 202089) | Rhizosphere microbial communities from Carex aquatilis grown in University of Washington, Seatle, WA, United States - 4-16-21 metaG | ecosystem: Host-associated > Plants > Roots > Rhizosphere... | reverse complement strand
GGCGACGTGTGGGCCATCGTCCGCTCGCCGGACAAGAAGAGCATCGAGCGCAAGTACCCGATCCTCGACGTGCTGGATGAGCGCCCGTTCTGGATGAGCGATGATCACTATGCGCGGATCGTCGAACGCCACTTCTACGATATTGACGACGAGGCCGCCGGCGTTCTTCAGTTCATGCTCGAAGACATTCAGCGGCACGCTGACAAGTTCCACAAAAACTACTGAGTTGTTCCGGGGGGGTCATGAACAGGGTCGACTTGAGCGGCCGCGTCGCCGTCGTCACCGGCGGCGCGAGGGGGATCGGCTACGCCACGGCTGAGCGGTTCCTCGCCTCCGGCGCCAAGGTCGCGATCTGGGACATCAACGGCGAACGCGCCAGGGCCAGCGCGGATCAGCTGTCCTCGCTCGGAACCGTGTGCGTGCACAAGGTCGAGCTGACCGACCAGGCGGCTGTCGAGGCCGCCGCCGCGGCGACCCTGGCGGCCTACGGCAAGATCGACATCGTCGTGAACAACGCCGGCATCACCGGCGGCAACGGAACCACCTGGGAGCTGGACCCCAAGGTCTGGCGCGAAGTGCTGGAGGTGAACCTCTACGCCCCCTATCTCGTGTGCCGCGCCGTGGTCCCGCACATGATCGCGGCGGGCTACGGGCGGATCGTCAACATCGCCTCGATCGCCGGCAAGGAAGGCAATCCCAACGCCTCGCACTATTCGGCGTCCAAGGCCGGGCTGATCGGCCTGACCAAGTCGCTCGGCAAGGAGCTGGCCACAAGCAACATCATGGTCAACTGCGTGACGCCCGCCGCCTCCCAGACCGAGCAGTTCGGCCAGATGACCCAGGCGCACATCGACTACATGCGGTCGAAGATTCCCATGGGCCGGTTCGTCCTGCCCGAGGAGATCGCCGCCATGATCGCCTGGCTGTCGTCGGAGGACTGCTCCTTCACTACCGGCGGGGTGTTCGACATCTCCGGCGGGCGGGCGGTGTACTAGGAATCCACCTTCTCGCGCGGCGCCGGCGCCAGGCTGCCGAGCAGCAGGGTCGAGGCGGGGGCTCTCGAAGCCTTCTGGTTGGACACCAGCCGGTTGACCTCGGCCCAGGCGCCTTCCTTGACGTCGGGGGGCAACTGGCGGCCCTGGCTGCGCAGGAACTCGACGATCTGGCCGGCCATCTGCAGGCGGCTGGCGGATTCCATCTTCTCGATGCGCAGGCGCTCCTGGCGTTTCTCGGCCTTGAAGTCCTTGCTCAGCAGCCGCGCCACCGCCCCGCCGGCGACGCCCATCAGGGGGCCGACGATATTGAAGTCCACGGTGGCCCAGCGGAAGCGCAGGGCGTAGGCGGCCAGCATGCCGAGGCTCACCCCCAGCAGCACGTTCGCGGCGGCGGCGCCCAGCCGGCGCAGGCGCGCCGAGCGGTCCTCGATGTGCTCGATCAGGTGCTCGCCGTGCATCATCAGGCCTCGGAGCTGTTCACTGGAGATGCGCGCCCGGCCAATCATGGCTGGGCCTCCGGGTCGTCGATATAGGCCTGCTCCGCGTTGCGCAGGCCGGTGCGCAATTCCTGACCGAAGGCGTTGAGCGGTCCGAGGTCGAAGCGCAGCTGGTTCATGCCGTAGAACAGCAGCCCCGCCACCACCGCCAGCAGCACCGCTCCGGCGATCACCACGCCGCGATTGTCCGGCGCGGCGAACGGGGTCAGCGCTCCGGCGCCCATGGCGGCGCACAGGAAGAACACCGCCCCCAGCAGGCACTGGGACATCGAGCGCTGGGTCGAAACGGTCAAGGCTTCAGTGCGGGCCAGCAGCGCGCGCGCGGGTCCGACCAGCTGCGACAGCCGGTCGTCATCCTCGACATAGGACGATGCGAAAGCTTCCAACCGAGGCTCCTTTCAAGTCCGGGCCGTCCTGCGGCGGACGGGCGGGCGAGGCGGTCGAGCAGAGAGCTATAGGGCGCCGCCGTGAACAATTTCTCGCGGCCAAGCTGGCGGTTGCGGTCGGCGCCCCCCATCTGGGCGTCGGGGCGGGTTAGGAGTCAAGATGAGCGTCCGATCCCCGCGTTCTGCGGCAGAGCTTGCCAGAATCCGGGACAGTGTGGCCCTTGTTGGGCGCCTGTCCGACAGCCTGGTCCGCCTTGGACCCTTCCGCATCGGCATCGACGGGGTGCTGAGCTGGATTCCCGGCCTGGGCGAGGCCTATTCGACGGCCGCCGCCGCCTTCATCCTGGTCCAGGGTCTGCGCGCGGGCGTCCCGCTGCACATTCTGGTGATCTGCGCCGCCTTGATGGGCGGCCGCACCCTGGTCAGCGCTGTTCCCCTTGCCGGCCCGGTCGCCGCCGACCTGTTTGTCGCCCACCGCTGGTCGGCCAAACTGGTGGTGCGGGCGATCGACGCCAAGCTGCCGGCCTGGGCCCAGTCGGGCGGAGCCCCGATCTTCGCCGTCGCCTGATCCCCAGCGCATCTAGCGCTCGCCGGTGCGGAAGCGGCGCTCCAGCTTCTTCACATGCTCCCACATCTCCTCGACCTGGGTAGCGAGGGAATACTGCTTGAGCGGCGGGATCTCGACTCGGGCGGATTCGATGCGGGCCATGTTCTCGCAGTAGCGCCGCCACAGGTCGTGGTTCTGGCGTTGCTCCTTGCCCTTCTGAGTGGGCGGGTCCCACAGGCCGATTTCATTGAGCTGCTGCTTGATCTTCAGCAGATTGGGCAGGCTGCCGAAGATGAACAGGAAGGCCGGCGAGGCCTCCGCCGCGTACTGCGTCTGAATCTGCATGTGCCACATGCGGTAGCCGGTCATGAACTGGTCGCGCCGCTCGTCCGACATCCACGGCGACGGCGCCTGGACCAGGGTCTCGGCGATCGACGCCTGCTGCACCAGCTGTTCGGGGGTCACGTGGTTGCGCAGCGCCACGGCCATGGCCTCGAACGGCACGCCCAGGGTGCGCGCCAGGTCGGTGAACTCGATCATCGTGCCCTGCACGCTGACCCACTGGCTCTGGGATTCGCTGGACTTGGGCTGGAACTTGGCCAGGGGGTTGACCGGCGCGCGCTGGTAGCTGCGGTGGATCCACGCGACCCGTCCGGGAGCGTAGGTAAGGTCGCCGGCCATCAGCCGGGTGGCGAGATGGTCGTCGCTGGGGGAGGGCCCCAGGTCCTGCAGGAACGATCGGAAATCCTTCCAGGTCGGGCTGAGGCCCGAGCCGCGCTCGAACAGAATCCGCCGGTGCTCGGCGGCCTCATGCTTGTGTTCCAGGAACAGCGCCGTCTGCGCCGCCGGCGGCCCGGCGTTCTTCCTGTCCATCCACGTCCCCTTGGAGCCGGGGCGCGCCTGCCAGACGCGCTCGCTTTAGATTCAAATTGTCACGGAATAGATGAGTCGCAAGTTAACGATTCGAGGGTCTGGAAAGTATTCAGTCATTCAAAGCGGGCGCGGCGTGTATTGGCTATGGTTGACCTGCTCGTTAATTCGACTTGATCCATCAATATGGAGGTCGATCGGCCGCTCTATATTGAGACGCGGCGGATTTCGCTTGCACGACTTCTTGGCCACATGGCTAGGCGCCAAAGCCTTGCGGCGCAAGGGATCGCCGAAATCAGGACCCTGCGACCTCGTCCATCAGCCAGGTCTCGAACGCCGCCACCCGCGGGGCCTTGGGGCGATTGGGGTGGAAGGCCAGATAATAGGCGCCCTGGGTCGGCGCCTCCTGCGGCAGGGGCGCGATCAGCCGGCCGGCGTCGAGGTCGTCCTGGATCAGGGCCTTCTGCGCCATGACCACGCCCAGGGCGTCGATCGCCGCCTGGTAGGCCAGGGCGGCGTTGTCGAAGGTGATGGCGTTGCGCATCTCCAGTCCGGGCACGCCGGCCTCGGCCAGCCACAGCGGCCAGTCGCGCGGGCGGTTGGTGGACGACAGCAGCACATGCCTCGACAGGTCGACGGGCTGGTTCAGCGGCGGCCCGCGCTCCAGCAGCCGCGGGCTGCACACCGGCAGCAGCACCTCGCCGAGCAGCCGGAGGTAGCCCTCGCCGGAGGGCGGCCCGAATTCCGAATGCACGAAGATGTCGACGTCCTCGCGCTCGAAGTCGCCGGGGCTGTGCGAGGTGGTGATGCGCATCTCGATCTCGGGATGCAGGGCCTTGAAGCGGTAGAGCCGCGGCGCCAGCCAGCGGATGGCGAAGGTCGGCGGCAGCTTCAGCCGCAGCAGGGTCTCGTCGGCGTTGTCGCGCGCCCGGCGGGTGGCGTGGTCGATCTGTTCAAACGCCGAGGACAGGGCGCGGAAATAGGCCTCGCCGCGGGCGGTGAGTTCGATGCCGCGCTGGCGGCGGAAGAACAGCTTGACCCCCAGCCAGTCCTCCAGCGCCCCGACATGGCGGCTGACCGCGCTCTGGGTGACCAGCAGCTCCTCGGCGGCCGCCGTGAAGCTCAGGTAGCGGCCGGCGGCCTCGAAGGCTCTGAGGGCGTTGAGCGGCGGCAGCTTGCGCGGCAAGGCGAGTCCTCCGTTGCGCTATCGCCTTCGGCTACATGAGCGCGGGTTTGCGCTATCGCCTTCGGCTACTTGAGCGCGGGTTTGCGCTATCGCCTTCGACTGCCTGAGCGCGGCTGTCATGAGTTTTCTCGATCTCGTCCATGACTTATCCACGATTGCCAGCCTTCCGGGAATGGCTAGGTTGGCTGGGCGCGGCCCCTGCAGGCGGCGCAGGGAACCTCGCGGGCACGGCGGGGCGCTGGGGCGGAAACCGCATGACAGACACCGTTCAGGCCCGAGGCGGGGTCTACGCCGGCCAGGTCGCCGCCAGGCTCGACCGGCTGCCGTTCACCCGCACCCTGTGGCGGTTCGTGACCCTGATCTCGCTGGGCGGCGCCTTCGAGCTCTACGACCTGTTCATGACCGCCTACATCACGCCCGGCTTTGTCAGGAGCGGGTTGTTCTCGGCCTCTGCCCCCAGCTTCTTCTCACCCCACGGCGTGGGCTTCTTCGTGTTCAGCTTCTTTGCCGGCATGTGGGTGGGCACGGTCGGCTTCGGCTTCATCGCCGACCGCCTGGGGCGGCGCTCGATCTTCACCGTGTCGCTGGTCTGGTATTCGGTCGCCACCCTGGTCATGGCCTTCCAGACCACCCCCGAGATGGTGTGCCTGTGGCGCTTCATCGCCGCCATCGGCATCGGTCTGGAGCAGATCACCATCGACACCTTCCTGCCCGAGCTCGTGCCCCCCGCCAGCCGCGGCAAGGCCTTCGCCTACTACCAGTTCGTGGAGTTCCTGGTGGTGCCGGTGGTGGCGCTGCTCGGCTGGCTGCTGGTGCCGTACAAGCCCTTCGGCCTCGACGGCTGGCGCTGGGTGGCGATCATCGGATCGGCCGGCGCCCTGTTCGCCTGGCTGCTGCGCCAGGGGCTGCCCGAAAGCCCGCGCTGGCTCGCCCTGCACGGCCACACCGACAAGGCCGAGGCGATCATGCAGCGCATCGAGGCGGGGGTGTCGAAGGACATCGGCGGTCCGCTGCCGCCGCCGGGCCCCGCCGCCCGGGATCTGGGCGCCAAGAGCACCTTCGGCGAACTGCTGCGCCCGCCCTACGGCAAGCGCACCCTGGTGCTGTCGATCTTCAACCTGACCCAGACCATCGCCTTCTATGGTTTCGGCTCCTGGGTCCCCACGCTTCTCATCGCCAAGGGCATCCATATCCAGACCAGCCTGATATACGCGTTCATCATCGCCCTGGCGAACCCGGTGGGGCCGCTGCTGGGCATGCTGGTGGCCGACCGTATGGAGCGGAAATGGCAGCTGGTCTGCGCCGGCCTGTGCGTGGGGCTGTTCATCGTCCTGTTCTCGCTGGGCGTGAGCCCGTTCTGGGTGATCGTGTTCGGGGTCTGCGTGACCCTGTCGAACAACTGGATCTCGTTCGTCTTCCACGGCTATCAGGCCGAGCAGTATCCCACCCGCATCCGCGCCCGCGGCGTCGGCTTCGTCTATAGCTGGAGCCGGGCGTCCTCGGCCCTGCAGGGCCTGCTTATCGGGTTCTTCCTCAAGGCGGGCGGGACGATGGGCGTGGCGATCTTCATCGGGGCGGCCATGTTCGTCATGTGCTCGACCATCGGCTTGTTCGGCGAGCGCACCCGGGGCCGCTCGCTGGAAGAGCTTTCACGTTAGGAGTCCAGGCTCATGGCCAACCGCGTCCAAGGCAAGATCGTCCTCGTCACCGCCGCCGCCGCCGGCATCGGCCGCGCCAGCGCCCTGATGCTGGCTCGGGAAGGCGCCCGCGTCCTGGCCACCGACATCGACGAGGCCGGCCTCGCCGCGCTGAAGGCCGAGGCGGAGGGAACGGCGCTGGAGGTCGAGCGGCTGAACGTGCTCCGCCCCGATGAGATTTCGGACCTGTCCGCCCGGATGGAGCCGATCGACGCCCTGGTCAACTGCGCGGGATACGTCGCCGCCGGCAATGTCCTGACCTGCACCGACCGCGACTTCGAGCATTCGCTGGATCTCAACGTCAGGGCCATGGCGCGGATGATCCAGTACTTCCTGCCGGGCATGCTGGCCCACAGCCGGGGCGCCTCGATCGTCAACATCGCCTCGGTCTGCTCGAGCATCAAAGGCCTGCCCAACCGCTTCGCCTACGGAACCACCAAGGCCGCCGTGATCGGCCTGACCAAGTCGGTGGCCGCCGATTTCGTCACCGCCGGCGTCCGCTGCAACGCCATCTGCCCGGGTACGGTGGACTCGCCGTCGCTGCGCCTGCGCATCGCCGAGCAGGCCCGCTTCACCGCCCAGGAGGAGGACATCGTCATGGGCGAGTTCGTGCTGCGCCAGCCCATGGGCCGCATCGGCCGGCCGGAGGAGGTTGCGTCCCTGGTCACCTACCTCGTCTCCGACGAATCCGCCTTCACCACCGGGGCGGTCCACGTGATCGACGGCGGCCTGTCGAACTGACGGGGTGACGCCTGGTCGCGCAAGCCGCCGCAAGTGACGCGGCGCCGATTGGCTAGCCGCGCCGGCGGGCGTAGGGTCGAAGCCGCTGGAATGAGGAGCTGGGCCATGTCCGAAGTTTCCCGTCTGCTTAAGTCTGTTCTGATCATGGCCGGACTGGCCGCCCTGGCGCCGGCGCTGTCCGCCGCTCAGGGACCGATGCCCCATCGCAAGGCGGGCATGTGGGACTCGACCATGGCCATGGGCGGCCGGACGCTGGCGACGACCGGCATGTGCATCGACGAGTCGATCGACAAGCCCTCCTCGATGCTCGGGCCGCAGCAGATGGGCGGTGCGCGGGACTGCTCTGGCATGACGCCGCAGCCGATTCCCGGCGGCCTCCGCATGGAGGGGACCTGCAGCAACGCCGGTCGCACCACCCACATCACCGCCACGATCAAGGGCGACTTCAGCAGCGCCTACGCCATGGATATGGTCACCGAGGTCGACGGCAAGGCGCAGCCGTCCATGCACATGGACGTGAAATGGACCGGGCCTTGCGGCGCGGGGGTGAAGCCGGGCGACATGGTCATGGTCATGCCCAACGGCCAGCGCATGGTCATGAATGCGGGCGCCCTTACGGCGGGCGCGCGTCCCGGCGCCGGCGCGCCGGGGCGCTGATGCGGCGTCCAGCGCAGGCGGCGATCCTGCTGACGCTCGTGGCGTTCTCGGCCGCCGCTCAGCCCCGGACGCCGCCCGCTCTGCTGAGCGCGCATCAGGACCTGCGCGAGTGCATCATCCGCAACGCCGGCTGGGCCTCGGCCAAGGCGGAAGCCACGCCTGACAACGTCGCCGACGCGGCGGCCAAGGCCTGCGAGGACAAATACGTCAAGGTCGTGACCCGCCGGAAGCTGATGGACAAGGCCCAGGCCAAGGTCGAGGTCAATTCCATGGCCTACGACATCGCCAACAAGATTCTGTCGCGCTGACGAGCCTCCCATGACCGGACCTCTGATCGGCGCCATCGACCAGGGCACCACCTCCAGCCGCTTCATCGTGTTCGATCGCCAGGGTCGCATCGTATCCGTGGCGCAGAAGGAGCACCGGCAGATCTATCCGCGCCCGGGCTGGGTCGAGCACGACGCGGCGGAGATCTGGACCAATACGGAAGCGGTCATCGCCGAGGCCCTGTCCAAGGCCGGGCTGAAGCCCGCCGACCTCGCCGCGGTCGGAATCACCAACCAGCGCGAGACCACCGTGGTGTGGGATCGCAACACCGGCGAACCGGTGCACCACGCCCTGGTCTGGCAGGACACCCGAGTCGATGGAATGGCGCGCGCCTATGCGGCCGACGGCGGCCGCGACCGCTTCCGCGGGAAGACCGGCCTGCCGCTGGCCAGCTATTTCTCGGGCCTGAAGCTGAAGTGGCTGCTCGACAACGCCCCCGGCCTGCGGGCCCGGGCGGCGCGCGGCGAGCTGGCCTTCGGCACCATCGACAGCTGGATTCTGTGGAAACTCACCGGCGCGCACCTGACCGACGTCACCAACGCCAGCCGCACCCAGCTGATGGACCTGAAGACCCTCGACTGGGACGACGGCATGCTGGGGGCCTTCGACATTCCGCGCAGCGTCCTGCCGCGCATCGCTTCATCGTCTGAGGTCTACGCCCAGGCCAAGGGCGTGCTCGAGGGGGTCAAGGTCGCCGGCATCCTCGGCGACCAGCAGGCGGCGCTGGTCGGCCAGGCCTGCTTCAGCCCGGGCGCGGTGAAGAACACCTACGGCACCGGCTGCTTCATGCTGATGCACACCGGCGGCGAAATCTGCCAATCCAAAGCCGGCCTGCTCACCACCGTCGCCTACCGCTTCGGCAAGGCCGAGCCCTGCTACGCCCTGGAGGGCTCCGTCGCCATCGCCGGCGCCTTGGTTCAGTGGCTGAGGGACAATCTCGGGATGATCAAGTCGGCCCCCGAGGTCGAGGCTCTGGCCCGGACGGTCGAGGACAACGGCGACGTCTACATCGTGCCGGCCTTCTCCGGCCTCTACGCCCCCTACTGGCGCGACGACGCGCGCGGTATCATCGCCGGCCTGACCCGCTACGCCCGCTCCGGCCACTTCGCCCGGGCGGCGCTGGAGGCGGTTGCCTACCAGACCTGCGACGTGGCCTACGCCATGGAGGCCGACAGCGGCATCGCCATAACCGAGCTCAAGGCCGACGGCGGCATGGTCGAGAACCAGCTGCTGATGCAATTCCAGGCCGACATGCTGGGGGCGCCGGTGGTGCGTCCCGAGGTCGCCGAGACCACCGCCCTGGGCGCCGCCTACGCCGCGGGCCTGGCGGTCGGCCTATGGAGCGGGACCGACGATCTGGCGGCCAACTGGGCGGCTCACGCGCGCTGGACCCCGGCCATGGCGCCCGAGCGGCGCGACGCGCTCTATGCCAGCTGGAAAAAGGCGGTCGAGCGGTCCTACGGCTGGGCCGGATATGACCGAGCCTGTTAGGCGAAAGTGGACGCGGTTTCGCCGCCCGGACAGGCTCGACACCCACGATTCTAGAGCACGCTTCAGCGGCTGGATGATTCCATCCAGCCCCATCGTGCTCTAGGGGCCTGCGACGCCGAGCCCGTTGGCGGCCCTGGCTTTGTGTGCGAACGTGCCGAACTGGGAAACGTCGCGCGGGAGCGCGGCGGGGGAGGAACGTGGAATGTCCGTGGTCAGTCGGATGCTTTTGGCGGCTCTGGTCTGCGCCAGCGCGGGGATCGTCCAGGTTGCGCCGACGGTGGCCAACGCCCAGGCGGCGGCCAAACCCACGGACGGCGCCGAAGGCGACACCCGCGGCCGTTTCATGCATGCGTCCAAGTGCGTGATGACGTTCGGCCTCACCAGCGGCTGCGACAAGGACGCCCCGGCGCCCAAGGCCGAGCAACGCAAGGCCGAGGCGGGGCCCGCCGCGGCCCCCGACAACAGCACCAAGAGCCAGTTCTTCCGCGCCTCCAGGTGCGTGGTGAGCCTCGGTTTCGCCGGCAATTGCGACAAGAACGCCCCGGCCGGGGAAGCGCGCGCGGCTCCGACTGCCGAAGCCGGCAGGCGCGCCGAAGCCGCCCCGGACACCAGCACCAAGGGTCAGTTCCTGAAGGCGTCACGCTGCGTGGTGAGCCTCGGCTTCGCCGGCAATTGCGACAAGAACGCGCCGGGCGGAGAAGCCCGCGCCGCCTCCTCGCCCGCGCCGAAAGCCCGCGCCGAAGCGCCTCCGGCCGAAGCGGACGCCAGCACCAAGGGCCAGTTTCTGCACGCCTCCAAATGCGTGATGAGCCTCGGCTTCCTCGGCAACTGCGACAAGAAATAGGCTGACGGCGGGCGGCGGAGAGAGCGCAGCATGTCCGCAGACAGGCGCATCCTCGGCGCGATCTCCGTTCTGGCCGTTCTCGCCGGATGGGCCCCGCCAGCCGCCTTCGCCGCGCCAGGCTCCGAAGCCCAGGCGCGCCAGCTTCTGACCCACTACAACTGCGGCCAGGCGAAGGCGGCGGAAAGCGACCTGAAGCGGGCGGCGGCCCTGGCGCCGGACGAACGCATGGAGCTGGAAATCGTCTCGGCCAAGTGCTCGGCCGAGCAGCACAACCGCGACCGTCCCGGCGAGCCCCAGGTGGTGCTGGTGACCCCCGATCCCCAGGCCGGCGGTCAGGACAAGATCTACCTGCAGACGGTGATCCTCTCCGACGAGCGCGGCATCCGCGAATTCTGCACCAAGGCGGGCGGCCCTGGCGCCACGGTCGGCGGGACCTCGTGCGAGGCGTTCGTGCGCCAGACCCGGCCGTCCGCGCCCCTGATCCTGCTGGCCCCGGCCAGCGTCAGCGGCCCCGTGGTGACCACCCACCTGCTGTCGATGATCGGCGACGAGGACGCCGCCCGGCGCATCGCCGCCGAGGCCGACCGGGTGCAGGCCGCCGCCGGCGGCAAGGCCGCCCTGACGGGAAGCCAGTCATCTCAGGGGTCGGCTTCGGCTTCGGACGCGGGCCAGCGCGGCACCCGCGCGCGATTCTTTCAGGCGGCCAAGTGCGTCGCCTCGATGGGCTTCCGCGAAGGCTGCGACAAGGGCGATCAGAAGTAGAGCGGGTCGAGGAAAGGTGGTGGCCGGCTTTCCGCCCGCGACCCGCGCCAGATCAAGAGTCTAGGCGGTGAGGGCCAGGAGCGCGAACGAGGCGAGCCAGTGTTCGCCCATGTAGTCGCCCTGCACATGCGGCAGTCCTGCGGCCAGATGGAGGTCAGCCGAGCTCGCGGCAGCTGCCGCCCGCGGGTCGTCAGGCGGCAGGGCCTGCGCCAGCTCCCGCCAGCACCAGGCCCGCGACAGGTTCAGGCCGTCGAGATGCGCGATTCTGCCGTCGGTGCGGTCGCTGACGCGGGCCGGTTCGAACAGGCTCGCCGGCAGGCCGTCCGCCAGTTTCGGCAGGAAGCCGTCCAGCCAGGCCTGGAACGCGGCCTCGGGCGCCAGGCGCGCCATGCACGCGGCCTCCATCAGCACCGGCGACAGGAAGTCCTCGCCCGAAGGCTCCCACGCCTGGGCGTCGCGGTCGCCGCCGTACCAGCCGCCGGCCTTGGCGCCGATGGCCCGGCCCAGCCGTTCGTCGCCGGCCGCCACGACGTAGTCGGCCGCCAGCCTTAAGGCGAAGGCGGTGTTGGCGTGGGCGCCGGCGCGGATCGGATAGTCCGCCAGGGGCAGGTGCAGCACCAGCCGCTCGGCGAAGGCTTCCGCCAGCGGCGCCAGGGTCCGCGCCCACGGGCCGCCGAGGGCCAGCAGCTCCGCCTGCAGCTTCAGCAGCCAGGCCCAGCCGTAGGGCCGCTCGAAGGCGCGCGAGGAGGGCCGGTCGAGATAGACCCGCTCGGCGAGGGCCTTGGCCGGGGTGAAGGCGCGATCGAACAGGGCGCGGATCGCGTCCGCCTCGGGGATGGCCGGTTGCAGCCTCAGCACCCGCGCCAGGGTCCAGTAGCCGTGCACGCAGGAATGCCAGTCAAAGCTGCCGAAGAAGATCGGGTGCAGGTCGCGCGGCCCGCGCAGGTCATCGGGTCCGTGCAGCACATGGTCGAGCTTGTTCGGATACTCCCGCTCCACGTGGCCGAGGGCGATACGGGCGAAGGCCGAGGCCATGTCGGGGGTCAGGGGCATGGCCGGAGGCTAGGCCGGCGAAAGAAGGTCTGCCAGATGGCTTGTGCGCGGCGCGCCGATGACTAGCATCGCGGCCAAGCAAGGGTGGAGGACGCCGTGGATTTCGTCAGCGAAGACAACATCACCGAAATCGCCATGAAGCGCTGGGGCACCGCCAAGAACCCGCGCACGGCGCAGCTCATGAAGGCCCTGATCAAGCACCTCCACGCCTTCGCCCGCGAGGTCGAGCTGACGCCGGAGGAATGGATGGCCGGCATCCAGTGGATCACCGCCGTGGGCCAGATCTCCGACGACAAGCGCATGGAGGCGATCCTGGCTTCCGACGTGTTCGGCCTGTCGATGCTGGTGGTGATGATGAACGGCCGCCTGCCCTCGGGCGCCACGCCGCACACCGTGCTCGGCCCGTTCCACATCGACGGCTCGCCGGAACTGCCCAAGGACGCGGATCTTTCCGAGGGCGTCGAGGGCGAGAAGCTCTACGTCTCCGGCGTGGTGAAGGGGCTCGACGGCAAGCCGATCGCCAACGCCGTGCTCGACGTGTGGCAGGCCGACGCCGAGGGCGTCTACGAAGCCCAGCTCCCGGGCTCGGAAGACTACCTGCGCGGCGTGTTCCGCACCGACAAGGACGGCCGCTATGGCCTGTGGACCATCGCGCCCAAGGGCTACGCCATTCCGATGGACGGACCGGTCGGCAAGCTGATCGAACAGACCGAGATCTCCTACTACCGGCCCGCCCACTTCCACGCCATCGTCGCGGCCGACGGCTACCAGCCGGTGATCACCCACCTGTTCCGCAAGGACGCGCCCTTCCTTGAAAACGACGTGGTGTTCGGCGTGCGCCAGCCGCTGATCACGCCCTTCCACATTCACCAGCCTGGAACCGGACCCGGCGGCAAGGCGATGAAGCAGCCCTACGCCACGGTCGAATACGACTTCGTGCTGGCGCCGGCGGCCTAGAGGCCGTCGGCAGGAGCGCGCGAGGTCCTTGCGCCAGGCTTCCGACGCCGGGCCGGTTCAGCCGCCCAGCGCGTCGGCGAGGTGGTCGAGGAAATTGCCCCAGCCGATCTCGTGACCCTGGCGGACGTCCGGGGTGGGCAGACGTTCGTGGGTCAGGACCAGATCGGTCCCGCCCGGCGCGTCGCTCAGTTCCAGGGTGACCAGGGTCTTTGCGTTCCGGGTCGGGGGCCCGGACCAGGTGAACACCAGCCTGTTCGGCGGATCGACATCGACATAGGTCCCCTCGATTTCGCACTGGCTCTCGCCTGATCCCATCTTCAGGCTGTAGGCGCCGCCGACGCGGACATCCGCCTCGGCCTCGCAATCCACCGGACCGGGGTAGGGGCTCATCCACGGCGCCATGAGTTCGGGCTCGGTCCAGAGCTCGAAAACTTCGCGCGGGGTCGCCGCGACGCGGCGCTTGATGACCAGGGTGGGAACCGCGCCCGTATCGGTCCTCATGGCTTGGGTTCGCCTTTCTGGGCCCTGCGCTCGCGCAACACCCGCTCCATCTCGTCCAGGCGAGCGTTCCAGAAGCGGCGGGCTTGCTCAATCCAGTCGTCGGCGCCGTTCAGGCCTTCCTTGTCGAAGCTCAGATAGTGATCGCGGCCGCTCACTCGCCGGCGCACCAGGCCGGACTGCTCCAGCACCTTGATGTGCTTGGACACCGCGTTCAGCGACATGCCGAACGGCGAGGCTATGTCCGTGACTCTGGCCTCTCCCTGGGCCAGGTGCTCGATGATCGCCCGGCGGGTGGGATCCGCCAGCGCGGCGAAGACGGCGTTCAGTCCCCCGCCCGATTCCACGTGCTGCATGCCTGCGAACTCCACGGGCGATCGGCTCGCCCGAAAAATATTCAACCACACGGTTGACAATCCGGTCAAGGGCGATCAAACATTCAACCATAGAGTTGAATATAAGATCGCTTCGAACCCCGGACCAAGGAGATATCCCATGACCACTCTCGCCCATCGCGTTCCCATCGCGGCGCCCGCGTCGACCGTTTTCGCCGCCGTGGCCACGGAAGCCGGCATGCGCGGCTGGTGGACGGCCGACACCGTCATGACGCCGGAAGCCGGCGGCAAGGCCGAGTTCGGCTTCGACCGCCGCGGCGCGCTCTTCAGCATGACTGTCGAGGCGATCGATCCCGATCGCTCGATCACTTTGCGCGTCGACGGCGGCCAGCCGGAGTGGGAAGGCACGGTGCTGAGCTTCGTGGTCGAACCCACGCCCGAGGGCGCCGTGCTGCGCTTCGAGCACAGGGGTTGGCGGGACGTCACCGACTTCTGCGCAAGCTGCAATTCCATGTGGGGGAACCTGATGTTCCGCCTCAAGGGCTTCGCCGAGACCGGTCGCCCTCAACCCCAGTGGACCGAATAGGCGTCAGACCCTGTTCGCCGGGATGCCCCCGCCGCCGCCGCGACCGTCAAGAAAAAGCCCCTCCGCCGGAGCGGAGGGGCAGTGGTCCGGCAAGGGGAGGAGAGCCGGAGTCGTGGCGCGACGGTCCAAGGCGACGCCCGGACGATCGCTCGTTCGAGGTAACAACTCCGAACACCCGACTGTGGTTCGATAGGGTCATTGCGGCCGTTTTTCGTCAGATCCGGCGGCGAGTTCCTGATTTCGCAGGAGCAGACGACGCCCGTCGGCGGCCGCCGGGCCGGCGGAGAGCCGCAATCACTTACAAATACAGGGATTGCGCTATGGAGCCTTGGCCGCCGGGTCGCCCTTGAACCGCTCCGACCAGCCTTCCGCCCCGACCTCGCAGGCGTATTCCCAGAGCTCGCTGCGAGGCGGCAGGCGCTTGTAGTGCACCACCCCCGTCCACGGTTTGGTCAGGTAGCGCGGGTCCTCGAAGGTGAACTCCCCGATCAGATGCTTGCCGCCGTCCGTCAGCCGATAGCGCT
>Ga0265327_10003486_pt1 | contig 14963 bp, 13 predicted proteins | sample 41621metaG_FD_202089 | JGI IMG/M metagenome (GOLD analysis project Ga0265327, IMG submission 202089) | Rhizosphere microbial communities from Carex aquatilis grown in University of Washington, Seatle, WA, United States - 4-16-21 metaG | ecosystem: Host-associated > Plants > Roots > Rhizosphere... | reverse complement strand
GGTCGAGACCCGCCTTATAGTGATTAAATTTGGCGGGTCTTGACCCGCCCTACGCTCGCTGGCGAACCGCATCAATCGCGAACGATGCGGTTCGTTCCTCACCGCATCCTACGTCCGCATTGGTCAACGCATCTTACCGCGTTACGACGAATTAGCGCATCTTACCGCGTTGAGATGCGAGTGGGGGTCATGGCCGAAAACTCTGACTAGAAATGACGCTGTCGCACCATGCGTGATGTCCGGTTCCGCTCACCGTGTGGCGAAGTACGCCTGGCTCAGGGTAGCTGACATCATGCGTGAAGCCGGGATAGCGCTGCGGTTGCCCGCCTCGGTTGTTAAGCATACTTCCGAGAATCCATTCTCCCGGCCATTCAGAGTAGCGAGCGACCAAAGATCGAAGAACTTCTCGGGTTGCATCTTGGGATAAGCTGTGCGTTGGAATATGTTGGTGAAACACTGTCTCAAATTTTCCTTCCTTGTACTCGCGAACACAGAAGCACAACTTCTTCGGTTCGAGTTCGGGGCAGACGCAATACCCGGTGTAGAGCCCGGTTACCTCGGGCGGATTCGGAGTTGTGTTCATCGGACGGGGATGTGCTGATCTGGGTGATTGCGACGCCTAACGCCCACGATCAGCCCGCGTAGCTCCGATTAGCATAGCGTAATCAGAGGGCATGAATCTAATTCGTGCGATTACGCTGCGCTAATCGTACCTATGGCAATTTAATCGAAGCTACGCGAGCTTTACCCGTCCCTCTTTTTGCAAGAGGGGCGGGGTTTTCGGAAATCGCTTTATTCCACCGTCACCGACTTCGCCAAGTTCCTCGGTTGATCCACGTCGGTGCCTTTAATCAGCGCGACATGGTAGGCCAGCAGTTGCAAAGGTATCGTGTAGACAATCGGGGCGACCACTTCGTTGGTCTCAGCGACGCGCAGCAGATTGACATTGGGCACGCTTTCCATCGGCGCGTTGACATCAGCGAACACGAAAAGCTGGCCGCCACGGGCGTGGACTTCTTGTAGGTTGGATTTAAGTTTTTCCAGCAATTCGTTGTTGGGCGCGACGGCGATCACCGGCATCTCGCTGTCGATCAAGGCCAAAGGCCCGTGCTTCAACTCGCCAGCGGGATACGCCTCGGCGTGGATGTAGGAAATTTCCTTGAGCTTTAACGCGCCTTCCATCGCCACCGGGTATTGCGCCCCCCGCCCTAAAAACAAAGCGTCTTTTTTGTCGCCAAAACGCTCCGCCCAGCCTTCAATCTGGCTTTCCAACTCCAAAGCGCAGCGGATCTGGGCGGGCAGGTTTTCCAGCTCATTGACAATCTTGGCTTCGTCCTCCGCTGACAGGCCATTGCGGCGGCCCAAGGCAACGACCAGCAACAGCAGCGCGGCCAACTGGGTGGTGAAAGCCTTGGTGGAGGCGACGCCGATTTCCGGGCCTGCGCGGGTCATCAAGGTGGATTCGGACTCGCGCACGATGGAGCTTTCCGGCACATTGCAGATCGCCAAGGTATGCGCGTAGCCCAGGCGCTTGGCTTCCTTTAGCGCGGCCAGCGTGTCGGCGGTTTCGCCGGACTGGGAAATGGTGACGAACAAGGTGTTGGGCAAGACCACCGGCTTGCGGTAGCGGAATTCGCTGGCCACTTCGACATTACAGGGCAAGCCGGCAATTTCTTCCAGCCAATAGCGGGCCACCAGGCCGGCGTGGTAGCTGGTGCCGCAGGCGACGATTTGCACGGCTTTGATCTGTTCAAACGCTTTTTCGGCATGGGGGCCGAATGCCGCGGGCAGCACGCGCCCGGCGTGAATGCGCCCGTCCAGCGTTTTTTCAATGGCGACCGGCTGTTCGTGGATTTCCTTCTGCATGTAATGGCGGTACTGGCCGCGCTCCACCGCGTCCGCCGACAGCTTGGTCACGTTGACCGGGCGTTCCACCACTTCGTCATTTTTGTCATAGACAACGACTTCCTCCGTGCTTAACACGGCGATGTCGCCGTCTTCCAGGAAGATGAAGCGTTGAGTTTCACCGACCAGCGCGAAGATGTCGGAGGCGATGAAATTTTCGTTGTCGCCCAAGCCCACGACCAGCGGGCTGCCGTGACGGGCGGCAAGCAGCCGGTTGGGCTCCTGGATGCTGATGACGCCGATAGCGTAGGCACCGTCGAGCAGCGCGGTGGTTTTGCGCACAGCCCGCACTAGCGCGTCGCCCTGCGCCATGAATTCCTGGATTTGATGGACGATGACTTCGGTGTCGGTTTCGGAGGTGAACTCGTAGCCTTTTTGTTGCAGGGCTTGCCGCAGTTGCTCGTGGTTTTCGATGATGCCGTTATGCACCACGGCCACGCAATCTTGGGACAGATGCGGATGGGCGTTGCGTTCAGCCGGCACGCCGTGGGTCGCCCAGCGGGTATGGGCTATGCCGATCTTGCCTTCGACCGGGGATTGCGCCAACAGGCTTTCCAATTCTTTGATCTTGCCCAGGCTACGGGCGCGGTCAATCGCGTTATGCTCGTCCAACACGGCGATGCCGGCGGAATCATAGCCTCGATATTCGAGGCGACGCAGCCCTTCCAACAATACTGGCGCAATATTGCGATGGGCGATGGCCCCAACAATTCCACACATGGGCTTATACCTTCTTTTTGACGGGACGCTGCCAGCCCGTCAGGGTGGCTTGTTTGGTTCGGCTTAAGGTCAGTTCGTTCTCCGGCGCGTCTTTGGTGATCGTCGATCCGGCGCCGATGGTGGCGTTCTTGCCCACTTTGACGGGGGCCACCAGTTGCGTGTCCGAGCCGATGAACGCACCGTCTTCGATAATCGTGAGGTGCTTGTTGACGCCGTCGTAATTGCAGGTGATCGTGCCCGCGCCGATGTTCACGCCAGCCCCGACAATGGCGTCGCCGACATAGCTGAGATGGTTGATCTTCGAGCCTTTGCCGACCTCGGTTTTTTTGATTTCGACGAAATTGCCGATATGGGCCTCATTGCCAATCTTGCTGTCGGGACGGACGCGGGCGAACGGCCCGACGCGGCAACTCGCGCCTATCTGTGCGTTTTCGATGACGCTATTGGCGAAAATTTCCGTGTCGTCGCCAATTTGGCTGTTCTTGATAAGCACATTCGGGCCGATCTTGACCCGCTCGCCTAAGCTGACCTTCCCTTCCAGCACGACGTTCACGTCGATTTCAACATCCTGGCCGCAAGATTCGATCTCACCGCGCAGGTCGAAGCGGGCCGGGTCGGCCAGCGTGACGCCCTGCTCCATTAAGGCTTCAGCCTGGCGCTGCTGGAAATGCCGCTCCAATTGCGCAAGCTGCATCCGGTTGTTGACGCCCAACACCTCCCATTCGTCATTGGGCTGGGACGTCTCCACGCGAACGCCGTCGGCGACCGCCAAAGCGATGATGTCGGTCAAATAGTATTCGCCTTGCGCATTGTCATTGCCCAGCCGGCCCAGCCAACGCTTCAGCAAGCCGCCGTTGACCGCCAGAATGCCCGTGTTGACCTCGTTGATTTCGCGCTGCTGTGGGCTGGCGTCTTTTTCCTCGACGATGCTGGCGACGGCGCCGTTGCCGTCGCGGACAATGCGCCCGTAGCCTGAGGGATTGTCCAGGCTGATCGTCAACAAGCCCATGCTGGTTTCACCAACCTGGCCGATCAATTTCCGCGCCGTCTCCAGCCGCAGCAAAGGCACGTCTCCATAGAGAATCAGCACGGTGCTGCCATCGGCGGCTATCCAGTCCGCCACCTGCATCACGGCATGTCCCGTCCCCAGGCGTTCCTTCTGCTCCGTCCATTGCGCATCCAATCTCCCCAAGGCGGCCAGAACCTGGTCGCCGCCGTGGCCGTAAATCACATTGACGGTATTTTCCCGCAATTGGGCGGCCAGGCGATGGACGTGGGCCAAGAGGGCGATGCCTCCGATCTTGTGCAGTACTTTGGGCAGGGAGGATCGCATGCGGGTGCCGGCCCCCGCCGCCAAAATGATAGTTTGCAGTGCCATGGTGTCAGAAGTGGGTTTGATTCGATGGATTTTAAGATTTCCCGTCCTTGCCACTCAGTTCCCGGAGACAGAAGGAGGATGGCCTATTCGTGGCGGGAGAAAGCAGGCGGCCAAGGCAGGCTTGTCGCCGCCTAATGCGGATTTCCAGCATAGAAGATACCAGAAATTCTCCCAAATAAAAAACCCGGCGGGCCTCAGGAAAGCAGTTCGCTTCCCAAAGCCCCCGGGTATGCAATGGCGACAAAGCCGTTTAGCGGTTTTTGCGCCAACGCTCCAGGGTCTTCAACTGGGCCACGGCTTCGATCAGTTCCACTTGCGCCTTAGCGTAGTCCAGCTTGCCGGAACGGTCGGCCAGCGTCTCCTCGGCGCGGCGCTTGGCCTCGGCAGCGGCAGCTTCGTCGATGTCCTTGGCCCGCGCCGCCTTGTCGGCCAGCACGGAGACGACGTGAGGCTGGACTTCCAAAATGCCGCCGGACACGAAGAACGGCAACACTTCTCCGTCGTTGCCGGTGATGACGCGCACTTCGCCAGCCCTAAGGCGCGTCAGCAAGGGCGCATGCCGCGCCGCGATGCCAACATCGCCTTCAGCCGCCGGCACGACGACCAGTTCCGCCAGCCCGGAAAAGATTTTCTCCTCCGCGCTGACGATGTCCACATGAATAGTCATAGCCATGGTTTGGCCCTCTTGTGTTTAAGCGGCCAACTTCTTGGCTTTTTCCAAAGCCTCGTCGATGGTGCCCACCATGTAGAAAGCCTGCTCGGGGATATCGTCGTATTCGCCGCCGACGATGCCGCTAAAGCCTGCGATAGTGTCCTTGAGCGAGACATACTTGCCAGGGCTGCCAGTGAACACTTCCGCGACATGGAAAGGCTGCGACAGAAAGCGCTGCACTTTGCGGGCGCGGGAGACGACCAGCTTGTCTTCTTCCGACAACTCGTCCATGCCCAAAATCGCGATGATGTCGCGCAGCTCCTTGTAACGCTGCAAAATGCCCTGGACTTTGCGGGTGATGTTGTAGTGCTCGTGGCCGATGACCAGCGGGTCCAACTGGCGGCTGGTGGAATCCAGCGGATCGACTGCCGGGTAGATGCCCAGCTCGGCGATCTGGCGCGACAACACCACGGTGGCGTCCAAGTGGGCGAAGGTGGTTGCCGGGGACGGGTCGGTCAAGTCGTCGGCGGGCACGTAAACGGCCTGGATGGACGTGATCGAGCCGGTCTTCGTGGAGGTGATGCGCTCTTGCAACACGCCCATTTCCTCGGCCAAGTTCGGCTGATAGCCCACGGCGGAAGGCATACGGCCCAACAACGCGGACACTTCGGTGCCGGCCAGCGTGTAACGGTAGATGTTGTCGATGAACAGCAACACGTCCAGGCCTTCCTCACGGAAGAACTCGGCGATGGTCAAGCCAGTCAAGGCCACGCGCAGACGGTTGCCCGGCGGCTCGTTCATCTGGCCGTAAACCATGGCAACCTTGTCGAGAACGTTGGACTCTTTCATTTCATGATAGAAGTCGTTGCCTTCGCGGGTACGCTCGCCGACGCCGGCGAACACCGACAAGCCGCTGTGGGCCTTGGCGATGTTGTTGATGAGCTCCATCATGTTGACGGTCTTGCCCACGCCCGCGCCGCCGAACAAGCCGACCTTGCCGCCCTTGGCGAACGGACAGACCAGATCGATAACCTTGATGCCGGTTTCCAGCAACTCGTTGCCGCCGGACTGTTCTTCAAACGTCGGCGCCTTGCGGTGGATCCCCCAACGCTCTTTTTCACCGACCGGGCCTTGCTCGTCAATGGGCTCGCCCAGCACGTTCATGATGCGGCCCAAGGTTTCCCGGCCCACCGGGACGGAAATCGCCGCGCCGGTGTTGATGACATCCAGGCCGCGCCGCAAGCCGTCGGTGCTGCCCATGGCGATGGTGCGAACCACGCCGTCGCCCAACTGCTGCTGGACTTCCAATACCAAATTGACGCTCTCGACCCTTAAGGCGTCATAAATCTTCGGCAGCGCTTCACGCGGAAATTCCACGTCGACCACGGCGCCGATAATCTGAACGATTTTGCCCGAACTCATGTTTCGTCCTCTTATAGTTAATCAAACTGTAGGGCGGCCTTCAGGCCGCCGGCAGCCTAAAGGCCACCCTACAAAATCGGCTAAACCGCAGCCGCGCCACCGACAATCTCGGAAATTTCCTGGGTAATGGCCGCCTGGCGGGCTTTGTTGTAAATCAACTGCAATTCGTTGATGAGCTTGCCGGCGTTGTCCGAGGCGCTCTTCATCGCCACCATGCGCGCCGCCTGCTCGCAAGCATTGTTCTCGACCAAGCCTTGGAACACGATGGACTCGACATAGCGAACCAGCAAATCGTCCAGCACTTCCTTGGCGTCGGGCTCGTACAAGTAATCCCAGTGGCCGGCCAGCTCGGGGCTGATCGTATCCACCTTGATTGGCAACAATCTTTGCAATTGCGGCTTTTGCGTCATCGTGTTGACGAACTCGTTGTGTACCACATACAACTCGTCGATTTTGCCTTCACGGTAATCGTCCAACAGGACTTTAATCACGCCGATGATGCTTTCCAAGTGCGGGGAGTCGCCCAGCTTGGTGGCTTGCGCGATGACTTTCGCTCCGATGCCATTGAAAAACGACGCGCCCTTCTGGCCGATGACGCCGACCTCAAATTCGGTGCCCGCCTCCGACCAGGCGCGGAACTGGCGCAAAGACAGCCTGAACAGGTTGGAGTTGAGGCCGCCACAAAGACCGCGGTCGGAGGAAAGCAGGATGACGCCAACTCGCTTGACGGCCCGTTCCTCCATGAACGGGTGCTTGTACTCCGGCTTCGCGTGGGCCAGATGCCGGATGATTTGCGCGATCTTCTGGGAGTAAGGGCGCGTGGCCTGCATCCGGGCCTGGGTCTTGCGCATCTTGCTGGTCGCCACCTTTTCCATCGCGCGCGTGATTTTCTGAGTATTTTTAATACTCGCGATCTTCACGCGGATTTCTTTACCTACGGCCATTGTTTAACCCTTGATTACCAGGTGTGCGTTGCTTTGAACGTCTTGATCGCCGCGTCAATGGCCGACTGGATGTCATCGTTGTAATCGCCTGTGGCGTTGATCGTGTCGATCAGCCCGGCGTGTTCGGCCTTGACATATTTTTGCAGCGCGTCCTCAAAATCGCGCACCTTGTTGACGTCCACATCGTCCAGGTAGCCCGCGTTGGCGGCATAGATGGAAATCGCCATCTGCGCGACGCTCAACGGCGAATACTGGTTCTGCTTCATCAGCTCGGTGACGCGCTGGCCGCGCTCGATCTGCTTGCGGGTGTTCTCGTCCAAGTCGGAGGCGAACTGCGCAAACGCCGCCAATTCGCGGAACTGCGCCAAGTCGAGGCGAATGCCGCCGCCGAGCTTCTTGATGATCTTAGTCTGCGCCGCGCCACCGACGCGGGACACCGACAGGCCCGCGTTCACCGCCGGACGGATGCCGGAGTTGAACAGGCTGGTCTCCAAGAAAATCTGCCCGTCAGTGATCGAAATCACGTTGGTCGGCACGAAGGCGGACACGTCGCCGGCCTGAGTCTCGATGATTGGCAGCGCGGTCAAGGAGCCGGTCTTGCCCTTCACGGCACCGCCGGTCAGCTTTTCGACTTCGTCGGCGTTGATGCGCGAGGCGCGCTCTAGCAGGCGGGAGTGCAGATAGAACACGTCGCCCGGATAAGCTTCACGGCCTGGCGGACGGCGCAGCAGCAGCGACACCTGGCGGTAAGCCCAGGCTTGCTTGGTCAAATCGTCATAAATGATCAGCGCGTCTTCGCCACGGTCGCGGAAAAACTCGCCGATGGTGCAGCCGCTGTACGGCGCGATGAATTGCAGCGCGGCGGATTCGGACGCCGAAGCGACGACGATGATGGTGTGCGCCAAAGCGCCATGCTCTTCCAGCTTGCGCACGGTGTTGGCGATGGACGACTGCTTCTGGCCGATGGCGACGTAGACGCACTTAACGCCCGTGCCTTTCTGGTTGATGATCGTGTCGATGGCGATGGCGGTCTTGCCGGTCTGGCGGTCGCCAATAATCAACTCGCGCTGGCCCCGGCCAATCGGAATCATCGAGTCGATGGCCTTCAAGCCGGTTTGCAACGGCTGGCTCACCGATTGGCGGGCAATCACGCCCGGCGCGATCTTTTCGATGGGGGAAGTTTGCGTGGCGTTGATCGGGCCCTTGCCGTCGATGGCGTTGCCCAGCGCGTCCACGACGCGGCCCAGCAATTCTTCGCCGACCGGCACTTCGAGAATTCTGCCGGTGCATTTGACCGCGTCGCCTTCGGCCAGGTGGGTGTAGGAACCCAACACCACCGCGCCAACCGAGTCGCGCTCCAGGTTCAAGGCCAAGCCGAACGTGTTGCCGGGAAACTCCAACATTTCGCCTTGCATGACATCGCTCAATCCATGCACACGGACAATGCCGTCGGTCAAGCTGACAATCGTTCCTTCAGTGCGCGACTCGATACCCAGATCGAAATTCTCGATTTTGGCTTTAATGAGTTCGCTGATTTCAGAGGGGTTTAATGACATGATTCTTTATCTCGCTCTAGTTGTGGAGTCGCTTGGCCAAGCGCTGGATTTGCCCGCGCACGGAGGCATCGATCACGCGATCCCCGGCTTTGACCAACACGCCGCCTATCAAGGATTCGTCCACCTGCACATGCAAACGCGGCTGTTTGCCCAGCGTCTGCCGCAGCACCGTCGCCAAGTGCTCGCCTTCTGCGTCGTCCAGGGCAAAGGCGGTGCGGACATCCACCTCCACATAGCCCTCTTCGTCAGCACGGTATTGCTCAAACTGTTCGCTGATGAGGCTGGCCAGATTCAAACGCCGATTCGCAACGAGCAAGCGCACAAAGTTCTCGCCTTCGCCGTCTAAGACGCCTAGCCCCAGATCCAGCAAAGCAGCGGTGAAGCGTTCCTTGCTAGACTTGGGGTTCGACGCCGCCTGCACGATCCGCGGGTCTTGCGCCACTGCCGCGAGAAAAGCCAAAGACTCCGACCATTTCGCCGTGGTGCCGGTCTCTTTGGCCCGCTTGTAGGCCGCCGTCGCGTAGGGCCTTGCCAATGTCGCTAGTTCGCTCATTGCGCCTGACCTAATTGATCGCCAAGCTTGTTAATAATGTCCCTGTGCCTGTCCTTGTCGATTTCCCTTTGCAAGATTTGTTCGGCGGCGGAAACCGCGAGCACGGCGACCTGCTGGCGCAACTCCTCCTTGGCCTGCTGGATTTCCCGGTCAATATCGGACTTGGCGGCGCTGATGATGCGTTTGCCGTCCTCCTTGGCTTTCTCTCGCGTTTCATCGGCTTCATCGGTGGCGCGCTTCTGCGCCCGGCTCACGATGTCGGCGGCCTGGTCTTTCGCCTCTTTCAAGGAAGCCTTGGCTTTCTTGTCAGCAAGCTCCAGTTCCTGTTTGCCTTTTTCGCCCGCCGCGAGGCCGTCGGCGATTTTCTTCTTGCGCTCTTCCAGGGCTTGCAACAAGGGTGGCCAGACGAACTTCATGGTGAACCACACCAGAAGCCCGAAAGTGATCATCTGCCCGATTAGAGTGGCGGTTATACTCACGGCGCTTTCCTCATAGCGAAAAACTTAATAAGGTCGTTTGCTTAGCCGCCGCCTTATTTGGGCAGGAACGGGTTGGCAAAGGTGAAGAACAGCGCCAAGCCCACGCCGATCATGGTGACCGCGTCCAACAAGCCCGCCACGATGAACAGCTTCACCTGCAACATCGGCACCAATTCCGGCTGGCGCGCCGCGCCTTCCAGGAACTTGCCACCGAGCAAGCCGAAACCAATAGCGGTGCCCAAGGCGCCCAAGCCGAGAATAAGGCCCACGGCGATAGCGGTGTAACCTTGTACAGTTGCGATTTCCATTATGTCCTCCGAAAGATTATGAGTTGAATAAAAAAGGATTCTAGTGGTCTTCGTGAGCCAGGCTCAGATAGACGACGGTCAGCACCATGAAGATGAAAGCCTGCAAGGTGATGATAAGGATGTGGAACACGGCCCAAGGGAAACTGAGCGCGGGCTGCACCCACCAAGGCAACAAGGCGATCAAAATAAAAATCAGCTCGCCCGCGTACAGGTTGCCGAAAAGTCGTAGTCCCAGCGAGACGGGCTTGGCCAGGTATTCAACCGTGTTCAACAACAGATTGAAGGGGATCAGCAACCAATGGTCGAAGGGATGGAACAGCAGTTCCTTGGCGAAGTGCAACACGCCCTTGATTTTGATGCTGTAGAAAATAATCAGGAAGAAAACCGAAATCGACATGGCAAAAGTGCCGTTGAGGTCGGTGCTGGGCACGACGCGCAAATATTCGATGCCGAACAATTGAGCAATGGCCGGCAGCAAATCCACCGGCAGCAAGTCCATTGCGTTCATCAAGAATACCCAGCAGAAAATGGTCAAGGCCAAAGGCGCGATCAAGGCGCTGCGGCCATGGAAACTGTCCTTGACTTGGGTGTCCACGAACTCGACGATCAATTCGACGAAATTTTGCAAGGGGCCGGGCACGTCGCTGGTGACCGTTTCGGCTACTTTCTTAAAGACGAAAATAAACAGAAACCCCAGTACCGCCGAGAAAAACAGCGTGTCCAGATTAAATGTCCAAAATCCCTCGCCGACCTTGAGCGGCGTTAAATGATGGACTATATACCCGGTTGCGCCGCCTGAACCATGTGCTTCGCTTGCCATTTCATCCCACTCTATAAAAATTCTATGATTAACTATGCAGCAAAAGTGCAAACCAAAACATCACCGTCACCGCCAGGAAAGCGGCGAACAAAGGCAAAGGGAAAATGCCCGGCAACTGGAATACGATGACGAACAGGAGGGCGGTGAACAATAATTTTATCGTTTCGCCAAAATACAGCGCCCTGATGACTTGGCCGGCCGTCTTACGCGGATCTCGGCGCCCGGACACCACGGCAAAGAAGGCATTTGGCAAAAATCCAATCAACCCGCCAAACAGCGCTGACATCGCCTGGCTCTTTCCGCCCACAGCCCAAGCCAAGGCAAAAGCCAGCAGGATCGTCAGCATTTGAAGCTGGAGCAGCCGTCTGACCGCATGAAACATGCCCACTCGGCTCACTCCTCGCCCCCTAAAAAACGCTCCGAATCATAACAACCACCATGGCAAAGATCAATGAGATGGGAGGCCATGCGATTGAAACACCCCATTTTGCGTGAGGCTACAAGCTGGCTGAATGGCCCAGCCAGACTGGTTCCGAGCGTTTTTCGACAATGCCGAATCGGCCGACAGCCTTGAACGTATAGGATCGACGCGAACGCCACCCTAAGGCCCCGCCGTCCACCGACAGGGCTATGCGAGACGGTGCCGACCTTATCCAGCCGGTTTATTTGATGCGCATCCCAGGCATTGCACCCTGGTCGGGGAACAGCACAAACGGCCCGCCGCGCTCGTCGCTGGCGGCCAATACCATGCCTTCGGACAAGCCAAATTTCATCTTGCGCGGGGCGAGATTGGCGACCATCACTGTCAGCTTGCCGTCCAGTTGCGCCGGGTCATAGGCCGATTTGATGCCGGCAAACACCGTGCGCGGCTGCGCCTCGCCGATGTCCAAGGTCAGCTTTAGCAGTTTCTCGGCTTTTTCGACAGGCTCGGCCTTGACGATACGGGCAATGCGCAGGTCGATCTTGGCAAAATCTTCGATGCCGATGGTGTCGGCGATGGGCTGGATCGTGTGTTGTTGATGCTCGGCGTGGCGCTGTTCGGAATGGGGTTCCGGCTGCGCGGCGGCTTGCAGATTGGGCTTGTTGGCTTCCACTAGGGACTCGATATGCTTGGGGTCGATGCGGGTCATTAGGTGCTGATAAGGATTGATCGGATGGCTTTCTGGTAAAGGCTTATAAACATCATCCCAAGCCAACGGCGTATTTAAAAATTGCTCCACCTGGGCACCAAGCCTTGGCAATATTGGTTTTAGGAAAATGGCAAGATCGCGGAACAAACTCAGCGCGGTTGTGCATACTTGGTGGAGTCTCGCCCTGTTTTCCTCGGTGTCTTCCAGCTTGGCAAGCTCCCAAGGCTTATTGTCGTTAACATACACATTGGCCTTGTCCGCAAATTCCATGATTTTGCGGACAGCCTTCGCATAATCCCTGCTTTCATAATACTGGGCAATTTCATTTGCAGCGAAGCCGGATTCAAACTCAGCATTCGTTAACGAATCGGAACGCCCTAGCTTGCCATCAAACCGCTTTGCGATAAAACCCGCGCAACGGCTTGCAATGTTGACGAACTTCCCGACCAAATCACTGTTCACCCTAGCGACAAAATCCTCCAAATTTAAATCCAAATCCTCCATCGTCCCATTCAACTTGCAGGCGTAGTAATAGCGCAAGGCTTCCGGGTTCAAGCCTTGCTGCAAATAACTTTCCGCTGTGATGAACGTACCACGAGATTTCGACATTTTTTCACCATCCACAGTGAGAAAGCCGTGACTAAATATAGCCGTAGGTGTACGAAAATCTGAATTTTGCAACATTGCAGGCCAAAACAACGCATGGAAATATAGAATATCCTTGCCTATAAAATGGTAAAGCTCTGTTTTTGGCTCTACGCCATCTGGCAAATTGTCATTTGCATCTACCTCCCAATATTCATCAAAATTTAATCCCTTTTGATTACAGAAATTTTTGAAGCTTCCCATGTATCCAACGGGCGCATCCAGCCAAACATAAAAATATTTACCCGGCGCACCAGGTATCTCAAAGCCAAAATATGGCGCATCACGAGATATATCCCAGTCTGAAAGCTCACCCTGAAGCCACTCATTCATTTTGTTCCTTGCTTCTACCTGTAGCCTAGCATGACGCGGCATAAGAGAGTGCAATTCAGAACCTGTTGGCAATGGCATTTCAATATCATTAATTATTACAGTTCCAGATTTACCATTAACCCATTTAAATAAATCTCTCTGACATTTGCTCAGCTTAAAGAAATGATGCACCGACTCTTTGCGCACGGGGGCCGCGCCCGACACGGCGGAATAGGGGTTAATCAAATCGGTGGGCGAGTAAGTCGCGCCGCACACTTCGCAGGAATCGCCGTATTGATCCTTGGCGTGGCATTTCGGGCATTCGCCTTTGATAAACCGATCCGGCAGGAACATCTCCTTGACCGGATCATAATATTGTTCAATGGAACGCGATTCGATCAAATCCCGCTGTTTCAGGCTCTGATAAATCGTTTCGGCAAAATAGCGGGTTTCCGGGGAATGGGTGGTGTAATAATTGTCGAATTCGACATGGAAGCCCTGGAAATCCCGGTAATGCTCGGCATGGACGCGGGCAATCAACTCCTCCGGGCTGATGCCTTCCTTTTCCGCCCGCAGCATGATCGGCGTGCCGTGGGTGTCGTCGGCGCAAACATAATGGCAGACGTTGCCACGCATTTTCTGGAAGCGCACCCAAATATCAGTCTGGATGTATTCGACCAGATGGCCTAGGTGGATGGGGCCGTTGGCGTAGGGCAAGGCGCTGGTGACGAGGATTTTGCGTGGTTCGGTCATGGGAATGCTGGCAGGCGAAGTCGTTGAATGAAGCGGATTATCCCACAAATGCCCGTTATTTTTCGGCCTGTGCGACTAGCACGGTTTTCGCGGCGAGCATCAGTCCTTCTTTTTTGCGCCGGATGCTATCCGCTTTATCCGAATTCTCCCGTTCCTTGCGCTTTAAGCGGGCTACGTGTCGCAGCCGCGCATGGTCTGATTGTTGGCGCGTAAGCGCTTTCGCGGCGCTTTCGCCTTCGGCCAGCGTTTCCGCGACGCGCTCCATCGTGATGCAATCCACCGGGCAAGGCGGCAGGCACAAACGGCAACCGGTGCATTCCGAGCCGATAACCGTATGCATGAATTTAGCCGCACCGAGGATGGCATCGACCGGGCAGGCTAATATGCACAACGTGCAACCGATGCAACGCCGCTCATCAATGACCGCAACACTTTTCGGCAGCGTCAGCCCCCGTTCGGCATCCAAAGGCTTGGCCTTAACACCTAACAAAGTGGCCAGCGCCTGCACCCCCTCCTCGCCACCCGGCGGACACTGGTTGATATCAGCCTCTCCTCTGGCAATCGCTTCGGCGTAAGGCTTGCAGCCTAGGAAACCGCATTGCCTGCACTGCGTTTGCGGCAGGAGGGCGTCAATCTGGTCAATCAAAGGCATATCGTTCATCCTAATCTCGAAAAGATATTTGAAAACGCGGTCGGCGTTCGCCTGGGCTTTGGGGGACTGAAGGGCCGGGGCTTTGCGGCGGGCGAAAAAAAAGCCCCGCGCCTTTTGTGGCGGGGGGCTTCTGGGTTGGGTGCCTGGCGGTTCCCTACTTTCGCATGGGGGTCCACACTATCATCGGCGCTGGGCGGTTTCACTTCCGAGGTCGGGATGGGATCGGGTGGTTCCCGCCCGCTCTGGCCACCAGGCAAGGCTCTGGGCCGCCGGCCCTCCGGGGCCGGCGCCCGGCCCCCCCTCGCGGGGGGGCTCTGGAATTCGCGCACACGCTGCGGTAAAACGATGGGCCGCGCCCCGCGCAGGCCGCTTGGGCGTTATATGGTCAAGCCTCGCGGGCAATTAGTACCGGTCAGCTCCACGCGTCGCCGCGCTTCCACACCCGGCCTATCAACCTCGTGGTCTTCAAGGGCCCTTCGGGGGACTCTAGGTCCCAGGGAGGTCTCATCTTGGGAGGGGCTTCCCGCTTAGATGCTTTCAGCGGTTATCCTGTCCGGACGTAGCTACCCGGCAATGCCTCTGGCGAGACAACCGGTACACCAGCGGTCCGTCCACTCCGGTCCTCTCGTACTAGGAGCAGCTTCCCTCAAACCTCCAACGCCCGCGGCAGATAGGGACCGAACTGTCTCACGACGTTCTAAACCCAGCTCGCGTACCACTTTAAATGGCGAACA
>Ga0265327_10003485_pt1 | contig 14966 bp, 14 predicted proteins | sample 41621metaG_FD_202089 | JGI IMG/M metagenome (GOLD analysis project Ga0265327, IMG submission 202089) | Rhizosphere microbial communities from Carex aquatilis grown in University of Washington, Seatle, WA, United States - 4-16-21 metaG | ecosystem: Host-associated > Plants > Roots > Rhizosphere... | reverse complement strand
TACGACGACGATGATGATGATGACGATGATGATGATGACGATGATGATGATGACGATGATGATGATGACGATGATGATGATGACGATGATGATGATGACGATGATGACAATGACGATGATGACAATGACGATGATGACAATGACGATGAGGGCGAAGGCGAAACTGATGACGAAGAGCAAAAACCGAAATAACTATTAAGATGGAACTGAAATACATTCTGGAATCGCTGCTGTTCTCCGCGCAAAAACCGATGAGCGTGAAGGAGCTTCGCGACGTTTTTGCCACCGCCGCCAGCGAGGAGAACGCTGCGGATGAGGCCAAGGCGTTCAAAAAAGTCAAAGAAGACGATCTGGTCGCCGCGCTCGAACAGCTCGCCGCCGAACACGAAACCGCCGGCCGCAGCTATCGCCTCGCGTGCGTCGCGGGCGCGTGGCAGTTCGTCACCCAGCCGGAATTTTCGCCGTGGCTCCGGGCGCTGGTCGGCGTGAAAAACCGCCCGTCGCGACTCTCGCAGGCGGCGCTGGAGACGCTCGCCATCATTGCGTATCGCCAGCCGGTCACGCGCGCCGAAGTCGAACAGGTGCGCGGCGTGAACGTGGATGGCACGATGCAGACAATCCTTGAACGCGGTCTCGTGGAGCAGAGCGGTCGCGCGGAAGTCGTCGGGCGCCCGGCGCTTTACAGCACCACGCCGTTGTTTTTGGAATACTTTGGCCTGCGCGGCCTGGAAGATCTGCCGGCGGCGGATGAACTTCGCCGCATCCCGGTTGAAAAACCGGTTGCGCCCGTCACCGCCGATGCCGGCCTCGCGACGGTGCCGCCGGAACAATTGCGTCTGGATGAAGCGCCTCAAGCCAACGAAGCCGAACCGCCTGTCGCCACTGCTCCATCGGATACTGCCGGCGCGAATTGAAATAAACACTGGAGTCGGACAATTCAACGAGCTATCCGTTCCCGTCCGTCAGCAGCCTCCCGTTAAGTCTGGGGCCTGAGTTCAAATGAATCGCTCAAAGCGTCTTTTGCCCCGAGCTTGCGAACATCCGTTTAATTTTTATTGGCAACTTCCTTGCCCGCCGATTAACTCCTCGGGTGTCTGATCGGAAAAACAATTCAACCATCGCCGGTAGCCTGCTGCTTGTTGTCTTTTTATGGGGCGGCAACAATGTCGGAACCAAGTGGCTCGTCACCACCTGGTCGCCGATTTGGACCGGGGCGACGCGGTTCCTTGTCGCCGGAATTATTCTGCTCACCCTTCTTCGCCTGACCGACTGGCTGGGCGAATTTCAGCCGCTCAACCGCCATCAGCAGCGCCAGCTTTGGCTGCGCGGCGGGTTAAGCCTGGCGGCTTATGTCGTCGCCTTTTGCTGGGCGCTAAAACTGACTGCCGCCTCGCATGTGGCGCTTTACATCGGCGCCTCACCGATCTGGGCGCTGCTCATCGAGGATCGTCCGCGAAAAAGCTGGGCGAGCGTCCGCCGCTACGGTGCGGCGCTGTTGGCGATGTCCGGCGTGCTCGTGCTGTTCTGGCCCGCATTGAAAACCGCGGGCTTCAGTCTCGCTGGCGAAATTTGCGGACTGCTCTCCAGCCTGCTCTGGGCGAATTATAATCACCAAAGCCGCTTCCTCACCCGCGCCCTCAGCGGTCTTGAGGTCGCCGCCCATTCGATGTGGATGTCCGGCGTCATGCTGCTGCCGCTGGCGCTCATCGAAATCGCTCCGCGCGGTCTCGCGTTTGACGCGCCGCATCTCGGTGTGCAATGCCTGAACATTGTTTTCGGCAGTGTGGTTCCTTATGCGCTGTGGAACTCCGCGCTGGGCTGCTGGCAGACCAGTCGCGTGATGCTGTTCAATAATCTCATTCCGCTTTCGACCAGCGTCTGGGCGCATTTCTGCCTCGGCGAGCCCATCACGCCGACCTTTTGCGCGGCGATGATTTTGATTGTCGCCGGCGTCTTGCTCGGCCAGATGGACTGGTCGAAAATATTCAAACTGCCGGAAAGTTTTTAACCGTTACTGCTTATGGACATCAAAAACCTGAACGAAGTGCCGCCGTTCACCACCAAGGACGGCTCGGAAATCCGTGAACTTCTTGCGCACCGCAACTCCGCCATCCGCAACCAAAGCCTCGCCGAGGCGCGGTTGCCGGTGGGCGGCGCGACGCAGGAACATTATCATCCGCGTGCCGAGGAGATTTATTACATAACGCACGGCCTCGGAAAAATCCGCATCGCCGGCGAAAGTCGCGAGGTAAAGGTCGGCGACGCCATCGCCATTCCGCCCGGCCAGAAGCACAAGCTCTGGAACACGGGCGGCGAAATCCTGCGTCTGCTCTGCTGCTGCGCGCCCGCTTACGAACACCCCGACACGATTATAACGGAAAAAGATTTTTGACCCCGTGTCCGCCGGGTCCTACGCTGCTGTCATGCGCGGAGATTTGGCCAAGGCCTTTGAGTTGGCGAACACCCAGGTGTTTCGTCACGCATCGCTGCCCAAATCCTACACCGATTTATTCGGGCGGAAGTTATTCCTCGCCCTCCTTACCATCCAGGGCCTCGGTGCGTTTGCACTCATCACCCTCGGCGTGATGCTCAATAAATTTAACGTGGCCCGCAGCGTGGTTCAGCCGCGCGTGCGTCACGAAATTTCCCGGGCCGGAGTCGCATTGATGCCGATGTTCCTGTTCATCGCGCTGGCCCTTGGATTTCTGGTTGTCGGGCAGACGGTTTCAGCGCTGGCGAAGGTCGGCGCGACCAATTATCTCGGCTCCACGATGGTGATTGTCATCGTGCGCGAACTCGGTCCGCTGCTGACGGCGGTGCTGGTGCTGGCGCGTGTCGGCACGGCGAACGTGATCGAACTCGGCACGGCGCGCGCTCTCGGCGAGGTCGAGGCATTGGAGGCGCTCGGGATTGATCCGGTGCATTACCTCATCGTGCCGCGGGTCATCGGCATGGCGCTGGGCATTTTTGCGCTGACGGTCTATCTGATTATCGGCGCGCTGGGCAGCGGTTATCTGTTCGCTTTCTTGCAGGATGTGCCGTTGGGACCGGGCGATTATTTCAAACAAATCGCCGAGGCGCTGAACTGGCTGGACTTCGCGCTGCTGGCCTTGAAGACGGTGGCTTTCGGATTTTTCATCGCCATCGTGACGTGTTACCACGGCCTCGCGCAGCCGCTGCGGTTGGAGGATGTTTCGCGTGTGGCGGTCCGCGCCGTGACGCAAGGCGTCATCGTCTGTGTCCTGGTGGATGCGGTGTTCATCGTGCTTTATCTCGTCACATGAGCGAAAACATTTCTCATCCCGCGGTCATCGAAATGAGCGCCGCCCGCATCGGCGCGCTGCGCGACACGCTGTTCACCGTGGTTGAGCACGTGGATTGGTCGGTGTCGTCGGGTGAATTCTGGGTGGTTGCCGGCCGGCAGCATTCCGGCAAAAGCGATCTGCTCCTGCATGCGGGCGGCTTGATAACGCCGTCCCGTGGCAGCTGCCGCGTGTTTGGCTGCGAGACAAAAAATTTTGGCGAGGCGCAGATCGCCGAGCGGTTGCGCATCGGGTTTGTTTTCGCCGGCGGGAATCTGTTCAATCAGCTCACCATCGCGGAGAATGTCGCGCTGCCGCTGCGGTACCAAAGAAATTACCCCCTGAAGGAAGTGGCGGGGGTGGTGGAAGAATTGCTGGAGTTGCTGGAGCTCACGCCGTTTGCGGACAATACGCCGTCCAACCTGACCGTGAACTGGCGGCAGCGCGCGGCGCTGGCGCGGGCGCTGGTGCTCAAGCCGGAATTACTGCTACTGGATAACCCACTCGGCGGTCTCGATGGGCGCCATCGTCAATGGCTGATGAGATTTCTGGAACAGCTATGGAGCGGCCATCAATATTTTGGCGGTCGCCCGATGACGCTGGTGGTGACGGCGGATGATTTGCGGGTGTGGCAGCATCCGCAGTGGAAATATGCCATGCTGGACGAAAAGAAGTTTTCCGTGCTCGGCGCGTGGCGCGAGGTGGCCGCCGCCCGCATTCCCGCCGTAAAAGAATTGCTGGCCGAGCCGGTTGAGACAACAATCTGACGAGACCATTATATGCCACTGCAAGATTTGACCCCGCAACTCCGCACCCGCCTCAACCAGATGGAGCGCGCCGTGGGCTGGTTCGTTTTTTTTGCGGCGGTGCTGCTGCTGTTCGGTTTTAGTTACTACATTTACCACACGGCGGAGCGCAAGGGCTGGTTTGTGGAAAAGGCCCAATTTCGCACTTATTTGCAAAGTTCGGCCGGTCTTAAAGTGGGTGACCCGGTTTTGATGATGGGTTCGCCGGTTGGACAGATCACAAAAATTTTCCCGATGCCGCCGGATGATCGCAGAAATGTCCAGGTGGATTTCGAGATTCGGGCGCCTGACTTTCGCTATATCCGTTCGGGCGGTTCGCAAGTGAAAGTCAACGCTGGTTTTCTCGGACAAAGCCAGTTGGAAGTAACGCGTGGCACGATCGGCACCTTTGCGGTCGCCGTCACTCAGCCGGTTTTCCGCAAGACCATTGACGAACTCCGCGCCCTCGTCGCCGTGGAAACGAACCAGTGGCAACTCTCGCAATATGTTTACGACACCCATTCGAACTTGGTTTTCATTCCGTATCAACCTTACGCAGGACTGACGCTGTCGAATCTGGATTTGCTGGCGTCGCTGAATCTCGAATCGAACGTGGTCTACGCCTACAATAACCAGATGAACAGCAAGCACGTCGTCGCCGTGTGGCGGAATGAGTTTCGGCGTTACGAGAGCTACGATCACTTGAAAGACCCGCCCGTGGAATTGCCGGCGTTGGAGTCCGTGCCGATTGCCGAGCGCCTGGACCAAATTATCGGGCAAGTGCAGAACGCGCTGCCGGGAATTCTTTCCCTCACCAACAAAATCGCCGCCGTGCTGGACAACGCCGCGAATGCCACGGCGAATTTGAACACTGCCATCGTCGCCGCGCAGCCGCTGGTCACGAATTTTGCCGTCATCAGCGGCGAGTTGCGGGGACCGGGCGCGCTCGGCGTCTGGGCGCTGGGCACGAACGCGCCGTTCCAATTGGAATCTGCGCTGACTAACGCCAATACGCTCATGGTGAACATGGACACGAATTTGAACCAGCTTACGGAGGACATCACCCTGACGCTGCTTAACCTCGCCAACATCACCAGCAATCTGAATGCGCAGGTGCAGGCCAATCCCAATCTGCTGGGGACCATCGGCAAGACCATCGCCGACACCGACGACATGGTGCAGGGGTTGAAACGCCACTGGCTGCTGCGCTCGGCGTTCAAGGCGAAGACCACCAACGCGCCCGCGGCAACCGCGCCGGTGAAAAAACTAACGTCACCGCGCGGGGCCGGGCGGTAAAGCGGCTTTTACTAAACCGTCTTCCGGCGGTTCCGGAACCATTCCACGAAGAGCGGAATTCCCTGCGCTGCCTTCACCTGCGGATTATAGCCGAGCATCATTTTCGCCTTGGAAATGTCGGCATAGGTGATGGGCACATCGCCGGGTTGAAGCGGCTGGCGGTCAATGACGGCTTTCTTGCCGAGCGCCGATTCGATGAGCGCGATGAGTTCGGAGAGTTTCACCGTCTGCGATTCGCCGAGGTTGAATATTTCAAAACCAAATTCCTTGCGTGTGCAGGCGAGGATGCCTTCCAGAATGTCCGTGATGAACGTGTGATCACGCGCCGTGCTGCCGTCGCCGAAGACGGGAATGGGTTGGCCGGCATCAATCAGCTTCGTGAACTTGTGAATGGCGAGGTCGGGCCGCTGGCGCGGGCCGTAGACCGTGAAGAACCGCAGCATTGCCACATCCATGCCATAGATATGATGGTAAACGTGGCCGAGCGCCTCGCCCGCCAGCTTGCTCGCGGCATAGGGCGAGACGGCGGAAAAAATCGGGTCGCTCTCGCTGAACGGCACCTTCGCGTTCACGCCATAGACGGATGAGGACGAGGCGATGGTGATTTTTTTGCAACCGGTTTTGCGCGCGGCTTCCAGAATGTTGACCGTGCCTTCCACGTTCACGCGCTGATAAAGCGCAGGTTGCTCCAGGCTCGGCCGGACGCCGGCGCGGGCGGCGAGGTGGATGACCTGGTCAAATTTCGTGGCGGCAAACAGGGCGTTCACCGCGCCGGCATCCGTGACGTCGCCGGGGACAAAGGTGAACAGCCGGCTGGGCGACTGGATGTCCGCCAGCGTGCGGCGCTTGATTTGCGGGTCGTAAAAATCGTTGAGGTCATCGAAGGCCCAGACGCGGTGGCCGTCGCGGAGGAGGTGTTCGCAAACGTGCGAGCCGATGAAGCCCGCGCCGCCGGTGACGAGAAAATTCATGGGGCAACGCTAGCAACTGCAGGGGAAACTGTCGAGAACGCAGGGCGTTTGGAGAAGTAGCAGTCGGCAAGTGCCCATGCCACCGGTTCCATTGTTAAACATGGTCAATCTCATCTCGGATGAATAAACAACGGAACCACAAAAATCCAACAAAGCATGGCAACTAACAGGACAAAAAATACCCGTGAAGATGCCCATGACCTCTTTGAACCTGCGCGGATCATCTTGGCGGCGAAGCGGCTCCGTCTCACCTTGAATCTGGATCGAACCAGTGGCGAATGCCCTGCCGAGTTTGTAAGTGGCGACAATCAAAAACAAGATGATGAAAATTTTCTGTAACATGGGATGGCGCGAGCATGCCTGTAATTAGGTAGGTCACATTTATTACCGCCTATTTATCCGGTGGTAATTTCAAAAATTCATGGCGCGGCCACCGGCGCGCCCTTGTCGGCCAGCATTTTTTCCAGTTCAGGATTACGGGGCTGGCCCGAGTCAACTGCCTTCTGGTAATGCCAGCGGGCGAGCGCCGGCACCGGGTTTTCCTGGCTCAAATAAATCACGGCGAGATTGTTGTGCGCCGGCGCGTAGTTCGGCGCGAGCTGGATGGCCCGGCGCAAGGCGGCTTCCGCCTGCGGTCGCAGCCCTTTGTGGCTCAAGGTCACGCCGAGGTAGTTTTGGATTTCCGGATTGTGCGCGTCAATCCCGGCGGCGCGGCTCAAGACGTTGCAGGCGTCGTCATATTTTTCCTGCCGGAATTTCAAATAGCCGAGCGTGGAAAGGTTGTAAGGGTCGTCCGGGTTTTGCGCGATGGCGGCCAGGATGTGTTTCTCTGCGTCCGCGAGCTTGCCCTGTTGCAATTCAATCGTGGCCAGGTTGGCCAGCACCAGTCCGTTGTTCTGGTCGCGGTTGAGGATTTTCAGATAGTCCGCCTGTGCTTGATCAAATTCGTGCTTGGCAAAATGCCGTTGCGCGGAGGCCACCAGATCGGCGGAGCCGGCCGGCAATTGCTGGATGGGGCGCTGGATGGTTTCGGGATTGGCGGTTGCTGGCGCATCCTGCTTGAACATCGCCAGTTCTTGCGCCGTGTAAGGAACCGGCTTGGATTCCGCCACGCTTACCCGCGAGCGCAAGATTTTTGCCTCCTCGGTCAGGGCCGTCAGCTGCGCGGTGGTGGCTGAGATGTTTGGGGCGGGCTTTTTCATGTTCGCCGCTGCGAGTTGCTGGTGAAACTCTTTGCGCTGCGACTCAAACTCGTCAGCCTGTTTGCGCAGCTTTTTTTCCAGCGCGTCTTTTTCCAGTGCGCTGGTAGCGGCGGCGGCTTTCAACGTGGCTATCTGGCTGCGGGCATCAGTCAGTTCTGCCGGCGACGGGGATTGCGCGGGGGCTTTTTTCGGCGCGACCTGCAAGGTGGTGTTAAGCGCTTTCAGCTTTGCGTTCTCGCGATTCAGCCCGGCCAACGCTTCGGTGTTGGTGGCAGCAGCAGCGGCAAGGCTGGCGCGGAGTTTTTCGTTTTCCGCCGCGAGTCTGGCGGCGAGCGCCTGTTCGGCGGAATATTTTTTGGTGGCAACCGCCAGTTCCTGCCGGACTTTCGCCGGGGCGTTGGTGTCGGCACCGACAACTTTTTGTGCCGGCGCGCGGGTGACTTTGAGCAGCTCGTTTTCCTTCATCAGCCAGCGAATCTGTTCCTGTGCCCGGGTAAATTCCGTGGCGTCCACCACGGCGGGCTGCGCGGTGAGCGCTTCTTTTAATCTGGCCTGCAAGTTTGCAATGACCTCTTGCGCCGCCTGTAGCTGTGATTGCAATGTTTCCGTCGGTGTGGATGGTTTCGCGGCATTCTCGCTGGGCTTGTCGGCTGTTGGAGCCGTGACCTTGGGAGCGGGAACCGGTCTTTTAATCGCAGTAATTTTTTGCGTCAGGTCAGTGAGCCGATAGTTGACCACATTAGGGCTCCAGCTGGGGAATTGTTTCTGTAGCCGCTGCAATTGCTCTTGTGCCGTTTCAAAAACCGCCAGCGCATCGTTCGGGTGGCCCGCGCTGACCAAGGTGTCAGCCTCCTGGATGAGGTTGTAAATGCCGATGTATTTTTCATCCGCCTGCTGCTGCGCTTGCGCAGTCGCCAGCAGGGCTAGCAGCAGCAGGACGGTCGTCGGGAATAATTTCATGCGAGGCGATGATGCCAGAGGGAATTTTTTTGGCAACCATGTCGCCGGAATGTGACCCGGCGGACGGTTGACCGGTGGAAACGGTTTTGTTACCGTCTCACCCAGTTGCGTCATGAAATCCGCGTTGAACCAGCACGTTTTGGTTTTGAACCGGCTCTGGCAGGCGGTCAACGTCTGCACTGCCCGCCGCGCCCTCACGCTGCTCTTCCAGGGCCAGGCCCAGGTGGTGATGAATAATCCCGACGGCTCGTTCCGCACCTTCAGTTTTCAGGAGTGGCGCGATGTTTCCGCCGACGCGCCGCAGGATGATTCCATTCACGCGATTTCCTTCCGCATCCGCGTGCCGCGCATCATCCTGCTCTTCATGTATGACCGGATGCCGAAGAAAGAGGTGAAGTTCACGCGGCATAACATTTTTGAGCGCGACAAGAACACCTGCCAGTATTGCGGCCAGGTTTTTGACCGGAGCGGATTGAATCTTGACCATGTCACCCCGCGCGACCGCGGCGGACCGACGACGTGGGAAAACATCGTCTGCTCCTGCATTGAGTGCAACACCCGCAAGTCCAACCGCACGCCCAACGAGGCGGGCATGAATCTCGTCCGCAAGCCCAAGCGCCCGAAATGGCGGCCGTTTGTGCAGATTAATTTCACGCTGCACCGGCACGACAGTTGGAAACATTTTGTGGACCTCGCCTATTGGAACGTGGAGCTCGGCGAGGACATCGCGCCGTAGGCGCGCATTGACTTCGCGAATTTCACGGTTAGGATTTACCACTCTTGGCGTGCTCGTCTATCGGCTAGGACAACGGATTCTCAATTCGTGAAGACGGGTTCGATTCCCGTGCGCGCTACCAATCTTCAAAAATAAAAAGTTTATTGTCGCCCTGTTAAAGTCAGGGCAAGTGGCCATCGCTCCACCACTTTCTTTTTTCAATTTAATTCAAGGCTGGCTTTTATGTCCGATCCGAGCTGTGGCGGCGGCGTCTGGTCGGCATCACTGTGCATTTTTCTTTTTGCCAGCGGGTTTGGCGGCGGGGATGGCGACTTTCTCACCCGGCTTCGGCAGCGTGGCTTTCACGGCTTCCCAATCGGGGTTGAGTGTGGCCTCGCTGATCTTAAGATTGCGGAAGTCCACGGATTGGCCGCCGACGGTGAAGCCGGGGGCCATGCGGTCTTGCTTGAACAGGTCGCTGCTGCCCCAGGCGGTAAGATCGTCCACCTGGCCGAGCATCGTGTCGCCCACCATCTCCATGCGAACTTTGTGCCAGGTGCCCGGCGCGAAGTCGGCGGCGAGACGCGCGAACACGATGGCTTTGTCCGGACCATCGTGGTCATTGTCGTCGCGCTGCACCGTCACGAATTTTGGTGTGATCATGATGCGCGCCATGTGGTCCTTGACGGCGTTGATGGAAAGACTGGTGGACTTGGCGCCTTCAAACTTGAATTCATATTCGATGATGAAGTCGGGGAGCTTGTTGGGCAGGCGTGTCACGGCGCCGTGCTTGTCCTCGGGTTTTTCCGAACCGCGCATGACGTCGTTGGCGGCCGCCCAATCTCCCTTGGCGGTTTTCCACGGGGCGGCTGGCGCGGTTTCGAGCTTGTTTTCATAGATGACCTTGCCCGAAACGGCGAGCAGTGGCTTGTCTGCGGCGCGGGCGATCGCCATCGAGGCGAAGACGAGGGCGGCGAACAGGAGTGAGGTTTTCATGGCTGGCGGGAGCGGGAATTTTACGTTTGTCTTGATGTGAGTTTTGGGTTGGTGATTTTGACTTTGTCGCCGGCCGTTCGGTTTGTCCAGTGTAATTCGGAATTGATGTTACGGGAAAGCGCGGCGGAATGTTGCTTTGAAGCGAATATCTCAGAGATGAAATTTCACCGGCGGCAGCTGCCATTTGGGCGCTTGGACATCAATGATGTCCGCCGGCTCAAGGAACTGAAACGGAAGCCTTCACCGTACTTGCCCAGCGTTGACCCGCGGTTCAATATGCCAGCGTGCAACCGTCACCCCAGCCGCACTTGACGCCGTCCGGTATTCGACAGATTCCCGTCCGCACCCGTCGTCAGGCGATGGACTGGAGTCTCGTCCTTGCCAGTCAGGGCATCGAACACATGATTGACCGGGACGACGCCACCGGCTGGATGTTGACCGTTACGGAAACCGACTTTGAGCCGGCACTGAAACAAATCCGCCAATACCGTTTGGAAAATCGCCACTGGCGCTGGCAGCAGCCGGTCTTCCAGCCTGGTATAATATTCGACTGGCGTTGCTGCGGCTGGGTATTGCTGATTTTTTCCTTTTATGGCTGGAGCGCAGTTCGCGCTGATTTGCGGTTGACGGGCCGGATGGATGGAGTCGCGCTGGCGCATGGTGAATGGTGGCGGTTGTTCACCGCCACCTGGCTGCATGCGGACGTTGCGCATCTGGCGACGAACATGGTGTTTGGATTTTTACTGGTCGGGCTGGTCATGGGCCGCTACGGCTCTGGGGTGGGTTTACTCGCTGCCTATCTTGCGGGGGCGGGTGGAAACCTCGCCGTCGCTTTGGTTTACGGTGAAAACCATCGTGGCCTTGGGGCATCGGGTGTGGTGATGGGAGCGCTGGGTTTGCTGGCGATCCAGTCCGTGGCCCTGCTGCCACGACCGCGCACCAAGGCCTTCAAATATTTTGCCAGCGGCATTTTCGCCGGGGTGCTCTTGTTCGTGTTCCTGGGGACAAGTCCGGAGGCCGACGTGGTTGCCCACCTTGGCGGATTCGTTGCGGGCCTGGTTCTCGGTTCGCTTCTGGCCATCTCACCCCGGCTAGCCCACCGGCCACGGATGAATCTCGCCGCCGGGGTCATGTTTGGCGTTCTCGTCATTCTGCCGTGGTGGTGGGGACTGACGCATTCCGGTTCGCGGTGAGCGATAATTCGATTTGGCATGCTGGTTATGCCGGATTCTCTGTTACGTTGGCGGACTATGAAAATCCTCATCGAAGACGTGGAATCGCTAAAATACTTCACCGGCGAAGGACTATGGGCCAAAAAAATATCCGAAGCCCAGTGCTTCACCGGCGCCAGCCTGGCCATGCAGGCGGCGAAACAAGCTCCCATCGGCAAATTCAACATTGTCGCCTTCATCTCCGAGAACAACCAACTCATCAATCTCAACCATGGCCACGGTAAAGGCGCGGTGTGAATTCACGCCGCCTTTAGCCTGTGGGCTGAGGGGCGGGTGATCGAACCAGCTCGTCAACCTGCTGGCGAGGTCATCAATCGCAAGTGGGAATGATCGTCCGTGATGCTCGGAATTCTCTGAGGCTGACAGCCTGGAAACCGGATCGGTTATTTCAGCAAATCGCCGAACGCAGGCAAGAGTCCGTATTTTTTCTGCCAAGGGGTATACATCAAGCCTCGCACTTTTGGCGTCTGCTCCGCGAGCTTGAGCCAGCCATTGACACTATTGAGGTCATCGGCGTCGTAATAGCAGGCGATCAGCATGGCGAACCCTTCATCGGCGAAAAATTTCAAGCTCTCCGCCCTCGGCTCGCCGCCCCAGACGGCAATGGTCAGGTCTTTCGGGATGTGTTTTGACGAACCGGTGAAGTCGCCCTCGACCAGGTAGTAGTTGCCATGGGCATTCTGGTTCGGGTCGAGCATGTCGCTCCAGATGAGCACTTCCACGCCGGGCATATATTTGCGGAGAATCTGCGCCTGTTTGGTGATGCATTCCCCCAGCAGCTCGCCCATGTTGCGGTTGCGGCAGGCGGCGCAAGTGCCGCCCATGCGGATTTCGTCCATGTTCAGCAGGACGTGTTTCGGGTGCAGCCGCTCCGCCAGCAGTTTGGCCTCGGCGTCAAAAATTTCATATAATTCCGGCTCGGCCATGCAGACGCTGACTTGCCCCTTGCTGATCGCCAGCGAATGATACCAGCTCACCCGCAGCCGCGCGCCATCTTGAATGCGACTGCCCGCCGCCAGCTTCAGCGGTGGCGCGGAGCGGGCGATATTGTAAGGCGTGTAGGCCGGATCGATGAGCGGCTCATAATCACGACCTTCCGCGTAGGTCGTCGCCCCATCCGCGCTTTTGACGGTGACCGGGGTTCCGGGGCGGCGCAGGACGTTAAGCGGTCCCACTTCTTCCAGCGTCCAGTCGTCGAGCCAGAACTTTCCGGATTTGCCGCCCCAAATGCCGGAGTAGAGGCGCACCGTGTCAAAGGTAGCGCTGTTGAAAAGAAACTGGATCTTTTTCCAGTCACTGGTCGGCGGCAGCGAGGGTTTTAGCGAGGCGATGGAGCGATCTTGGTTGAGCACGGAAATCGCGAAGGCCTCGGCGGGCTGCAGATTCTCAGTCTTCACCCATGCGCTGACGCGGTAGCAGCGGTGGGGCTGAACGTGGACTTCCTGCATGACGCGTCCATGACCGTGCGGTTTGGCGGTGAAGTTCTCCATCCGCAGCGACGCCTTGCCGCCGTGTTTCACCTCCGTATCCACAAAGCTGACCACCCCCGGCTGGTCGTGAAAACTGTATTTATTGAAACGATTTCCCTGAAATTCCTCGAAGCCGCCATTGAGGATGCGTGCCGAGGCATCCGGCACCAGTTGCGCCGACCGGCCCTGCACCTGAAACGGCGCGTCCGCCACCGCCAGGCCTTCGGCCAGATTTTTATTGCGACGCAGCGCCGTGCCGCCATAGCCGACGCCGAAGCCGGCGGGGATCAATTCGATCTTGAGGCGTTCGCAGGTGCGCTGCACCTCGTCAAGCCGGCGGGAAAAGGCCGCCGTCGCGGTCGACAGCGAATCCATGCCGCAGGAGATGACCGCGCCGTTGATGCCATGCGCCGCGCCGGATTCCAGCACCTTGGTGATCTCGGCGACGTCATTATCGGCATTCAGATTCCAGCCGAAGATCCAGACCCAGCGGTCGGAAAAATTGTTAGCCGACGTTGCCGATCCGGCGCAGGTGATGCAAAGCAGCAACAGGCAGCAGATTTTTTTCATGCAGGCCATGATGCGGCTTCAATCAAATTCTGGCCACCGGAATTTTAAGGTCGGCGCTAAAGAAATTCGCGAATTTCTCCCAGCCTTGAAAACGCCGTCCTCGCTCAGGCCGCGAGTGGAAATAATCCGGAGATGTGGTAAACTTCATCTGGCCACGGTGGCTTAGGCTGTCAGCGGACTTCCCGGTCAGCGGGCCATTCACGAGCCGTCGTGGTTTTTGTCAGGCGCGGGTGTGATGCCCGCGCCATATTTTTTTCCCCGGGGCCTGGCGGTGACGATATCCCTCCCCGGCCTGAGTTGAAGTCTGGGGGTTGTGGGTTTGCAGTGAGCTTCGCCCGCGCCGGCATCCTTGCGCCGCAAACTTGCTTCATGGCCACGACTGCGGTATTTATGACCGGGTGAAGTCCGTGAATTACCAGGCCGTGAAACCACCGGAGGCGCACCGCCGCAGATCGTCGGTGCGGCCGGCCGGGCGCGGTTCTTTCGGGTATCGCAGGGCTTAAGCTGCATCCATGAACCACGTCACCAAACTGTTGCACACGCGTTATCGCGTGAATGATTTGGAGCGCACCGTGGCCTTTTACCGGGATGTCCTCGGCTTGCAGGAAATCAAGCGGCACCGGTCGCCGCGCGGCTCGGAACTGGTCTTTCTGCAAACGCCCGGCAGCGAGGAGCTGATTGAAATCACCTGTTTCCCCGGCAGCGGTCCGGTGCAAGTGCAGCCCGACCTCACGCATCTGGCGTTCGAAGTGGCGAGCCTTGAGGCATTCGGCCGGCACCTCGCCGCGCACGGGCTGAAATATTCCGACGGGCCCACCACCAGCTCCAGCGGCACGACCTTTGCCTTCATTGACGCGCCGGAAGGTTATGAAATTGAACTGATCCAGAAAAAGTGAAAGTCCTTCCAACTAAAAATTAAACACTCAAAACTAAAAATTGAAATGAGCGTCCTGATCGTCGGTTCCACCGCCCTTGATTCCATCAAAACCCCCACCCGGGAAAACCCGCGCCTGCTCGGCGGCTCCGCCAGCCACGCCGCCGTGGCGGCGAGTTTCTTTTCGCCGGTGAAACTGGTCGGCGTGGTCGGCGAGGATTTCCCCAAGAAATATATCCAGCTTTACCAGCGGCACAAAATCGACTTGAGCGGCCTCCAGATTCTGCCCGGCAAAACCTTCCACTGGTCGGGCGAATACGAGCTGAACATGAACAACCGCCGCACGCTCGCCACCGAACTGGGCGTCATTGAGACGTTCCAGCCCAAGCTGCCGGCGGCGTATCAGAACTCCGCATTCGTCCTGCTCGGCAACATCGCCCCTGCCCTGCAACTCTCCGTGCTCGACCAGATGAAGAAGCCCAAGTTCGTCGTCGCCGACTCGATGGATCTGTGGATCAACATCACGCTCGCCGACCTGCTCAAGTTGCTCAAGCGCGTGGACGGCTTCGTGCTCAATGACAGCGAAGCGGAGTT
>Ga0265327_10003484_pt1 | contig 14967 bp, 9 predicted proteins | sample 41621metaG_FD_202089 | JGI IMG/M metagenome (GOLD analysis project Ga0265327, IMG submission 202089) | Rhizosphere microbial communities from Carex aquatilis grown in University of Washington, Seatle, WA, United States - 4-16-21 metaG | ecosystem: Host-associated > Plants > Roots > Rhizosphere >... | reverse complement strand
CGTCGAGGATTATGCCAAGATCGGCCTGCCCTTAAACTGCGAAGCGTTGTTGTTGATGGAGACCGATGGTCATCCAGCCGCCGTTGCCGACGAAGCCGCCAAGATGGAACAAATCTGTCGCGAAAAAGGCTGCATGGAATTACGCGTCGCGGCCAACGATGAGGAAGCAAACAAACTCGCCACCGCACGTCGAAGCGCGTTCTCTGCTTTGGCACGCCTGTCCCCGACGACAATTTTAGAAGATGCCACCGTCCCTCGTAGCGAACTGGCCGGCATGATTCGTTTTGTCGACGCCGTCGCGAAAAAATACAAACTGCGCATCGGCACCTTCGGCCACATGGGCGACGGTAATTTGCATCCGACTTTCCTGACCGACGAACGCAACAAAGAAGAAATGCACCGCATCGAAGAAGCCTTCAAAGAAATCTTCGACGAAGCCATTCGTCTCGGAGGCACCATCACGGGCGAACATGGAATCGGCGTGGCAAAAAAATCCTTCCTTCCAAAATTCCTCGGTGAAGCGCAGATGAAGGTCACCCGCGACTTGCGTCGCACGCTGGATCCAAATGGAATTTTAAATCCAGGAAAGATGTTCGATTAGAATTGCGTTTCAATAGGGTTGCGCAAAAATTCGCGCGCATGAAAAAGACCGGTAAATTTGCGGCATATCCGAGACTGAATCCTCTCGGCATCGGAAAGAACATTTCCGCCGCCGACCTCATCGACCAAACTTTCCTCGCCTACAACGGCGGTCGTTTGCGTGAAGCAGCCAAACTGTTCGCCGACAAAATGCTTCCGAACAACGGTTTCATCGGCATGAGCCTCACCGGCGCGCTCACACCGGCCGGTCTTGGCAAGTCATGCTTGATCCCGCTGATGAAAGCTGGCTTCGTCGATTGGATCGTTTCCACCGGCGCGAATCTCTATCACGATTTGCATTACGGACTGAACATGGAACTGTTTCAAGGTTCCCCGTTCCTCGACGACGTCGTCCTGCACCGTGACGGCGTCATCCGCATCTACGACATTCTGTTCGATTACAACGTCCTGCTCGACACCGACGCCTTCGTTCGCGAAGTCATTCAAGGTCCCGAATTCCAGCGCACCATGGGCACAGACGAGTTTCATTACCTGCTCGGCAAATACGTTTCCGAACGAAGCCGCCAATTGAAGTTGAAAGACAGTTCCGTGCTCGCGACCGCCTACGAATGCGGCATCCCTGTTTTCACCAGCAGCCCTGGCGACAGCTCTATCGGCATGAATATCGCTGCGATGAGCATGCGCGAATTGAAACTGATCCCCGATGTGAACCGCGACGTGAACCAAACCGCGGCGATTGTTTACGAAGCAAAATCATCCGGTCACAAATCATCCGTGTTCATTCTCGGTGGCGGCTCTCCGAAAAACTTCATGCTCCAAACCGAGCCGCAAATTCAAGAAGTCATGGGCATCGAGGAAAAAGGCCACGACTATTTCTTGCAATGCACCGACGCCCGTCCCGACACCGGCGGGCTCAGCGGCGCGACTCCAGCCGAAGCCGTCAGTTGGGGTAAAGTGGATCCCGATTCGCTCCCCGATTGCGTCGTCGCCTATCTCGATTCGACCGTTTCCCTTCCACTACTCACTGCTTATGCACTGAGCCGAGTTAAGCCGCGCAAGCAAAAGCGCCTTTTCGATCGACGCGACGAACTTTATAACAAAGTGCGAAGCCTCTACCTCAAAATCGGTACCGTCTCAAAAATCAAAACGAGCCGCAAAATCGCGAAACGATCCAGCGGCATTGGGGTAAACAAAACGGTCCAAAGAGATCGTTAGATCCCCAGTTCCCATACCCGAAGGGGCATATAGCCGTCAGGCCTTTAGAGTCATTGCCGGTCAACGGCTTAGAATCAAAAACAGCCGCCAGGTCCTCTGGTTTTTTCGAGGATGTGGAGCAATTCAGGCAAAAAAAATCCCCATTGAAGGTTGCCCTTCAACAGGGAGTTTGGCTTAGCAGGGACTTACACGCGACATGAGGGAACCCAACGAAACCCCACACCACCTCGGCCGCCTGCAAAGATTGTCTAAAACTTTTAAAGATCGCTCGGGTCGCTCAAGACGGCCCGAGGCAAAAAGAACTTCTGCCGATTGCTGTCAGCGTATGCGTGTTGAGGATTCAGGAACGGGTCGGCATCTCTAAAGCGTTCCTCAACACACGCTGACCCTCAACTACAGGTTCAGCTTGCGAGTCCAACTCTAAGCATCTGCGCACTTCTAACAACCAATCTGAATACGGATTTTATGTCGGGTGGTGTACGGATACCATAATCCGCTAGTGTTACGCCACTTTGTCGCGGCGGGCAGTCGGGAAAACCGCGGTAACCCCCGATTTTACTTGAAAACCGGACCGTCTCCTGCGCTCAATTATCGGGTAAAGTCCTGTGCTCCTGACATCGAATGTCGGACGGGCGGGACCCGCATTCTATGCCGTCGCGTATCTCAAAAGCGTTGTTGCTTATCATTCTGGGTCTGCTCAGTGCCAGCACTGGCTATACCCAAAGTCTCCACAAGACCAACTCCGTCGAAGCCACGCTTTACGACCCGGATCCGTCGCACATAGCCAACCGCGTTTACAAAGCACTCTTCACCTGGAAAAGCGATGAAGATGCGCCGCCCAATCATTGGCCGAAGCAGAAAATTGCTCTCGATACCGCGAACTTGAAAACCGTCCTGGATGAACTGCTTCAACTGAATGTCTCCAAGGAATTTTCCGATCCACTTAAGCGCATTTTTCTTCAGCGCGACCTTTGGCTCACATTTGACTGGCTCGCCCAACAAGGCTCGACGAGCGGCGGCGAGAATCCGGTGATCCAACGAAAACTCGCCCGCAGCATTCAGCATTTGGCCCTTCCGCTCGCACAACTGCGCCAATTGTCGGACAACTACGCCGAACAACTTACCAGCGACGCGTATCCAATCGAATTTGATCGCGGCAATCCAAATGTGCCGTTTTTGCCCGGCAGTCTCTGGGTGCGCAATAGCTCATGGATCATGGTTGGGGACGGCGACACGCGCGGCATTCTTGCCTCGCAGCATATGGATTTCTTCCGCGGCCACTGCACCTACATGATTTTCGTTCGCCTGCCCGCGGGTCGCGATGCAACGATCAGATACCTGAACAACCTGACCACTGCAGCGCAGAGCCACGCCAGATTGCCGGAACTTCCGGAAGGCGCACAAATGGCGTTAGTCGGCCAAGTGATGGCAATCGACGACAAAGGCTTACCCTTCCCCACGACCATCACCGAAACGGTCCAACTCCGGGTTTATCGACAACCGAAAAATTCTTTAACGAAGTCCAACGAAGCCCAGTCGCGTTTCGAATTCCGATTAGATCGCGCTGCTTTGTTCGCGCACAAGCCCGTCACCCTTCGTTCCATAAGTGCAAAAGAAACGGATTGGGAATTCATCAACTACCTCGGCCAAAAGAAAGATGATACCCAAGGCAAAGGCCAAATCATGGCGAGTTGCTTTGACTGTCACAACGAACCCGGAGTGGAATCCTTCCGCACGTTCACCGAAATGCGCAATGGCCGTGGAAAAATTCGCAAGCTTTCGTTGTCCAAACGTGCTGACGAAGCAGCTCGCACGGTTACTTGGAAAACGCGCCAGCTTGATTTTCAGTTGTTGCGCCAGTTCTGGGCGGAGTAGCATCGCATCGCGATGCCATTTCCAAAATTCTGCCGAATTCTTCTGTTTGTCTTTGGCTGCTCGCTTACTTGCGCAGCTCAATCCAAAGCGGAACGTCCCAACATTGTTTTTGTCCTGATGGATGACCAACGATGGGATGATCTGGGTTTCGCCGGGCATCCATTCGTCCAGACGCCAAATATCGACCGCATTGCGCACGAAGGCATTCGCTTCAATCGCGCCTTCGTCACGACTCCACTTTGTTCGCCGAGTCGCGCCAGTTTTCTCACCGGCCAATACGCGCACACACACGGCATCATCGACAATACCGCCCGCGACAAACGCAGCCACGAACTCATCACGTGGCCTCGCCTCTTGCACGATGCCGGTTACGAAGCGGGTTTCGTCGGCAAATGGCACATGGGCCTCGATGACTCCGCGCGACCGGGATTCGACTATTGGGTGAGCATCCCCGGCCAAGGCCAATACCTCGATCCCGTGATCAATGACAACGGCAAGCGCCATGTCATCAAAGGTTACGTCACTGATATTTTTTCTGATTACGCCGTCGACTTCCTAAAACACAAACACGTCAAACCATTCGTGCTCTGGGTCGCTCACAAAGCCGTTCATCCCGACCTGCAACAAGCCGCCGACGGCACACTCTCCGATCCGAGCGCCGGAAAATTCATCCCTGCCGAGCGTCACAAACATCTTTACACAGGCAATCCCATTCCACGCCGCCCCAATTTCGGAATCCCTCCAAAAGATAAACCGACCCTCGCGCGCCAGATTGATTCGCTTCCGCCGCTCAGCGCCAAAACCGGTACGGATGACGAAACCGTTCGCAATCGCTTGCGCATGGTCACTGCCGTCGACGAAGGCATCGGTCGCATGTTGAAAGTCCTCGAAGATGCCCACCAGCTCGACAACACTCTTTTCGTCTTCACCAGCGACGAAGGTTATTTCTACGGCGAACACGGTCTGAGTGTGGAGCGTCGTTTGGCCTACGAAGAATCCGCCTTGATCCCTATCGTGATGCGCTATCCAAAACTGATCAAACCAAACACGGCGTGTGACGAAATGGTCCTGAACATCGACATCGCCCCGACAATGCTCGAAATCGGCGGGGCAAAGATTCCGCAATCAATCCAGGGCCGCTCGCTAGTTCCATTACTCGCGGGGAAAAACATTCCCTGGCGAGATTCCTTCCTGATCGAATACTGGTCCGACAAAGTCTTCCCGCGCGTCCTCAAGATGGGCTACAAAGCCGTCCGCACCGAGCGCTGGAAATACATCCACTACGTTGACTTGACCGGAATGGACGAACTGTACGACCTCCAGCAGGACCCCTACGAACTCACCAACATCATCAATACCGTCCAGGACCCACGGGCTCTAGGCCGCTTACAAGAGGATCTCAGCCACTTAACCAAATAAGACGTAGGCTGGACGAAGGACGTGGTTAAAAAACCACCCATGACAAAACCGTCATGGCGATCAGATTGAAGCGTATTGCAACTACCCGGCCACACGCTTATACCTCGTTGCTGAAATAACAGGCACGGGCCAACCGCTCGCAGAACTCAAATGAAGCGCTTTTTTAAAAAACTTTTCGTTATCGCTATCCTGGCAGCTATCGGCACCGGCGTGTGGTGGTGGCTATCGAATGACAGTCCTAAACTGTCATTCATAACCGTCCCGGTAAAACGCGGAGACGTTGCCACCACCATTGGAGCGACCGGTACCCTCGAACCCATCGAGGTCATCGATGTCGGTGCGCAAGTCGCAGGCCGCGTCAGCGCGTTCGGCAAAGACAAAAGCGACAAGGTCATCGACTACGGTTCCCTGGTCGAACAAGGCGCGTTGCTCGCCAAAATTGACGATTCGGTTTATTCCGCCGACCTCTCTGTTGCCAAAGCCGGCGAACTCAGCGCCGCGGCGAACCTTGAGCAGATGCAAGCCAAGCTCGATCAAACCGAAGCCGAGTGGAACCGCGATCAGGAGCTATTCAAAAACAAACTCAATTCGCGCGTCGACTACGATACGGCAAAAGCCAATTACGAGGTCGCCAAGGCGAATGTCTCCGTTGCCAAATCCGGTATCGCCCAGGCAAAAGCAGATTTGGAGAAAGCCCAACGCAATCTCGATTTCTGCACGATTAACTCGCCCGTCACTGGCATCATTATCGATCGCCGCGTCAACGTCGGCCAAACTGTCGTCGCGAGCCTCAACGCCCCAAGCCTTTTCCTCATCGCACGTGACCTGACCGAACTTCAAATCTGGGCCTCGGTCAACGAGGCCGATGTCGGCAAAATCAAACCCGGCCTGCCGGTCACTTTCACCGTCGATGCCTTCGCCGGCCGCGAATTTCACGGCTCCGTCGGTAAGGTCCGCCTGAACGCGACAATGACCCAAAACGTCGTGCTCTATACGGTCGAAATCGCGGTGGACAACAGCGACAAGATCCTCCTGCCCTACCTCACCGCCAATGTCCGCTTCGTTCTCAATCACGAATCCAACGCTTTGCTAGTGCCTAACGCCGCCCTGCGCTTCTCGCCTTCGTCAATGACCCAGACTGACCATAAATCGCACAGGAACCTAAGCGAGGCTCGTGCCGAATCCCCGGAAAGCAGCTCGCAAAACAAATCTACTCACACGATCTGGATTAAGGGCGCCGACGCCATTAACCCCGTTGAAGTGATCACTGGCATTTCCGACGGAGTAGATACCGTCGTGACCGGCGACGGTCTGCACGAAGGCGATGAAGTCATTACTGGCGAAGTCGCTGCCGCTAAAAGCGACGTCAAAAACCCCTTCCTGCCGACAAGATCATTCCGTCATTAATTGCACATGGAACTCATCCGGCTGGAAAATCTTTGCAAAAATTACTATCGCGGCGATTTGGAAATCCCCGTACTGCGCGGCCTCTCGCTGACCATCCAACGCGGCGAACTCGTGGCGCTGGTCGGTTCCAGCGGTTCCGGCAAAAGCACCTTGATGAATATTCTCGGCTGCCTCGACCGCCCCACCTCCGGCAGCTACAAACTCAATAACGTGGAAATTTCCACACTGTCGCTCGACGAACGCGCCACCTTGCGCAACGCCAAAATCGGTTTCGTTTTCCAGAATTTCAATCTGCTCCCGCGCACCAGTGCCCTCAACAACGTCCGCATGCCGCTGGATTACTCACCCGCGCATCCTTCCGATACCGACAGTCGCGCACACGCCACACGCATGCTCGAAATCGTGGGTCTTGCCGACCGCATGGACCATGAACCAGCCGCCCTTTCCGGCGGGCAACAACAACGCGTCGCCATCGCGCGCTCGCTGATTAATCGCCCTGAACTGCTGCTTGCCGACGAACCCACCGGCAATCTCGATTCTCAGACAGCCGAAGAAGTCTTGCGAATGTTGCAACGCCTCAACGAAGAAGAAGGTCTTACCGTCATCATCGTCACGCATGACGAAGCCGTCGCCCGCCACGTCAAACGCATCATCCGCGTAAAGGATGGCGTAATCGTCGAGGAAGGCAAACCCGCGACAAACCCAGCTGCAGCCAAGTCCGAACCGGCAACATTGCCGCCACCTCCACACGCATCCGCGTTCGGAGTATTCAGCCGATTCAAACAAGCTGCTCGTACCGCACGGATGGCGTTCGGCGCTTTGCGTCGCAACATCATGCGCTCGGCCCTGACCTGCATTGGGATCGTTATCGGCGTCGCCGCCGTGATCGCTATGATGGAAATCGGCGGTGGTTCCTCACACGCTATCCAACAAGCCATTTCCAGCCTCGGCGCAAGCGTCATTCAAATCGATTCGATCGACGTCTCCGTCGGCGGCGTCAGCACGGGGCGCGGCGGCAGTATGGACATAACCATTGACGACGCTGAAGCGCTCCGCCGCGAATGCAGCGCACTGCAAGCGGTCGCCCCCAGCGCCGATTCGTGGGGTCAGGTCATTTCCGGAAACAAGAACTGGCGACCTAGCCGCATCCTCGGTTCCACGCCCGACTATCTCGAAGTCCGCAACTGGCCGGTCGTCGAAGGAGAACCATTCACCATGGATGACGTCCGCAGTTCAGCTGCCGTTTGTCTCATTGGCCAAACAGTTGCCGAAAAACTTTTTGGCAACGAATCGCCCGTCGGCAAAGAAGTCCGCTTGCGCGGCGTCGCGATGAAAGTTGTCGGCCTCCTGAGCCACAAAGGCGCCAACGTTATGGGCTCCGACCAGGACGACTTCCTCCTCGCTCCCCTCACCACGATCAAATACCGGGTCATGGGCGTGCGCCAGGCCACCCAATCCACGGCATCAGGCGCGACAACTGCCTTTAGCCCGAGTCAAATCTACATCGGCCAACAGCCTCCGCTTTATCCGCCGCAATCTGCCAATCAGGCTGCGAACAATCCTCAAACTACCCGCTTCGCCGACCTTGATGACATCTGGGTCGCTGCTGGTTCACCCGAAAACATCCCGCTCGCCATCAAACAAATCACCGCCGTTTTTCACGACCGTCACCACATCCAACCGGGCCACCTCGACGACTTCCGGATTCGCGACTGGACCGAAATGTCCCAAACCTTCGCTTCCACCAGCCGCGTCATGACCAACCTTCTGCTTATCGTCGCACTGATTTCACTGATCGTCGGCGGCGTCGGCATCATGAACATTATGCTAGTGAGCGTCACCGAACGAACTCGCGAAATCGGGATCCGCATGGCCGTCGGCGCAAGAGCGCGCGACATCCTCCGTCAATTCCTCATCGAAGCACTGGCGTTGTGTTTAGTCGGAGGCTTTGCCGGAATCGTTTTAGGTCGTACCATCTCCATCATCGTCACCCGAATTCTGCATTGGGCAACCATGACCTCTGTTCCCGCGATTATTGCAGCGGTCGCCGTCTCCGCGACCGTCGGCATCATCTTCGGCTACTACCCCGCCTGGAAAGCTTCTCGCCTCGACCCTATTCAGGCTCTGCGCTACGAGTAGCCTTCGTCCGATATGTATTGGCCTCCTCGCACGATCGCACGAAACCGTGCAATCCCAGCGCAAAGTTGTCGCTCGCTGCCGTAACTTCCGAGCTCGCCGGAGCGTCCTATTGGCTTGTAGCGAAGCTCAACATTTGATACGCTTAGACGAGCAAAAAACGCGAGGTGGCTATGTTTGAAAACTGCGATAACTGCGATCACGTTCCCATTTACACACGACGCGATTTCCTGAGCCGCCTCGGCATGGGCTTCGGCGCACTCGGACTCGCCAGCCTGCTCCATGAAGATTTCGTCGGCCACGCCAATGCTGCCCCGTTACTTTCGCCGCTCGCGCCCAAAGACCCACAATTTCCGGCCAAAGCCAAACGCGTCATTCACATCTTCGCTTCCGGCGCGCCCTCGCAAGTCGATACCTGGGATCCTAAACCGATGCTTTCCCAGTTCGACGGTAAATCCATCGGCGGTCGCGGCGTCGCCATGGCATCGCCGTTCAAATTCCAACCGCACGGACGCTCCGGTATTCCAGTCAGCGAAGTGTTCCCGAACCTGGCTAATCATGTCGACGACATGGCCATCATCCGGTCGATGCACACGGACATTCCTGCGCACGAGATTGCCACCGTCATGATGAACACCGGTTCGCGCCAACTCGCGCGCCCCTGTCTCGGTTCATGGGCTGTTTACGGTCTCGGCAGCGAAAACCAGAACATGCCCGGTTTCATTTCCTTGCGTAACGGCGGTGGATTGCCACCCGGCGGCACACAAAACTGGGGCTCCGCATTTCTGCCCGGCGTCTATCAAGGAACCAGCATCAATACCTCCGCCAGTTCCGTTACGGAGATGATTCAAAACATCCGCAACCCTTACATTTCCGAGGAAGAACAACGCCGCCAACTCGATCTCATCCATCAGCTCAACGAACTGCACGCGCAGAATCTACAGAAAGACGCCCAGCTCGAAGCCCGGATCGAAGCCTACGAAATCGCGTTCAAAATGCAGTCCGCCGCCTCCGACGCTTTCGACTACCATAAGGAACCTCAAAACGTTCGGGATCTTTACGGCGATAGCGGTCAAGGCCGTCAAATGCTCATTGCCCGTCGCTTACTCGAACGCGGCGTCCGCTTCGTCCAGGTCTGGGCCGGCGGTTGGGATCATCACCAGGACATCGAAACGCGTTTGCCAGAACGCGCTAAAGAAATCGACAAACCACTTTCAGCCTTCATCACGGACTTAAAACGCCTCGGCATGCTCGACAGCACGCTCGTGATTTGGGGTGGCGAATTCGGTCGTCAACCCACCCGCGACCGCAATGGCAATGCCAATCCCGGTCGCGACCACAACGCCAAAGCCTTCAGCGTTATGATGGCAGGCGGCGGCGTCAAAGGCGGCACCATCTGGGGCGCAACGGATGATTTCGGTGCACAAGCCGTCGACAAACCCGTCCACGTCCACGACCTGCATGCGACCATTCTGCAACTCCTCGGTTTCGACCACACGAAGTTGACCTACCGCTACAACGGTCGCGACTTCCGCCTCACCGAAACTTACGGCAACATCGTCAAAGGCATCATCGCCTAGGCGGACGTGCTCTAATACAAATTCGAAAACCGATTCGGCGCGTTCTGTTATGCGTGAGCTAGTTCGCCCTCTTCCTTCGTTGCAAATTCGTAATCGAGCGGAATCTGTAGACACAAACTCTCCGTCGGCAGCACTTCTCTCCATTGCTGGATGAGTTCGCGGTAAGCCTTGCCAACCGGCCGAATCTTACGGTCCAGATCATAAAGTCCCACCGGACTCACTCGCCCATTCTTCTCGCGCAACGCCGTATCCCAATCCATCTGATCCGTGATCGAATACCACGTGAAGCCGAGAATCGGCACACGTCGCCGCCGCGCTTGCATCACATTGGCCCACTGCTTCCGCAACCAATCCACACCTTCATTGCCACCCGGCCCCTGCGCCAGGTTCGTCTCCGTATGCATCACCGGGAGCCCGTACCGTTCGAAATATTGCCTCGTGATCTCACCGTAACCAAAAATATCACCCGCAGCGCCGGTCATACCATCAGGCTGCACCATATGCTCATTGGTCACATAATAGTCATTCCCCATGATGCATGAGCGCTTCAGATTCTTACTCATGAAGAAATTGTATTCTTCCTTTGTCACGCCGTTGTCCAACAACCATTGATAAGCCGATCCCTCCACCTGATGACCGTAATTCAAATCAAGGGTCAAGAACCGGCCGTTGTTCTTTCGATGCGCTTCGCGAATTGCTTCTGGCGTCGCCGCATGAAAGTACTCAGACGATTCGCTTTGGATAAAAATGGCGTCCTCACGCAGCGCAAGAATCGCTTCCATCGCCAGCACATTTGCTTTGACGACGTATTTCAAAGCGGTCGCCGTCGCACGTTCCGTCTTCATTTGCTCGTTCCACCAGCCGTATGAAGCGGAAAACAGCGTGGTGATGTACATTTCATTCACCGGCGTGTAGAGTTGAACCCACGGATAACGTTTCGCGAACGCAGTCGCATATTTGGCGAACAGCTCGGGAAAATCAGGATTCTGGAAATTACCAATCCAATCCGGCACTCCGAAGTGGCACAGGTCCGTTATCGGAATAATCCCGCGCTTCTTCAGGTCGGCATACACCACGTCGCTGAACGACCAATCGTAGCGGTCGGGGCCAAGGTAAGTTTTGTGCAACGGCGGCCCGTAACGAAGAAACTCCAACCCCAATTCCTCCACTTTATCAAAATCGGTGCTCCACTTTTTGTAATGCCCACAACTCTCCATTTGATCCACCCGAACGCGTCCATTTTGAATTGTGGGAATACTGTTCTCAACCCCGGTAGCAAACATGAACTTGTATTTCTTATATTTCATAGGCCCCCCTTTGCGAATCGCACACTCGACCTAAAAAAATAAAGTGTCAAGTGCGCCCAAAATCCACCCTGCCAGAAAAGGCGCGTTCGCTTGACTCTTGCGCGACCAGACAAAATGCTGTCCGCTATCGGAAATGACCGAGGTGATCGAACTGATTCTCGCCTTGATGCTCGCCGTGGCCGCTCTGGCGTTGCTCGCGCGAAAATTCCAAATTCCGTACCCCATTCTTTTCGTCATTGGCGGTTTGGCATTGGGATTCATTCCACGACTGCCTCACCTACATCTGGAACCCGAACTCGTCTTCGTTCTGTTCCTGCCGCCGTTGCTCTATCCCGCCGGGCTCTTCACACCCTGGCGCGATTTCCGCGACAACTTACGTCCCATTATGTGGCTCGCGCTCGGCCTTGTCTTATTCACCACCGTCGTCGTCGCGTGGTTCGCGCATCAATTCCTGAATCTGCCCTGGGCCGCCGGATTCGTTCTCGGGGCGATTATTTCTCCGCCTGACGCCGTCGCCGCAACGGCCATCACCCGCACGCTCAGCGTCCCGCGACGCATCATCGCCATCATCGACGGCGAAAGCCTCGCCAACGACGCCACCTCCTTTACTGCATACCGCTTTGCTGTGGCAGCAGCCGTCACCGGCGCATTTTCCCTCAGCAAGGCCAGCCTGACTTTTCTCCTCGTCGGCACTGGCGGAATCCTTGTCGGACTCATCGCCGGATACATTGCTGCGAACGTCCAACGCCGTCTCGATGATCCGCCCGTTCAAACAACCATCTCACTCCTCACACCCTACGGAACCTATCTCGCAGCCGAATACGTCCATGTATCAGGCGTCCTTGCCGTCGTTGTCGCTGGCCTTTATCTCGGATGGCGCTCGCCGGAAACTCTGACCTCCCGCACCAGACTCGTTGTTCAGGCCGTGTGGCAAATGGTCGTATTCGTCCTCAACGGTTTTCTCTTTATCCTCATCGGTCTGCAACTCCCTGACGTCGTCCACGACCTCTCCGGTCACACCTTGGGTCGGGCAATCTCTTACGCGCTACTCATCGTCGCGTTGATTATTATCGTGCGAATCATTTGGGTTTACGCTGTCGCCTACATGCCGCGCGCCTTCGTTGGAAAACATCGTTCTAAATTTCCTCCGTGGAAAAACGTCGCCATCGTTTCCTGGGCTGGAATGCGTGGTGTCGACTCACTCGCCGCCGCCCTTGCCATCCCACTCGTCATCAATAACGGTTCGCCGTTTCCAGAACGCGGCCTGATTATCTTCATCACCTTCTGCGTCATTTTCGGCACCTTGGTCGTCCAAGGCTTAAGTCTTCCCGCAATTATCCGCTGGCTGAAAATCACCGACGATCACGCGCTCGAGAACGAAGAACGCCACGCCCGCCTTCACGCCAATCGTGCCGCCCTTGAGAAAATCATCCAGCACGCCAAACAAAAAAACATCAACGGCCATTCCCTCGACAGATTACGCACCGAATACCAGGACCGCATCCAGCAACTGACCGAGCACGAAAACGACGAAGGCGACAGCAAACTCAGCGTCTACGCGCCCGAATACGAAGAACTCTCCAGACAAGCTTTGGCCGAAGAACGCAAAGCCATCCTTCACCTCCGCAACCAAAGCGTTATCAACGATCAGGTCCTTCGCCGCATCCAAAAAGACATCGACCATGCCGAAGTCCGCCTCGAAAAACACGACAGTGATTTCGAGCTTTAAACACACTGCAATCTCGTGCGGGACGCGATAACGCACAGCGTCGTATCAGTGGAGTTGTAACGATTGTCGGGCCTTACCGAAACAATGACTCCCAGCGCTATTCCAATCATTGCCGTGACCGATTCTGCCTAGGATGAGGACAACCTAAACTATTTTTTCACAGCGATGAATTTTGGTGTGGCATTGAGGTGGAGACTTATTTTTGGGTTCGCCACTTCCACGTCGTGTGAAGCGCCAGTTGTCCATGCGGCGATTTTTCGATCACCCTGAGAGTTTTTGAAAACGATTGCATACTCGTCGCGGTGTGGCAGCTCCAAGCGCCGCTGAAATTTGTAGCCTTTCAATTCGCGGGTCATGTTTTGCAACGCAGTGTAGGCAGGCTTGGGTTTCAGGTTCTGATCCATCGTCCCGAAATTGTTTTCGTTGTTGCCTGGATCAGCGCCGTCGTTTTTCCAATCGTACCAAATCGATAGCGGCACGCCGCTTAATAGATTGGAAAGTTGTTGTCTGACGGCGAACGCAGCCTGGGTCTCCAATGAGACGCCGTGGGTGTCCGAGGCGTAACCCCATTCACCGCTGAGAATCGGCAGATGTTTTTTGGGCTCCGGCGCGTATTGAGCAATCAGGTCGCGTAGTTTTTTGTAATCGGATCCGGCGGTCTCGGGAGGCATTTGCGGCGCGCGATAGGGATGAACGCTGACAGCGTCGAGATATTCCAGGACTCCGGACTGAAAGAGCGTTTCGAAAAACGGCCACTCAAATCCAGCCAAAGCGGGCGCGACAATCGTTGCGTCCGGGTCTGATTGGCGAATTGCCTTCGCGGTGGCGAGCGCGAGGGCGGCGTATTCATGGGCGTCGGGCTTTGGTTTCCAGAAGAAGCCGTTGGGCTCGTTGTAAATTTCCCAGATGATATGCCGGCCGTGATAATGTTTCGCGGCGGCCGCAGCCCAGCGCGCGAACGCGGCGATGCTCTCCGAGTGGCGCGGCGAAGCGGTGATATGTTCGGGTTGATGTGTGATGGGATGGGTGGCGTCGACGGTCTGTTCGTAGGCCGGATGGATATAATCTAAAATGTAAATCGCACGAATCCCGCGCTGGTCCAGATTGGCAGTCAGTTCGTCGTAATCTTTCCAGTTGTATTGCCCCTTTTTCGGTTCGGTCACCTCCCACGTGAAATCCATCCGGACAAACTTGAACCCAGCGGCGGCAATGAGGTCAAGGTCTTCGGTCTGGCCAGTGGCGAAATGAATGTTTACCCCGACGCCTTCGGGGATGATGGGCTGCGGAATTTGAGCGCGGACATGACTGCAAATGAGTAGTGCGCTCGCGGCGATCGCTGAGATGAATTTGCAAATTTTCAGGTTCATTTGAGTTGCGCGGTTTTTCGTCGTGTGTACGGCTGAGATTGCCTTCATCAGCGGGGAGTGTCGATAACGGGGTTTTGCGCACCCGAAGAACACCGAAGTTGCGAAACGACTTCGGCCTAGGCCGCCAACCTTGCACACGGGAGGAGCTGAATTATGACTTCGCTGATGAGCAATTCGTATTTGGCTCCCCTATGCAGAAATCCCATCCGACGGTTGAATTATGCGGGAACAGCCAACGAATTCACGGCTGAGATAATTCGATACATAAGGAAACATAAAAAGGGTTGCACCATGAAAGAAAAAACAATTGTCAGTTATAGTCTATCCGCGTT
>Ga0265327_10003483_pt1 | contig 14971 bp, 16 predicted proteins | sample 41621metaG_FD_202089 | JGI IMG/M metagenome (GOLD analysis project Ga0265327, IMG submission 202089) | Rhizosphere microbial communities from Carex aquatilis grown in University of Washington, Seatle, WA, United States - 4-16-21 metaG | ecosystem: Host-associated > Plants > Roots > Rhizosphere... | reverse complement strand
TTGTAATAATCAAAACCGGCCGTCAGCAGATGGCCTTTAGCCACGGTGAAGTCGTTCTGCCAGGAGGCGGTGACGCGGCGGGTGTCGAAGCGGTTGGCAAACACTTTGCCGAGATAATTATTGGACTGGTCGGCGCTGGTGCCCGCCCGCAGCGTCGTATCCCAGAACGACAGCGGCGCGAAACGCAGCTTGCCGCCGATAACTTGCTGCATCGTGTCAGTGCGGTTGACGAAAGCGCCGTCGAAATGGCTGTTGCCGGCCGCTTGCAGGAGGTTGCCTTCGATCTCCACGCCGTTGTCGAAGCGGTAGCCGGCGCGCGCCGAGCCTGAGGTGTTGCTGTAGCCGTCATGATCCGGCTCGTAGGTGTAGCAGCCGCCCCCGCCACCGACCTCGAACGGCTTGCCCAGGCAGGCGTTAATGCCGCCGGTGTAAAGTTCCGCGCCGCTGAAACTGAACCAGCCCCGCTCGCCGCCGCCGGACACGCCGGCGGACACCTTGTAAGTGTCGTAAGTGCCGCCGCCTAGGCTGAGGAAAGGCTTGAGGCCGCCGCCGCCTTTGCGGGTGAAAATCTGGATCACGCCGCCGATGGCTTCCGAGCCATACAGGCTGGAGCGCGGCCCGCGCACAATTTCAATGCGCTCGACCTGGTCAATGGGCAGGTCTTGGAACGCCGTCGTGCCCAGGGTCGCCGAGCCCATCCTGACCCCGTCGATGAGTACGAGCACATGGTCGGAATTGGTGCCGCGCAGGAACACGCTGGACGGCTTGCCCAGCCCGCCGCTATTGCTCAGTCCTAAGCCGGGGACGCCGAGCAGCGCGCCTTGCACCGACAGCAGTTGTTTTCGTTCGATGTCATCGCGGGTGACGACTGTCACGGAGGCCAGTGATTCGTCAGCGCTTTGTTCAGTCCGGGTGGCGGTGACGACAACCGGCGGCAGGGTTTCCGGTTCCGCCAAGGCGGTGCCGGTCAGGGTCAACAGAAAAATGGAGAGAGTGGATTTCAACAGGATGGCTCCTCGACAGGCCATGCTCACCCGCATGGCTAGTGCTGCTAAATGCATCGAGGAGGACGGGGCGGGCGGCAGCCGCAAAGCCGGCGCACGGCCTAAGGCTTAGGCAATCGACGCGGCGGCTTCGCCAAACTAACCGGACGCACCGCCCTCCGCGGTGCCCGAAATAATGCTGCTTGGGCCGGTATCCGGGCTCGCGAGTGACGCCACGAGGGCGCAGGCACCGCCGCCTTCCCGCGCATTCGCGCAGTGGCATCTTGACGGGCTTGAACTCGCTTACCGTTGCGGGGGCAGCGCCGGCTTTGCGGGATGGCGATCATCCCGCGCACCGGCTTCCCGTTTAACCTAGGCGCGTCGAACGTCGCCTAAGGCACCCTAAGGAGCAGTAAGGGGCTGGACTTTAAAGCAAAGAGGACGACGAGTCAAAACCCAAAAGCAGTTCGGCAGGTATTAAAGCCACTCGCTACTTCCACTTTTTTAATATGGTATTTGTACGGGCAAAGCTTGCTTGCCCGATGTCCTGGCTTAGGTTTATAGGCAGGTTTAGGTAATAGTTCACAGCATTTCCCCGCCGATTTCACTACAGTATTGATCCATGAGTAGTCCCTTATTGCCGGAAGCAAAGATTCCATCAACAAGCCTAGGGGACAGAATTTAATTCGGAGTGAAAGCCGTGAACAAAGGCTTGATTTTGCATGCCGCGCTGTTGCTTGCCAACATCGGCGTATTTGTAGGCATGGCCGGCGGTTCAGGCAGCGGAGACGGCCGTGCAAGCCAGGCCGACTGGTTGCGCCCCGTCAGCCGGGGCAACTTAGGCAGCGAGCTGGCCGCCACCTTGGAAACCTTAAAAAAAGAGCAAGCCCACCTTCGCGACGAGCTGGCAAAGATCAAGTCGCCGGTGGACATGCGCCAAGCCTCCTCCGCGCAACAGGCGGGGCCTGGCGGCCACTGTCAGAACGCTGCGGGCGACAATGCGCCCGGCGTCACGGTTTACCTGGAGACCACGCCCCCTGAAGGGTCGCAGACCAATGGCCGGCAGCCGGGGCGGCAATGGACTTCGGTGAGCTTCAATGAAATAGGGCAGGCTCCAGACGGGTCGAAACAAGCCGTCATGTCGATTCAAAAAACTGAGGTCAGCAATGGCCCGGTCGAGTTCATCCCGGCGCGTGCGGCTTCGCGTTGGCAATAGTCGCAAGCCAGCCGGGACAGTTTTCCCGCTCTCTCCTTCCCCCTTAGACGAATCGCGGATTTTTCCGATTCGTCTTTTTTTTTGGCCTTGAGGCTTGCCCGGCGCATCCTTCGCGCCCCCTCAGCCACGGCAAAAACCCCTTCAACGCCTTGCCCATGCCCTCAATTTCCTTTGCGGCGGCACTTTATAGCGTAAACTCCACAGTAAATAGGGTGAAACCATCGCGCTCACTGGGTAAAATGAAGCAATCGTATGGTGGTGGCGGAGCCTTAAGGGCTTTACCAGCGCCATGGCTTGTGGAGAACGGACACTTTAGCGGGAAGCGGGAAGCGCCGTCGGCGCATCGCTTTGCCGGTTAGGCAGGGATAGACCGCAAACGATCGGTTGGCCTTGCCCGCCGGTGCCATCGCGTCGGACGGCAAGATCCTGCTGATAAGGCGTTTACCCAAAACCAGGTTAATCATCGTGGAAATGCTGCTGACTTGTCTTAAAAACATACCCACTTTTTCGGAGGTTCCGGATAGTGCGCTGGTGCCCTTGGCCGATTGCGCGACCCGGAAAAATTTCGCTAAAAACACCCTCATCATCAGCGAAGGCGACCCCGCAGGCCCCCTGTTTGTCATCCTGTCCGGCAAAGTCCGCGTCTTTCTCGACAGCGAGGCCGGCAAAAGCATCACCTTGTCGGTGCAGAAAAGCGGCTCTTATTTCGGCGAGCTGTCCCTGCTCGACGACCAGCCGCGCTCCGCCTCGATTGTCACGCTGGAGCCGACGACCTGTGCGCTGATTCCCAAGCAGGCGTTCGTGAACTGGCTGCGCGAAAACTCCGAAGACGTCGCCTTAGGCGTCATGCGCGGCTTGACGCGGCGCATTCGCACCCTCACCGACAACGTGCGCGGACTGGCCTTGTACGATGTCTACACCCGCTTGTCCAAAGCCCTGCACGAACAAGCCGTGGTCGAAAACGACGAACTGGTGATCCGCGACAAACTCAGCCACCAGGATCTGGCCAACCAAGTCGGCTCCTCGCGGGAAATGGTCAGCAAGATCATGAAAGATTTGGCCACCGGCGGCTATTTGGCCATCGACGGCAAAACCGTCCGCATCCTCAAACCCTTGCCGTCGGGTTGGTAGGCTTGCGTCTGCCAAGCCTTGAGCCCTTTGCCACCGTCAACCCTGGAGAATCCCAATGCCCGGCGCCGCTGTCGCAGTTCTGATTTGTGTCTGGTACTACCAGACCGCCACCAAGCTCAACATCAACCCTTTGCCGTGGATCGTCGGCGCCTTGATTATTTATTACGGCGTCAAATATGGCTGGACTTACGGCATCGCCCGGCCCGTGTTTGGCCCTAGGGTGCTTTCGCCCATGGTCAACGACCTGAGCGGCGCGGTCTTCGGCGGCATTGCCGCCGCCGTTTTCCGCGCCTTGGTGTTGCTCAAGCAAAAACCCTTGGAGTAATTGGTGATGCGCCCACAGTTGCCCGCGTTCAAGGCGGTCATTTTTGACATGGACGGCTTGGTGCTGGATTCTGAGTCGACCTATGTGTTCGCCTGGAAGCAGGCGGCTGCCGAGTTCGCCGTCCATCTGGAAGACGAATTCACACAAAGCCTGTTTGGCCGCCAAGCCGACGATGTGGAACGCGCCGTGGCGGAGAAAATCGGCGACGGCTTCGAGCGCGAGCGTTTTCTTGACCTCGCCGCGCAGTTCTGGCAGGCCCATGTGGGCAGTCGCGGCATCGCGCCGATGCCGGGGGTGCGAGACTTGCTGGCGGTGCTGGGCGATTTGCGCATTCCCTACGCCTTGGCGACCAATAGCAGCGGCGCCTATGCCGAGCAATGCCTGCGCCTGGCTGGCTTGGATGCTCATTTCCCCCTGGCCGTGACCCGCGACCAAGTGGCCGAGGGCAAGCCTGCGCCGGATTTGTTTCTCGAAGCAGCCAGGAGGCTGGGGCATGCCGCCGAGCAATGCCTGGTGCTGGAAGACTCCGCCACCGGCCTGCTTGCCGCCCGCCGCGCCGGGGCCGTGCCGGTACTGGTATTGGCCCGCCCGGCCCCGAAAGAGTCAGCCGCGCTGGCGGCGTTGTCTTTCCGCACCTTGCTTGATGTCGCCGAAGGCATCCAAGCGCGGGCCGGCGTGGATTTTTAGGCAAGCCCAATTTTAGGAGAAAACCGCCATGATCGGAGCCATCGCCATTTTGCTGATCGCGTTCTGGTATTACAAAGCCGCCGAGACCCTGGACCTACCCGCCTTGCCGTGGATCATCGGCGGCGTGATCGTCTATTACGCTGGTTTCCTCGGCTGGATGTACTGGGTACTGAAACCGCTGCTGGGCGGGCAATTCAAAGAACACAATTTCTTATTGGGCATCAGCATGGACGTTAGCGCCGTGCTGGCTGGCGTGGCGCTGGCCGCCTTGTTCCGCCATAAAATCATGCTGAAAAAAGGCTCATGACAAGAAATTGTCGCAATTCAAATCGCCTTGGTTGTCGATCAGCAATACCCGGTCGGCTTTTTTTCTTAGCACGTCGCTCAACAAGGCCGACGAAGAAACCGCCATCACAATCTTGCCTTTTTGCTGCACGATCTCAATCGCCGGCACATAATCCTCGTCGCCGCTGATAATCATGGCAATGTCGTAGGCATTCTCATAAGCCAGCGCGACAACTTGCGTGGCAAGATAGACATCCACCTGCTTTTCCCGCTGCTCGCCAAACTCGTTCGACTTCCTCTCGAACTGCTTCACATAAAAAAACTCCTGGCCATCCAGCCAGTCAAAAAAACGCTGCTGTCCCGATCCGCTGGTCGGCCCGCTGGAACAGACAAAATAGACTTTAATCAAGTCCATGCCGCGTGTCAGAGTTTCCACAAAGCCCTTAAAATCAAAACGCTTGCGGTCGGGGAAATCCCCCTTGGTCAAGCGGCTTAAGGCTTGGTGGAAATTGCTGTAGTCGAAAAAAACGATAACACGCTTCATATTGAGCGGGCCTGTATATAATTAAATCGATGAAGCATCAAAGCGCCACCAAGAGCTCGCCCTTGCCAGCCCCCGACAAATCCCCGGCATAACGCCGCACCCGCTTGACCTGGCTGGCCAAGGCGCCGAATTGGGTTTGATAGCCTTGGAAGCCCTTCAACAGCAAAGGCAAAAAACCCAAGGTATGCGCGCCGCAGTCGTTAAACGTCGCCGGGATGGCGACCGGGGCGGTCAGCAGCAACAAAGTGCCACGCTTCATGGCGTAGCCGGGGTAAGCACCGACCTCGCCCAACACGCCAATGGTGCCCGCCGTCATGCGCGAGCCTAAATAATCCCCGGCATTACCCTCAATCAAAATCGCCCCACGCCGCTGATGGTCGCCAACCCGGTCGCCCGCATTGCCTTTGACGATGACCACGCCGCCTTGCATTCCCTTCTTATTGCCAGGCAAAGCCCCGCCAAGAAAATCCCCTGCATCGCCGCTGATATTGATTTCACCATTCTTCAATTCGGCAGCGGCGTAAGCACCGACATTGCCGGATACGTTGATAACTCCGCCTCTTAACTGAAAGCCAAGATAAGCCCCGGCATCGCCTTCAACACGGATTTCCCCGGAGCGATTACCCTTGCCAATATAATCCAGCTTGGCCGAGGCGTTCTTAAATACTATCTTCGAGGCGTCTTCGCCTTCGATGCTAAAAATTTCGTCGGCGCGGAGTTTACGGTTGCCCGTTTGCAGTTCAATCGTGGCGATGTCGGCCAAGGATTTGCCGTCCAAATTATCTGAAGTGAGCGGCGAGCAATCCACGCGCTGCTTTAGCTCGGTTTTGAGTGTAAATGTGAGTGCGCTCATAGTATCCTCTCGTAGGGTGCGCATTGCGCACCAGAAAATTTTTGTTTGCCTTTGCTCCCCTCTCTCTGCGGGGAGAGCGAAGCGAGGGGGGCGTAGCCGGTTGGGGGAGAGGGTTTCAGGCCATGATGTCCTGCAAATGGAACAAAAACGGCCCTAATTTGCCACCATAATTGCCCGCCGAAATCCGCTGGATACCTCCTGCCGCACCGATGTCGCAAACCGCCTGGATACCCACGCGCATGGATTGCTTAATATCCTGTTCGGTCAAGCCATCAATGACGATTTCCATGACCGACTCGATGTCAGGCGAAAGCTCAGTCTTGGTTTGGCCTTTCAAGGTCGGGCAGAAAGCGTCATTGGTCGAAGCGCTCAAAGTTTTATATTTCGACCCGACTTTCGACCCCGAGCGCACCACGCCGCCGGGGAAGGGCATAATCACATTCGGCACTTGCCGCATCGCCTCAATCGCCGCCTCGCAGGCCGCTAAAGCCTGCGGTTGCGACTCGGCCAACACCAGAAAATTCCCACCACCGATGGCTTTCACCATGCCGGTGGTTTCCTGCGTCAAAAACTCCCCGTCCATGACCGGCACGCGCCAATAGCGCTTGCCGTTAATACGCTTGGAAATCTGGAAGCCGTCGCCGAAATAACGCAGGTTCTTACCCAACGCAATCGGATCGCCCTCGTCAATCCCGGCAAACAAAGCCGAAGTCGGCGAAGTCAACACGCACTGCCCGGCGCGGGTTTCCAATTGTTTAGCCAAACCCTTGCCACCCATCGCGAAAATCATCGCCGACACGCCGGGCCGCCCGTCCGGAGTTTCCGAAGGGTCTAGTTCCCGCTCGATGCCCGCCTCGCAGCCGCAAGCGATCACCGAAGTGGCAAAACCGGTGAACGCCTGCGCGGAGATATGCGCCCATTTATGGTTTTGCGCGGTGATAATCACCCGCGTCGCTCGCATTGGAAAGGCTTCGGCGAAGGTATGGTCGATCTGCACGCCGTTTATAATCATTATTTTCTCCAAGGGGTGTGGTTTATTCTCGTTCCCACGCTCCGCGTGGGAATGCGGCCTTAGCCGCTCAATCAGTTAAGCGACGCAGAGCGTCGCAAGAGGTATTCCCACGCCGAGCGTAAGAACGATTGTGCTTATAATAAGTAAGCTGGATCGATGTGAGTTAAACTTGGAAACATGCCAGAAGCCGGAATTCGGCCTGTGCAATCATAGAAACTCAACACACCTTGTTCATCGCAAAGCCAGAACTCCTGCGCACCCTCGGCAAAATAAAGCTCCCGTTTCTCTTCCATTTCTTTGGCTGAATTAGAAGGCGAGACAATTTCAACGCAAATCTCCGGTGCTTTATTGTAAGGCGTCGCCTTGCCCTGCTCATGCCTAAATGCGGGAGAAGCCCAAGCCACATCCGCGACTCTCACGCCTTTGGCCGTTTTCACGGAACATTCGGCAATAATCGTCCCGTCCTCACGCGCTCTTGCCATCGCCCGTATCAATGCCGCCTGCAAAATGCCATGAAAATTCGATGCCGGACTCATGATGATCTGCCCCCATTCATTGAGTTCTATTTTGTAAGGGAGATCCTTAAGGGTTTGATCATTGCAGACTTCTTGCCAGTTCATTGGGAAATTCCTGCGTTGTTTCCTTGAGAGTTTTGTTCTGTTGAGGGTGGAACATATATCTTGGCCCTACTTTCGGCAGGAAAAGGCCATCCTATAGAGTAATATCTTATTCTTGCCGTAACAAAAATCCCGTTTTTGTTGTCTATAGTAAAGTCTGTATGCGTTTTCTCTTTTGGGGCTAAACGGAGTAGAGTTTTATTGCCTTCATCGCGCCCTGGAAAGTTTATTGGTTTCCAGCCTTCTGGTTTTTGTTCTTGCGATGTTGTTATCGAATATTCGTCGGATTTTGTTATTATCTCAACCAACCAATTATCGCCTCTTTCAATTGTGGCTTTGACGACAACTTTGTTGCCTGGTGTCTTTTCTCTTGTTGCTTCAAGTAAAATTGAAGTGGTGGCAAAAAAAGAACCCGCAAAAGCCTGGTAAAGGAAATATAGTGCCGCAGCGGCTGGAACAGCCGCTTTAGATAGGGTGTCAAGTCGGTCTTTGGTGTTATTAAACCCATCAGCGTTCCATGCAGCATATAATCCAAGCGTTAATGCTCCAATAATACAAGGAAATATGATTGCCGCAACGAGTCTTTGGAAGCCGCTTGCGTCTGATTGCAACAATAGCAAGACCCAAAATATGATCGTCGGTATTGCCAAAAAAACAAACACTAATGAATACTGGCACATTTTACTTTTCTCAAGAAACCAATCTCAGACCTTTCGGCTGGTAGGGTGGCAAGCGTCTTTTGCTTGCCCACCAAATTTACGCAAGATTCCCGTGGGCAAGCGATAGAGCCATTTGCCCGCCTTACTCGACTACATGATGGTTTCTTGCTGGTTGGCAGCAATCAGACGATTACAAACTATGCTGCCAATTCACAATACTCCACCACTATGGGTGGAACAGGGACAGGCAAGCCATCCTCTCGCAATCCATCCAAATGAAATGCAATGGCCTCCTGCATATTCCGCTCGGTTTCTTCTAGCGTTGCCCCGGTGGTTACGCAGCCAGGAAAATCAGGCACATAGGCGGAATAATTGCCCTCGGCTTGTTCAATGACTACGGTATAACGGCTATCTTTGCACATTAAAAACCACTGGCCCATGGAATTTGCGGTTTGGAGGGTTGCGGGATAGGATTGCCTGCCTTGTTTGAGGCGTCAAGCCATAGCGCTATGGCTTGATGCGCCCGCTCCAAAGCCTCGGCTTCTGTTTCTCCCGCCGCCGAACAGCCGGGCAAATCGGGAGCGAGAGCGATATAGGCTTCGTCTTCGTTGCTCCAGAATACTTGCAGTGGGTAATATTGCATGTCAAACTCCGTGCTTTTCTAGCATTTCAAGAAGTTGCCGTGCCTGATAAGGGTAAATGTACCCGTTGCGGCTTTGGAAATTCAACACGACAGGTTCTCCTGATTTGGCAAAAACCCTGTGCGAACCTTCTCCGCTTTTGTGGATGAACCCCATCCATTCCGCCACTTTGCAAGCATCGTCGAAACGAACTGCTTTAGGGCTGTTGCGGATTGACTCAAGTAGCTTTTCCCGTTTTGTCATCAGACCATGCGACACGGATGCACAATAATCTTACTCCGCCCATCCGCCTCAATCTCGTCATTGCGGATAATGAAATTATCCAGTTTCATCGTCAAATAGCGGTCGTAATAATCGTTCAAATTTTTCTCAATCGAACCCCGGTCAAACTCGGGTTTAACGGTGTGGACGTTGCCCCAGACGATTTTGATAACTTCGCCATGTTTGACGACTAATTCGCCATCTTTGAACACATAATCGGGTTTGGCGAACATGGCTTCCTTGTCTTCTTGCTCAGTATAAACCGTGATATCCGCGCCCGCGCCCGCGCCTAAATGGCCGCGGTCTTTCAGGCCCAATAACCGGGCCGCGCCGGCGCGGGTCATGATGGCGATTTCGTACAGCGAGTATTCGCGGTCGATGCTGCCCAGCGTGCTTAAGGCTGCCGCGTCGGGGTTGATGGTCGCCAGCATGTCGTTGCGGAAGCTTTTGTTCATCAGCAATTTAATCAGATGCGGATACATCGTGAACGGGGCGCCGTTGGGGTGGTCGGTGGTCAGGAATATCCGCCATGGATCTTCGGCTAGCAAGAATATTTCTAGGCCAATCGCCCATTGCAGCGCATTGACGAAGTTTTTGTCTTTGTATTTGAACGGCACCACGCCGCAGCCGGCGTCGCATTCAATATCCATGCAGACCCATTTGCCATTGTGGGCATGGGCAGAGTTGGCGAATTGGCGTTGCGAGTCGCCGGAGGCGGTGACGGTCGCGCCGAAAAGTATCTGCCCCACATCCATGGTGATGTTTTTGTTTTTATTGAACGATTCGGCGATTTGCGCCGCGCCGGAGGAGAATTTGCGGTCGCCTTCGGTGCCATAGCTATGGAACTGGATATGCGTCAAGTGCATCGGCAAACCTTCGATGCCGGTGATCGTATCCAACGTGGTTTGCATATTGCCGGGCACGCCTAAATTGCAGCCATGCACATGCAGCGGATGCGGGACGCCGAGTTCGTGAACGGCGCGGGCGAGGGTTTGCAATACTTTGCGCGGAGTGACGTGATAATACACATGCTGTTCGTCTAAATCCAAGCTGCGTTGGTTGAATTTAAACGCGCTGATACCGCCAGGATTGACGACTTTGACGCCGATAGTTTGGCTGGAATGGATCGTCCAGGCGACGTAATTATTGATTTGCTCTTGGCTTGCGCCCGAGGATAGCAAACGCAGGAAATAATCGTCGCTGCCAAGCATGACATAACCGCCTACGTCCATTAACGGCACGTCGGCCATTTCGTGGTGGGCTTGGCGGGCGTTGATCGGCAATACCGCCGGCTCGAAACCTGCCGTATAGCCCATTTCGGCGTAACGATAACCGGTGGTCAGCGTGGACGGCACAGCATGGCCGACGCCGGCCCGCATCAAGCCTTCACGCTCCACCGGGTCGCCTCGGTGGTCTTCCGGCAATAAGTTTCGAGCTATCGTGACTTTGCCACCGCCGATATGGGTGTGCATGTCGATGGCGCCGGCCATGACGATTTTGCCGCGCAGGTCGAATTCTTGGGACGCGGTTTCATTGCCGGGCGCTGGGATGATGCGGCCGTCGCGGATGTAAAGATCGCGGATTTCACCGTTGACGCCATGGGCGGGGTCGTAGACTTTGCCGCCGGTGAGTTTGGTTAGCATGGTGGAAACTCTCCTGTTAATAGTGATTAGCGTAATCCGCGCCCTTCGTTGGCCGGTCGGCTTTAATCGGTTTTAGGTGCGTTGCTTGGTTCTGAAGCAAGGCGTTTTTCGTCTAGGAAGACTCTGACATCTTCATTATCGACCCGCGCATAAATTTCTTCCACGCCGAGTGTCAAGCCAATGGAATCAAAGCACACTTCGTCACCCATGAAAAAATGCTCAGACACCCAGCCTTTACTCCGTCTGCATATCTCGACATCGACAATGTCTTGTTCAATCAATACATATTCTTGCAAGCTGGCAATGTTGAAGTAGGCCAGCCGCTTGGTGGTTTCATCCAGGCGGCGCGTGGATTTCGACAAGACTTCGACAATGATGACAGGGGAGGTCGTGAAATACTCGTTTGGATTGTATTCCTGGCAGACGACCATCACATCCGGGTAAAAGAAATTATTCCCGGCTTTGATTTTCATGTCGGAGGCGAAGGGTTCGCAGGGATGGCCTTCTAAATGGTTTCCTATTTTTCTATATACATTGCCCGCTATGCGTTCATGATTCCGGCTGGCACCGGCCATCGCATAGAGCTGCCCATCCAGGTATTCATGCTTGGTTTGACTGGTTAGCTCGCCTTGGAGGTAATCAGCTTCAGTGATCCTGGTGTCTGTCGATTTAGGATTGATGACCATGACCGGGTGACTGGATTGAAATGCGGAGGGTAGGGTTCCCTTTGTTAAGTTAAGGTGCGCGATGCGCACCCTGCCGAATTATCCCAAGGCTTTTTCAATGCGTCCTAAGACATAAGCCCCGCTCGGCAGCCCTAAATCCCGCAGCTTGCGCAAAGGCAGGCTGACGACATTGTCGCAGCGGTACATATGCCCGGCGTGGTCGATGCCGGGCGCGCCGACCGGAATATAAACCGCAGGCTCTTGCTCGAACACCATGCCCGACCGGCCTATCACAATGGTTGGTATGGACGTGGCGGGCGGGGTTTGCCGGGCGTTGATCGTGGCAATCCATACCAGCACGTCGGCTTCGCCATTGGCCAATAGACGGGCAGCGGAAAAATGGTAAGGGTCGTATTCGGGGTAGCCGCGGGCGTAGCTGACGCGGGTTGGGTAGCCGGTTTGCCAGGCGAAGACTTGGCTGGCGGTGCGGTCGCCGTCTTGACCGCCCAAAGGCAGCACGGAGGAGCGGGTGACGCCGGATTTGTTCAGGGCGACGATGGCTTGGCAAAGCTGCTGCACGGTCAGTTCGGCGTGGGAATAACCCAAGTGGCCGGCGGCCCAGGTGAGGACGCTGTAGCTTGCGGCTTTCAGCTTGTCGATGACGGCTTGCAAATCGGCCACGCGGATTCCGCCGACGCTTTCGGCTTGCAGCTTGACCCCTCTTGCCAGGGCGTTTAGCGCGGCGGCGACGTCGGGGTAGCTTGCGGCAGGGCAGGGCAGCACTTGCGCCTTGCGGCCATCGGGCGAAGTCGAGGCGTCGCCGGACGGGGCGCGGCCGATGTAGATGATTTCACGCGCCGAAGTGTCCTGGCCGAACAGGGTTTCCGGGTTCCAGACGAAGCGTTCGTAGAATCTGGGGAAGTCGGCTTCGATGTCGCTGCCGAACACGACCAGCACTTCGACGCGGTTTTTCAACTCGGCCAGCGTACAGGCCATCCAGCCGGTGTCGGCCAGCACCAGGAGGTTGCGCAGGCCGCCTTCGGCGCGGGCCTGATCGAGCACGGCACCGCTACGGTCGGCCAGCGACAAGGCGGCGCGGGTGTCGTTGACATCCGTGCCGAAGCCGGAAAACAGCGGCAGCCGGGCATCTTTTAAATAGGCGGCGGCGGCGGCGACGGCTTCGTCCAAGGAAACCGGCTGGCCGTCAACGCGGGGCTGGGTGTCGGTGGCCGCTTGCTCGAAGCCTGCGACGGTGACGGCGTCGCCGTGTTCCAGCACTTTGATGACGGTGCCTGTGGCCTGGATGGTCAGGTCGTCCGAGCTGATCCCGCAAAACGGGCTGGGTACGTTTTCCCAAATCTGGGGGTTGCTGTCGGTCATGCCCTTCCCTCGTGTATGGCGTTGTCGGGTGTGGTGGGAAAGCCTGCGCATCGGTTCGGTGCGGAGGACTCTTCAAATCCAGGGGTTCGTGGCCGGGCCGGTGGCGTGGGCACCAGCGGCAGAGCCCGTACAATCGGCAAAGCATAGGTAATCCATGCCTTTTTTTCAACTTTTGCCGGACGCTCTCGCGCTTAAGCGAGGCGTCGCGGGAGCTTGGACAAGCACCGCCCTGCTTGGGCGGCCGCTCAGTGTTGGGCAGCCAGCGTAGCGGTGCCGGGAATTGCCGTTTGGCGGCGGCGGGCTTTCTCCTCGGCGAGATTCAGCTCGATGCGCCGCCAGGTTTCGCCGCCGTCCTCGGTAGCCAGCAGCGTGGTGTTTTTTCCGGCCGCCCAGCCAGTTTCGGCGTTGATGAACTGGACGGCGCAAAGACTTTCCTCGCAGCCACTGTCTTGATGGTGCCAGGTGTGGCCGCCGTCGGTGGTGGCGAGGATCGTGCCGCCTTCGCCGACAATCCAGCCTTTGTCGGTACCGACGAAACAGAGGTCGGCCAGCCCCGCTTCGATGTTGAGGGTTTGCGCTTGCCAACTCTGGCCGCCGTCGATGCTGCGCAAGAGCGTGCCGCGCTCGCCGGTGATCCAGCCGTTTTGGCTGTCAACGAAATACACGCGCAGAAATTTTTTCGAGGTTTTTTGGTTCTGCGGCAGCCAGATGCTGCCGCCATCGCGGGTGGTCAGGATAGTTCCCTTGTCGCCGACAATCCACCCTTTGTCGGGGTCGGTGAAATGCACGCTGCTCAGGGTGTTGTTCGTGTTGACATGGAAGCTTCCCCAGATGCGGCCGCCGTCGCGGGTGGCCTGAATGGTGCCGTCGTCGCCCACCGCCCAGCCTTGGTTTTCATTGATGAAAAACACTTGCAGCAGGCGTTGGCTAGTCCTACTCAGCCGCCCGTGCCAGGTCGCTCCCGCGTCATGGGTGGAGTAGATGGCACCGTGCATGCCCACCGCCCAGCCGTTGTTCCGGTCGATGAAGCGGATGCTTTCCAAATCGGCGGTGAGACCGCCCGCTTGCGACTGCCAGGTGGCTCCGCCGTCTTGGGTGGCAAGGATGGTGCCGTTTTCCCCGCTGGCCCAGCCGGTTTTTGCGTCGATGAAGTGGAGGCCGCTGATCCGTTCGCTAGGCTTTGCGTTTTGTACCCGCCAGCTTCGCCCGCCGTCATGGCTGGCGAGGATCGTCCCTTTTTCGCCGACGACCCAACCGCTTTGCGCATTGGCGAAGCTGATGCCTTCCAGCAGCACCTGCGACCGGCTTTGTTCGCGTTGCCAGGTTTGGCCGCCGTCGCGGGTGCTCAAGATTGTCCCGTCCGCTCCCGCGATCCAGCCGTTTTGGGTGTCTTGGAAGTGGACGCTGGAGAGGTCGGCGGCGGTGGGGCTGGCTTGCGCCCGCCAGTTTTGGCCGCCGTCCGCCGTGGCGAGAATGGTGCCATGCCAACCCACGGCCCAGCCTTTTTCGGCGTCGGCGAAATGCACGGAGGACAGCTTGGCGATCGTCGGCGAGGACTGCGATTGCCAGCTTGCGCCGCCGTCCAGCGTGACCATGATGACGCCGTGCAGGCCCACCGCCCAGCCGTTGAGGGCGTCCGCAAAGTGGATGCTGGTCAGCGCCTTGTCGGAGTAGTTGAGAATCTGCCAGTTTTTGCCGCCGTCGCGGGTGTTGAGGATGCCGCCCGCCCAGCCGGCGGCATAGCCGGTCTGCGCGTCGCAAAAATAAACGCTCAACAAGGGGCGGCTGGTGTTGGCAAGCTGGGCTTGCCATTTTTCACCGCCATCGCGGGTGGCGATGATGGTGCCTTCCTCGCCCACCGCCCAGCCATTCTTGGCGTCGACAAAATACACGCCCAACAGCCTTTCCCGGGTGTTGCTGGCGCGGGTTTGCCAGCTTTTTCCACCGTCGCCGCTGGCGATGAGGGTGCCTTTCTCGCCGACGGCCCAGAGTTTTTCGGAACCGGGCAACGCGAAGACGGCATGCAATTCCGGAAACTTCGCCAGTGCGTTGGCCGGAGGGGCAGGCTC
>Ga0265327_10003482_pt1 | contig 14973 bp, 13 predicted proteins | sample 41621metaG_FD_202089 | JGI IMG/M metagenome (GOLD analysis project Ga0265327, IMG submission 202089) | Rhizosphere microbial communities from Carex aquatilis grown in University of Washington, Seatle, WA, United States - 4-16-21 metaG | ecosystem: Host-associated > Plants > Roots > Rhizosphere... | reverse complement strand
CTTCAGCAAATACTTTGCGTGACTTCTTATCATCCAGACCAGAGACACCTTGCAACAAACCTTCTTCTGCAGCGATGCCTGCAAAACCATTTTCAGCGGTTCGCACCTTGGCAAAGCAAACGGCTGCAACCTCACCATCTTCAAGCACAAAAGCTGCATAGATAGGCAATTGTGGCTCACTAATACGAGAGTCTGCCCAATTCTTGTAATCAAGTGCGCGGCCAGTCTTGTAATCGATAATGAGTAAACGACCATCTTCCAGCGCATCGATTCTGTCTACAATCAGTTTGATAGAGATATTTTCGATCTCGATTTTTTGCTCCAGCTCACAAGCTTTTACGCTGAAAATCTGAGGCCTCTGCAATTCGATTTCCAGTATCCATGCCAGCACCAGCTTGGTCAGCCTTTCTTGTTCCAGTGACAGAAAGGTCTTGGAAAACGTACCGTCATTTTCGCTATTAAATTCCGCCAGCACATCTGCGCAAGCCTGCTCAATCAATTGATTCAGATTTGCTATCGACATCGCCTGTAGTTCTGCGGAATTGCGCCCCTCCCAGAACTTCGCCAGCACAGCATGGACAAGCGTGCCTCGCTCCATTACATCCAGTCCATTGACCGGTTCGCGAAGTGCACGTGCATTGAGTCGATATTGATAAAACGCCCATGCCGGGCAAATCGCTTGCGCTTTGAGTAAGCCCGTGCCACCGGATACATGCTCCCCAGCTTGCACTGCTGGTGCCAGATGATCATCCAGCCATTCGAGTTTTTGTGTTACTTCTTGCGAGAACACTTCAGCTAGTGTTCTCGCAAAACTGATTTCGCCATTCAGTGTGGGTATTTCCTTCATCAAAGGGCTAGGCCGCAACTGTCGCTCACCCTCTTTTGCCGCACTGGAAAAAATGATCTGTCGCGCACTTCGTAATATCCGATGATGAATAGCCAAGGCATATTCAGCCTGTACTTCGCTGCTGGAATTCGGGGTGCCTGCACTACGCTGCAAACTGGCAGGGATCAGTGCATTGGGTCTGGCAACAGGTGGCCAGATATTGTCATTCATCCCCATCACCCAGATTGCATCGAGTGGCTCAGCAGAAGCTTCAAGCATACCCAGCATTTGCAAGGGCGGAAGTGATTTTGATTCCACCTGAAAAATTTGCGCCTGAGCCAGTTGGGTTAGGCGTTGCAATGCTTCATTAACAGTGATCTTTCCCAATAACTCATCCAGCACCGCGATGCTATCCAGCGTTTTATCAAAGGACTGCATGGCCTGATATTCGTAGCTGGAAACGCTGCGCTCACCCGGCCAGTTAGCTTTACGCAATGTCTGTTGCATCAGCCTGCCCCAAGTCGATGGCAACTGGCGGTGAGGCAGCTGCTCAAAGCCTGCAATCAATACCTGAATATCCTTATGTAAAGCTGAGACTCCCAGCCTGTGTTCGCCCTCTGCCGCTTGATGCAGATAGCGCATTAGACGTGAAGGCTTGAAACTGAGCCCAAGATCCTGCCGCATATTGGCATCCAGTCTGGCGCGAGCATCTGCTTCGCTAATGCTCGCTGACCAGTATGGTGACAGCAACAGTCTGGAAAAATCTGCCTGCATTACACTGCGCTTCTGTATAGCGAGTCGTAACAAATCCAGGGCAGCATTAATGACAGGTTGAGTGGATAGCGGTGTTCCCAGAGAGAAATCATAACAACGGCTGGTTTCTGCCAAAGCCGGTGTTACTGCATGTGGATGAAATACATGGTCTAGCAATGAAGATAACCTTGCACGCAAGGCTGCCAACTCGGGCACTACGATGGCGATTCTGGCCTGCGGCTTATCTAGCAGCTGCTGTTTGGCCCATGCAACGGCTGCACGGCACTCGGCATCCTGACTATCCAGCGCAAGGTAATGCGCTTGCTGCGGTTCGGTATGGGCCAAGTCGTACGTACCAACCTTGAGCCCTCTTGCATTCAAAGCAAGGAACAAGCGCTTGATCAGTGGGCTCTGGCGGTCAAACCCTGCGAGCAAAATTTCATCCGGCAATTGCCCGGCTCCGGCCTCTATGCATTCGATCTGCCAGATCAGATAGCGGACGGATTCGAGCATGCCAGCCTGTTTGCATAAAGCCTGAAAGCGTTGCCGCCATTGCAGGAATTGACGCGTTTCCTCAGTTAGCTCATCGCTGGGTAGGCTTAGGTTCCACTCAATGATTAAACGATTGGCTTCCTGTGCGGCGCTGGCAAGCCCTGATTTATCAAACAAGGCCTCGGCATGATGTTGGCTCAGTGAACTGGCAATCGCCTGCTCCCAGAGTATGGATTCCTGCATGGGGTTCAGTTCACCCAACGGAGCATTATCAGGACTGATATCACCACAGATTATGGCCTCTTCAATCACAGTCTGTAGCCACTGAGATAATGTAGAGACTGGCATTGGCTGCCACTGCTTGAGCCCATCCTCAAATTGCGCATGCTGCAACTGATCGCGACGATAGATTAGCTGTAAATTTCTCGCTAACCGCGCGGTTGAGCATAAAATGTGAGCTGGGCGCAAATATGTGTTCATTAAGTCATTTTAACTTTGCGATTGCCTGAATAACGATGTCAGACCAAAAAAATTACATAACCCCTCAAGGCTACGCTGCACTCAAGGCTGAATTCGATCAGCTTTATAAGGTAGAACGACCCAAGGTCGTCAGTGATGTATCCTGGGCTGCTGGCAATGGCGATCGTAGCGAGAATGGCGATTACATCTACGGCAAAAAACGTTTAAGGCAGATTGACTCCAGACTGCGCTTCTTGATGAAGCGCATGGATATTGCCGTCATCGTAGACCCTGCAACCCAGCAAAGCCTGGAAAAAATCTACTTTGGTGCCTGGGTTACGCTCTATTCACTGGATAAAGATACTGAGCACCACTACCGCATAGTCGGGCAGGACGAACTTGAGCCGAACAAAGGCTATATCAGCTGGATTTCACCTCTCGCAAAGGCCATGCTCGGCAAACAGCCCGGAGATACCATACGAGTTCAGGCTCCAGCGGGCGAGGAAATCTACGAAGTAATTGATGTCACCTACAAAGTGCCTGAAGAGAGCTAGTCTTGCGTGTTGATATTTTCTGTAAAGTAGTCGATAACTATGGTGACATTGGTGTCTGCTGGCGCCTGGCGCAGCAACTCAGCAACGAGCACCAGATAGATATAAGACTGTGGATTGATGAACTCCATACCGCTACAAAAATCATCCCCCAATTAGATGTCAGCCTAGCTTCACAACTCATCAATAATATTAAAATCTGTCACTGGCCTGAGCCACTGCCTGAGAGCGAAATCCCTGATGTCGTCATCGAAGCTTTTGCCTGCGAACTACCCGAGAGCTACCAAAAGGCCATGCAGGCCAAAAAGCCACTGTGGATCAATCTTGAGTATTTATCTGCTGAACGATGGGTAGATGAATATCATGCACAATCATCGATACACCCTAGGCTGGGACTAAAAAAATACTTTTATTTTCCTGGCTTCAGCCCTCTATCTGGCGGACTGATTAGAGAACAAGCACTGACCGAACAGAGGCAAAGTTTCCAGACCTCAGAACAGGCACAGGCTGACTTTTGGAAAAATCTGGCAGTCGAGCAGAACGAAAAACTTAAAGTCTCATTGTTTTGCTACCCACATGCACCCGTGCATTCGCTGCTCGACAGCATGAGCGACTCCATCAAGCCTGTGCACTTGTTGGTTCCCGAAGGGATAGCTAGTGAAGCTATCAAAGCTTACTTTGCGGTAGCGCAGATGAGTGTTGGCGATATTTTCGCGAGCAACCAGCTTACAGTGCAGATTATTCCATTCCTTTCGCAATCCGAATACGACAAGCTGCTGTGGGCATGTGACCTCAACTTTGTACGTGGCGAAGATAGCTGGATAAGAGCTTTGTGGTCAGCCCAACCTTTTATCTGGCAACCTTATCAGCAGGAAGAAAATACGCATTTCACCAAGCTTGAGGCTTTTCTGGATCGTTATGCGTCTGACAATCTGATTCTGCAACAGGCGCACCATGCATGGCTGGGCACTGGGTCTACCCATGCGCTGTGGGATACGATCTGTTATGAAATCGACGTGCTGAAACAGCATGCGAGAACTCAAACCGAATACTTTGAAAACGAACCAGACCTTGCTGCTAAGCTGGTGATTTTTTGTAAGAATCATTTGTAAATATGCGGTATAATGCGCGACTTTTTCCAACCTTATTATATTTAAGTCGCAGGACAACTTATGAAAACAGCTCAGGAACTCCGTGTAGGTAACGTATTTATGGTCGGTAACGACCCAATGGTCGTATTGAAGGCTGAATACAGCAAATCTGGCCGCAACTCTTCTGTAGTGAAGATGAAATTCAAGAATCTACTTACAGAGTCACCAAGTGAAGCTGTTTACAAAGCTGATGACAAATTCGATGTCGTCGTTCTGGAAAAGAAGGAAGTTACTTACTCTTATTTTGCAGACCCAATGTATGTATTCATGGATGCTGAATACAACCAGTATGAAATCGAAGCTGAAACCATGTCTGAAGCTCTGAACTTCCTGGAAGATGGTATGCAATGTGAAGTAGTGTTCTACAATGGCAAGGCGATATCAGTAGAACTGCCAAATTCCGTGGTCCGTGAAATCACTTACACAGAACCAGCTGTGAAAGGTGACACTTCAGGCAAGGTCATGAAACCTGCACGTATTGCAACTGGCTTTGAACTGCCAGTTCCACTTTTTTGCGGTACCGGTGACAAGATTGAAATTGACACCCGTACGTTGGAATATAAAAACCGCGTTAAGTAATCATCAAATAACGCAATGAAAAGGGAGCTCAGGCTCCTTTTTTATTGCGTTTCTTTATTGCACTTCGAATGAGCATATCCTAAGCAACAAATACAAATTCCCGCACCAGACTGGTGCGGTTAACTGAGTTGTAGATAGATAGCCAGACATCGGTTACGCATTAAAATCAGGCATCCATCAATTATTTCTTTTATCAACCAAACACCTAAAGGCTATGGCATATCGTTTGCTTATAGCTTTTCATAACTATTAATCTATTGAGAATTACACTTACCCGTATGCAAAACAAGCAAGAGGATTTATCACCTGAGGCACAACGCATTCGACGCTCGATCTACCAAGGTCTAAGCACTGTATTTAGCGATTCGGAAGCTGATGCAGCGCTTAAGAGCTGGTCTATGTACGCAAGTGAATCTGGTTCGGTATTTAACGGAATCAATGCATTCGCACGAGATATATGTCAAAGCTTTGGCAAGCCTGAACGTCAAAGAGACTTGGTTAAGGCGCTAAATCGTGCGCTAATCATCAAAGACAATAGCGCTGCGCCAATCAAGGAAGTCATTGTCGAGGCCGCCCCAGAGCCAGAACCAGAAGTTATTGAGGAACAATCTCCGCCAGAGGAGTTCATGGCGACAGGACAAATCATCATCACACCTGAATTCCAGTCATTTCAGATGTTGATGAACAAGGTTTTTGAGCAACTGGACAAAAATCGTAAAGAAACTGTTAAGTCTTCTAAAAGCTTTCTGATGGAAGTGATTGAAGGCATGCCTTGGTCAGAAACACAACAGCAACAGATTATCAGCATTCTAGAAACCGGCACCGCTGTGCAGAGAAGAGTCTATAAAGGAGACCAGCTACGTACTTTTTTCAAGCATTTCCGTTCATGGCTAGCTGATGAGTTTGGCGATGCAATTGCTGAAGAGTTGATCAACCGCGCCAGTGCTGAAGCCGAAGATACGCCAGAAGGCAAAAAGTACACTACTAAAAGTTTTATATAGTTGATTAACTGATTAGTTTAGATATTCCAAGTTTGGATTTTTTTGATTCAGGAATAAATTTTTTAGGAAGCCATAATGCTTAAATCTCTTGTTAACCGTTGGATATGGATTGCTGTCTTAGGTTTGCAATTTACTGCTGTTACAGCATTTGCAGATTCTGAAAATCATGGATTTCCCAGTTTCATCTCGAGAGTGCAAGCTGCTGAAACTGCACCTGTGACACCGCCCGCTCCCGCAGTAGCTCCACCTGCAGCAGATACGACTACACCAGCTACGCCAGCGGCAGATGCGGCTCCTGAAGCAGACCCTGATGCTGCGGCAACAGATACTGAAGATGCAGCATCTGATGAGGCGCCAGCGGCAGCAGCACCTGCCGCACCACCAGCCCCAACTGCACCATACATGGTCAAGTTTGATCAGATTAGCGCTGGTGATACGGCATGGATGCTGGCTTCCACAGCACTGGTTTTGCTAATGACCATTCCTGGCCTAGTGCTCTTCTATGCAGGGATGGTTCGTAAGAAAAATGTGCTCTCTACCGCGCTGCAAAGCTTTGCAATTTGCTGTTTAGTCAGTGTGATATGGGTACTGATAGGTTACACACTGGCATTTACACCTGGTTCAGGCCCTTTCATTGGCAGCCTAGATAGAGCAATGCTTTCAGGATTGTCTTACATCAAGGCTACGAGTGAATTAAGTGTCAGTCATCTTGCACCAACTATTCCTGAATCTGTTTATGTGATGTTCCAGATGACATTTGCCATCATCACCCCAGCATTGATTGTAGGTGCGTTTGCTGAACGTATGCGCTTCATCGCGATGATGGTATTCATGAGCCTTTGGTCAATATTTGTATACGCCCCAATCGCTCACTGGATGTGGGAACCATCTGGCTGGTTTGCTGCACAAGGCGTTCTGGATTTTGCAGGCGGCACAGTTGTACACATTAACGCAGGCGCTGCAGGTATTGTTTGTGCCTATATGCTTGGACCTAGAGCAGGCTATGGCAAGGTTCCTTTCATTCCATACAATCTGGTTTACACACTGGTTGGCGCATCCCTGCTATGGGTGGGCTGGTACGGCTTTAATGCAGGCTCTGCTGTTGCAGCTGACGGTCGTGCAGGTATGGCTATGCTGGTCACGCAAACCGCCACTGCCACTGCTGCTTTAACTTGGATGGCAATTGAATGGTTCAAGAAATCACGTATCACCATGTTGGGCTCTGCCTCTGGCGCGGTCGCTGGTCTGGTAGCAATTACACCAGCTTCAGGCTTTGTTGATGTAAATGGCGCCTTAATGATTGGTCTTGCCGCCGGATTCTTCTGCTACTGGGGTGCAACTGGCCTAAAACGCTTACTTGGTGCAGACGATGCGCTAGATGTATTTGGCATTCATGGCGTGGGCGGTATCGTAGGCGCTATTCTCACAGGCGTATTTGCCAGTGAGCAAATTAGCGGAGCGGTAGGCAATGTAGCCCTGCAAGCAGTAGCTACCTTTGCCACACTTATTTACAGCGCTTTGGTAACACTCATCTTGCTCTTGATCGTTGATTGGACGATAGGCCTGAGAGTTGACTCAGAAGAAGAGCACGATGGTCTTGACCTTACACAACATGCGGAAAGGGTACTCTGATGAGTGAAGCAGAAAAAACATCGGTTGCGGCGCTAATTAGTGTCATACTGCGCCGCAAAGCAAACCGGGTCATTGATGTGAAATGGCTGGTCAAAAATCAGGAATACGCACGAGAGATCATCACCCTCTGCCAAGAGCAGGGGTTGGAAGACTTGAATGAGTACGCCAGCCATTTAGAGACGCTCATGTTTGGAGGCAGCGTTGCTGCCAGCACGCCAGCCAAAGCGAAACCGGTTGAAGAGCCAGCATTTGAGAAATCCCTGCCAGCATGGGATGAGGAAGAAATCGCGGAAGAAGACGGCGGCGAGATTGACCCAAGCAAGTATGTGGGGCATTTGCGATAAGTCTGATGTGTAAGCTTTACTGTTTAGGTCAGCTCTAATTTAATTGACACAAAATTTGCAGCATTCGTTTTCAAGTCAAAATGATATTGATGCAAATTTCACATGACATACTCCGAGAGCATAGCTTTTAACTTTTAATTTTCACAAGCCAATCAATCTCTTATCAAATATCCTCAGATATGTAATTGTCAGGCATGCTGATTGCTGACAATATTCAGTCCTAAAGTTGCAAGGTTTCAGGCAACTTAACAAATTATTCTGGGGAATGTCTTTGGTTTTTTCTGACTCAACAATGGCAAAACGCCGCAATATCTTATTTCCTGTTCTACTCGCCTCCATCGCATTTATTTTGTGGGTCATATTAAGAGTCATCCTCTGGGGTGATCTTGGCCTGTCAAAAGTCGATTTTTCTCATGCATTAGGCGCTTTCGGAATTGGCCTTTGGCTAGACATATGGACACTGGCTTACCTTGCAGTACCATGGCTGATCGCCACGGCACTCATGCCTGACAAATGGTCTGTAACAAAAACCATGTCATTCATTCGCTGGAGCACTATATGGCTAGTCACCGCCATACTGATTTTTGGTATCGTTTCTGAATTCATCTTCTGGCAGGAATTCACCACCCGATTTAATTTTATCGCTGTCGATTACCTGATCTACACCAATGAAGTCATCGGTAATATCCGTGAATCCTACCCAGTACCCTTGATCTTTACTGCAATTGGCATAGTCGCCAGCATTCTAGTATTGATATTAAGAAAATATTTTCAGTTCAACACTGAGCCACGTTCATTCAAGCAACGTCTCGCCATCCTGAGTCTTGCTATCGCGTTGCCCATAGCCAGCTTTTATGTAGCCAATGTCGACCAGATGGAGCACTCCACCAACGCTTATGCCAACGAGCTTTCCGGCAATGGCGTATTCAGCCTTGCCGCTGCGATGCGCCGAAACGAACTGGATTACGATAAGTTCTACAAAACCATCCAGCAAGCGGAAGCAGACAAAACGCTGATAAACCTTGGTTTACGTCGCATACCTGAGGATAAGGGCCAGATTAAAGACATCACCAAAGAGTCTGATGAAAGCGCAAAAACAGGGCCATTCATCAGAAAACCAAAGAATATCGTTCTCATCTCAGTTGAAAGCCTGTCAGCAGAATACATGGGCATTTATGGCGACAAAGGCAATCTGACACCTAAGCTGGATAAGCTAGCATCAGAAGGCCTGCAGTTTGACCACTTTTTTGCCACTGGCACAAGAACAGTACGCGGATTGGAGGCTTTATCTGTCGGTACACCACCTATCCCTGGGCAAGCCATTATCCACAGGCCCAATAACGAGCATATGTCGACGATTGGTGAGTTGTTGCAAGCTCAGGGCTATGAATCCTTTTTCATATACGGCGGCTATGGCGTATTCGATAACATGAATAATTTCTTCCGCAGCAATGATTACAAGGTCATTGACCGGACCGATTTTGACCCCAAGGAAATTGCGGCCGAAAATGTATGGGGGGTAGCTGACGAGAGCTTATTTAACCATTCGATAAAAGTCATAGACAAAGTCGGCGATAAGCCATTTTTCGTTCATATCATGACGACTAGCAACCACCGCCCTTACACCTATCCAGATGGCCGTATCGATATCCCATCTGGCAAACGTAAAGGCGCAGTGAAATACACTGATTACGCTATTGGCAAATTCATTGAAGATTCGAAAGATAAACCCTGGTTCAAAGATACCCTGTTCGTGATTGTGGCTGACCACTGTGCATCAGTTGCCGGTAAAACCAAGCTACCTGTCGCGAAGTACCACATCCCACTTATTTTTTACGCGCCTGATTTAATCAAACCACAGCATTACAGCCGTATGGCAAGTCAGGTAGATGTGCCGCCCACACTGCTGGATTTATTAGGTGCCAAGGGCAGCAATCACTACTTTGGTGAAAATATGTTTGCTGCTGAGAAAAAGCCTGCACGTGCCTTCATCAGTAATTATCAGGAACTTGGTTACTACAAGGATGACAAGCTGATTGTGCTTTCACCAAAGCAAAAAACACAAACATTCAAGGTCGACCCTGAGACGCTTGATTCAGAGCCAACTGAAATGGATAGCAATTTATTACAGGAGGCAATTGCCTATTATCAGACTGCATCCCGTGCATTCAAACTAGGCAAACTGAAAGTAGACGGAGACAAATAGCAAGCTTGGCAATAAGGCAAATAAACTCATCAACAGCGGATCACCATAGTGGCGTAAAGTTTGCTAATCTCTAGCGATTGACCGCAAATAGGCAAACTTTACATGAGCACAACCCTACTCTCTACCAGTCAGATGTCTTACGCTGACGAACTTACTGTCGCCAGCGGCATTAGTGCAATCCAGCTCATGGAAAATGCCGGTAAGGCCGTTTGCAAAATCATACAACATCGCTGGTCGCCCACCAAAGTGGCAGTCTTGTGCGGGCCCGGCAATAATGGTGGGGATGGCTTTGTAGTCGCTCGCCTGCTCAGTGAAGCTGGCATACAAGTCAGACTAGGGCTACTCGGTAGCCAGAATGACCTTAAAAACGAAGCGTTGCATCACTCAAAACTCTGGCAAGGCAAGATTGAAGCACTCACGCCCGAGGTCCTTTCGGGTGCAGAATTGGTGGTCGATGCCATATTTGGTGCAGGCCTGAATCGACCATTAGGCCCAGAAGCTTCTACCACGCTCATCAATGCTGTCAGATTAAAACTCCCTATTGTCGCCATTGATGTCCCAAGCGGCGTCAAGGGAGATACAGGTGAAGCCTTGGGCGCAGTCTCAGCAAAACTCACGATTACTTTTTTCTGTAAAAAACCTGCTCACCTATTGCTACCAAGCCGCCTGCTTTGTGGTGAAGTGGTGGTGGTAGACATTGGCATCCAGCCAGATGTACTCAACGATATCAAACCTGATACCTATGAAAATGCGCCAGAACTATGGCTAGCCAAATTCCCCAAACCAAACGAAATAAGTCATAAATATACACGTGGCCATGCCTTGCTATACGGAGGCTACCCGATGACAGGAGCTTCACGTTTGGCTGCAATGGGTGCAGCCCGCGCAGGTGCTGGCCTCACCAGCATTATGGTGCCTAGCGCAGCTTTCCCTATCTATGCCACAGCATTAACCAGCGTCATGGTCATCCCATGCCAGCATCATGAGGACGTTGAGCTCGCGATCAATCATCCACGTATTACCGCCTTCCTCATTGGGCCTGGGGCTGGTGTAAATAACGATACGATAGTCACGACACTCACCATGTTGCATCGCGGCCTGCCGGTAGTACTAGACGCAGATGCGATTACAGCTTTTCATGGCAAGCTGGATAAACTGAAAAAAGCCATCAAAGGCCCCTGCATCATGACCCCACACGAAGGCGAATTTAGCCGCGTGTTTGATGTTCAAGGTGACAAGCTAAGCCGTGCGCGGGCCGCTGCCAAGGAAAGTGGCGCCATCATCGTACTCAAAGGCAGTGATACCATCATCGCCGCGCCCGATGGCCGGGCTGTGATTAATAGCAATGGCCCAGCCACGCTTGCTACAGCTGGCTCAGGCGATGTATTGGGTGGAATGATTCTAGGGCTGCTGGCGCAAGGCATGGAGCCATTTCTTGCAGCCGCCGCTGGCGTTTGGCTGCACGGCGCTGCAGCGAACGAATTTGGACGGGGATTGATAGCAGAAGATTTACCGCAAATGCTACCCAAAGTCTTACATAAGCTGCTGTCTTAAGTCACTACAAACTGGCTACTGCAGCTTGCCAAGATGCTTCAGTGCCTGCATCACCAGCTCAATCCGCACTTCCAATGTTACTGCCTCTGGCGGCAAATATAACTTCGGCGTATTGACCAATTGATCCAGTAAGCCACGCGTCATCGCGTGGGATTGCAGCTTCAGCACCAGTGACTTCTGACGCGATAACCCAGCTTCATTATTCGCTGGCACTTCCTCAAACTGCAGCAAAGGTGGCATCACAATAAGATCAAGTCCGTTACACAAGCGTTTACATATCGTGACGATATTCAGCAACAGCTTGTCATCTTCGCGATAGACACCAGATGTCAGCCAGCGCGACAGCAAATCAATCGCACAGCGATCACTCACAAAACTATCCTGTGTCTGCGCTTTATCACGGTTTTGCAACCACTTCTCACAAGCTTTCACATAGTTAACTTGCGATTGCCTATGCTTCTCAGGATCAGCCACTGTCGTATGCAGCACTGATAACGCCTTTAATACAGGCTGCATTTCCTCATGAATCACTGGCAAGCCAAGTTGTTTAGAAAGCGCATTAACAAGCGTTGTTTTGCCTATGCCGCCAGAGCCTGTGATTGCGATTTTCATATTGTTGATATTGAAATGATGAAGTAATAACTTAAGTATAAATTAAAAAGACCACTTGCTCGGGTAGCCTTTAGTTAATTGAGATAAATGGAATTGGCCATCATTGCCAGTAGACTGCTTACCAGCTCACCCATAAGCAGTATGGTTAAATGCGCTAAAGAAAACCAACAAATAAAAATGCCACCCAAAGGTGGCATTTTTATTTGTTGGTGGAGCCGGGGGGAATCGAACCCCCGTCCGCAAGCCCTCCACAGACAGTTCTACATACTTAGCTGTGTTGTTTGATTTAACTTAAGACCCACCAACGAGCAAGCGGGGATTAAGCGAGTTACCTTGGATTTAGCAAAGTATTAAGTAACCCAACACTTCACGTATCCCGTGTATATGACGCTGCGATGGGTTACCCCAATCCACCCCACGGGAGAGATGGTGCAGCGTCCAGCCGGATTAAGCGGCTAGAGCGTAAGTTTCGTCGTTTGCGACTATACTTTTTCTAGTTTATTTACGAGGTGACTAGGCCTCGGTATGCCCTGCACTGCTTTGCAACCCACGTCGAAACCTGGTCGGCCCCTGATGGTTTATTGCATTACTTCCCTGCTATGACTAACTATCGCATGAATAAGTTTTGGCAGAGGCGCGATTATACGCTTAATTTTTTCGCGAAATATACAATTGGCCAGTATCTGCCAGTCGAATCAACTTGCTAGGCTACTCTATTATGTTTTTTCATTATCGAGGATTGTTCGCGCTTCCAGTCTTTTTCTTTCTCGGCCTCGCGCTTGTCATACTGTTTCTTACCCTTGGCAAGGCCTATGGTAATTTTGATGCGCCCTTTGCTGAAGTGCATATCTAAAGGCACCATTGTGTAGCCGGACCGCTCAACTTTGCCAATCAGCTTGGCGATTTCTTCGTTATGCAGTAGCAATTTACGGGTACGGATCGCATCAGGGCGCACATGCGTCGATGCAGAACCAAGAGGCGTAACATGGCAGCCAATCAGGTAGATCTCTCCCCGCTGGATGATGACATACGCTTCTTTCAGATTGATGCGGTTATCGCGGATGGCTTTGACTTCCCATCCTTCAAGCACGATACCAGCTTCAAATTTTTCCTCGATAAAAAAATCGTGAAAGGCTTTTTTGTTCTGGGCAATACTCATGTTGACTGCTAATAGCTTAAAATTAGCATTTTACTCTAGTAACGATTCTAAATGGCCGAAGTCAACAAATCCGTCCTAGTCCCCTTCTCTTCTGAGCGTATGTACACGCTAGTAGATACGGTTGAGAATTACACGGATTTTTTACCCTGGTGTGGGGGGGTAGACCTTATTCAGCGTGATGAAACAATAACAATTGCTACATTGCACATTGATTACCACGGGATTAAACAGAACTTTACGACACAGAATACCAAGTTATTTCCGTCTAATATGGACATCACGCTTAAGGACGGGCCATTTCGGCATATGGAAGGTTTCTGGAAATTTATCCCACTGGCGGATGATGCCTGTAAAATTGAGTTCAGGTTGAGTTATGAGTTTTCGAACGCATTTTTAGATAAGCTGATTTCCCCAGTATTCAGCCATATTGCGAATACTTTTGTAGATGCTTTTGTCGAACGCGCTGAGCGTACTTTTTGATATTGAGGTTTTAAATGGATCACGAAATCATGGTGGAAGTAGCGTATGCCCTACCAAATCAACAACTGATTATCCCAGTGAAGGTTGCAGACAACGTGACCGCAGAAGAAGCAATCAAAGTATCGGGTGTGCTGGAAAAGTTTCCTGAGATTGACCTGAATATCAATAAAGTCGGTATTTTTGGAAAGCTGACAAAACTCGATACGACTCTACGCAATATGGATCGTGTAGAAATCTATCGCCCTTTGATCGCCGACCCCAAGGAGGTACGCCGCCAGCGCGCAGCCGAAGGCAAGGTTACCAAAAAAGGTGGCGGCGATGCAACTTCTGAAGGATAGCCCCATTATTTATTTGCAGTTTTTCTCAATGAATTTCTGAGCTTTTTCGACTTCCTTTGCAACCGTTTCTGTGTCTAAAGTAACCCTCTCACCATTTTCATCGGTCTTGTAAACTCCATCTCCACTCTGCATGCTTTCCAGATTGGACCTCATGTTGGCACAATTTTCCTGCTTGATTTTGTTGTCTTCTTCCTTGGCTTGAGCTTCCTTACGTTTTTTATCTGCTTCTCTGGCTTTTTGCACGATAGGATTCACATCATCTGATTGCCTAGGCTTGGTATCCGACGAACCAACCGATGAAGGTGTGCTGGATGGAGCATCAGCAGCTGCCGCATTAGATGTGGTTGGAGATTTTTTACCATTCAAGGATTCATAAATACCAGTTGTCGGTGGCACGTCAGAGTAATGAATATGCCCAGTGCTATCTTTCCATTTGTAGGTTTCCGCATAGGAATATGGTGCCAGTATTAAAAGCATAATGAGGCAAGCGCTCAGTTTTTTCATTCTGAAATTCCTAAAATATCACTAATAGCTCAACATTAAGGTGCTACGCGAATGGCGTCAATACAGCCTTAAGTTATATTGTCATAGTTCTCACAGCAAGGCAGAGATTTACCGGGAAGCGCAGAACCGATATAATTAGCTTTTGCCGGAAAGAATTACCAATGCGTCTGTTGCAAAAAGCGCTAACCTTCGACGATGTCCTGTTGGTTCCTGCGCATTCCAATGTACTCCCCCGTGAAGTAAGTTTAGCAACTCAACTTACCCGATCAATTCGACTCAATATACCACTTGTGTCCGCAGCGATGGATACCGTGACCGAAGCCCCCTTAGCG
>Ga0265327_10003480_pt1 | contig 14979 bp, 19 predicted proteins | sample 41621metaG_FD_202089 | JGI IMG/M metagenome (GOLD analysis project Ga0265327, IMG submission 202089) | Rhizosphere microbial communities from Carex aquatilis grown in University of Washington, Seatle, WA, United States - 4-16-21 metaG | ecosystem: Host-associated > Plants > Roots > Rhizosphere... | reverse complement strand
AAGACAGCGGGCGTCGTTCGCTCGCTCAAGCACCCGATCAAGGTGCTCGGCACCGGTGAGCTGACCAAGAAGCTGACCGTCCACGCACACGGGTTCTCGGCTCGTGCCAAGGAGCTGATCGAGCAGGCCGGCGGTACCGTCGTCGTGCTCGGCGGCGCCGATGAGCCGGCGCCCGCCAAGGCGCCGAAGGCGCCCAAGGCGAAGGCCGCCCCGGCTTCCGAGCCGGTCGCCGAAGAGCCGGCCCCCGAGGAAGCTGCCGCCGAGGAGCCGGTTGCAGAAGAGGCTGCCGAGGAGCCCGAGGCCAGCGAGCCGGAGGCCGCCGGGGAACCCGCTGCGGACGAGCCCGCAGCAGAGGCCGACGAGACCGAGGAGTAAGGGCTGCTTCAGAACTTCATCAACGCCTGGCGGGTTCCCGACCTTCGCAAGAAGCTGCTGTTCACTGCGGCGATGCTCGCCATCTACCGGCTCGGCTCGTGGCTGCCGTCGCCCGGCGTCAACAGCAAGGCGCTGTCCAGCCTGCTCTCCAATCCGTCCGGGATCATCGGCCTGCTCGGCCTGTTCTCGGGCGGCGGCCTGACGCGCCTCAGCGTGTTCGCGCTGGGCATCATGCCCTACATCACTGCATCGATCATCCTGCAGGTGATGACGCCCGTCTTCCCGAACCTGCAGGCGCTGCAGAAGGAAGGCGAGCTGGGGCAACGCAAGATCACGCAGTACACCCGCTACCTGACCGTCGGCCTTGCCGCGGCCCAGGCGCTGGGCTATGCGTACCTGTTCTCGCATGGGTCCTCGGCGATCGGCGGATCCGGCGGATCCGGCGGCCTGGTCGCCTTCTCGCCGCGCAACATCATCCTGGTCGTGATGACGCTGACCGCCGGCGCCACGCTGCTGATGTGGATCGGCGAGCTGATCACCCAGCGCGGCATCGGCAACGGCATGAGCCTGCTGATCTTCGCCTCCATCCTGACCAGCGCACCAGCCGCCATCAGCGCGTGGTGGAACGGCTCGTCGTTCGAGAAGCTGTCGCTGCCGATCGTGGTGCTGTCGGTCATGTACATGGTCGTGTACGTGCAGGAGGGCATCCGCAAGATCCCGATCCAGTACGCCAAGCGGATGGTGGGCCGGCGGATGACCACCGGCGGCTCGACCTACCTGCCCCTGCGCGTGAACATGGCGGGCGTGATCCCGGTCATCTTCGCGGCCGCCGTGATGGCGATCCCTCCGACCATCGGCCAGCTCGTGCCGACCGCGTTCACGCACTCGATCGCGCGCACCCTGAACTACGGGACGTGGTGGTTCATCATCGGCGAGAGCGTGCTCATCTTCCTGTTCACGTTCTTCTACGTGGCCGTCATCTTCAACTCGATCGAACAGGCGGACAATCTCAAGAAGTACGGTGGGTTCATCCCCGGCGTGAGACCGGGGCGCCCGACGGCGCAGTATCTGGAACGTGTGCTGGTTCGCCTGACAGTTGCAGGCGCCCTGTTCCTGGCCCTGGTCGCCGCACTGCCGACGCTGTTCATCAAGTACGCAGGATTCAGCCAGGCCACCGCACGCGGGCTGGGCGGCACCTCGGTGCTGATCATCGTGGGTGTGGCGATCGACACCATGCGCCAGATCGAGTCGCAGCTGTCCATGCGCTCGTACCAGGGCTTCCTCAAATAGGAGCTGCTGACGCGGGTGGCTGACCTGATCTTCATGGGCCCTCCCGGGGCCGGCAAGGGCACCCAGGCGGCGCGAGCCGCCACCGAGCGCGGGCTCGCGCACATCGCCACCGGCGACATGCTGCGGGCGGCAGTGCGTGACGGCACCGAGCTCGGCCTGAAGGCGAAGGAGATCATGGCGCGCGGCGACCTGGTACCCGACGAGGTGATCATCGGCATGTTCCGCGACCGGCTCGCCGAGCCAGACACCGAGGCCGGGTTCGTGCTCGACGGCTTCCCGCGCACGCTCGCGCAGGCCGAGGCGCTCGACGACACGCTGACCGGGATCGAGAGGTCGATCGATTGCGTGCCTGTGTTCGACATCGACCTCGAGTCGCTGGTCGGAAGGCTGTCCGGGCGGCGCGTCTGCCGCGCGGCCGAGCACGTCTACCACCTGCAGTTCAACCCGCCCAGGCAGGAGGGCATCTGTGACATCGACGGGTCCGAGCTGTACCAGCGCGAGGATGACCGGCCGGAGGTGATCCGCAACCGCTACCAGAAGCAGTGGGTGGAGGCGGCGGCGCCGGTGCTCGACTACTACGAGGGGCGCAAGCTGGTGGTGTTCATCGACGCGTCAGCTCCCCGCGACGTGGTCGCCCGCGAGATCGACGACATCCTCGACAGATTCGACTCGGCGTGATCGTTCGCAAGACAGAGTCCGAAGTCGACACAATGGCCCGAGCGGGGCGGGTGGTCGCCTCGACGCTCGACCTGCTCGAGTCCGAGGCCAGGCCGGGCGTGACCACGGGCGACCTCGACAGGATCGCCGAGGACCACATCCGCAGCTTCGGCGGCGTGCCCACGTTCAAGGGCTACCGCGGCTTCCCGGGTTCGATCTGTGCGTCGCCCAACTCGATGGTGGTGCACGGCATTCCCGGCAGCTACGAGCTGAAGAGCGGCGACCTGCTGTCGGTGGACGTCGGTGTCACGCTCGACGGCTACGTCGCGGACTCCGCCATCACGGTTCCGATCGGCGAGGTGTCGGCGACCGGGCACGAGCTGATCGACGTCTGCGGCAAGTCGCTCGAGGCGGCGATCGCGCAGTGCCGGTCGGGTAACCGGCTGGGCGACGTGTCGCACGCGGTGCAGGAGGTCGTCGAGGCGCACGGCTTCGGCGTCGTCCGCAGCCTGGTCGGCCACGGCGTCGGCCGCGACATGCACGAGGACCCGCAGATCCCCAACTACGGCCCTGCCGGACGCGGCCCGAAACTGGCGCCGGGCATGGTGTTCGCCATCGAGCCGATGATCACCGAGGGCGACTGGAACGTTCGCGGCGGCGACGACGGATGGGCTATCTATACGACCGACGGCGGCCTGGCTGCGCACTGTGAACATACGGTCGCAATCACGTCGAACGGCCCGCGCGTCCTGACAAGACGTACATCTGCGCAAGGGGAACCGGAGCGGTGATAGAGTTCCCGTTTGCCCGGTCAGAGGTTCGCCGCTGCTTGCGGCGACGCCACTCGGCCGCGGCGTCCCTCTAAGGAGTCTCCCAGTGAAGGTTCGACCGAGCGTGAAACCCATGTGCGAGAAGTGCCGGATCATCCGCCGGCACGGAAACGTGCTGGTCATCTGCACCAATCCGCGACACAAGCAGCGGCAGGGGTAACCACATGGCTCGTATTGCCGGAGTGAACATTCCGCGCGAAAAGCGCGTCGAGATCGGCCTCACGTACATCTACGGGATCGGCCGGTCGACCAGCAACGAGGTGCTCGCCGAGCTCGGCATCAGCCCCGACACCAAGGTCCGAGACCTCACCGAAGAGGAGGTCGCGCGCCTGCGGAACCACATCGACTCGACGCTGACCGTCGAGGGCGATCTGCGCCGCGAGCGCTCCCAGAACGTCAAGCGGCTGATGGAGATCGGGTGCTATCGCGGCCTGCGGCACCGCCGCGGCCTTCCGGTCAACGGCCAGCGAACCCGCACCAACGCGCGTACGAGAAAAGGTCCCAAGAAGACCGTCGGTAAGCAGCGCAAGAAGTGATCGAGAAAGGACTGAATGCCTCCCGCACCCCGTAGAGGCGGCACCCGTGGCCGCGTCCGCCGCAAGGCCCGCAAGAACGTTGCGATCGGCCAGGCGCACATCAAGACCTCGTTCAACAACACGCTGGTCGCCCTGACCGATAAGGACGGCAATGTGATCGCGTGGAAGAGCGCGGGTGCTGTGGGGTTCAAGGGCTCGCGCAAGTCGACGCCGTTCGCCGCGCAGGTGACCGCCGACGCCGCTGCCCGCGAGGGCATGGAGCACGGCCTGCAGAAGGTCGAGGTGTTCGTCAAGGGCCCCGGATCCGGCCGTGAGACGGCGATCCGCTCGTTGCAGGCTGCCGGTCTCGAGATCCTCGGCGTCAAGGACGTCACGCCGCAGGCGCACAACGGCGTCCGGCCGCGGAAGCGGAGGCGCGTCTGATGGCCAGGATGCTCATGCCGAAGTGCAAGCAGTGCCGCCGCGAGAACATGAAGCTGTTCCTCAAGGGCGAGCGCTGCCTGACCGAGAAGTGCGCGATCGAGCGCCGCGCCTACCCACCGGGTGAGCACGGCCGCGGTCGCACCAAGCAGTCCGAGTACCTGCTGCAGCTGCGCGAGAAGCAGAAGGCGCGCCGGTACTACGGCATCCTCGAGAAGCAGTTCCGCAGCTATTACGAGAAGGCGAGCCGCCGCAGCGGCATCACCGGCGAGAACCTGCTGAGGATGCTCGAGCTGCGGCTGGACAACGTGGTCTACCGGCTCGGCTTTGCGGCCTCGCGCTCGCAGGCTCGCCAGCTGGTGCGTCACGGGCACTTCGTGGTCAACGGCAAGCGGGTCAACATCCCGTCCTACCAGGTCGGCGAAGACGACGTGATCAGCCTCCGCGAGAACGCTGCGGCAAAGCCCGTCGTCACCGATGCGACCGACCTCACGGCCTCCGTTTCACCGTGGCTGCAGGCCGACCACGACAATCTGACCGGCAAGGTGCTCCGCCTTCCCGACCGGGTCGATATCGACACCCCGGTTCAGGAACAGCTGATCGTCGAGCTCTACTCCAAGTAATCCGTAAGGGGCGAATCCACACCCATGCTTGAAATTATTCCCAAGATCACATCCGAGGACGCCGGCGACCAGTCCGGTTCGTTCGTCGTCGAGCCGCTCGACCGCGGCTTTGGTTATACGTTCGGCAACAGCCTGCGCCGGGTGATGATCTCCTCGCTCGAAGGCGCCGCCGTCACCTCCGTCAAGATCGAGGGCGTCGCGCACGAGTTCACGTCGGTTCCCGGCGTCCGTGAGGATGTCACCGACATCATCCTCAACCTGAAGGGCCTGATCTGCCGGTTGCACGGCGAGTCGGGCGAGGTCGAGGTGCACGTCCAGAAGGAGGGCCCCGGGGTCGTCAAGGCGTCCGACATCGAGGCGCCGGCCGATCTCGAGATCCTCAATCCGAACCTCGAGATCTGCAACCTGGCCGACAACGCCCGCCTGGAGATGACACTGACCATCGCCCGCGGCCGCGGCTACGTCCCCGCCGAGGGCAACAAGGGCCCCGAGACGACCATCGGCGTGATCCCGGTCGACTCGTTCTTCTCGCCCGTGCGGCGCGTTGCCTACCACGTCGACGCCGCACGCGTAGGCCAGCGCACCGACTTCGATAAGCTGAAGCTGGACGTGACAACCGACGGCTCGATGACGCCGAAGGATGCCGTCAAGGACGCCGCCGAGATCCTCATCCGCTACCTGTCGATCTTCACCGACATCGACGCCTCCGAGCTGGCCCTGCGGCCCGAGGGCGGCGTCGCCGAGGCGGTCGCGCCGAGTGCTCACGGCATGGAGAACATCCTGATCGAGGAGCTCGAGCTGGGTGTCCGCAGCTACAACTGCCTGAAGCGCGTCGGCATCGAGACGATCGGCGACCTGGTCGGGAAGACGGAGGCCGAGTTGGCTGCGATCCCCAACTTCGGCAAGAAGTCGATCGAAGAGGTCAAGGAAACCCTGGCGGCCCACCAGCTTTCGCTGCGGGGCTCCGAGTGAGGCATCGCCGCACCGGCCGCAAGTTCGGGCGCGACGCAGCGCATCGCAAGGCCATGTTCTCGAACATGGCCGGTTCGCTGTTCGAGCATGGGCGGATCCAGACGACGGAGGCCAAGGCCAAAGAGCTGCGGCCGATCGCCGAGAAGCTGATCACGCTCGCCCGCAAGGATCCGGTCGATGTGGCGGCGCAGCGGCAGGCTGTCGCCTACCTGCGTAGCAAGGACTCGGTGCACAGGCTGTTCCACGAGGTTGCGCCCCGGTTCACCGACCGCCCGGGAGGCTACACGCGGATCATCAAGCTCGGCCCCCGGCCGGGCGATTCCGCGCCGATGGCCTACATCGAGCTCGTCGATCACGTCCCTGCCTGACCTGGAGGCGACGGTGCGGATCGGGCAGCCGGCGGGCTGGAGCGACCGCAGCGTGATCACGTATGTGGGGCCCGACGACGGCGACGGATCGCCGTCGCTGGTGGTCACCCGCGACGAGCTCGACCCGAGCGTCGATGTCGGCCGCTACGCCCAGATGCAGGACGGCGCCGTCAGGGCGGGATTCGACGGGGTCGAGCTACTCGAGGACAAGGAGACGACGGTCGCCGGTCACCCTGCGGTCGTCCTCACCTACCGCTGGACGCATGACCAGCGGACGATGCGCCAGCGGCTGTGGTGCATCGTCGACGGCGGCGTCGGCTACGTGATCGTCGCCTCGGCGGCTGACACGGCGTGGGACGACCTCCGCTCCACGTTCGCCGCGGCGCTGCGGGACTTCAGCCCCGCATAGGCCGGGTGCCTCGTGCCGACCTTTCGCGCCAGCGTTGCCTACGACGGCACGGACTTCTACGGCTGGGCGCGGCAACCGGAGGGGCGAACGGTCGAGAGCGTTCTGGAGCAGGTCGTGGGGGCTCCGCTGACCGTCGCGGGACGCACCGACCGAGGCGTCCACGCGTCGGCCAACGTGGTGTCGTTCGAGCTGCCGGCGCAGCCGCCGGTGGGCAAGCTCAACGCCGGGCTGCCGCCTGACGTGTCGGTGCTGGACGTTGCCCAGGCAGCGGACGGCTTCGACGCCCGCGCCGATGCTCTCGCGCGCAGCTACACCTACACCGTCCTGGCCCGCCGCGCCCCCGACCCGATGCGCCGGCTCTACGAGCTGCACCACCCGGGCCGGGTGGATGCGGACGCGCTGGACGCCTGCGCCGCGTCGATCGCCGGCGCGCACGATTTCACCGCGTTCACGCCCAGCGAGACGCAGCACGTGTTCTTCAACCGCACCGTCGAAACGGCCCGGTGGGTTCGGGACGGCGACCGGCTTGTCTTCGAGCTGACCGCCGACGCGCTGCTCCGGCACATGGTACGGATCCTGGTCGGCACGATGCTGCAGCGACCCGATCCCGAGCGGTTCCGCCGCCTGCTGGAGGGCCGGCCGCGCTCGGAGGCAGGGCGGACGGCGCCGCCGCACGGCCTGTGCCTGGTTGGGGTCAGCTACCCCGCCGCCTAGACTCGGAACTGATGCGGATACTGCTCACCAACGACGACGGCATCACCAGCCGAGGGCTGTTCGCGGCCAAGCAGGCGCTGGACGCCATCGGCGAGGTGTCGGTGATCGCGCCGGACTCGAACCGGTCGGGTGTCGCGCGGAGCATCACCATCCACCGCCCCCTCAACGTGTCGGAGGTCGAGCTGCGCGACGGCTCGCTCGGCTTCGCGACCGACGGGACGCCGGTCGACTGTGTCCGGTTCGCCGGTCTGGGGCTGGTGGGTGACCGGCCCGACCTGATCGTCTCCGGCATCAACTACGGCTTCAACCTGGGTGACGACATCACCTACTCCGGCACGGTGGCCGCCGCCTTCGAGGGCCTGCTGCTCGGCATCCCCGGCATCGCGATCTCGCAGGGCAGCCCCAGCGCGCGGGCGGACTTCAAGCGCCACGAGACGTATGACTTCGGGCCCGCCGCGCGGTTCCTGGCGTCGCTGGTCGAGCAGGTGGCGGAGCACGGTCTACCAGACGGGACGGTGGTGAACGTCAACGTCCCCGCCAACCCCGAGGGCGTCGAGGTCTCTCGGCTGGGCAAGCGGATCTACCGCGACCGCCTCGAGCTCGAGGCCGACGAGGAGGGGCGCCGGCGCTATCGCATCTACGGTGACGACCCGTCCTACCACGACGAGCCGGGCACCGACTTTCAGGCCATCGCTGCCGGCCGGATCGCAGTCACCCCGATCCACCTCGACCTGACCAGCGACCGGGCGATCCCGACGCTGCAGGGCTGGTCGCTGTTCGCCTGACGCTCAGGCCCAGGGGTTGCCCTTGAACACCAGCTGGAACAGTGCGCCGAAGGACGGCGCGTAGAGGACGTGGCCGTCCTGGGCCACGGTGGCGATGTGGAGGCCGAGGTCCATCCCATCGGTGTAGCCCGCGTTCGAGACGGGGTTGGGGATGCCGACGAGGTTCCACTGCATCCCGGTCGCCGGGCATCGGAAGTGCTTCGATGCGCTGTCGTAGGTGAGCGCGCAGGTCGTGTGTGAGTTGGGTGCCTGGTAGGTGTCCGGGATCGCGTAGAAGGCTCGCGGGGCATGGATCAGGAACAGTCCGCTGCCACCCGCTATCGGAAGCGACGCGGCCGCGAAGTGGGTCACGGAGCCGACCGGATAGGCCGTCGTCCGGCCGAGCACGTCGAACCGCCCGGCCCGCTCGGTTCCGCTGCGAAGTGGCGGGAAGCGGAGCGACGCCAGCGTTGCGGCGACCTCCTGCTTTGCCGCCCGAGCCGCATGCGGTCCCAGCCAGACGGCTACGGCAAACGAGGAGCCGTCGCCGTGCACCTGCCGGTAGAGGGGGGTCGGCTCGGCCCCACCGGCGTAGGGTTCGATCGGAGCGAGCGACGCGATCGTGATCGGGAATCGGCTGTCGTGCAGAGGCGGCAGGCCGGGCAGGCGCTCGCCGAACCAGACCATCAGCGCGGCGCCCGTCGCCGGGAACGTCCGAAGCCGGCGGAAGTCGGGGACCGTCCTGGTCGCCGTCTCGTTGCCGTTGATGCCCATGTTGAAGTTCGCGAACCACTCGCCGTCGGCCGTGAACATGCCGTTCGCCGTGACGTGCCCGGACTGCAGGTGCGCAGGGCGGGTGACCGTCCAGCCAAACTCACGGTCGCGGTAAACCGGAGGCCGCGTCGTCGGTGGTCGCGTGGTGGCCGGCGTTCCCCACGACGACAGGGCGCAGCCGCCGGCCAGCAGCCCAAGACCGATCGCCGCCAGGACGGCACCGCTGTGCAGGAGGTGCTTCACGTCCGTTGGACGCCACATCCTCCGGCGTAGTTCCTACCGGTCGGCTTCGCTCAGCAGGTCTTCGATGTCGAGGCGCTCGGTGAACATGTTCACCCGGTCGTTCGCGGTGAGGGCGGGGGGCCACTTCTCGCGCGGCCGGTCCCAGTAGAGCTCCAGGCCGTTGCCATCGGGGTCGTGCAGGTACAGCGCCTCACTGACGCCATGATCGCTGGCGCCGCTGAGCGGGATGCCCGCCTCGGCGAGCCGCAGCAGAGCGGTGGCCAGCGCCTTGCGGGTCGGGTAGCGGATCGCCGCGTGGAACAGCCCGGTGTGCCCGGGCGGGGGCGGCGTGCCGCCGCGCGACTCCCAGGTGTTCAGGCCGATGTGGTGGTGATAGCCGCCGGCCGACACGAACGCCGCCTGATCGCCGTAGCGCTGCATCAGCTCGAAGCCGAGCACGCCGCAGTAGAAGTCGAGCGCCCGGTCGATGTCCGCAACCTTGAGGTGCACGTGGCCGACGTCGACACCGGGATCGATCACGTAGCCGTCCCGCTGCACGGGGGTCTCCTCGGGAGCGCTCATGTCGGGAGCGTAGCGATCGTCTTCATCAGCCGCTTGACGATAGATCGGATACCGATATATACTTTCGCCATGGCACTCTCGCGACCCGCACTCCGGGAGCCGACGTACTTCATCCTCGCCTCGCTGCTTGACGGCCCGCTGCACGGCTACGGCGTCATCAAGCAGGCGGAGCTGCTGTCGGACGGCCGGGTTCGGCTGGCGGCGGGCACGCTGTACGGCGCGCTCGACCGGTTGATGGCCGATGGGCTGGTGGAGGAGCGGGGACGTGAGGTGGTCGAAGGCCGCGAGCGCCGCTACTACGCCCTCACCGACGCAGGGCACGCCGTGCTGGCGGAGGAGGCCCAGCGGCTTGCGGCCTCCTCGCAGGCGGTGCTGCTGCGGCTTGACGCGGTCAGGGGGATGGCATGAACTCGGATCTGGAGCGGCGGTACCGGTGGCTGTTGCGCATCTACCCGGACGCCTACCGCGCCGATCACGAGGACGAGATCATGTCGACGCTCGCCGAGGTGTCCCGGGAAGACCAGCGCTGGCCCTCCGGACGTGAGGCGCGGGCACTGCTGGCGGCGGGGATCCGGCTGCGTGCGCTGACGGCCGGCGGCGGCAGTCCGACCGGTCTCGTGGTCGACGGCCTTCACCTGGGCTCCGTCCTGCTGGTCGCCGGGAACGCCGTCGGAGCGGTGTTCGCTGCCTACGCCGGCAACTCGGACCGGTGGCACGTCGCGCTGGGGCTCGCCTGGGTGTTCGCGTTTGCCACGCTGGTCCGCGGCGGATGGATACTGCCGGTCGCCGCCGCAGCGGCCGCCGCCGCGCTCGCTGTTTGGCTCAGCTACGACGCGCTGGTCGCCCAGCCGGCTCAGTGGTTTGCCTGGGCGCAGGTCGCCGCCGGCGCGCTGCTGCCGGCGGTGCTGATCGCCGTCCTTGCGCACCGCAGGCCGCTCCCCGGCCGCTCCCCACTCTTGCTGCTGGTGCCGGCGGTGCCCTACGCGCTGGCGATGGGCATCGTGGTCAGCCCGTTCTTCCTGACCAGCACGCTGTTTGCCGTGCTCGTCGTCGTCAGCGGGATTGCGCTGCTGGCTCTCCCGCTCGACCCCCGGCCGGCGATCGCCGTCGCCGTCTTCCTGGTGCCGACCATCAGCCTGCTCATCGCCGGCGCCGCGCAGAACGTCGCGCTCTGGGTCGAGCCGAGCTGGACGTGGCCCTCGGTCTGGGCACTGATCTGTGTCACCCTCGCGACCAGCGGCGTCCGCGCCAGCCGCCGCGTCGCGCGCATCTAGCGTCACAGGCCGCTGCCGGACGGCTAATCGTGAGCGCCGATACGATGACCCGGCCGGCTTGTCGGGCCGTGTCGCCGGCGGAGGAGCGTGATAGAGCAAGCAAGACACCGCGTGGTGCGGCACCTGCGCCGGCGGAGCGCGGCGCTCCGGGTGGCGGCGGTGCCGGTCGTGCAGATGGGGATTGCGGGCTCACTGTCGTGGTGGATCGCGCATGACCTGTTCGGGCACACATCGACGTACTTCGCCCCGGTGGCCTCGACGATCGTCCTCTCTGTGCGGCCCGGCCCGCGCACGCGGCGCGCCTTCGAGATGGTGCTGGGGATCGCCATCGGCATCGGCGTGGGAGATCTGATCGTCCGTGAGATCGGCACCGGCGCGTTGCAGATTGGGCTCATCATCGTGCTCGCGGTCTCTGCCGCAATCCTCCTGGGAGCGGGCGTGATGATCGCGAGCCAGGCCGCGAGCACCGCGGTGCTGGTGGCGGCGATTCCGGCGCCCGGTGCGGCCCCGACCCGGTTTGTGGACGCCCTCATCGGTGGGTTCGTCGGCCTTGCCGTCCTGGCGGTGGTGCCGCGCAACCCGGTCAGCCCGGTGCGCCGTGCGGTCGACGCGTTCCTGGACGAGACAGCCGGTGTCTTCGAGGCAGCTGCGGCCGCGCTCGAAGCGGGGGACGGCGAGCAGGCGACCGAGATCCTCCACCGCGCCGGAGAGCTGGGCACGCTGGGCGACCGGTTCGAGCTGCTCCTGAGGCAGGGTCGCGAGACGGCTCGCCTGGCGCCGATCCGCTGGACGCTGTTGCCCGCCCTCGACCGCTACACCCAGGCGGCGCCGCACATCGACTCCCTGGCACGGGGCGCCCGGGTACTGAGCCGCGCCGCCCGCGCCGCCTGTGAGACCGGCACCGACGTCCCCGCCGCGCTCCCAGGAGCGATCCGCGAACTCGCGCAGGCCATCCGGGAGCTCGGCCCTCTGCTGGCCGGCTCGGACGACGACTCGGACCTGGTCGAGCATGCGCTGCATGCCGCCGCGACCGCGACTGGCACGCTGGACGACGAGCCTGCCCTCGCGGTGGGCGTGGTTGTGAGCGCGATCCGCTCCGCCGCCGTCGACCTGCTGCGCGCGCTCGGTGTCGAGCGCCAGGAGGCCGATGCGCACGTCCGCGCCGGCGACGCCTGACCTAGAAGTACGGCTGCTGGCTGATCGCGACCTCGAGCCCGAACAGCATCAGCCCGGTCGCGACCACCGCCAGCGCCACCTGGAACGGCCGCCTCGTTCCCTCCTTGCGGAGCAGCAGCGGATATGACGCAAAGACGATCGCCTGCGAGATGTAGAGGGCCGTCAAGGAGGGCGTGATCATGTCGTCGTAGACCTTGTCCGGGTTGACAAGGCTGATCACGTCGCCGGCCACGAAGATCACGGCGACGATCTGGGCGACCCGCTTCACGGGCACGTGGAACATCGCGTTACCGACTCGTGTGATGGCGATGAACTCGGCCACGACGATCCCCAGGACGCTGGCCACCGCGACGATCGCCACGGCGTCGGCGAGCGTCGATCCGCTGTACAGCTCCGCGACGGTCCTCCCCGGGAACCCGAGCGTCGCCAGCTGCGACGAGGCCAGGGCACTGAGCGAGAACGCTGCTGCGGCGATCAGGACTGCAACCCCTGCGACCGAGCCGATCAGCGTCCGCCTGGCGGTGATCGCGCCGCCCACCACGCTCCCCGCCAGGAAAAGCGGCAAGCTGGAGCAGGTGAAGAGCAATGCGGTGTTGGCCACTCCCCGGGCCAGGGTGCCGGAGTGGCCGTGCGGCGCGAACGAGCTCGCGTGCACCCCGGCCCCTTGCCACACGACCCATGTCAGGATCAGCAGCAGGCCCGCCTGAGCCACGGCCGAGATCGCCAGCAGCACGAACATCAGCCGCTCGGCGAGCAGCAGCCCGGCGACCATCAGCAGGGGCAGCAAAACCAGCAGCTGGCCACGGTGCTGCGTCAGCGCGGGGAAGCTCGGCGCGAGGAGGTCGTAGACGACCTGGGTGACGGTGTAGACCAGGTAGAGGACGTAGCTGACCAGCCACACCCCTCCCTGCACCATCGCCACCCGGTGGCCGGCGGCGATCTCGGTGAATGCGAACAGGCCGCCGTCGGTGGCGCTGCGGCGCAGGTAGAAGCACCAGACGGCGACCGGTGCACCGAAGAGCAGCGCGCCCAGCAGAATGACGAGGCCGATCGAGCGCAGCGCGCCGGCGCCGACGGCGTCGGGCCCGACCACCGTCACCAGTGCCAGCGGCCCGCCGATCGCCGAGACCGCAAAGCCGGCAAACAGGGCACGCGGGAGCGTGCCCTGTCCGACTATCTCCTGAGACACGCCGGCGCCGCTGTTACGACCAGCCGCCGCCGCTGCTGCTGCTCGAACCCGAGCTGGAGCTGGAGGCTGAGCTGGTGCCGCCGGTACCGACCTTCACCGACACGTCCATGCCGAGCTGGCGGTGACCCGGAACGGAGCAGTAGAAGGCGTACATCCCGTTCTTCAGCGTGACCGTCAGGTTCTGGCTCTGGTCCGCAGGGAACGTGGGCGTTGCCTGGTTCGACACGCCGGGGCCGTTGATCGTCAGGTTGTGGTCTGACGGGCCCTTGTTGGTGACGTGGAAGGTGTAGGTGCCCGCCTTCAGCTTGTCACCGCCGGCGACGATGATCTTGAAGTTCTCGAGCGTGACGCCGACCATCGTGCCGCCGCCCGAGGGCGTGCTCGACGTGGGAGGCGTCGTCGTGGGGGTGGACGATCCACCACCGCCGCCCGCAGCACTGCTGCCTGAGCTCGAGCTGCTCCCACAGCCTGCGAGAAGGGCGGCTCCGGCGACCAGCAGAGTGACCGCGGAGAGTTTTCCATGAGCTGGGATTGTGATGTTCATGCCCCAGATTACGGCGTCAGCGAGGGATTGGTTTGCGCCTGCGCTGGGTGCAAACCTATCACCGCCGGGTCGGTACGATCCAGTTGATGGGACTTAGCCGAAGCACGTGGCTGTTCGACCTCGACGGCACGCTGATCGACAGCGAGGAGCTGATTCTGGACTCGTTCCGCTTCGCCACCCGGACGGTGCTCGGCGCTCAGGTCGATGACGAGGAGTTGAGGCGGGGCATCGGGCAGCCCCTGATCGCCCAGATGCGCACGATCGAGCCGGCCCGCGCCGACGAGCTGTTCGACGTCTATGTCGCCCACAACCGTGAGCGCACCGCTGACCTGCTGAGAAGCTATCCCGGCGTGCCCGAGATGCTCGAGCGCCTCCGCGGCGCCGGGCGCCGCCTAGGCGTCGTCACCTCCAAGATGCGGCCGAGCCAGGAGCTGGCCTTCCGCACGCTGGGCATCGACGACACCTTCGAGGTGATCGTCACCGTCGAGGACACGACGCTGCACAAGCCGCACCCACAGCCGATCCTGCATGCCCTCGAGCTGCTGGGGGAGGATGCCGGCGCCGCGGTCTACGTGGGCGACTCCCCGTTCGACATCCGCGCCGCCCGCGCCGCCGGCGTGCTCAGCGCCGCGGCGACCTGGGGCATCTTCAGCCGCGAGGAGCTGGAGGCAGAGGAGCCGGACGTGTTCTACGCATCTCCGCACGAGGTGGCCGCATGAAGGCCGAGCAACGCGCGGCCGAGCTGCGGGCAAGCATCGACGACGCCAACCGTCGCTACCACGTGCTCGACGAACCGACGATCTCGGACGCTGAGTACGACGCGCTGTTCCGCGAGCTGCAGCAGGTCGAGGCCGACCACCCCGAGCTGGTCAGTCCCGACTCGCCGACCCAGCGGGTGGGCGCGCTGGCCTCGTCCGGCTTTGCCACCGTCGCCCATCTGCAGCCCATGCTCTCGCTGGGCAACGCTCGCAACGACGACGAGTTCCGCTCGTGGCTGCAACGGCTCGAGGCGCGCCTCGACGGCGAGCCCTACGAGCTGGTGACGGAGCCGAAGATCGACGGCCTGGCCATCTCGCTGCTCTACCAGGACGGGCAGTTCGTCCGCGGTGCGACGCGCGGCGACGGCGTCCAGGGCGAGGACGTCACGGCGAACCTGCGAACGATCCGCTCGATTCCGCTGCGGATCGACGCTCCCGGCACGATCGAGGTGCGCGGCGAGATCTACCTGCCGCTGGCGGGCTTCGAGCAGGTGAACCGGGA